>Ga0209160_1003932_pt1 | contig 12013 bp, 10 predicted proteins | sample GraSoiAngelo_153_FD_186167 | JGI IMG/M metagenome (GOLD analysis project Ga0209160, IMG submission 186167) | Grasslands soil microbial communities from the Angelo Coastal Reserve, California, USA - 14_1009_12_40cm (SPAdes) (version 2) | ecosystem: Environmental > Terrestrial > Soil > Grasslands ...
TGCACACGGTGGACGCGCTGCTGCACCGTGCCGAGGAGCTCGCCCGCATGCTCCATACGATGAGCGCGGATGTGGACCAGAGCGCGCTGGCGCGCCTAGATGCGAAGATCGCGGCGACGAAGCAGGAGCCGGAGGGGGCGGAGCGGGAGCGGCAGCTCGGCCTGCTCGCGCGGCAGCGGCAGACGCTCACCGATCTCGTGACGCGCCGCCAGCTGATCGAGGATCAGGTCGAGTCGTGTGTGCTGGCGATGCAGAACGTGCGCTTCGACCTGCTGCGGCTCCGCTCAGCGGGAGTGGCGGCCGTGCTGGACGACCTCACGCAGGCGACGCAACAGGCGCGGGCCCTGTCACGCGACGTGGACCACGCGATCGCTGCGGCGGGGGAGATTCGCGAGGCGCTGGGGGAGAGGCCCAGGGCCTAGAGCTTCAGGCCACGGCGGCAGCGCATCACCAGGTCGGGCCCGTCGTCGCGCTCGATCCCGAAGTCGAGCAGCAGCAGGAACTCCTTCACCGCCACATCGCAGCGTCCCATCCGCAGCGCGGCGAACGCGCGCAGCTCGTGCAGCGTCGACCAGCCGGGCCGACCGCGTACGGCGTCGGCGAGCAGGCTGTCCGCCGACGCAGCGGGGCCGGCCTGCACCATGCGGGTCAACGCCTCCGCCAACCACGCCCGGGGATAGGGGTGCCGCAATGTGCCCTCCGCCGCGAACGCGGCCCGCGCGAGCGCCGCGGCGTCCGCCCACCGCTTGTCCCGCGTGGCCAACGTCGCGAGCGCCGCCTTCGCCTCCGCGCTGTCCACTCCCGCGCCACCCGCGAGCGCCTGTGCGAGCAGGCGCCGCGCGCGCTCCCCCTGTCCCCGCTTCGCGGCGACGAGCCCCGCGAGCAACGCCGCATCGGCGCTCCGCGGGACGAACCGCGCGAGGGCGGTGTCGGCGAACGTGGTGTCGCCGGCCCCGAGGCGAATGGCCGCGGCGTGGACCGTCCAGAAGGGGTCGTCGGGGCGCTGGCGCCGCGCCGCCTCGACGTAACGCCACGCCGCGAGGTCGCCGCGCCGCGCGGTGAGCGCCCTGGCGAAGAGCAGCGGCGAGCCGTGCGCGGGCGCCGCACCCGCCAAGGCGGCGAGCGAGTCGAAAACGCCCTCCGTCCCTGTGTCGAGGAAGCGGCGCGCGGCTACGAACTCGAGCCGGGGCCGGTCGTCCCTGTGGACGATCGTGGCGCGCTCGACGAGCCGTGCCGCCCCGATCGAGTCGAGCAGCAGGTGGCCGAAGTACTGCTCCGGGGCATCCACCGCCAGGTACTCCCGCGCGAGCCCGCCCAGCGCGCCGCCCGGCCCCACCAGCCGCGCGAGCCACGCCGCATCGTACGTCAGCGGCTTGAGCGAGCCGACGATCAGAACGTCGCCCGGCGAGCTGAACCACACTTCCACGTGCGGAAACACCGTACGGATGTTCCGCACCACGCCCGCAACGACCGGGACCGGCACCTGATAGAGCTGGACCCACTGGCAGAAGACGCCGTCGTCCGCGAGGCGACGGCGCACGATGCGGTAGAACTCGGGCGTATAGAGGGTCGCGACCCCCGCCAGCCAGATGTTGCTCGGCTCGGACGAGATCACGTCGTAGCGTGCGGGGTCGAGCTGGAGCGCGCTGCGCGCGTCGTCCACCACTGCCGCGACGCCGGGGCGCGCCAGCACGGTGTCATTGACGTGCTCGAAGTAGCGGCTCATGGCGAGCACCGCGGGCTCGATCTCCACGACGCGCACGCGCCGCATGCCCGGCACGTCGGCCAGCACCCGGGCCGTTACCCCGCTGCCGTAGCCGATCACCAGCGCGGTGCTCGCTTGCGGGCGGGCCGCGACGGGGGCGAGGCCGAGCATGATCTCGGTGTCCATGTCTCCGTGGTCGGAGGCGTCCGCCTTGCCGTTCACCTTGAGGCTCCGGCCCGGGCCGCTCTCCCATACGGACACGGTGGCGTTGCGGCCCTCGCGATAGGCGAGCTGGCGGGCGCCGCGATGGCCGAGGAACGTCTCGACGGCGGCGCGATCCATCGGCTCGCGCGCGTAGATGGCGGGGCCGAGGTCGATCAGCCGGGTACTCCAGCGGGGGGCGCCGAGCGCCGCGACGAGCCCGGCGCTGGCGAGGACGCCCGCCCCGAGCACGCGGGCCCGCAGCCGGCGGTGCTGCGCCGAGCCCTCGGCAACGCCGCGGGCCGCAAGCGCCGCGAGTCCGAGCGCCGCTGCGGCACTCACGAGGAGGCCTAAGCGCAGCGTCAGATCGGTCCCGAACGCCACCACCAACACGAAGCCGGTGAGCACCGCCCCGGCGATGCTGCCCACGGTGTTCAGGGCGTAGGCGCGCCCCACGTCTTCCCCCCGGCCGCTGCCGCCGGGCGCCACGAGATCGGTCAACAGCGGAAAGGTCATCCCCATCCCGATCGCCGGAACCAGCACGACGCCGCCGATCACGAGGCCCAGCGCCACCAGCCGCTGGGAGGCACCCCAGGACTGCGCTTGAAACACGGCGATGATGTAGCGGGGCAGCAAGCTGAAGAACGCGAACAGGAGCGCCGCGCCCGCCGCCGTCACCCCCTGCGCCAGGGCCGCGTCGGCGGCCGTCTCGGAGGCGGCGGCGGCGCCGCGGGTGAGCACCGCGCTGCCCAGTCCGATCCCCAGGAGGAAGACGAGCAGCACCAGCGTGAAGGCGTACGTCGAGCCTCCCACGATCATCACCAGGACGCGAGTCCACGCGATCTCGTGCAGCAGGGCGGCGAACGCGGTCACGCCGAGCAACCCGAGCCCCACTCTGCGCAGCGTGCGACCCGCCTCCGCGGCCGGGGCCACCGGGGCCACCGGGGCCACCGGCCCGTCGACGGCGAGCGCGGGGACGGGAACGGGTTCGAGCGGGCGCGCCAGCGCGAGCGCCGCCGCTCCGAGTCCGAGGTTGACCGCGGCCGTGGCCCAGAGGCTTGCCCGGATGCCGACGTACTCGATCAGGAAGAAGCCGGCGAGCGCCGTGCCCGCGACAGCACCCAGGGTGTTGATGCCGTACAGCCAGCCCAGGGACCGCTTCAGGCGATCGCGCTCGGTGCCCATGAACGCGCGGGTGAGCACGGGGAGGGTGCCGCCCATCAGCGTGGTCGGGACGAGCAGTACCAGCGCGGCCAGCGTGAACCGCAGCGCCACGCTCACCCCCCCGCCGAGGCCGAGCGCCCCGGCCGCACTCACGTAGACGCGGTGCGCCAGTGCCAGCACGAAAGGCGAGACGAGGCCGAACACGCCGATCGCGATCTCGAGCCTGCCGTAGAGGGCCGCGGGCCGCGTGTGGCGGTCGCTGCGTCGCCCGAGCAGCCAGGCGCCGAGCCCGAGCCCACCCATGTAGGCGGCCACGACGGTGGTCACCGACTCGATCGTCGAGCCGAACGCCTGATAGAGGAGCCGGACCCAGAGGAGCTCGTACACGAGCCCGGTGGCCCCGGAGAGGAAGAACAAGAGGCTGTAGCCGCGGGCGGCGCTAGAACGCATGCAGCTCGCGCATCGCCTGCGCGAGATCTTCCACCTGCGGCAGGATGAAGTCTTCCAGCGTGGGGGCGTACCCGACGAACGTATCGGTCGACGCGACGCGCTTCACCGGCGCGTCGAGCCACGAGAACGCCTCGTCCGCGACGCGCGCCGCGATCTCGGCGCCGTAGCCCCAGGAGCGCGCGTCCTCGTAAGCGACGAGCACCCGGCTGGTCTTTTGCACCGATCGGGCGATCGCGTCCCAGTCGATCGGCGAGAGGCTCCGCAGATCGATGACCTCGGCCCGCACACCGTCTCTCTCCTCGAGTTCCTTCGCCGCGAGGAGCGCCCGGTGCACGACGGCCCCGTACGTCACGACCGTGAGGTCGGGCCCCTCCTTGACTACCTTGGCCTTGCCGAAGGGGATCATGAAGTTCGGGCCGGGGTTGGGCGCCTTGTTGTAGGTCTGGCGATAGAGGTGCTTGTGCTCGAGAAACAGGACCGGGTCGTCGCAGCGGATGGCGGTGCGGAGCAGGCCGTTCGCGTCGAGGGCGGTTGCGGGGCACACGACGCGGAGCCCGGGAATGGCGGTGAACACGACGGCGCCCGTCTGCGAGTGGTAGATCGCCCCGCCCTTGAGGTAACCACCATACGTCACGCGCACCACGACGGGGCAGCTGAAGGCGTTGTGCGAGCGCCACCGCAGCGTGGCGAGCTCGTTGCGCAGCTGGTGGTAGGCCGGCCAGATGTAGTCAAAGAACTGGATCTCCACGACCGGCTTGAGGCCCCGCGTGGCGAGTCCGATCGCCCGCCCGATGATGTTCGCCTCCGCGAGCGGCGAGTTGTATACCCGCCCGCTCCCGAACTGCCGCTGCAACCCCCAGGTGACCTTGAAGACCCCGCCCTTCCCCTTCACCTGGCCCAGGTACTGGTCCCGGCTGACGTCGGCCACGTCCTCGCCGAAGAGGAGGATACGCGGATCGCGGGCCATCTCGTCCTTGAGGCAGACGTTCAGGAGGTCCACCATCGTCGTCGGATCCCCCGCGAACTGGGGGTCATCCTCGGTGTCGAACTGCTCCGACGTGGGATCGACGTCAGGGGAGTAGACGTAGTGGAGCGCCGTCTCGGGCTGGGGCTGGGGGGAGGCGAGCGCCATGTCGGCCGCGACCTCCACCTCCTCGTCCACCTGTTGCTTGATCCCCTCGACTTCCGCCGCAGTCGCGATTCCCTCGGCCACCAGCCGCTTGGAGAACGTCGCGATGGGGTCCCGCTTCGACTCCTCCTCACGCTCCTTGGGCGGTTTGTACAGCACCTCGTCGTCCGACAGCGAGTGCGAGTACGGCCGGATGACGTGCGCATGCACGAGGGCGGGACCGCGGCGCTGCCGGCAGTGCGCGACCGCGCGGGTCAGGGTCTCGAAGGACGCGATCGGGTCGCAGCCGTCCACTTCTTCGATGAAGAGGTCAGGAAAGTTGGCCACGAGCTTCGACACCGAGGCCCCCGCCGTCTGCACTTCGACCGGCACCGAGATCGCGTACTTGTTGTCCTCGATCAGAAACAGGACCGGCAGCTTCAGATTGCTCGCGGTGTTCATCGCCTCCCAGAACTCACCCTGGCTCGTGGTGCCGTCGCCCCCGGAGCAGTAGACGACTTCGTCGCCGCGAATCGGCTTCTCCGCGATGCCGTCGCTGCGATCGAAACGCAGCCACGCCTCGGCGCAGCCCACCGCCTGCAGCAGCTGGGTCCCCGTGGGGCTCGATTGGCTCACGATGTGGAGCGCCTTGTGGCCCCAGTGGGACGGCATCTGGCGGCCACCCGAATTCGGGTCGTCGGCCGCGGCGACGGCCGAAAGCAGCATCTCCGTCGGCGTCATGCCGAGGGCGAGGCACAGGGCGCGGTCGCGGTAATAGGGATAGAACCAGTCGTACGTGGGGTGCAGCACCCTGCCGGCGGCGACGAGCACCGCCTCGTGGCCGGCACCCGATATCTGGAAGAAGATCTTGTTCTGGCGCTTGAGCTGGATCTCGCGGTCGTCGAGACGGCGGGAGAGGTACATGAGGCGGAACATGTCGAGCAGGTCCGCCTTGGCGAGCGGCTTGGCGGCCTTCGGCTGCGGTTTGGTGCGCGTCGACATGGGAGAAAAATAGCCTGATTCGGGGCAAGATGGCGGCCGCGGTGAGGCCGGTCAATATTTCACTGCGCGACGGACCCACCCACCACGCGAGGACGAGCATGGATGAGGCCGCGAAGAAGACGGTGCTGCGGAGCTTTCCCTACGGCCTCTACGCCGTCACCGTCGCCCACCGCGGCGAGGAGCACGGCATGACCGCGAACTGGGTGACGCAAGCATCGTTCGAGCCGCCGATGGTCGTGGTGGCGGTCGAGAACACCTCGAAGACGATCGACCTGATCCGCGACGCCCACCACTTCGGGCTCAACGTGCTCCACGATGGCCAGCGCGACCTGGCCGGCAAGCTGGGCCGCTCCTCCGCCAACACCCCGCAAAAGCTCAAGGGGATCAAGACCAAGCCAGCTCCGGTCTCGGGCGCGCCCATCCTCACCGAAGCGCTCGGCTGGTTGGAGTGTCGCGTGGTCGCTACGATGCCGAGCGGCGACCATACGCTCGTGCTGGGGGAGGTGGTGGAGGCAGGCGTGGAGCGCGAGGGGGCAGCCCTCACGCTGCAGGCGGCCGGGTTCAAGTACTCCGGATAGGTGACACCTTTACTTCCGAGCGTACACGACCTTGCCACCGACCACCGTGTAGCTCACCATCGCCCGGTCGAGCGAGTCGGGCGGCATGGTGAACAGGTTGCGATCGACCACGACCAGGTCGGCGTCATAGCCCGGGGCGAGCGTCCCCCATTTCTTCTCGTTGAAGGTCGCGTAAGCGTTCCCCTCGGTGTAGGCGCGCAGCGCCTCTCCCACGGTGATCTTCTGCTCGGGCACCCAGCCGCTCGGATGCTTGCCGTCGAGCGTGCGGCGCGTCACCGCCGCGTAGACGCCCAGGATGGGATCGAGCGGCGCGACGGTCCAGTCCGACCCGAAGCCGAGCTTCGCCCCGGTGTCGAGCAGCGTGCGGAACGCATAGGTGGTCTTGATGCGGACCGGTCCGATGCGCCCCTCGACCCAGCGGCCGTCGTCGATCGCGTGGTAGGGCTGCATCGACGCAATCACGCCCAGGCGGCCGAAGCGGGGGATGTCCTGCGGCCGCAGGTGCTGCGCGTGCTCGACGCGGAAGCGCCGGTCGCGCGCCCCGTGGGCCTTGGCGACGCTATCGTAGATGTCGAGGATGATGGCGTTCGCGCGGTCGCCGATCGCGTGCACGGTGACCTGCAGCCCGGCCGAGTCGGCGTTGCCGATCCAGTTGCGAAGGTCCGGCTCGGCATACTGCATCAGCCCTGCGTAGCCCGCCGAGTCCGCGTAGGGCTCGAAGAAATACGCGGTGCGCGAGCCCGCCGAGCCGTCCACGTACCCCTTGAGCCCGCCGATCTTGACCCAGTCGTCGCCCGGGCCCGAGCGACGCATCGTGTCGGCCACCGCGCGCCACTGCGAGAGATCGAGGTACACGGCCACGCGCAGGGTCATCCGCCCGGCCTTCTCCAGCCGCCGATAGCTCGCGAGGTCGGCCCAGGATGCGGACACATGGGAGGTCGCAGTCACGCCCAGCGAGGCGGCATGAGCGAGCGCCCGTGCCAGCGCGGAGTCGCGCTGCTCGGCGCTCGGTTCTGGGACCGCTCTGTCGATCAGGCCCAAGGCCTGGTCCTTGAAGATGCCGATCGGCTCGCCGGTCCGCGGATCACGCAGGATCTCACCGCCTGGGGGCGTGGGTGTGTCCTTGGTGACACCGGCCGCCCTGATCGCGGCGCTGTTGGCGAGCGCCTCGTGACCATCGAGCCGATTCACGAACACGGGATTGCTCGGGGTCACCGAATCGATCCACTCGCGCCGCGGCAGCGGGGCTCCCTTCCAGAGGGTGTGGTCCCAGTCGCCGCCCGTGATCCATTCGCCCGGCTTGAGCTTCTGGGCGTATGCCTTGAGCCGCCGGATGAACTCCTGCGGCGTGGCCGCATCGCGCAGGTCCGCGGAGGCGAGCTGGAAGCCACCGTTGATGAAGTGGGTGTGCCCGTCCGAGAACCCGGGCATGATGAGCCCGCCGCGCGCGGACAGGACCTGGGTCTCGGCGCCCACGTAGCGGCGCACCACCGCCGTGTCACCGACCGCGACGATCCTGCCACCTCTGACCGCCACGGCGCCGGGCTGCGGCTGGCCGCTGGAGAGGCCGGTCCAGACGACGCCACCCGTGATGACGAGGTCGGCCTTGCGGCCGCAGGCGGCGAGACAGATCAGCAACAGCCCGGGGGCGGAGAAGCGTCGCGACATATCGGATCCCCTCAGCGCAGCTTGGTGATGCGGCGGATGGTCTCGAGCGCGGCGAGGGGGCCCGGACCCTGCTCCGGTTTCGCCTCGCCCGGTGCAGCCAGCGCGTCGCGGATGTCGAGGAGCACCTCGAGCAGGAGCTGTTCGCGCTGATAGGCGGCGTCGAGGTCCGCCATGCGCGCTTGGTCCCCCGCGGCGTTGGCGCGCTCGTAGGCTTCGCGATACACGGACTCGAGGTTCGCGAGAATGCGGTCGCGGGCGCGCGGCATTAGTCCGCCGGCCCCTTCCTGAGCGCCGCGATCAGCGCCTTGCAGAACGCGGGCAGGTCCGCGGGAGTACGGGACGAGATCAGGTTCCCGTCGATCACGACGGCGGCGTCTTCCCAGATGACTCCGGCATTCTCCATGTCGTCCTTGATGGCCCGGACGCTGGTCGCCCGCTTGCCCTTGAGGATCTTCGCCGAGATGGGCACCCATCCCGCGTGGCAGATGAACGCGAGCGGCTTCCCAGCCTGATAGATCTCCCGGGTGATCCGGAGCACCGTATCGTAGCGCCGCAGCTGATCAGGCGCGAACCCTCCCGGGATCACGAGCCCGTCGAAGCCCGCGGCACTCACCTGATCCACGTTCGTGTCCACGGTGACGGGATACCCGCGCTTCCCCTGGTAGGTTTTCTCCCCGAGGCCCGCGACCGTGGTCGCCGCGCCTTCCTCCTCGAGCCGGATCTTCGGATACCAGAGCTCCAGATCCTCGTACAGCGGGCCCGCGAAGAACAGGACCTTCTTGCCGTTCAGGCTCACGTTCCCTCCGCCGCCTTGATGACCAAGCCGCTCGCCACCTTCGGCACGAAATAGGTGGACTTGGGCGGCATGACCCCGCCGGCGTCCGCCACCGCGAACACCTGCTCCACCTTCGTGGGATTGAGCAGCACCGCCGCCGCTGCCCGGCCGTTGCGCACGGCGTCGAACGCGGCGTGGGCGTCGGCCGTGTAGGCGAGCGACGGGGTGGCGGTGCCGGCGCTGAGAATGTACTGCACGACGAGCGCCTCGATGCGCGCCACGTCGAGCCCACGCACGGCCTCCGTGTGCCCGAGCTCGGGAAACCTGTCGAGCGGCGCGTCCCGCTTCAGCACCAAGGTGAGGTCGTAGCCGCCGGGAAACGCCACGATGCACGCCGTTCCCTGACGGCCCAGCTCTGCCAGCCGCTCGATGCGGTCGGCGCAGGGTGCCACACGCCCTACGTCGAACCACTCGCGCCACGCCGGAATCAGCTTCGCGGGATCCCGGCCCGCGCCGAAGACGATGCGGTGGGTCGGCAGAATCACGAGCCCGGGATCCGTGGCGGACACCACGAAGGCGAGCACCCGATCGGCCCGCGGGTTCTCCCGCGCGTAGGCGATCGCCGTTTCGTAGCGGTGGTGGCCGTCGGCGATGTATAACGGGAAGCGGGATGCGAGATGCGAGATGCGAGATGCGGCCTCGCCCGTCACCAGCCACAGCCGAATCCCCACGCCCTCGAGCTCGGCTCGCGCCGCGGGCGGGCGCCGGGTCACGGCGGCGAGCGCCGTCGCGAGCGCGCCGTCGGGATCGGGGGCGAGGAGAAAGATCGCCTCGAGGTTGGCGCGCGTCGCCCGCAGCAGCGCGAGGCGATCGGCCTTGGGCGCGGCGTGCGTCTTCTCGTGCGGCCGCACCCGCCGCGTCTCGAAGCTCTCCGCCCGCACCGCCGCGAACATCCCGATCCGCGTGCGGCGCTCCCCGCTCGGCAGGGCGAAGTCCTCGGCAACCGCGTATGCGGCGTCGGCCGGGTCGGCGCGGAGCACTCCCTCCCTGCGCCACGCTGCGAGCTGGCTCGCGGCCCACAGGTAGCGATCCTCTCCCGGCGGCGCTTCCGGGAGGGTGAGGCGCACGATATTGTGAGGGTCCCGCGCGGCAAGCTGCGCGCGCTGTTCCGGCGACAGCACGTCGTAGGGGGGCGCGAGCAGCGCGCTCAGGCGCGACGACGCAGCGAAGCGCTCACCCCGGAACGGCGCCGCGAGCGGCGGCAAGTCGGCGTTCACCACGGAGGAGACTCCCCTTGTCCCTGAGCGAAACCCAGCAGCGAGTCGATCGATGGATCGGGCAATATAAGGAAGGCTACTTCTCTCCGCTCACCAACCTCGCCCGGCTGACGGAGGAAGTGGGCGAGCTCGCCCGCGAGATCAACCACCGCTTCGGCGAGAAACCCAAGAAGCATGAGGAGCCCGCGGGCTCCCTCGCCTTGGAGCTGGCCGACATCCTCTTCGTGGTCGTCTGCCTCGCCAATTCCCAGGGGATCGATCTGGATCAGGCCTTCGACGCCATGATGGCGAAGGTCAGCGCCCGCGACGCCGACCGCTGGACCAGGAAGGAACGCTGACCTCGTCGTAGATGTGCCGGTACGAAACGAGCCGATCGAGGTCGAACGCGCCCCGCTCCGCGGCCGTGCGCACGCCGCAATCCGGCTCGGCCAGATGGCGGCAATTGTCGAAGCGGCACTGGTCGAGGAAGCGGCGGAACTCGGGAAAACAGGGGGCGAGCAGCTCCGGGTCGACGCCCCAGGCCCCGACCTCCCGCAGGCCCGGCGTGTCCACCACGTAGGCGCCCCCCCCACCCCCCCCACCCACCCCACCCGCGGCGAGGGGCACGAGCTGCGCCGCCCGCGTCGTGTGCTTCCCCGTCCCCCACTTCTCGTTGATCTCGCCGATCCGGAGATTCAAGCCCGGCTGGAGCGCGTTCACGAGACTCGACTTCCCCACCCCGGATTCCCCGGTCAGGACGGAGGCACGGCCCCGCAGCAGGTCGCGCAGCGCGGGGAGACCCTCGGCCACCTTGACCGACGTCGGGAGCACCTGATAGCCGGCAGGGCCGTAGCGGCGGCGGAACAACTCGAGCGCTCCGCGGTCGAGCTCGAGTTTGTTGAGCACCAGCACCGGGGGGATGCGATTCGCCTCGGCGATCACGAGCAAGCGGTCGAGCATGCGGAAATTCGGCTCGGGATCCCGTGCCGCCGCTACCACCACTACCTGGTCCACGTTGGCGGCGATCGGCTGCCGCCGGCCGGGCCCCCGCGTGCCGGACGAGCGGCGCGCGAGCAGCGAGCGGCGCGGGCGCACACCGGTGATGGCGGCCGGGCCGTCGCCGCGAACCTCCAGCTCGACCACATCCCCCGCGACCACGCGGTCATCGTCTTTGCGCTTGAGCTTCCCGCGCAGCACCGCAGTCATTTCCCCGCGCTCCGCGTGCACGCGATACGTCGAGCCCGTCCGGGCGAGCACGACGCCCGTCACACCCTCCCCCCCTCCCGCTTCCCCGCTCCCTCGCCTTCGACACAGGCGTCGAGGTGCGTCTTCACGTCGTGCAGCGTGAGTGCGAGCAGCGGGGCGAGCGCCTCCGCAGGCGTCCGCCCGTAGGCGATGTAATCGGTCTCGAGATGGCCGACGGGGCGGTCCCCCGCCTCGGACCACCGGACAAAGAGCAGCGCGGCGCCATAGCGTCCGTCCGGGTCCGGCGCGTCGTCCACGAACGTGGCGACGGAGTAGGACCAGCCATCCTTGCCGCCGAAGGCGGGCGCGCGCTCGTGCACCCGCTGGTAGCCGCCCAGGGTGAGGTCCGTCAGCTCGGTCGTACGGACTCCTTCACGATGCTGCCCAGCAGGAACGCGATGTTGGCGGGGCGCTCGGCGAGACGGCGCATGAGGTAAGGATACCACTGTTCCCCGAACGGGACGTAGACGCGGACGGTCCAGCCGTCGCGCCGCAGCGCGTGCTGCAGGTCGCGCCGCACGCCGTACAGCATCTGGAACTCGAAGCGGCCCGGCACGATGCCGCGCCGGCGCGCGAACGCCTTCGCGTGCGCGATGATCCTGACGTCGTGGGTCGCGATCCCGGGGTAGGTACCGCGCTCGAGCAGCTGCTCCATGCAGCGGACGTAGCTCGCATCCACGTCGCGCTTCGCCGGGAAGGCGACCTCCGGCGACTCCTTGTACGCTCCCTTGCACAGCCGCACCCGGGCCCCCCGGGCGATCATGTCCGCCACGTCGCGCTCGGTGCGCCGCAGATAGGACTGCAGCACCACGCCGACCGCGTTGCCGAACTCCGGGTGGAAGCGCTCCGTGAAGAGCCGCA
>Ga0209160_1003933_pt1 | contig 12010 bp, 10 predicted proteins | sample GraSoiAngelo_153_FD_186167 | JGI IMG/M metagenome (GOLD analysis project Ga0209160, IMG submission 186167) | Grasslands soil microbial communities from the Angelo Coastal Reserve, California, USA - 14_1009_12_40cm (SPAdes) (version 2) | ecosystem: Environmental > Terrestrial > Soil > Grasslands ...
ACTGGCGCGAAGATTTGGTAAAAATCTGAATAGCATCACAAGCGACCGTTTTACCGAGGAGCAGCGATTTATCCACGCCGCCGGCAATGGACATGTGGGCGCCGAGAAGAGGGCCACGCGGCGCTTTGCGCTTCGGGCCCGGCGCAGAGCGAGTCATTGGGCGAAATGCCTCTTCTCCACCAGCGGTAGCGAGATGCTGCCGGCGCTGAGTAATTTATCGTGAAATTCTCTCAGATCAAATTTGTCGCCGAGCCGCGTCCGCTCTTGTGCGCGCAGGCGATTGATGATCGACCAACCCAGAGCGTAGCCCATAGGGCCGGAAGGAGACTGGCTGTACCAATTGAGATCGGCGCAGGCTTGAGCGCGGGGGAAGTGAAGCTCGCGCACCATGAGGTCGGCCGCTTCGTTATAGGACATCCGGCCGGTCTGCGTCTTGACGTCGATGATGATCCTGAGCGCGCGCCAAAGCCGGTCCTTGAGCATGACAAAGCGGTGCTCTTTCGATTTCAGAAAACCTTGCTCTTGCATGAGTTGTTCGCAGTAAAGCGCCCAGCCTTCGTAGAATACCGACGACTCGTTCATCAGACGCGGCAGTGTAGAAGCGGCAGGAATCGAATTCGCCACGGAAAATTGGAGATGGTGGCCCGGATAGCTTTCGTGGACGGAGGTATTTTCTAGACCGACCCAATTGTGTTCCCGAAGGAGATCATCTTCGGTCACGGGAGTGACATAGTAATAGCCGACCTGATCGGGATCCTTCGGCGAGGGCGAGAGATAGGCGGCAAACGGGATTTCATGGCGGCGAAATTCAGGCGTCGGTACCACGTGCAGTTCTTCCTTGGGCGGAAACGAGACGAGGGTCTTTTTTTTGACGAACTCGCGCGCGGCTTTCATGGCCTTCTGATAGACGGAGAGGACTTCGTCGATTGAAGGATGCTTCTCCTGAATGGATCGAGTGACTTGTTCGATATCTTTGCCCGGAGCCAATTCTTCGGCCAGCGCAATGAGTTCTCGCTTCGTGTTGGTGAAAAGATCCTCGCCGAGGGCAAGAAGACTTTCGGCGTCGTGATTTAAAAAATGCTTCTTCTTGAGCAGCAAGTTATAATGTTCTTCGCCAACGGCATAAACGCCGTTGCTTCTCGGTAGAAGATCCCGTTCAAGGAATGCTGCGAATTCGTTGACCGCGCCCTTTGTCTCCTCGATTGCAGTTTGAAATGCGCTAGCGTCTTGCACTGCCGCTTGGACTTTCGGATGGCTCGGCAAGTTATCGAGGAAACTGACGCCGCCCTTTGCCGCTTCGACCGCCATCTCCGTCCAAAGTTTTGGCGGATTCGCCGCGGGCCGACTCAAGTTGGAGATCCCCTGCTGAATAAGCCCGCGGGCGCGACTCAGCCGACTTAGGAGATTGCCTTCGAGACTATTGGTTGTCCGAACCGTAAGAATGTAGATCGCATCGACCGGCAGATAGGTGTCGGGCCATTTCAAGCGGTAGTCTTCCTTTGCGTGCTCATAGCTTTGAACGGTAAGGCGTCCTTCGAGGAGCGTGTAGTCAATAGCTTCGTCGGGGTGGAGATGTTCGGTTGATATCTCCCGTAGGCTGTTCAGCGACTCTTCGACGAACGCCTTTTCGGTTAGATACGTCTCGTCTGAGTAATCATTCAACAGATGATCGTAGCCTTCGATTCCATAGTAAATGGCATCGGTAGGATGCAGATCAAAATATTTCTGGAAATAATCAGCGCAAAATTCGGTGAATGCAGACATGCAGGTGAATTATCATCTTAATGAGGGCGGTGCAAATTTTGGCCGAACACAGGACGGATTGGTGCCTTCGATTTTCTCAGCGTGGCTCCGCGCGGTCTGCGCGCGCTGCCGCTTCATAATGGATTCAGCGCAGAGTACGCAACCCGCAGGCGATCGGCGACGGAAGTCTTCATCGCAAAACCTAACGTTGCTGAAACAACCAATGCGACGAAGCCAATTCGATGGGCTTTTATATTCATGGTAACCGTGTGGATATAGCAGACCCGTTTTATCGTCAAGGGATTGTATTGCGACTGGTTGGTGTTTTATAAGGCGAACAGAGAAGGAGGAATGCAATGGCCAATCGTTGGTTATTCAAGACGGAACCTTCTGTTTATTCGTATCAACAACTGGAGAAAGATAAGAAGACCACCTGGGACGGAGTGAAAAATAATCTCGCCCTGAAAAATCTCAACGACATCGCGAAAGGCGATCAAATTCTGATCTATCACACGGGTGACGAGAAAGCCGCGGTCGGAGTAGCGCGCGCATTGAGCGGCGCTTATCCTGACCCGAGCCAGAAGAATCCAAGGATGCTTGTGGTCGATATCGAGGCGGTGAAGCCGTTGCCGCGACCGGTTACGCTCGCAGAAGTGAAAACCAATAGCAAACTGGCCAATTTCGATCTCGTGCGCCTTTCACGGCTATCGATCATGAAGGTGAGTGAGGAGCAATGGAATATCATCGAAACGATGGCGGGGCGATAGATGCAGGTTGAGCGTTGTTCAATTCAATCTCGGCGTAAACGGATCCTGCTTGACAACCCGTTCCCATGTGATAGTGGTCCGTGCGTAACAAGCCAATCACTAAATGCCTCCTACAACTTTGCCAAGATTTCCGAATGATGTGAGGCTCGGTAGCGGGGATGTCATCAGAACAGTTTAAAGCCAACCGCTGGGCGTTTTATGCCAGGTGCGTCGGCTTTTTGGTTTTCCTCGAATTGTAGATCTTTTGACTAAGAAGGAGATGGAGCTATGATTCAGACCATCGGTATATATCACATCGGTATCCCGGTTGACGACCTTGATCGAGCGGAGGGTTTCTACTCCAAGGTTCTGGGCATGAAGGTGGCGGCGCGAATCGGTGAGTCAGGTGCGCGGCTAACACGGCTCACGTGCGGCGATGCGGATGTCGTGCTTTTTCAGCGTCCTCGCCCGCTCCATCGCAACACTCTTAAGGAGGACGGCATTGCCCACCAGGCTTTTGAAGTAGCCCCGGAAGCTTTTGACGAGGCGCTCGAGTTTCTGAAGAGAGAAGGTCATTACCACGAAGGCCCGGTGGTCCGGCCCAGCGGTCGTGCTGTTTACTTCTTTGACTCTGAAGGGAACTACCAGCAGATCCACTGTCGATAGCCGGTGCGTGGCGAGATTCAGCCGACTATCTTTGAGCGAAGGTGCTGTGCGACTTTTATCGATTCGGTTAGCTATTGATCAACATAACAGCAAATCAGGTCATCGGGTGATATGGGGCGATCGTGCTGGTAAAAGCCGCGCGATGTGAATAAGGCTAAAGTTTTTTGTAAGGGAAAAAGATCCTTAGGATTGTTCGGTTTGGATCATTTTCCAATGTATTTTTGAAAGGGGGAAATCGATATGGCCTACAAACTCGAAGGAAGTCTTCTCGAAGTCTGCAATTGTGAGGTGCTCTGTCCATGCTGGGTCGGTGTTGACCCGGATAACGGGACTTGTGATTCGGCACTGGCGCATCATTTCGAGAAAGGGAAAATCGATGGCGTGGATGTCGCCGGGCTCACTTTGGGCTTCATTGTTCACATTCCCGGAAACATACTGAAGGGTAACTGGCGCGCGGTCGTCCACATAGATCAACGGGCTACCAAGGAGCAGGAACAAGCCCTGCTAAGCGTTTATACCGGCAAACAAGGCGGCCCGATCGCGGACCTCGTACAGTTGATTGGCGAAGTGGTTGCCGTGGAGCGCTCGCCCATTACCTTCGAGGTTGAAGAAGGTAAGGGGACCCTGCGGATCGGGAGCGTCGCCGACTGTGAGATGGAGCCTTTTCGCGGTCCGAACGGTGAGGTGACAACGCTCCGCGATTCCATATTTTCGACTATTCCCGGCTCACCTGCATATGTTGCCAAGGCGACGAAATTCAAAATGAAGAATCCGGCCTTGGGGCAAAATATTGATCTTCGAGACCATAACGCGATTCAGGGAAAATTTATCTTCCAGAGCTAATTCCTCAGCTGGCATAGGGAGCGGATAGACAACAGCTGCTGCGAGCCGTGGCTGTTTTAAGGAACGGTATGGCCGAGCGTAAAGTTTTCCTCTGGACCATTAGCTCACTGGTCGGTCTGGCATGGCTGGTGTTGTGGATATGGAATCGATCCCCCTATGGCCGTTACCTTGGCCACGCACAGCTGGGCGAGATCGGCCGTGATGGCGGCACGGTTTCGGTTTTCCTGCCCGTATCCCTCTACCTCGTCGGTTGGACTCTAATGACGATAGCCATGATGTTGCCAACCACGCTCCCATTACTTGAGATCTTTCACCGCTTAACCGCGCGGCGGCCGGAGCATTCGCAGCTCACGGCTCTGGTAATTACTGGCTACCTGAGCGTATGGGCGGGCTTCGGTGTTGCGGCCCATTTAGCCGATTGGGCCTTGCATGAGATCGTGGAGCGCAGTACATGGCTTGAGGCGAATGCCTGGGTCATTGGAGCGGGCACTTTGCTGTTGGCTGGGAGTTTTCAGTTTACCCGTTTGAAATATCGTTGCCTGGATAAATGCCGGGCGCCCTTGAGCTTTGTCATGGAGTACTGGCGCGGTCGCCATGATCGCCGAAATGCACTCTTACTTGGAATCAATCACGGCATTTTTTGTGTGGGCTGCTGCTGGGCCTTGATGCTCTTGATGTTCGCTGTGGGTGTCGGGAATGTCGGATGGATGTTAGTGCTGGGTGCAGTAATGGCCGTGGAGAAGAACATGCCGTGGGGACGGAAATTGAGCGCTCCGTTAGGAGTGGCCCTGCTTGGGTGGGCAGGCCTAATTTTGCTAAATCATTCCTGGTCCTGGCAAAGCTAACTCCGCTGCCAAGCCTGCACATGAGCGATGATCATTTTACGGTAGATGGCACCCTGATTGAGGCTTGGTTATTTGACTGACCCGGGGTTTTCCGTTGCCCGTTGGCTTTAGCCCGCTCGAAGAAGGCATCCTCACGATGGACATAGCCACGGATGGTTTTGTCGTCCACGACGGCCTGTATCCGGAAATAATCCCCTTTCGTACTCACGACCTTGATCTGAGTTCGCGGTTGCAAGGTGGCTATAATCTCTGCATCTGAACGGGGCCTACGTCGCACGAACGAGAAGGGTCCGACAACCTCAAAGCGTCCTAAAAGTGATTCTCTTGGTTTGGTTTGAATCTGTCGCTGTTGAACTTCTGATGGTTCTGCGTTTGACGGCGTCGGTTGCGGCTTCGTAGGTTTCAACTTGGGGAAATCCGGCCTCGCCTCCGTCAAAACAATACTCTGCGCCGGTGGTGCGGGGTCTCTGTTACCTCCTGTCTGTGCGACTTCAGTCGAACCCTTGCTGCTAGTACCCAGGCCTGCGAGATAGTATTTGATTTGTTCCGAATAGAGCGCCCCGCCAGTGCTTCCAAGCATGACCAGCGCCACGGCGATCGGTGTCAAAGCTAGGCCGCTTTTCTGTCGCCGAACAGGTTCTTTTTGCCGCTCGACGGCCTCTAAAGAGCCGTTGCACAGTTCATCGGCCGTGCTTTCAATGACGGTTGCCGATGACTCGCTGGCGAGTTGAAAAGAGTTTTTTAGGCCGAGATCACGGGCCACCTCCTGAATCATTTCTGTGGTGACCTTTGTTTGGGATCCGGCAAAGGCGAGAAGCAGTGCGTTATCGCAAATAATGTTGATGAGTCGGGGAATCCCTCCCGAATAATAGGCAATCTGGCTCACTACCTCGGTGCTGAACAGATCCTTGCCTTCATAACCCGCTTCCTGAAGTCTAAAGTCGATATAGCGACCTACCTCGTCTTTATCAAGCGGGGCCAGACGGCAGTGAAGGACCATTCGCTGTTTCAGATGGCGGAGGCTCAGTTGACCGAGTCTTGTCGCAAGCTCGGGTTGGCCGGTTAAGACAATTTGCAGCAGTTTTTCCTTCTCGGTTTCCAAATTCGAGAGGCATCTGATGCTTTCAAACATCTCATCGCTTAAGTTTTGAGCTTCATCGATCAGCAGAGCCGCGACGTGGCCTTTTTTATGCAGCGTAATCAAATAGTCGCGGAGCTGCTCCACAGTCGCGAGCCTGTCCTTTCCATCGGTTGCCAAGCCCAGTTCCTTCGAAATGAAGCGGAGCAGTTCGGTGTACGTGAGTTGGTCAGACGAGACAAATACAGGGTGAGTTGTTGGTTTTAAACTGCGCATCATTTTACACAGCAGGGTTGTCTTTCCCGTTCCGACCTCGCCGGTCATGACGATCAAGCCCTTCTTCCACTCAATACCGTAGCGCAGATTGGCAAATGCTTCCTGATACAGATCGTTGCTATAGAAGAAGCGGGAATTTGCAGTGGCGGTGAAGGGTGACTCTACAAACCCGAAATGTTCATTATACATATGAGACGAATCTCCCCTTTTGAATGGGGTGCTCGGTTGTGTAGATACAATCGTCGCTTTTAGTGTTGATGTTGAACGTGTTTGGCCGGGTCAACAGAATGCATGACTTCTACCCTTCACGAATCTCGCGCGGCCGAGTGCGTGGCTCTACCAAATAAAACAGGATTGTATCTTTGCCACAAAGTGACACTATGTGTCAAGTATGAATTAACACCCATCTTTGGTCTTATATACCAAAGGCTCGGTGCTCTCGGGCATTGGCATTAACGACGAATTAGTTCCGCACCTAAAATGGTTGCTAGCAAAGAATGACCTCGAAGCACTCTTCCCCTCATTCCCGATCGTCGATACGCTTACGCTGCCGCTGATCGAAATCGGCGATGAGAAGCAGGCGGACCTAACTAGGACGCCTCTTTTCATCAAGCAGGAATCGCCTAAAATGCTATTTGGGAATTCCCCACGATTTGACCTGTCACTTTTACAACGCTTTGTTAGCCTTCACGTGGACATGCGTGTGATAGCGGCGAGCAATGTTCCGTTAAAGGAAATGGTGACTGAGGGTAAGATGCGGTCGGACTTTTATTATCGGATCAACGTGATTCCCGTTCATCTGGTGCCTCTGCGTCAACGAAAGGTCGATATTCCGCTGCTGGTCCATGATTTTCTGCGTCATCATCCGATTGCTTCGGCAAAGGGTATCAACGCCATCTCCAAGAAAGTCATGAATGTTTTGATGGAGTATACCTGGCCGGGCAACATCAGGGAGCTTCAAAACGTGCTCGAGCCGATCGTCTCGGCTACGGGACATATCATTGAAGTGGTGGACCTGCCTGATCTCGCGTATGACCGTCAGCCGAACGAAGGCAGGGCCGCCCTCTGGATGAATGGATGAGGGAGTAGGAAAAGCAATATCTTACCCAAAAACTGAATGCCTTCGGAGGAAAAGTCGGGCCGACCGCAAAGAGCTGTGGAATCGGACTGCGGACGCTCTCCCGCAAAATGCAACTCTATAAGCTGGATCCAAAATCATTTAAACCCTCGGCACCTAAATCCGGCACCGATTAGGACACGGCTTAATCTTTTTTTAACTTTTCTTTTTCCCTTTGTAGCAACGCCTGTGGAGAGTCCGTCAGCATTAACTTTCAGGAGTGATCAGTCAAGGCTGCTAGACTATTGAGTCACTTTATCACTTTTATCCTTGACTAAGCCATTCGGTTAAAGGTAGCTTCGGCGGGTTTAAAGGAAATCACCGGTTTACTACCATCAAGAGGAGGAGCGTTATGCGTCGCTGCTTGGTACGTGTCTTATTGACGCTAGGGTTGCTGTTAAGCGTTTCTACTGCCGGCCGGGCGGCCTCCTACGTTTTCGATCCGATCGATGTCCCTAACGCGGTTTTCACTGTTGCCGAAGGAATAAACAATCGTGGCCAAGTCGTGGGGGCGTATGCCGATGAGCTCTTCGGTCCTAACCATGGATTCGTCTACAACGGAATAGGATTCACCACAATCGATTTCCCTGATGGTTCAGACACTATAGCCTTCGGGATCAATAACCATGGCCAGATTGTGGGCTCATATCTGAGCCAGGGACAACATAGCTTTATTTACAAAAGTAAAAAGAATGTATTTACGTCCATTGATGTTCCCTCGGCCGGCGTCTTTCTTACCAGGGCGAACGGCATTAATAATCGTGGCCAGATCGTGGGGGAATACCTCGATAACTCTTCTAGCAATGAACAGCATGGGTTTGTTTATGATAATGGCCTGTTCACCTCCATCGATGTCCCTGAAGCTTTTGCCACCTCGGCCACTGGGATCAATAGTGTTGGCGACATTGTGGGATTCTACGAAGATACAAACGGGCTTCACGGTTTTATCGATAACGGCAACGAATTCACCACCATTGATGTTTCCTTTCCCGGCGCTTCTAACACCTCTGCGCTAGGAATCAATGATCGCCGCCACATCGTCGGGATCTACCAAGATGATGAAGTCAGGATTCATGGATATATTTACAAAAACGGAGTGTTCACTTCTATTGATTTCCCCGACGCTTTTGAAACGGTCGCCCTCGGAATAAACAAACGTGGCCAGATCGTAGGGTTTTACGCAGACGGCGCGGGAGTTCATGGGTTTATCGCGACGCCTAAAAAGAAAGTAACTAATGTCGCCAGAGTTTCTCAATCCGATCCCTAGCCCCGGCTAAAACAGAAAAGGAAGCAGGTACGGATATTAATTATTCAAGGTGTACCACTTGGGCGTGGCTGAAGCGATGGAGAAAATTGGACTGATTGTGCAACATACGCCGGCTCTTAGTTGATCAATCGAAAGTGCCTAGACGTTCGAATGAGTCAATGACGCATGCTGACCATCAGAACGCCTCCACGACTCTCATCTCTCCTTATGCTGAATGCCGCACACTCGCATTCTCTGACACGGTCCCATATCTTACGGTTCTCCCGGCAAAGGTCCAAAGCTTGCCGGTAGGCGGCGGTGATGTGTGAATTTTTCGTACGCGGAGGCGATATCCAAGAGCTTGGCTTCCGCGAATGGTCGGCCGACGAATTCCATACCGACCGGTAGCTGGGCCGGCGTAGGACCGACGAGCCTGCTTCCGTTAGGGTCCGTCGGATCCGGCGCCCGATCATAAACCATTCTGGTAAACCCGGCAGGGACGACAATAGAAGGGAAGCCGCTTTCCGGGCTCAGGTTGACGCCCCAACTCCCACCCGCGCCCCTGAATACATCCAAATCGGTTTTCAGAACCGGTTCATCTGGGAGGAGTGTCGGGTCTGACAGAGCGGTTCCAGCCTTTAGCATTCTTGGCTCCGTCCGTGTGTCATACGCCGCCGGCAGCCTGCTCGGTAAGATGACAGGGGGAGGTATCGTCGTGTTCACGAAAACCAAGGCATCGAGGTTGTTGCCCGCCATCACCTTGAGCAGAATCTGTCGCAGAGTTTGTATTCTTAAAAGGTGATCGGTCTGTGTGGCAGTATCCAAACTCTTGGCGGTCAGGCCGAAGGTCGCCTTCAAGACGTCCATGTGGCCGGCAAAGGTCGGGGTAGCGAACATGTCGGCTGTGCTCTTGAACTTTGGATCACCCCGCGCGCGCAAGTATCGATTCATTGTATATCTGCCCTCTTCGCCGCGGCGCTGCGCCGCAAGCATCCGGAGATTAGCGCCGCGGAGCCCGGATGGAAATAGGGCGTGATCAAAGAACATCGTGACGATGTGGTCGATGGGCTCGGGGGGAGCCTGCGGGAAAACCGACGGAAAGTTCTTCGCCAGAAGGCTCGGCTCGAGATAGGGCACCAGCTCTGCGATAGTGTCTTGAATATTTAGCGGGTCGATAATGGTCGCGCCCGCCTTCTTCATGTCGGCAATCGCTTCGTTGGCAACGCGAATGGAATCTCGATCAGCGAGAGTGACTTCGATCATTAGATCTCGCAGCACGCCCAGCCTTTTGCCGGCAAGGCTCTTCTCGTTTGCGAAGCGACGGTAGGATACCTTGGGCCCGGCAGCGGCTGCCGTCACAGCATCCTTCGGGTCATACCCCGCGAGCGTTTCCAACACCACCGCGGCGTCCTGTACCGTGCGACAAAGAGGGCCGGCTCGGTCTCTCGTGAACGTCAGAGGAAAAATCCCGTCGCGGCTGACCAAACCCTGCGTCGCAACGATCCCTACGATATTGTTGTAGGAAGCCGGATTTCGAACCGACCCGGACGTGTCCGTTCCCAATGCGCACATCGCCAGGTTCGCGGCCACGGCTGCTGCGGAACCTCCGCTCGAGCCTCCAGGAATCCGCGTCGTGTCATAGGGGTTACAGGTCTGGCCTCCGAATGTGCTACGGCCGATGCCCGCCGGCGCGTATTCGTCCAAATTCGTCTTCCCGAGAATGATCGCTCCCGCCTCCCTGAGCTTCGCAATTACAGTTGCATCACGCGGCGGTCTGTCATTCGCGTATGCCGCGGCAGCGCCGGCCGTCGTGCGCATGTCGAAGGTATCAAAAAGGTCCTTTATGGCGAAAGGAATGCCGTGAAGCGGCCCGACCAGCTTGCCGGTCCGGGCAAACTCGGCGTCGAGCTCTCGAGCGCGGTCCAGAGCATCCGGAACCTTTGGATCATCCGAGCCGGTGTGGGTGCGCTTCATCCTGCCGGGCAACCCCAGCGCAATCCGTTTGTCTTCCTTTAGATTCAACGTAATAAACGCGTTAATCTGCCCTGCGTTTGGAATCGGCGTGATGTCGCCAAGCTGCAATCCGATAGCGGGATCAACAGCGCCCTGCACACAGGTGCCGCTATACGCCTTAATGCGCTTGAGGTAGAGATTTACTAGTTGCGTGGCCGTGATTTGCTTCGTCCTGATCGCTCGGTGAACATCGGCGATGGTTGCCTCGTCAAGCCGAAAGCCTCGGCCTTCCGCTGCGCTCGCGTCCGGCGATGAGAGTTTTGTTCTCTTCCGGGTCATCGGGTTATCGAGAATGGGCAAGGACACCAGGAGTCCAATGTTCAGCACCGCAACGGCTCGAAAAAGTTTTTTCCCGTTCACCGTCCGATCCTCCTTGATGTCATTTTAGTTGAGAACCGCTTTGCTCCGTTTACCTATTCCGTTTCACGAAGACGATTCACGAACAGGCTTCGCGATTTTGCGTCACGGACTTCCGAACAGGCCGACGAGACCCGTCGCGCCCTTGGTGTGGCCGGTCAATTTAGCAAAGAGCTCGTCCCGAGTGAGGCCCGGCGGCAGTTCCTTCGGATCCAAATCGGTGGCGATGAGTGTGAACGTATAATGGTGCGGCGCTCCCGCGGGCGTGCAGGGTCCCATATAAGTCGAGGCTCCGGCCGTACCCTTGCCGCCGACGTATTTTTCGGACGGCTTGCTGGTCTCACCCTCTGCAAAACCAGTCACTGAGGCAGGAATGCCATAGGCAACCCAGTGAATCACACCCGTTCCGCCTCTGCCTTCCGGATCGACCATGGTCAACGCGAAACTCTTTGTTCCAGCCGGCGGATTGGACCAGGACAACGGCGGCGAAACGTTCTCACCGACGCAGTTCGGATTGGACTTGTTGTCGCCGGCATTTTTCTTCGCAAGCGGGGTCCCATCCTTGAAGGCCGAGGACGTCAACATGAAGGGCTCGGCCGCATTTCCGACCCGACCCGCACACCACGATGCCAGGATCGTCGCGGCAGCGAGGAACAGATTTCCGAGACGCTCTCTGCAGTTTCTTTTTACTTTTGTCTTTTTGCTTAGCATAACGTTTCCTCCTTCAGGTTTGTTGAGTGCCCCAACCGTGATTTGAAACGCAGACTAGCCGAAAAGTTGGTGTCATTACAACCTTGACGCGGCTTCTAGCGGCATGAGGATCAAAGCTTGGCAGTCTCGTCTCGCCGACCAGGTCAAGAGTGTTGGTTCGTGGGTTCGGAGGGCGAACTCATCTGCAAGATACGCAGGAAAAACTATTATAGAAATCGTAGACAAACTTGGGAGACTTCTACTTTAAATCAGAGTTAAACAATAACAGGCATCCGCCTCTGGTCGTCTATGCCGGACGGGTCGCACATCATTTCGACGTTTCGAGAATTCTCGAAACGTGGAAGTTCCAACTTTCTTCTGGCTTACGCT
>Ga0209160_1003935_pt1 | contig 12007 bp, 12 predicted proteins | sample GraSoiAngelo_153_FD_186167 | JGI IMG/M metagenome (GOLD analysis project Ga0209160, IMG submission 186167) | Grasslands soil microbial communities from the Angelo Coastal Reserve, California, USA - 14_1009_12_40cm (SPAdes) (version 2) | ecosystem: Environmental > Terrestrial > Soil > Grasslands ...
ATCCGGCCGGCCGCTTCGCAGCGGGCCACCCTCCCCGGCTGGCGGGGAAGGGAACCGAAAATCACGCGCCGCCAGCGCGCAGACCGCGAACAGGATCAACGCGCCGACCGTCCACAGGTTCGGAAACGGCAGCAGGCACGGCTGGCGCAGCCAGAAGAGCAGTCCCACGGTAAGTCCGAGGACATGCGTCCATCGCGCGTTGCGAATCGCCATCACCAGCACCATCAGCACCAGCGGCATCAGCGGCACGTACTGATAAGGGTTGAGCTCGCCGGGCAGCAGGCCACCCAGCGCAAGGCCCAGCGCAAGGCCATAGGCGGGATTCCATCCGCTGGCTCGCGACGCGGCCACCGCCGCGACCACGGCGGCGGCGAGCGTCACGACGGTGAGGACGGTGGCGAGCGCCGCGAGATGAATGGGCGACTGCAGGATGGTGATCCCGCCACTCGGAGTGATGATCGGATAGGCGTCTCCGCCGATAGACCGCCCGAACAGCGTCGCGACCGACGTCTGCGCGCAGTCCGGGTTGGGCGCTCTCAGGGAAGGGATCAAAACCCCGGTCACGTAACCCCATGCGCCGGCCGCACCAAGGGGAATGCACGCGACGACCGTGATGAGGACTCCCGCGATGCCCGCCGCGATGACAAACGGCCGCCACCTGCTTCTGGCTCCCAACACCATCAACGCGGGATAGAGCTTCAGCGACGCCGCCGCTGCAACCAGCACGCCTGACAAGGCGGGCCGCCGACGGAATGTGACCAGCCCGAGGCATGCAAACAGCAGGACGAAGCCGCCGATCTGGCCGGCGTTGACCTCGGCGTAGAGCGGCGGGCTGTAAAAGGCCACGGCCCAGAACACAGCCATCTCGAGCGACGTGCGCGTGACGTATCGCTGCACGATCCAGAGCCCGATCACGGCGGCCGCCGCGTCGGCGACCGTCCAGGCGGGCACCTGCATCCATCCGGGCAGGAGAGAGAAGGGCGCGGCCAGCATCGCCGCGGCCGGCGGGCGGATGAGGCCGGTCACCGGAACCAGCCCGGTCTGGGCCAGGTGGCGCGCGGTGTCCGCGTAGATGGCGGCAGGGTCGTGCAGCCAGCGGTAGCCGGCCTGGATCACCGAGGTCGCGTCGGAGCGTTGGGGGGTCAGGACGTTGCCCATCACGTCGTGGACGAGCCACACCGCAGCGATCGCCCACCAGAGCAGGGGACGGACCAACACCCTGCGGAGCGGAACAAGCACGCAGGCATGGTAGGGTGCCCGCGATCGAACTCCTATGAAGTGGCTTGACTACAGACTTCAATGGGAGCGAACGCGCCGCGTCGTGCCGTATGTCCCCCAGGGAGCGCGGGTCCTCGACATCGCTTGCGCCGACGGTGCGCTGTTCCGGGTCCTCGACGGCCGCGTGAGCGCTGGCGTCGGGATCGACCTCGACCCAGTACCGGCCAGCACCGCGAAGTACCGGTACATCCGGGGTTCCTTTCCATCTGCGATGCCGCCGGGCGAGCCGTTTGATGTGGTCGCCGCGCTCGCCGTCCTGGAGCACATTCCGGAGGTGGACCAGGCCGGGTTCGCCGCGGGCTGCGCGCGCGAGCTGCGCGGTGGGGGACATCTTGTGGTGACGGTGCCCTCGTCACGGGTCGACGACATGCTGCGAGTGATGAAAGCAATCCGTCTCGTCGACGGAATGCGCGATGACCAGCACTACGGCTTCGATCCGCGGAAGGCCGTCGACATGTTCGAGCGGGCAGGCCTGGTTCTCGAGAGGCATTCGAGGTTCGAGCTCGGGCTCAACCATCTGCTGGTGTTTCGGAAGCCATGACAGCGGCGCCAGTTGAGCCAAAGGCACCCTCTCCCCCCAGGGGAGCAATCGGTAAGCGCGCGCTTTCGCGCGTCCTGACCGCGCTTGGCGCGCAGGGATCTGGGGAGAGGGGCGTGGCCGGAACGACAACGTCGCGCCTCTCGGCGCTTGACAACCGCGTTTTTCGGAGCGTTCTGCTGGTCCTCGCCGGCGCGCCGATCGCGGCCGTCTACCTGTGGCAGGCGTTGATCCAGCCGCTCGCCTTCGGAGCCTACCTGGGCGACTTTCAAGAGAGCTACATGCGAGCCGCGAGGCGGCTGGCGCAGAGCAGAGATCCTTACGACCTCTGCCGGACCATGGGCTGCATGGAGCCGACGGGTCCGCAGTACGTGATGCCGCCACCCCTCGCGTGGCTGCTCCAGCCGCTGATCTCGGTCGACAGCCACGTGATCACCGTCGGCGCGATCCTCTTACTCAACGCATCGCTGTTCTTCTTCATCTTCTGTGCGCTGCGTGCGTTGAAAGTCGACGAATGGCAGCTGACGGTTCTGTTGATCCTCGTGGCGATCAGCTTTGAGCCGGTGATCGGCAACATCGACGAAGGACAGGTCAACCTGCTCCTTCTCGCGCTGTCCGGAATCTGGCTGTGGGGCTGGGTCGGCGCTCGATGGTGGGGCGGCCTTGCGATGGGCGCCGCGGTTGCGGTCAAGATGATCCAGGCCCCGGTGGGCCTCCTGATCCTGTGGGCAAGGCGTTGGTCGATGCTGGCAGCGGCGATCGTCGCCGGGCTCGGCCTGTGGCTGCTCGCGGCGCCGCAGTACCTCTCCGAGTACCTGTTCTCGGTCCTTCCGACCATCAGCGCCGGCACCGGCCTTTACGAGAATCACTCGCCCGGCGGGACGATCACGCGACTCTTGCAGCCGGACACGTTCCTTGGCATGACGCGGGGCAGCCCACCGGCGGCCCGCGTCATCACGGCGGTGATCGCGGTCGCGGCGGTGGCGATCACCTTCCTGGTGCTGCGCTCACCTGCCACCGCTCACGCCGGTCGGTCGCTGGAGGCCGCGGCGGTCGTGGCCGTGACGCCCATCGTCACCAGCTACTCCTGGGGCACCCACCTCGTGCTGCTTCTCCTGCCGATCCTCGTCCTGGTCGCCTGGGGCGTCCGCCGGCGCGACTGGACGGTGCTGGCGCTGGTGGCGGCGGGCTACCTGCTGCTGGGCCCGGGCCATAACCGGATGCAGGCGTTGTTGGTCAGCGGCTACTCCGACCTCTTCGTCTTGCGCCTCATGGCGGAGCTCGGAGTGATCGGCGTGCTCGCGATCTGGACGGCGAGCCTCCTGGCGCTCCGGCGCGAGCGCGCTATCGCTGTGGGAGAATCATCTTTTCGCCCGTCTGAGTAAGGGGGCAAGCGATGGCGCTCAACGCTGACGTGAGCTTCACCTGGCTGGGCCACGGCACATGGAAGGTCCGCAGCGCCAAGGGGAAGGAAGTCCTCATCGACCCCTGGGTCATGAACAACCCCGTCACCCCGGACAAGCTCAAGACGGTCGACAAGTGCGACCTGATGCTCATCACGCATGGTCACTTCGACCACATCCACGACGCGGTCGAGATCGCCCGGCGCACCAAGCCGACCATCGTTTGCAACCACGAGATAAGCGTCTGGCTCACCTCGAAAGGGCTCGACAACGAGAAGATCATCGGCGGCAACCAGGGCGGCACGATCGAGGCCGACGGCATCAAGGCCACGCTCGTCCACGCGGAGCACTCGTGCGGCATCACCGACAACGGCGGGATCGTGTACGGGGGCCAGGCTTGCGGCTTCGTCATCGAGTTCGAGAACGGCTTTACCGTCTACTTCGCCGGCGATACGGACGTGTTCGGCGACATGTCGGTGATCGCGGAGCTGGACAAGTTCGACGTCGCCTTCTTGCCCATCGGCGGCTTTTACACGATGGGACCTGAGAGGGCGGCCAAGGCCGCCTCCCTGCTGGGCGTCAAGACGGTCGTCCCCATGCACTTCGGCACGTTCCCGATCCTGGCGGGGCGCCCCGACCAGCTCCAGGAACTGGTCGGCAACACGGTCAAGGTGCTCGATATCAAGCCCGGAGACACCGTCTAAAAGGTCAAATTCGGCTCCGAGCGTCTAAGCTCGCCGCGATGCGAGACGTGATCGGCGCTCCGGCGGCATGGCTTGCACGCGCCATCCGCGACAAGAAAGTGTCCTCGGTCGAGGTGGTCCGGGCTCACCTGGAGCACATCCACACCGTCAACCCTCGGCTCAACGCGGTCGTCTTCGCGACCGCGGAAAGCGCCATGAAAGAGGCTCGGACGGCAGACCGCCACAACAAGCGCAAGAACGCGCTGGGGCCGCTGCACGGGGTCCCATTCACTGCCAAGGACATCTTCAACACGGCCGGGCTGCCCACCACAGCGGGCCTTCGGATGTTGCGAGCGAACGTCCCCGACCACGACGCCACGGCCGTCGCCAGGATGCGGCGAGCCGGAGCGATCCTGATCGGCAAGACGAACTGCCCTCCAGGCGGCGTCGGCACCGACAGCTGGAACCCGCTCCACGGCGGCACTCGCAATCCGTACGACGTCAACCGCTCGCCGGGCGGCAGCAGCAGCGGGGAGGCGGCGATCATCGCAGCCGGCGGCTCGCCGATCGGGATCGGGAGCGATTCGGGCGGAAGCATCCGGATCCCGGCTCACTACTGCGGCGTGGCTGCGCTCAAGCCCACCGCCGGCCTTATCCCGGTCACCGGCGGCTACGGCCTGCCCGGCGGGCTCAGCGACCCCCGGAGCCAGGTCGGTCCCATGGCCCGTTATGTCAGTGACCTGGCGCTGGCGCTGCCGGTGCTGATCGGTCCCGACGGATTCGATTCCGGCGTCGTACCGGTTCCACTCCCCAAGCGCACGCCGAAGCTACCCGGGCTGAAGGTGGCGTGGTACACCGACGACGGCATCATGAAGCCCACCCCAGCGACCGCCGCCGCCATTCGCGCCGCGGCGAAAGCCCTCGGCGCCGAGGGCTGCGTCATGACCGAGGAGCGCCCGCCGGGCCTGAACGAGGCCCACCTCGTCACCCTCGGCTACTGGGGTAGGAAACACATGAGCCACGACCGGCTCTACAGGCGGTGGGATGACTTCCGCCGGCTGCTGCTCGACTTCATGACGCGTTTCGACCTCGTCCTGAGCCCTGTCGCCCCCAACATTGCGCCGCTCTATCGAGCCAAGGCGCTGCACGACCACCAGTACACCTACACGATCCCCTACAGCCTCACCGGCAACCCCTGCGTCGTTGTGCGAGCCGGCACCTCGCCGGAGAACATGCCGATCGGGGTCCAGGTCGTGGCGCGCAACTGGAACGACCTCGTCGCGCTGCGAGCGGCCCGTGCCGTCGAACGTGCCCTGGGAGGTTGGCGCCCTGCTAGCGTGATCGGGTGAAGTTCCGCTATTCACGGTGGGACGGAACCCAAAAGTTCGACGACCTCGATGCGGGCGACGTCCTCGACGCGCTGTCCGACGACCTGATGAACTACGGCGACCTGAACGCCGCCCTGCAGCGATTCCTCCGCTGGGGCTCGCCGAACATGCCAGGGCTCGAGCAGCTCTTGAAGCAGCTGCGTGAATCGCGAGAGCGCGAGCTGGGTCGTTACAACCTCGACTCAACAGTTGAGGAGCTGCGCCAGAAGGTCCAGGACGTCATAGACACCGAGCGCGGCGGCATCGAGCGCCGCCTCAGCGAAGCGACTCCCGAGGCGCGCAAGCTGCTCGACCGGATCGCGCGCCAGCGGCAGGACCAGCTCGACCGGTTGCCCGAAGACCTGGGCGGACGGGTCAAGGGCCTGCGCAACTATGAATTCGTCGACGACGCCGCGCGGCAGAAATTCGAAGAGCTGATGCAGCAGCTGCAGAAGCAGGTCCTGGACCAGATGTTCCAGGGCATCAAAGGATCGCTGGAGCAGATGCAGGGCCAGGACCTCTCGCGAGTGCGCGACATGGTGCGCGAGCTGAACAAGATGCTCGAGCAGCGGATGGAGGGCCGCACGCCCGACTTCAACGGCTTCATGCAGCGATTCGGCGACATGTTCCCGCCGGGGATCAACAGCCTCGACGAGCTGCTCGAGCACCTGCAGCGGCAGATGGCGCAGATGCAGTCGCTGCTCCAGAGCCTCAGTCCAGAAGCCCGCGAGGAGCTGCGCCAGATGATGGACGCACTGCTGCAGGACGACTCCCTGCGTCTCGAGCTCGCGCGCCTGTCCGGATTCATGCAGGCGATGATGCCGCCGTCGGAGCTGACCGAGCGCTACCCGTTCTTCGGCGAAGATCCGCTGTCGATGGGCGAGGCGATGTCGCTGATGGAGCGCCTGCAGCGAATGGACCGCCTCGAGTCACAGCTCGAGCGCGGCAGCTTCCGGCCGGATGACGTCGACCGCTCGCTCGCCCAGGAGCTCCTCGGACCTGAGGCGCGCCAGGCGCTCGACCAGCTACGCAAGGTGACCGAGGTGTTGGAGAAGGCCGGCTATGTCGAGCGCAAGGGCCGCCGCCTCGAGCTGACCCCGCGCGGCATGCGCCGGATCGGGCAATCGGCGCTGCGCGACATCTTCGACCAGCTCAAGAAAACCAGGATGGGCCAGCACCAGCTGTGGCGCGGCGGTGCCGGCATCGACGCCTCAGACGAGCTGAAGGAATACGAGTATGGCGACCCGTTCCTGCTCGAGATGAAGGAGACGCTCTTCAACTCGATCGTTCGAGAGGGTCCGAAGGTGCCGGTGAAGATGGCGCCGCAAGACTTCGTCGTCCACCGCACTGAGCACATGTCCCAGGCTTCGACCGTGCTGATGATCGACATGAGCCGCTCGATGTTCCTCCGCGGCTGCTTCCTCGCCGCCAAGAAGGTGGCGATCGCGCTCGACTCGCTGATCCGCAGCCAGTACCCGCGCGACTCTCTGTACGTGGTCGGTTTCTCCAATTACGCAGTCGAGCTGAAACCGCACACGCTGCCGCAGCTGGCCCTCAACGATTACGTGTACGGGACCAACATGCAGCACGGTTTCCAGCTCGCGCGGTCGCTGCTCGCGAAGCACCGCGGCAACCGGCAGGTGATCATGATCACGGACGGCGAGCCGACGGCTCATCTCGAAGAGAATGGACGCGCATCTTTCGCCTATCCGCCGACCTACAAGACGATCCAGCAGACGCTGAATGAGGTGAAGCGGTGCACGCGCGATCGGATCGTGATCAACACCTTCATGCTCGAGCGCGGGCCTTACCTGACCGAGTTCATAAACCAGATGACGCGCATCAACAAGGGTCGTGCGTTCTTTGTCTCGCCGGACCGGCTCGGGGAGTACATCCTGGTGGACTACGTCAGCGGCAAGCAGCGCCGGCGCGCCAGCAGTCGCCGCGCCCGCATCGCGTAGCCTGAAAACGTGGCTGAAACGACAAAGGTCGCCGTCGGGCGCCGCAACCTGAGCCCGGCCGCGCTTTACGAGCACGCGATCCGGCGCCAAGAAGCGGCCATCGTCTCGACGGGCGCTCTGACCGCCGAAACGGGCAAGCACACCGGCCGGTCCCCGAAGGACAAGTTCTTTGTCAAGGAACCGACCAGCCAGGACGCGATCTGGTGGCATCCGGGCAACCAGCCGATAGCGGCAGACAAGTTCGAGGCCCTGCATCGGCGGATGCAGGAGTTCATCGACACGCACGAGGTTTACACGCAGGACGTCTTTGCCTGCGCGGACCCGCGTTTTCGGCTGAGGGTTCGGGTCATCACCGAGCTGGCCTGGCACAGTCTGTTCGCACGCAACCTTTTCATCCGCCCGAATGCGGACGAGCTGATGAACTTCGAGCCTGACTTCACGGTCATCGCGCTGCCCTCGATGCACGCCGACCCTGCTCGCGACGGTACGCACAGCGAGACTTTCATCCTGGTCAACCTCGGCCGCCGGATGGTGCTGATCGGCGGCACCGGCTACGCGGGCGAGATCAAGAAATCGATCTTCACCGCCTTGAACTACCTGCTCCCTGCACAGAACGTGTTTCCGATGCACTGTTCCGCCAACACCAACGAGGACGGATCCGATGTGGCGCTCTTCTTCGGGCTCAGCGGCACGGGAAAGACAACCCTGTCGGCCGAGCCGTCGCGGCGCCTGATCGGAGACGACGAGCACGGATGGAGCGACCGCGGCGTCTTCAACTTCGAAGGCGGCTGCTACGCCAAGACGATTCGCATCCACAAGGAATCTGAGCCCGAGATCTACGCCGCGACCGAAAGCTTCGGCACGATCCTGGAGAACGTCGTCTACGACTCACGCACGCGGGTGCCGGACTACGACTCCGACGAGAAGACCGAGAACACGCGGGCGGCGTATCCGATCGACCTGATTCCCAACGCGGCCCTGACTGGAACGGGAAGCCATCCGCACAACGTGATGTTCCTGTCGGCTGATGCATACGGCGTGCTGCCGCCCGTTTCGAGACTGGAAGAAGACCAGATCCGCCATTACTTTCTCAGCGGCTACACCGCCAAGGTTGCGGGCACGGAGCGCGGGGTCACCGAGCCCGAGCCGATCTTCAGCACATGCTTCGCCGCGCCGTTCCTCGTCTTGCCGCCCGAGCGATACGCCGACATGCTGATCGAGCGGGTCAAGCGACATCACGCGGACGTCTGGATGCTCAACACCGGTTGGGTTGGGGGGAGCTACGGAGTTGGGGAGCGGATGTCGATCGCGCACACGCGGGCCATCGTGCGCGCGGTGCTGCAAGGCGACTTGCGGGGCGTGTCCACGCATGTCGACCCTGTCTTCGGTCTTCACATCCCAAACCGGGTGCCTGGCGTGCCGCGCGAGGTGCTCGACATCCGCGACAGCTGGCCGGACCCCGACGACTACGACCGTCAGGCGGCCCGCTTGCGTGAGATGTTCCAGAAGAACATCAAGATGATCGGCAAGAGCGGATCCGCAGCGGGCTAGTTGCGGGTAGCGATCGTCGGGAGCAGGCACTTCTCCGATCCCGCGCGTGTCGCCGACTACGTCAAATCGCTTCCGCCCCGCGCGTCCATCATCACGGGGAGCGCGAGCGGCGTGGACGCGGCCGCGACCAAGGCGGCGCGGGATAAAGACATACCGGTCCAGGTCATCCCGGCGTCGTTCGACGAGCTTGCCGACGCGAGCAAGTCCGCGGCGCGCAACCAGCGGCTCGTGGATGCGTGCGACGTCCTGGTTGCGTTCTGGGACGGGACCTCGAAGGGGACGCGGACGACGGTGGAGCGAGCGCTCGATTCAGGCAAAGAAGTTCATGTCTTTGTTTCTCCCTCCCCGCTCGCCGGGGAGGGCCGGGGTGGGGGCGCACGGGAGCCCAGTAAGTAACATGGCCTTGTGGCTGTAGCGATCGCCGTTCGGGTTCGATTCTTCGCGCGGCTGCGCGAGCAATCGGGGACTGAGATCGAAGCGCTACAGGTTCCACCCGGCGCGACCCTGGAGGACGTTTACGACGTTTTGCGGCGCAAACACCCGGCGCTGGAAGCCGAGCGCAAGGCCGTGCGAGGCGCGATCAACCAGGAGCTGAGCGACTGGAGCGCCGTCGTCGCGGACGGCGACGAGGTGGCGTTCATCCCTCCTGTCAGCGGAGGGCACTGAGTGCGCTACGACGTCACGACCGGGCCGATCGACGCACATGAGCTCGAGGCGGTCGTGACCCATCCGGGCGCCGGGGCGATCTGCACGTTCAGCGGGATCGTCCGCGACAACTCCCGAGGACAATCTGTGACGCACCTCGACTACGAGGCATACGCCGAGATGGCCGTGCCCCAGATGCGCAAGATCGGCGACGAGATCAAGCAGCGCTGGCCGGCCGCCCGCGTGGCGATGGCGCACCGCACCGGAAAGCTCGAGATCGGCGAGGTGTCGGTCGTCGTTTCAGTTTCCTGCCCCCACAGGCACGAGGCGTTCGAGGCCTGCAGGTGGGGCATCGACCGGTTGAAGGAAAGCGTCCCGATCTGGAAGAAGGAGCACGCCGCCGACGGCACCTACTGGATCGAGGGAGACGAAGCGAAGCCGGCGACCGGATAGTCCGGACTAACACGCCAGTCCGAAGCATGAAATATGCGGATAGTCCGGACTATCCGGGGAGTTGGTCCTTGACGCGGGCCACCGAGAGGCCGTCGCGGATGGGGATCACGACGCTCTCCAGGCGTGGGTGCTTCGCCACCAGCGCGTTGTAACGCGCCACGTTCCGCGCCTGCTGGTTCTTTGGGTTCGCGACCTCTCCCTGTCGCAGGGCGTTGTCGGCCATGAGCAGCGCGCCGCCCTCGAGCCGCTCCAGGCACAGCTCGAACGCTCGCTGCGTTGAGTCCTCTGAGGGGAAGACGTTCAGCAGGTCGATGAAGCAGGCATCGAAGCGCTGGTCGAGCTTTTCCAGCCCGGTCAATGCGTCCTCCTCCATGACCAGCGCGTGCTTGCCAAGGCCGGCGTCGGAAAAGTTAGTGCGAGCCCGTTGCGCGCGCTGGTGGTCGAGCTCGAAAGTGGTCAGCGTCCCGCCATCCGTTCCGCGCAGCAGCCAGATGCCGCTGTAGCCGGTCGCGGTGCCGAGCTCCAGGATCCGCTTCGCTCCGGCAATCTTGACCAGGAGGTAGAGCAGCTGTCCTTCGTGAGGGTCGACGATCGGGATGTTCTCCTTATGCGCCTCTTCCTCCATTCGGGCGAGGACGGAGTCGCGTTTCGGAACCAGGCCGTCGAGGTATTTCTGAAGCTCGTCGCTGACTTCAACTGTTCTCATGGCGTCTCCTTCAAGAACTCCTCGAGCAAAGGCTGCAGGGTGACCACATACCCGGACATGCAATCGACCGCCTGGCGAAGCAGGTCATCGTCCAGTCGCGCGGCGGGCAGCGTCTCGTAGAGGCGGGACCAGCCGCGGTCCCAGGGCTCCAGCTCGGCGCGGGGCAGGCCTGCCTTGACCTCGACCATTCGGGCGCGAAAGAAATCAAACGCCGCCTGGTTCTCGGCCGCCGACCCTTCGAAATGCAACCCAACTTCCAGCCTACCTGCACCCGTGTGATGCCATGCCTCGTAGTGGAAAGCCGGTTCCCCGTAGTGCAGCTTCATCAGCCGGCCGCGGCCCCGCGACGTGCGGAAACCGCGCATCGTTTGAGGGAGCCTCGGCTTCAAGCCTTTGCGGAGCCCGGTGAAGAAGTCAGCCGGGGAGAGCAACACTTAGAGGTCGACGAGGTGGAGATGCAGGCCGGATCTATTCCGGCCGCCCAGGCCAACCTGCCAAACGCCGCCCCAGCGCGGCACGCCGCGGAAGGGGCCCGCGGGGGAGGCCTGCCTCCCCCGCGAACCGTTTCTCGTAAGCTGCCATCCAGATTGGCCTACATCCCGACGGTCGTCGAGAACGAAGGCGGCAACCGCGAGCGGACATTTGACATCTACTCGAGGCTGCTGAAGGACCGCATCATCCTGATCGGCCGGCCCATCGACGACGTGGTCGCCAACCTCGTCGTCGCCCAGCTCATGTACCTCGCCGCCGACGACCCTGGAAAGGAGATCCAGATCTACGTCAACTCGCCCGGTGGTGCGGTGACGGCGGGCCTTGCCATCTACGACACCATGCAGTACGTGCAGTCGCCGATCTCCACGGTGTGCATCGGCCGCGCAGCGAGCTTCGGCACCGTGGTTCTGATGGCAGGCGCGAAGGGAAAGCGGTTCTCGCTTCCGAGCTCGAACATCCATATGCATCAGCCCCTGATCGGCGGCAAGGGCCTCCAGGGCCAGGCCAGCGACCTCGATATCCACGCCCGCGAGATCATCCGGATCAGGGGCGTGTTGAACGAGCTGATCGCCAAGCACACCGGCCAGCCCCTCGAGCGGGTTGAGCGCGACACCGACCGCGATTTCTTCCTCACGCCTCAAGAGGCGGTCGAGTACGGGCTCATCGACGGCATCATCGAGCAGACGCGAGTACCGGTCCTGGCGGCTTCGAAGTAAGCACGCCTGAGGCGCGCAGGCACACCCAGGCGACCAGCGCGACCCCGACCACGGCGGGAACCGGCGGGGCTGCCAATGCAGCGATCAGAGCGCCGATGGACAGTCCGAGCCACTCGTACCAGCGTGCCCTGCCCCAGACGACCAGAGCGAAGGCAACCAGAACCAGGTCCGCCGGTAGTGCGTGAGGGGCCGCGACAATGCCGCCGGCGATGAT
>Ga0209160_1003937_pt1 | contig 12003 bp, 9 predicted proteins | sample GraSoiAngelo_153_FD_186167 | JGI IMG/M metagenome (GOLD analysis project Ga0209160, IMG submission 186167) | Grasslands soil microbial communities from the Angelo Coastal Reserve, California, USA - 14_1009_12_40cm (SPAdes) (version 2) | ecosystem: Environmental > Terrestrial > Soil > Grasslands ...
AGCTGCGCGGGGAGGAGATCCCGCTCGCGGCGCAGATCATCGGCATCGTGGACGTGTACGATGCCCTTACCACCACGCGGAGCTACCGGCCCGCGCTGTCGCGGGAGCAGGCTCTCGCTCAGATGGAGGCGGAGCGACACCAATGGCGCCCGGACGTGTACGCAGCCTTCATGACGTCGGTCGGAGCGGGCTCGACCACCTCGATCCGCGCCGCCTGATACGGCTCGCGGTGCCCGTGAGCGCCGCGCTGACGCTGGCGCTCGCCGGCTGCGAGCGCCCCGGTACCTGCCGCGGGGAGTACTGCGGCACCCTCATCTTCGTCGCTTTCAGCCAACCCGACATCCTGCTGCCGCCGGTTACGCAGCAGGCGGTGGCGCGCGACATCCACGACCAGATCTTCCTGAAGCTCGCCGACCTGGGGCCCAGGACGTTCACCCTGGGAGACGCGGACTTCGGGCCGCAGCTGGCGGACCGGTGGGCGTGGCGGGATTCGCTCACCCTCGTCTTTCATCTCTCTCCCAAGGCACGCTGGCAAGACGGCCCGCCGGTCACCGCCCGCGACGTCGCGTTCACGTTCGACGCGTACACCGATTCGAGCGTCGACGCGCCGGCCCGCGAATCGCTGCGCGCCATCCGGTCGGTGACCCCGGTGGCGGGAGACTCGCTCGCCGTCGAGTTCCGGTTCCGCCGCCGCTACGCCGAGATGTTCTTCGACGCCGTGTACCACATGCGCATCCTGCCGGCCCACCTGCTCGCGGGCGTCCCCCGCGACCAGTGGGTGCGCGCGCCGTTCGGCCGGGCGCCGGTGGGCGACGGGCCGTACCGCTTCGTCGCGTGGAAGCCCGGGGAAAGTGTCGAGCTCGTCGCCGACTCGACGTTTTTCCTCGGCCGGCCCCACATCCGGCGGCTGATCTGGCGGTTCACGCCGGATCCCCAGACCGCCCTCACGCAGCTCGTCGCCGGGGAGGCGGACGCCCTCGAGTTCCTGGGACCGGCCGCCAACGTGGAGCGGGCCCGCGCCGCACCGCAGCTCGCGATCTATCCGTACCGAGGCACCGCGTACGGCTACCTCGCCTTCAACCTGACCGCCAACGGCGACCCGGCGCGGCCCCACCCCATCTTCGGGGACCGCGACGTGCGGCGCGCCCTGTCCCTCGCCGTGGACCGGGAGCGGTTGAAGGAGAGCGTCTTCCACGATCTCGCCCTCGTGCCCCCGGCCCCGGTGCCGCAGGCGTGGCCGCTGTGGCAGGGAAAGGGGGACACGACGCTGCGCGCGCTCCCCTACGACACCGCCCAAGCGGCGGCCCTGCTCGCCCGCCGCGGCTGGCGTGACAGCGACGGCGACGGCATCCGCGACCGCAGTGGCGTGAAGCTCGCGTTCCACATCCTCGTGCCGACGACCAGCGCAGTCCGGCGCCAGTACGCCCGCCTGCTCCAGGAGCAGTTCCGCACCATCGGAGCCCAGGTGGAGCTGGACGAAGTCGAGAACGCGGTGATGCAGCAGCGGGCCACCGCCGGGAAGTTCGACGCCGTGCTCGCCACGTGGGCGACGGACCCGACGCCGACATCCAACCTCGCCGACACCTGGACGCGCGCCGGGTTCGGCAAGGCGAATTACGGTCGCTACTCCAATCCGGCGTTCGAGCGCGCGCTGGCGCGCGCGACCGCCGCCACGGGCGGGCCCGCGGCGACGCTCGCGGCGTGGCGGGACGCCCTGCGCCTGCTCAACGACGACGCGCCCGGCGTCTGGCTGTTCGCCCCGATGAGTGTGGCGGCCGTTCACCGGCGCGTGGCGGACGTGCGCATCCGGCCCGACTCGTGGTGGGCGTTGGTGCGCACGTGGCGCATTCCACCGAACCAACAGATCGCGCGAGACCGAATACAATAGAGCGTCAAGCAGAGGCGTCGAGCGAAGACGTCGAGCAACTTCGTCGAGCCGATTCGTACCCTGCGTGGGACGTTGCCGCTTGACGGTCCTGCGGGACACTTCCGCTCGACGTCTCTGCTCGACGCCTGTATCCTTCTCGCATGGGCAGCTTTTCGTTGCCGCGCGCGTCCGTGCCCGCGCACCTGCGTCTGGCGCAGGGCCACGTGCAGGCGGGAGAGGTCTACCTGATGTCGCGGGCATCCCAGCACGCCGGTCCCGAGACGCCGCTCGAGATGTTGAACCGCGCCGAAGGGTTCTTCGCCTTCCGGCCCGCCGATAACGGCAAGGCGGGCGGCGGCGCCGTGCTGCTCGTGAGCAAGGCGCAGACGATATCGCTCACCGTTGCCAAGGGGGATCTGATCGACGACCCCGCGCGCCGCTCGGCTGCGCGCCTGGTGGCGATCGAGATCGTGCTCACCGACCGCTCCACGTTGCACGGCTGGGCGCACGTCGAGCTGCCCGAGCACCATGCGCGGCTGCTCGACTACCTCAACGCGACACCCGAGCTGTTCTTCGCCGTGACCGCCGAGGACGGCACCCACTACCTGAACCGCGCGCACGTGCTGTATGCGCGCCCCAAGGATTAGCCAATGGCCGCCCGGCTCGACCCGTTCCTGGAGGTGTTCCTGCGCGAGCAGGCCGAACAGCTGTATCTGCTCCCCGACGAGCCCGTCACCATGGTGAAGGACGGCAAGCCGCGGAAGGTGAGCAAGCAGCCGCTCACCGACGCGCACATTTACGCCCTGCTCGCCGAGATCGCGCCGTCGGAGGCGGCCGACCAGATCGACCAGAAGCACGAGACGGAGTTCGAGTACGCCGCCGGCCGCGGGCTCCTCAAGATCCGCATCGTCCCCGACAACGGCCGCTTGACCGCCGTCGTGACCAACGTGCCGCGCACGGCGCCGGCCCCGCCCCCGACTCCGGCGGAGGTGACGGCGGTGCGTCCGGGCGCGCGGGCCGCGGCGACGCCGCCTCCCGCTCCGGCCGCCGCCCCCGCTCCCCCGCCCCGGCCCCCGCGCCCCTCGGCCATCGCGGCTGCGCCGATGGTGGACATGGCGGTGGCGACACCCGCGGCGGGGTCCGCCGTGGCGCTGCCCGGGGAGTTCGCGGACTCGCAGTACCAGGCCGCCGAGCAGCGGCTGGGCGAGCTTCTGAAAGCCTTGGTGAAATCGGGAAGCTCGGACCTGCACCTGCGGGTCGGCGAGCCGCCGATCTTCCGCACCGGCGGCGACCTGGTGCGCGTCCGCGGCAATCCGCTGTCGCCGGCGGAACTCGACTTGTTGGTACTGTCGATCATGCCGGAGCTCAACCGCGGCGAGTGGAAAGAGACGGGCGACACCGACTTCGCCTACGAGATCACGGGGCTGGCCCGCTTCCGCGTCAACGCCGCGCGCGACCGCCACGGCCCGGTGGCGGTGTTCCGCGTCATTCCCGCGAAGGTGGTGACGGTCGAGGAGATGGGGCTCACCCGGGAAGTCCAGGCGTTGTGCTACCTCACCAAGGGACTGGTGCTGGTGACCGGTCCCACGGGCTCGGGCAAGTCCACGACGCTGTGCGCGCTGATCGACCTGGTGAACCGCGAGCGCTCCGACCACATCATCACGATCGAGGACCCGATCGAGTTCGTGCACGAGAACAAGAAGTGCCTCATCACCCAGCGCCAGGTCCACGTCCACACCGAGAGCTTCAAGTCGGCGCTGCGCGCGGCGCTGCGCGAGGACCCCGACATCGTGCTCGTGGGCGAGCTGCGCGATCTCGAGACCATCGCAATCGCCATCGAGACCGCGGAGACCGGGCATCTCGTCTTCGGCACCCTGCACACCACGACGGCCGCCTCGACCGTGGATCGGATGATCGACCAGTTCCCTGCCGACCGGCAGGCGCAGATCCGCGTGATGCTCTCCGAGTCACTGAAGGGCGTCATCGCCCAGACGTTGTGCAAGAGGAAGGGGGGCGGCCGGGTCGCGGCGCGCGAGATCCTGCTGACCACGCCCGCCGTGTCCAACCTGATCCGCGAGGCCAAAACGTTCCAGATCCCGTCGATCATCCAGACGAGCAAGAAGCTCGGCATGAACACGCTCAACGACGCGCTGTTCGACCTCGTCGAGAAGGGCATCGTCGAGCCCGACGAGGCCTACATGAAATCAGTCGAGAAGGCGGGGCTCGTCGCCCAGCTCAGGGCGAAGGGGATCAAGGTGAAGATGACATCGGAGGCGTGACCCCCTCCTCGAAGTACAGCTCTGGCGACGAGCCCAGCGCCCCTACTGCTGCACGCCTGCCACACCCCCCCCCGTGCTGAGGCGGACATTCTACGGGTGCGTTTCCTGCGTCACGCCAATGCGTCGTTTGGAGCGGTCGTTTGCCCATCGGTTGACGGCGCCTGTTTTCGGGGCAATTGCGCCCCACAACCGCCACCCGACAGCACATGCGGTTGCGGAGTAACGTCATAGCTCGCTTGGCAACGGGGCTGACGCGGCCTGGGGGGAGCATGGCTGGTGGCCTAGGGACGTCCAAAGCGCACACCTGTATCGCGCGCGATCCATGATGGCCCGCCTCGGTGTCGAGCTCGGGCCCCGCGCCGTGCGCGGGGTACGGCTCGAGGGCTGGTTCCGGCCCCGAGCTCGCGCGGTGGAGGTAGAGTGCGACCCGGACAACCCGGTCGAGGCGGTCGAGGCGCTCCGTCAGCATCTCGGGCCCGCACGCCGGATCGCTGTGGCCATCGATCTACCCCTTCTCTTCATCAAGCAAGTGAAGCTGCCCCCGCTCAGTGAGCCGGAGAAGCGCAACATCCTGCGACTCGAACCAGAGCGATTCTTTCCCGTGCGAGCCGAGGAGCTGGTGCCCGCCGTGCGCGGCGACGATAACCTCGTCTTCGCCGCGAAAGAGGCCGCGCTCGCAACCTGGGTCGCCGCACTCGAGCAACTCGGACCGGTGGACGTGGTCGAGCCTGGGCCCCTGGCACTGGCGCGCGCGCTCGCGCATGCGCAGCTCACGGACGCCGTTGTGCTGCTGGACGGGCAGGCTGACGGCATCGGGGTCGTGGAGATTCGCGAGGGCCGAGTGACGCGCGCGCGGCGCGTGTTCGGTACCCTCGACGACGCCGCGGCGGCGCTGCTGGAGAACGGTGGCGGATCGGGGCCGATCTATCTGACGCCGTGGAACGAGGATCGGGTGCGCGTGCTCGGTACGCTCCTGCCCGAGGCGTTCGTGCAGCCGCTGCCCACGGTGGCGGACGTCGTGGGTCCATTCCTTCCCGCCTACGGGGCCGCGCTCGGAATCGGGACGAAGCCGAACATCCCGGAGACGCTCATCTCTCCTGAGCTCGGTGCCCGCATCACGGTGCGGTGGCGGCGCGAGCTCAGGCTTGCGGTCGCCGCAGCCGCGGCGGCCTTGGTGTTCGCGCTCGCTTCAGCCGACGGCTGGCGCGCGCGGGCGACCCGCGGTCTCGAAGCGAGCCTCCAGTCGCTACAGCAGCGAGCTGCGCCCGCCCTCACCCTGCAGAACCGGCTCCAGGCGCTCGCGCGTGAGGCGCAGGCGATCCGCCAGACCGAGCGGCAGCGGCCCGACCCTCTAGGGGTGCTGCTGGTGCTCTCGAAGCAACTGCCCGCCGGAGCCTACCTGCGGGGGATACGCTGGTCCGGGGCCGAGTGGCAGATAGATGGCTACGCCCCGAATGCGTCGCGCCTCGTGGCGCAGCTCGGCGCGGCTCCGGAATTCAAGGAGGTGCGCTTTCTCTCCGCGACAACCCGCGGGGCGCTAGGCGACCGGACTTATGAAAGCTTTGCCCTGGCTTTCCGATACGCTCCGGCGCCTTAACCCGCGCGAACGCCGGGTGGTGCTGGGCGGGGCGCTCGTGAGCGCGACCACTCTCGTGCTCGTGCTTCTCGGACTGCCGTTGGCCCACCACTGGGCGGTCCGCGAGGCGGCCTACACGGCGAGCCGGGAGCAGTGGCTGCGGCTCGCGGCCCTCGCCGCCAGCACCGACCGCCTGCGGCGGGCGGTGGACGAGCGGACGCTCGCGCACGCCACAGACGAGGCCCGCCTCGTGACCGGCGCGACCCCCGCGCTCGCGGCGTCGGCGCTGCAGGGACTCCTGCAGCGCTATGCCGACGAGAGCTCGGTGCAGCTCAACCGTGTCGACGTCGCGAGCCAGCCACGTCCCGACCAGCCCGGACTCCTCGCGATCCCGGTGCAGCTGCAGTGTCAGGGGGACGTCTACGGGCTGGTGGATTTTCTGTCCCGGTTGGCAGGCGGCGAGAAGCTGCTCTCCCTCGACGAGTTGTCGTTGAACGCCGGGTTCACCATGGGCCCCGCTCCGGGCTCCGGTCCGCGTCGCGATAGGGCGCCGCAGCCCCTTTCTTGGTCGCTCCGGCTGCACGGACTCTACCGCGCCGGCGGGGCAAGCAGCTCGTGACGCGCCTACGTGGTCTGTATGTCGCCGCGGCGGCCCTCCTGGCAGCGGGCTTGGGGCTCCGCCTGGCTCCCACGCCCCTCCCCGCGGCACGAGCCGCGCCAGTCGCCGTGCCCGCCGAAGCCCAAGGCGATGCCGCCCCGACGCGCACGCCTGCTGAGCCGAGGTACGACGCGATCGTCGCCGCCAACATCTTCTCCCAGGACCGGACGGCCCCAGCGGTGCGGTTCCTCCCGCCCGGACGTGCGGCCGCGCCGACGAAGCCCCGCGGACCCACACTCCATCTGTACGGGACTACCGTTGGCCCGGACGGCGCCGTGGCGATTATCGACGCGGACCCGAGCATCCCGGGCGCCGAGATTTACCGCCTCGGCGACCTGGTCGCCGGCGCGCGGCTCATTGCCATCACCGACTCGACGGTCACGCTGGCGCAGCCATCGGGACCGCTCGTCCTCCGACTGCCGAGCGCTGCGCTGCGGAGGGCGCCGTGAAGCGGTGCACCATGGTCCTGCTCGGTGCGCTGCTCGCCGCGCCCGCCCGCACCGCGGCGCAGCAGGCGCCGCCCGTTCGCATCAACTACGTCAATGCAGACCTGCCCGGCGTGATCCGCTCGCTCGCGGCCGTGCTGAACGTGAATGTGGTGCTGACCGACGTGCCGAGCCGCCGCATCACCTTTCAGACACCACAGCCGGTGCCGGTACCCCAGGTTGGGGCGGTCCTGGAGGCGATCCTCGAGAGTCAAGGGCTGGTGCTCGTCCAGACGGGCCCCGTGGCGCAGGTGATGCCGGAGGAGAAGCGCCCCTCGACGGGGCCCGTGCGGGTCGGAAAAGACTTCCCCTCCCCTCCGCCGCTCGGGCTGGTGACGCAGATCGTGCCGCTCGAGTTCATCCGAGCGGAAGAGGGCGTCGCCCTCTTGAAGCAAGTCGCGAGCAAGAACGCCCGCCTCGAGGTCGTGCCGCGCTCGAACTCCGTGCTGATCACCGACCGCGGCGTGAACATCGCCCGCTACCTCGATCTGCTGCGGCAGCTCGACGTGAAGACGGGGGGCGAAGCGGGACTTCGCACCTACGTGTATCCGCTCAAGCACGCCAGCGCCGTGGAGCTCGCGGCCACGCTTGCGCAGGTGTTCGGCGGGGCGGTGGCGGCACCCGCGGCTCGGCAGCGCGTCCAGGCTCTGGAGGGGCGCAGTCTGTCGAGCGAGCTGACGGGATTCCGCCGTCGGGAGGTCGAGTCGCTGCAACAACGCGGCATGGGCGCGCCGTCGGCAGTGACCGCTTCCCCGGCCGGCCCCGCCGCCCCGGCCGCCGTGCCGGAGAGCGCGCAGGCCCAGGGGCAGGGACTGGTGGGGCGGACAACGATCGTGCCCGACCAGGCCACCAATGCGCTCGTCATCCGCACCGCGCCCCCGAACTTCTCGGTGCTCCAGGAGACGATCGACCAGCTCGACGTCCGCCCACCGCAGGTGCTGTTGGAAGTGTTGATCGCCGAGGTCACCCTCGATCGCGCCAACGAGTACGGGATCAACTGGCAGGTCTTCACGCAGCGGGGCGTCTCGGGCGACAGCACGCGGGGGATCACGGGCGGGTTTGGCCCGCAGCGCTTCGGCGATACGCTCCTTGCGAGCCTCCAGGGCCTCGGCATCCGGTTCATCTCGCTCGCCACGGTCGACGTCCGAGCCCTCCTGCAGACCATCGCCACCCGGACCAACGTGCGCGTGCTGTCGACCCCGCGGATCCTCGCCCTCAACAACGAGGAGGCCCGGATTCTGGTCGGCAGTGAGGTGCCGTTTGTCTCGTCGACGTTCGGCGGCCTGACCGCGCAGTTGAACACCGTCGTGCAGTTCCGCAACGTCGGCACGCAGCTCACGGTGATCCCCACCGTGAACAACGACGGCTACGTCACCTTCCGCTTACTGCAGGAGGTGAGTGCGCTGTCGCAGCAGACAGTAGCCGCGGCGCAGAACGCTCCCATCATCACGACTCGCGAGGCGGAAACAAGCGCGATCGTCAAGACCGGGCACACGGTGGTGATCGGCGGGTTGATCGGCCAGACGGAACAAGTCGTCGAGAGCGGGGTGCCCCTGCTCAAGGACCTGCCGCTGCTCGGGTACCTGTTTAAGAGCCACAGCGTCTCCCGCGAGCGCACCGAGATCGCCATCTTCTTCACGCCCTACGTCGCGTTTACCGACGAGCAGGCGGACTCCCTGCTCCAGCGCGAGCGCGACCGGTTGCAAGGCTTGAAGCCGCAGATCGATAGCGTGCTGGCGCCTGCGCCGCCGCGAAAGCCGTGAACCGCTGATGAGCCAGGTCCCCCGCCCCGAGCTGATCGGCGCCCACGCCCCCGCCCCCGCCGCCTCTCGCCCGGGGCCAGACCCGGCTTTTGAGACGCCGGCAGCGCCCGCAGCGGGGGCGTCCGAGCCACCGCGCACCGGGGCCGACCTTCGGGCCGCGGCCGCGGGGCCGCTGGCGCAGCGACTCTCGCCCAAGTACCTCGAAGAGCACTGCCTGTTGCCCGTGGGCGTGAGCGCAGCCGGCGATCTGCTCGTGGTCGCGGACGAGCCGCCCGACCCCACGGTGATCGACGAGCTCTGCTGGGCGTATGGCCGCCGGGTGAAGCTCGTGGCCACGCCCGCCGCCGAAATCCATGCAGCGATCCTGTCCGCACAGTCGGAGTCGCCCCCCGACGTGCAGGCGACGGACCTTCGGGGCAGCGATCTGGTCCTCCTCGCCGAAGAAGAGGAGACGATCTCCGACCTGCGCACGCTCGCGAACCAGGCGCCGGTGATCAAGCTCGTGAACGTGATGATCCTCGAGGCTCTGCGGGCGCGCGCCAGCGACATCCACCTCGAGGCGACGCCCGAGGGGCTGCGGGTGCGCTACCGCATCGACGGGGTGCTGCATGACATCTCCCGCCCGCCGCGACAGTACCAGGCGGCCGTGCTGAGTCGCATCAAGATCATGGCCAGCCTGAACATCGCCGAGCGACGCCTCGCCCAGGACGGGCGCATTCGGCTCCGGCTGTCGGACCGGGAGCTCGACCTGCGCGTGTCGATCAGTCCCACGCTCCACGGCGAGAGCGTCGTGCTCCGCATCCTGGATCGCGGCGCGGGGGTCCGCGACCTGGGCGAGCTCGGCATGCCCGGTCCCGCGCTCGAGCGGTTCGAGGGGCTGATTCGGCAACCGCACGGCATCATCCTCGTGACCGGTCCGACCGGGTCGGGCAAGACCACGACGCTGTACGGCGCGCTCACCCGCCTGAATCAAGCCGGCGTGAAGATCGTGACGGTGGAGGACCCCGTCGAATACCAGATCGATGGCGTGACGCAGATCCCCGTCAATCCCAAGATCGGCCTGACGTTCGCCGCGGCGCTGCGCTCCATCCTGCGCCATGACCCGGACATCATCATGGTCGGCGAGATGCGCGACCGCGAGACGGCCGAGATCGCGATCCAAGCGGCGCTCACCGGGCATCTTGTGCTCTCGACCCTGCACACGAACGACGCGCCGAGCGGCGTGACGCGCATGGTGGACGTGGGCATTGAGCCCTACCTCGTCGCCGCCACGGTCCTGGCGATCGTGGGGCAGCGCCTGGTGCGGTTGGTGTGCGAGGCCTGCGCCGAGGACTTCCGCCCGCCAGCGGACCTGGTCGCGCAAGTGACGGCGGTGCCAGACATCCCCCAGCCGCGGTTCCGGCGCGGGCGCGGCTGCGACGCCTGCGCGGGCACCGGCTATCGCGGGCGCACCGGTCTCTACGAGCTGATGCCGATGAGCGAGGACTTGCGAGACCGCGTCGTCCGGCGCGCTCCGCTCGCCGAGATCCGCGCGTTGGCGCAGGCGCAGGGCATGGCGTCGCTGCGCGCGTCGGGCTGCGCGAAGGCGTGCGCGGGCCGCACGACGCTCGAGGAAGTCCTGCGCGTGACGCGGGACGAGGCGTTCGGATGAGCGTGCGGTTCCGCTACCGGGCGGCCACACCGGACGGGCAGGTGGTAGAAGGCGTGCTGCACGCCCCCTCGCGCCAGTCGGTGCTCGAGCAGCTGCGCCACCAGCGCCTCTACCCCGTGACGGTCGACGAGGCGACCGCCGCCGCCGGCGCGCGCGTCGGGCGGCGGCTCGGCCGCCGCGCCGCCGTGACGCTCTGGACTCGTAACGCCGCGATACTGCTGGCCGCCGGGGTCCCCCTCGACCGGGCACTCGCGTTCACGGCGCAGTACGCGAGTCACAACGGCCTTGCAGAGACGGTCCGCCAGGTGCGCCGCGCCGTGCAAGGGGGCGCCAGCCTCGCCGACGCCCTCGCCCGGCACCCGCGGTACTTCGACCCGCTGTTCACCGCCATGGTTTCGGCCGGCGAGCTGAGCGGCGCGCTCGACGTCGTGTTCGCGCGCCTCGCAGAGCACTTGGAGGAGAGCGCGGAGCTGCGATCCCAGGTGCGCTCGGCGCTGCTCTACCCCGCCCTCATGACGGTGGTCGCGAGCATCGGGGTGATCATCCTCTTGGGATTCGTGATCCCGCGCTTCGCGGGGATCCTCGCGGACTTGGGCAGCTCGCTCCCCCTCAGCACGCGCCTCCTCCTCGGCGCGAGCGCCCTGCTGACCAAAGCCTGGTGGCTCTGGCTGTTGCTCGGGGCGACGGCGGCCTACATGATCCCGACCGCCCTCGCCCGTCCCGAAACGCGCCGCCGCTGGCACGCGGCCCGGCTGGCGTGGCCCTGGATCGGCGACCTCGAGCTCAAGTACTCGACGGCGCGGTTCGCCCGCACGCTGGGGCTGCTGTTGAAGAGCAGCGTGCCGGCGCTCCCCGCGCTCAAGATCGCCCGGGCATCGGCGACGAACCTCGTCGTGCAGGAAAGTGTGGACCGCGCGGCGGCTGCGCTGGCTGAGGGGAGCGCGCTCGCCCCGTCGCTCGCCGGAACGCTGCCGCCCCTCGCGCTGCAGATGCTCGCCGTGGGGGAGGAGAGTGGGCGCCTGGAGGAGCTGTGCCTCCGCGTGGCCGACACCTACGACGGCGAGGTGCGGCGGGCGCTGCGGACCGGCGTGGCACTCCTCGAGCCGGCGCTCATTCTCGCCTTCGGCGCCCTGGTGGGGTTCGTCGCGCTCGGGATGCTCCAGGCGATCTACGGCATCAACCTCAAGGCGTTCTAGAGATCTCGCTCCTGCCACGCCCGCAGCACCAGCCGCGTGCCGACGACTGCATACACCGCCTGGATCTCGTGGGTCAGCGGCTGCCCGTCTTGCCATCCCCGGCCGACGATCAAGAGACGGCTGGGCACCACGGAGAGACGGGGTGCGGGTGCGCTCGCCACCCCCCCTCCCTCACGCGGCCCGCCCAGCTGCCCGAATGGGTCGTTGGGCGTCATGAAGAGTTCCCCGGTCTCGCGGCGCCGCACGGCGCTCCGTGCCATCGCGCTCGAGATCCCGGGCAACGCGGCGAGCACGGGCTCGGGAGCGGCGTTGATATTGACAACGCCGTCACTCCACACGGTGAGGTACGGCGCGACCGCAAGCGCGAGCGAATCGTCGATACCCGGGATGTGGGCGAGCTCACCGAGGCGATTGAGGGGCGCCTGCTTGAGGCTGGCGACCACCTGCTCCGCATGTCTGTCGGTCGTGAACTGTCGGAACAACCCTTGCAGGGTCGCCTCGTCGGCGCGATTCACGTCGAGGCGCGCG
>Ga0209160_1003942_pt1 | contig 11997 bp, 9 predicted proteins | sample GraSoiAngelo_153_FD_186167 | JGI IMG/M metagenome (GOLD analysis project Ga0209160, IMG submission 186167) | Grasslands soil microbial communities from the Angelo Coastal Reserve, California, USA - 14_1009_12_40cm (SPAdes) (version 2) | ecosystem: Environmental > Terrestrial > Soil > Grasslands ...
CTTCTTTACGGACGGAATCTTTGGACTGCGCAAGCACTTGTCTTTGATCGCTCAGCTCTACTTTTTTACGCGCGAGCTCTTCTCGAAGCACTTCGTGCCGTTGCGCCTGTTCATTTAATTTCTCGACCAGCTCGCGATCGTAAGACACCGTCGTTTCCAAATAATGCTTGCGTTGCAAAAACGCGGTCAAGGAAACGTCTCCGTTAAGGATGACAAAAGGGCTTCCGCTGCGATACCAGCGATAAAGCGCCGCGGCGCGTCGCTGCAACAGTTCCTGTCTATTTCTCATGGAATTCTTTATTTTTTCCGCTTCCGCCTCTTTCCTTTGCATTTCCGTCGAAATGGAATCGAGCTTTGCGTTGGCGTCCTTTAACTCTCTCGTCTTCCTTTGCCAATCTTCTTCGATCTTTTCCAACGATTGCAGGATAGAACCCTCTTTTTTTTGCGTCTGCGAGATACCCTGTTTCTCTTTCTCGATTTTTTTCTTGATGCCCTCGAGGTCTCTATCCACACTCGCCCCTTTAAGACCCAGCGGCACAAGAAGGGCTAAGGCAAGCGAACCCAGCGTTCGCCAAGTCAGCCTCACCACGTCTTAATAAACCTCCGCAGAGAGAATAGACTACCCGCGGCTCCAAGAAGCCACCCGATCGCAAGCATCAAGGCGATATGGCGCGCGTTGAGGAAATGAAATTGGCTGAACGGACCCAAAAGACCGAAGGTTGGAATTTCATTGCGCAGCCATTGAAATGTAAACCAAAGCCCGAGGATCGAGAGAGTCGCGCCGGCGATGCCCTGAATCATGCCCTCAACGACAAACGGCGCTTGAATCATGGCTTCCGACGCGCCGACGAGCTGCATGATTTCGATTTCGTCTCGGCGCGCTAGGAGGGCGAGTTTCACCGTGCTTTCCACGATGAAGAAAGTCGCGAGGAAGAGCGCGCCGCCAAAAATCCATTTGACCCACTGGACGGCAAGCACCACAAGGCTCAACCGATCAACCCATTCCTGCGGATATTCGACGAGTGCGATGCCCTTTTCCCGTTTGAGTCGATTGACGAAATCCTCGATCATCGGTCCATCGCGGAAATTTTCCCGGATCTTAATTTCGAATGACGCCGGCAAAACATCCTGCGGAAGCCCCTCAAGCACACCCGACTGGGCTCCCAGAGCGGCTTGGAAGTCCCTCCAGGCTTGCTCTTGGGAGATATGGCGCACCCCTTCCACCTCGGGAAAGGTCCGCACCCGAGCCAAGAGCCTTTGAACGTCGGCGGCGTCCAGACTTTTGTCCAGATAGGCATTGACTTGGATTTGCTCACCCCAGGCCTTGAGAAGGTTCTGTAAATTTTCTTGCAAGAGCATAAAGGCCCCAAAGACAAAAAGGGTCGTCGCCATCGTTGCCGCGGTAAGCACGTGCGTCCAGGGTAATTCCCAAAGATTGTTCCTTACCCGGCGAACGACGAAGCCAAGTGGCGCCAACTTCAATGCATGCCCTCGTGTCTTACGACCTTTTGCAGGTCATCGGCTACGAAACCATGCCGGAGAGAAATGATCCTTGTGCCGTATCGTTTAATCAATTCAAGATTGTGGCTCGCGATGATGATCGTGGTCCCCCGCTCTCTGATCTTGAGGAACATACGCATCGTTTCGTCCGCAATCTCCGCGTCCAAGTTGCCCGTAGGCTCATCGGCCAACAAAAGCATCGGATCGTTGACCACAGCGCGCGCAATCGCCACACGCTGCTGCTCCCCGCCGGAGAGCGTCAGCGGCTTCGCCGTGTACTTCTCCTTCAACCCAAGCTCCCGCAGCAAATGATAGGCCTTGGTATGACTTCCATTTTTGGAGGTTCCGACCACCTCCGCGGCCAACGCCACGTTTTCCAGCGCCGTCAAGCGAGGCAACAACTTGAACTCCTGAAAGACTAAACCGATCTGTCGCCGTAGCCGCGCGACCCCGCGTCTATTCAGTCGGTTGATATTCTGGCCATTCAGCAAGATCTGTCCGTTGGTAGGCTCCTCCTCGCGAAAAAGCAGCTTGAGCAACGTCGTTTTACCCGCGCCACTGGGGCCCGTAAGGAAAACGAACTCGCCTTTGTCAATTTCCAAACTAATATCGTTCAGAGCCTGGGAGTTTGGCGGATAGGTCTTGAAAACGTGGAACAGCTGAATCATGGGAACTGCGGTAAAAAAGCAGTCATGAACGTTACGCGCATGAAAAAAAGCCTTGACATGAAACAGAGTGGTTGTTACAGTTTCAAAAATATTGATTTTACTCGCCTATTTATAAGAAATGCCGCACAAACTTACAAGTGCTCAGGAGGCAGAGATGCCGAAGCCGTGGAGATTCGAGAAATTTCGGATTGTGCTGATTAAGCCTTCCAAGTACGACGATGACGGGTATTTGATTCGGTTCTGGAAAGGTGTCCTTCCGAGTAACACACTCAATGTTCTTCACGGTCTGACGGATGATGTAAAAGAGCGCCGCGTGTTCGGCGACCTCCCCATTGAAGTCACGACCTTCGACGAAACCGCGGAAAAAGTTCCGATCAAGAAAATCATAAGGTGGAGCCGGGAGCCCGGCACGAAGCTTTTAGTCTGTCTAGTCGGCGTGCAAACCAACCAGTTTCCGCGTGCACTGGACATGGCGAGGCTTTTCCGAGCCGAAGACATCGCGGTTATCATCGGCGGGTTTCACACCAGTGGGACGATCAACATGTTGGGTGAACAAGAGCCGGATATCCAAGAATTGGTTCGCGAGTCCATTTGCGTGGTTTCCGGCGAGGTCGAAGGCAAATGGGAGATGATCCTGTCCGATTTTCTCCACGATCAACTGAAACCCATTTATAGTTTTGCCCAGGACTTGCAGAGCCTAGTCGATATTGAATCTTCTCCGCTGCCGAAGACCAGCCCCAAGACTATGGAGCATTTTGCCTATCCGACTTTCGGAACCGCGGATACTTCGCGGGGCTGTCCGTTTGCTTGCAGCTTCTGCACGATCATCAATGTGCAGGGACGCAAGATGCGCGAGCGCAGTCCGGAGAGCATCGCGGCGCTCCTGCGTAGGAACTATTCGGAGCATGGCGTATCGTTTTATTTCTTCACCGATGACAATTTTGCCAGGAAGAAACTCTGGCGCGAGACTTTCGAAGCCATCATCAAACTCCGGCAAGAAGGCATTAAGGTCTCTTTTATGATGCAGGTGGATCTGGCCCGCAAGCCAAAGGATTTTGTCAGCTTGGCGGCTAAGGCGGGGTGTACTCAGGTCTTCATCGGCATGGAAAGCGTTAACCCGGAGAACTTGAAGGCCGAAGGTAAGAAGCAAAACAACGTCGAGGAGTATAGAGATATCATCGAAGAATGGCACGAGGCCGGAGTGGTGGTGCACACGGGATACATCATCGGTCTTCCTTGGGACTGCAAAGATCAAGTGCCGAACGACATTCGTTTTCTGATGGACGAAGTCGGGCCCGACCAAGCCTCTTTTTTCATGCTGACCCCACTGCCCGGTTCTCAGGACCATCGCGAAATGAGGCAACGCGGCGAGTGGATGGATCCCGATTTCAACAAACGCGATTCGTTTCACGCCACCATCCATCATCCGCGCATGACGGCCGAGGAATGGACCGAAGCCTACGAAAACGCCTGGAAGACTTTCTATAGCAAAGAGAATATGATCAAGGTCCTGTCGCGCTGGAGTGATAACGCGAAGAACTATTGGAACCTTATGTCGGTGTTCTTCTGGTACAAAAACGCCGCTCTGATCGAAAAACAACACCCCATGGTTGCTGGCTTCTTCCGTTTGAAAGACCGCAAAGCCCGCCGTGCCGGATATGCCATCGATTCCCTGCCCATGCACGCCTGGAAGCGCGCCAAGGAAATTACCCAGCTGCTCATTTCCTGGGCCAAATTCATGAAGGAGATGGAAGAGGTTTGGCTACAGACTCGGAAAAAAAGTGAGACCGAAGAAAAATGGCTGGAGCAAATTCAAAGAGTCCAGGGTGACGTCTGGCAAGCCCTTCGCATCGGCGAGTTGCAAAGAATCTATACCAACGCCAAAGAAGCATTACCGGAGAAAGCCCGAGCTCTGCTCGACCCACTGGAAGAGCTCTCCTCGAAAATCCTTTGGACTCGGAAGGATCTCAATCGGTTTTTAAAACAATGGGAAAGTCTGAGGGGCAGAATCCAGGAGCTCAGGCTGCGCGAGGGAGACGCTGCGCGACGTTGGCTGGACGAGATGTATAAGATTCAAGACGGCATCCGGCTCGGAGACCGCATTCACGAGTGGCAAGACGCCTACGGATGTTTGCGCAAATCTCTCCCTTCGAAAGCACGCTTGCGCCTGGTTAAATTCGACCCGTTGAATAACCGCGCCATCTACTCACGCCAGGAATTGCAACGCATCTGGACGCAGACGCTGGCAAACGCGCGGCAAATGCGGCTGTGGCAGATTCGGCCTTGGCAGCTTACCTCGGCGATGGTGAAGGACTTTTTTCTGACCACGTCATTCGCCTTCAGTTTTCGCGAGTTCTCGAAGCATCAGTTTTGAACCGCTGACACACGCGCCCCGCTAATGGATTTGGGTCACCTGCTTCGCTAAGTTCACGACCTGTTCTTTAATCGCCACCGCGTCTTCGGCGTCGGGGGCCATACGAAGATAGGTTTCAAAGTCCGCCAAGGCTTGGCTGAAACATTCAAGTTTTAAAAAAACCGCCCCGCGATCTCGTAAATCGTCCGCCGAGCCGGGTTCGAGAATCAGAAGGCGCTCGATAATCGAAAGCGCTTTTAAGAAATCATTCCGCCTCAGGTAAATCGCCTTGAGGTTGTAAAGCATCCGCCGAATGACTTGTTTCTTTGTCACTGGCTCGAGGAGATCAGCGTGCAGCACGATATTTCCGCCAAAGAGTTGGCGCAGAAGCGTTTCCAGGCTGTCCGTGGACAAAACCTCGCCACCGTTAAAGGGATCGATCACAATCTCCTGCTCGTCATCGATATATTTAACCAAAAAGTGTCCTGGAAAACCGACTCCAAGAAGAGGCAGTCCGATCCGCTGTGCGACTTCCATGTAGAGAACCGATAGCGTGATCGGAATCCCTCTCTTGCGCTCCATGACCTCGTTTAAAAAGCTGTTCTTCGGATCGAAATATTCAGAACGATTACCGCGATAACCGTGGCGTTGAAAGAGAACGTGGTTAAGGCCAGCAATGGAACGGTAAACATTTCTTTCCTGACCTATTCGCTCGGCGACTTCTGCCGCCAGCAAGTCGATCCGCGAAAGGTATTCGGCGATAAGCAGGTTCGGATACTCGCCCGCCGCGATCGTCAGCGCCGCGCGCGCGAGCTCAATTTTTTGGTCGGGGCATGCGACCGCGCGACGAAACTCTTCGTACGGATCGTTGGCCATGGGAAATGGCTCAAATCTACCGTGGCTCTACAATGGCATCGACCAGGTATGGCAGTTTCTTTTCTTTGACATATTGGAGCCCGCGCTCGAGAGCGGGCCTCACGTCCGCGGGCCGTTGAACCGGTCCTTCGGCGCTCACGCCAAACGACTGCGCCATCTTGGCATAATCAACGGCAGGATCATCCACATGGGTCCCGATGCCAGCGTTCTCCACCGGCCGGTTGCGGAATTTTGCGACTTCGATCCCATGCTCCTCGGAATTATAAAAGGACTGGTTGTTGTGCATCACGATCAGCAACGGAAGCCTGTGCTTTGCCACCGTCCAAAGAGAACTGGACGTCATAAGCAGGTCGCCGTCCGCTTGAATATTTACAGCGAGCTTGCCCGTGTCCTTGAGCGCCAGCGCAGCGCCGATGGCCGCACCCGAACCGTAACCAACGCCGGCGCCGCCGCTCGCCCCGAGATATTGGTTCGGTTTGGTGAAATCCCACAGGCGCCGGGCCCAACCGTTAGAACTTCCGTTCACCAGCACCCAGTCCTCTTTCCTGATAACCTCGCCGAGTTCCAGAGCCAACCATGCAGTCGATATTTCTTTTTGCGAGCCCTTGGCTTGCGCATCCGCCAGCCACTTGGCACGTCGAGAACTGTGCTTTTCGGCGAGCTCCTTCTGCCTGGCTTCGATGGCAGCCTTTTTCCTGCCGTCGTTGCCGAGGAGTTCACGGCAGAGCCGGCTCAGTTCCGGAACGGCGACCGAGGTGTCGGCAGACATCGGCAAATCCACGGCCTGCAGCGCTTGATAGTCGCCGGCCCAAGAATGCACCAACATGTCATGCATCCCGATGCTGATGAGCTTCACCCCAGGCGAGGTGACATATTCGCAGACGCGCGTTTGTTTACTGACCGTCGTCAGCGAGCCGAACAGGTCCGCCACATCGAGAGCCAAAATAACGTCGGCTTTTTTCAGTAAATCTCGCGCGCCGTCTGTCACATCCAGAGGATGGGTGGTGGGGAAATTGAAGCGCGCGCCTTTGTCAACGACCGGAATTGACAAGAGCTCCGCCAATTCGATCAGCGCAGGCACGGTTCTTGGATTTCGTCCAAGCGTGTCGGCGATAATGAGCGCCGACTGCGCATTGACCAGCAACTGAGCCGCTTTTCTGAGCGCTTCCGGATTCGCCTGCATCGGCGCTGGCGGCGCATACCGGCCGACGTCGGGAATCTCAGTCGGCGACGTGATCGAATCTTCCTGGATATCCGCATCGTAGTTGATGTAGACGGGCGCCATCGGTTCGGTCGTAGCAATGCGGTAACCGCGAATGAAAGAATCCGGCACGTCGGCCAGGGAGTACGGCTGATCGTCCCATTTCACGTAGTCTCGCACTTGGTTTCCCTGCACGAGGGCCGTGTGAATCCAATCGATGCGCGGCCGGCGGCGCTTCGTATTCATCGGCCCGGTTCCGCCCAGGACCATGATCGGAACCCGGTCAATATAGGCATTGAAAATCGCCATGCTCGCGTGCTGCAAGCCGACCATGTTATGCACGATGGCGATCATGGGCTTGCCTTTAGCCTTGGCATAACCGTGGGCAACTGCCACGGAAATTTCCTCGTGATTACAAAAAATAACTTCCGGTTTGTAATTGCCGCCGTAATTGACAATGGAATCGTGAATTCCCCGAAACGTCGCGCCCGGATTGAACGCCGCGTATTCGATATCAAAAGCTTTCATCAAATCGACCACGACATCAGAACCGTACTCCGGCTGCTTTTTTTCCACTCGGCTTTGTGGTTTGGCCACTTTCTTTTCCTCCTGTGCCTTTTTAATCCGACCTCAATATCAGGAATTCCGCAGGATGACTAGCCCACCGACGGGCTGGCTGACGTTGCCCTAGCGTTCGAGCTGTTTTGCAACAGTCCTTTTTGGAAGAACAGTTCAACTGTTCCTAAAAGATCTCCGTCACGCGCCCCGGTCTCAGAGGCTTTGCCGATCTCCAAAGCCGCGATGGATTGTAGAACCTTCTTAACGGCCGGCGCCATGAACGCATCCATCCCGTAATGGTTAAAGGTCCGTTTCAGCTCATCCATCTCCTCCGCTCGTCTGCCCGCGTGGATGCGCAAAGCCACGATGCTCGAAGTCACCTTCTCCAGTAACCCTGGGAAGCTCTCTTCGTAACGCTGAAGAATTTCATCCAACAGACCAAAATTTTTCGCTCCCATGAAAAGTTCGACAAACAGCCCCTGAAGGCCCTTGGTCAAGCCGGCGTAAACGACCTTGAACGCGGAGGCTTGGGAGACCTTAGGCCCCAGTACCTTCACGGATAAGCCGTAGGAGTCCAACTCCTGCATGCGCGCCGCTTGAGGTCCGGAAACATAGACCACAGCTCCCTTGTCCATCTTCGCGGCAGAGCCGATAATGCAGCCATCGACAAAATTCACTCCGATCGCGGTCAACGTCTTGGCAATTTCATCGGCCGTCATCGGAGAAATGGCATTCGCGTCGAGATAGAGAAGATCCTTTCGACCCAACTTTGCGGTTGCCTTGGCGACCTTCGAAGCCACGCGCTTTGCCGCAAACGGGACCACGATAGATACAATAAGATCGGCGTCCCGGACAAGACGATTCATCGACGGAAGACATTTCACGCCGATAGTCTCCGCTCGCTTGCGTGTGGTTTCGCTTCGGTCTTTGGCATAGGTCAGCACCTCAACGCCGCGGCTGGTTAGAACCCGCGCCCAATGATAGCCCATTTCACCGATGCTCAAGATACCAATTCGTTGGAACGCCATAGTCTGTTCCTCTTAGCTAATCTTCTTGATTGATAACGTCGATCATCTGCCTTAGGCGGGCAAAATCCTGTCGGTTAAAGTGGACGAGCAGGCGGTGCAGGTGCAATGTGTCCGGCTCGTCCGATTCATCCGGTAAGAGCTCAGTTTGCCGAACCTTTCCGTCACTCAGAATGTCGTGAAATTCTCGATTCAAGTGATCGATCAGCGTAGGCGAGGGTGGATGATTGAGGCGAATCACCAAGTTATGCCTCACAAAACGGTAGGAGTGATAATTACGATAGAAGCTCTTGATCTCTCCAACCGCCGCGTCGACATCGTTGATGACCTTGAACAGGCTCAACTCCTCTTCAGAAATATAGCCGCGGCTCAATATCGCACGGCGTACAAACCCTTCCCATTCACCCCAATAACTGTTGCCTGGCAGGTCCATGAGAATAATCGGCACCAGCTGGCTCTTGCCGGTCTGCGCCAACGTCAGCACTTCGACCAGTTCGTCTTGCGTCCCATATCCACCGGGAAAAAAAATAAACGCATCGGCTCCTTTGACGAACATCAACTTGCGCGTAAAAAAGAAATGAAAGGTCATCAGTTTGGGGTCGTCTTGGATAAATCGATTGGCCTTCTGGGTAAACGGCAAACGGATATTGACTCCGAAGCTCTTTTCCCGACCGGCCCCTTCGTGACCCGCTTGCATAATCCCGGGTCCGGCGCCCGTGATGATCATAAACCCAGCCTCGGCGAGACCGCGGCCTAGATTCTTGGCTAATAGGTAGTAGGGATCGTCTTCCGCTATGCGAGTTGAACCGAAAATACTGACCTTCCGCACCGAGCGATAAGGAGCGAAGATTCTGAAGGCATAGCGCAGCTCTTTCAATGCCCGGTTGAGAATTTTTAAATCGCCGCGACTCGTTCCATCTCGGGTGAGTCTTATCACCGTCCGAAGCATCTCGGCGATAAAGGTCTCGTTGGCCCCGCCGGGCTGAGTCTCCAGCCATTCTACGATTTGGGCTTCGATGCCAGCCAAAGTCACCTTCGGTTGTTCCATGATCATTTTTCACTCTATCACATAACACTCCCGGTTTTTAAAGGACTTTAGCTACGCGACGAAAGAGTTATTGGACGGTCGTGCATCTATTGCGGGTTGCCTAGAGCAAAGCCAAACGCGCTGCGGCTCAGTTCGTCTCGTGAAGAAGTCGACGAGAAGCTCAAAAGATTATGAAGGAAATCCACGGTGCTGGCTCAGTGAATGACGCGCGCTAAATTGAATTCGTCAAATTTTAATCCAGAGCGGCCAAAACGCCTATTTTGGTCTGATTGATAAGGAATGTTCGAAGTTCAGATTGCACCGGCTTGAGCAGCCTTGCCTCTGTCAGAGGAACGAACCCGGTCTTGCCCGTCAAGACCTGTTGGGGCGTATTCCCGGGTAAGATGTGAATCGTTCCTTGGAGCCAAAAGGGGCCGACACTCAGCATGACTTTTCTGGCTTCTTTATCGATCCGCTCAAGATTCACTTCTGATGAACCGGCTTCCTCTGTTTCGCGCATGTCGGCGACCAACATCACTTCCGGTTTGTATATCAGAAATTCCCCAGAGTTGACCGCAAAGGGATGGCCGTCGAAATCTTCCGCGCTCGAGTCTTTGAGAGTGAAGCATTCGTAGCCGGCCGCCAAATTAAAATAGTCGCTTAGTCGCTGGTGCTTGGTAGGAAGCATCCCACTGACCATCACCGACTCAAGATAAACTCTTATCGGTTTGAAATGTGGATTAACGTTGTCCATGGCTGCCCTTTCGTCTACATCCGGCAGTATCTCCCTTGCGCTTATCGCAAGACCGCGAGCTTTCGAATCATTCTGCGGCTACCGCCTTGGCATTCCCTTTAAAGTCAATCTCGGAGATCAATCCCAATTTTCGCGAAAGTACCGGAGCCCGTTCGGTTTAGCGCGTAGTATAGCGGCCGCCGTGCAACAGCTCCACTGAAAAAGTTATTGATTTTGGTGCCCGGAGCCGGACTCGAACCGGCACGGACCCTTCCGGTCCTCGGGATTTTAAGTCACACCACTACCCGATGCAACAACATCCACGAACACCCAAACGCCCTAATTCCGGGCGTTTGGGTGCTGGTGTGTGCCCTTTCATTTACTTGTCTATCGAAAGGACAGCGTTTTGCGGAAAGCGCATCGATGGCACGAGCCTCTCCCCACCGCGAATCGGTTTAGTCCAACGACGCAATAGGCAAATTCACAGGTGAGATTGCTGCGTAGAAAACTCAACGCAAATCAAGACAAATATAAAAAAGCAGAGACAAAACTGCCAATTACGAAAGCAATTCAAAAACGTTAGAGGCTCAAACTAAAAATACGCCGCCCTCATGATCCGGGTCACACATTTTTGTCGTTTCCGCATCTAGCAACCACCAATTTTGTATCCGCCCTAGCACCTTCCGTCTATCCCAGCATTGGCAAAACCGGCTTAGAAATGGACGGTTGAAGTCAAAAATACCGGTGATTCGGTGGCATGCTTCATGCTCACCTGAGGCAGACTTGTAGAGGCAACACGGCTCGAACAAGCCGGCCTTCTGCCTATGAAAGATTTCTCGAATTATACGGGACGATTCACAGTGGGAATTGTGCTGATAAGCGGCAGTTTCCTCGTCTATTTGGCGTATCCGGTCATCCTCCTGGCCTTGCCGTTCCCTGCGACGGTCAAAGTAGGTATGACGGTTGTCATCTGGGTCTTGAGCTGGGGCGTTTTCAGCGTCGGCATTTTTCTTTCAGGACCGGAAGGTATCGAATGGTTCAGAGGATTGTGGAAGCGCACAACTACCGGCAACGCTCACGAGAAACGTATATAAGAGAGTAACCGAGCCGTTTCCAGGCTAATTGATCCGCAATAACAGCAAATTCAACACAACCACCCGCAACTGCAGGATGGAGAAATCGGTCAATCCCGCGATTGAGCTCGTAATCACCAGCTGAACGCGACAGGCTACTTAATCACCTTGTCCGCCCGCAGCAGCACACTTGGCGAAATTGTTAGGCCGATTTGCTTGGCCGTCTTTAGATTTATCACCAGCTCGAACTTCGTCGGCTGCTCCACAGGCAGATCAGCCGAGTTGGCTCCCTTCAAAATTCTGTCCACGTAAATATGCAACCCGTCGGTAGCTGTCCGCGAGGTCCGCCCCGCAGTACATGAGCCCGCCGCCGGCAACTAAAGATTCTCTTCTGGTGTACAGCGACGCTAACCGGCTCTTTAACGCAAAGCCCACAATCCGTTTTTGAGCGTGAGCGGCCATAAAACTCGGAGCGTGTTTGACCGTTATAACATCGTGAGCGAAGAGGACTTGAAAGAGGCGGCGCGGCGAACGTGGGAACATGCGCAAAGCCAAGATAAGGCCGCGAACGTGGTCACGCTAAGATCGGGCCAAGAAACCAGGTGGTAAGTTACACTTCAGTTACAATTGGCTCAGGAATGGCACACACCAGTCTTAAACTCCTGAACGAAAAGGGCACTAAGTTATTGATTTTGGTGCCCGGAGCCGGACTCGAACCGGCACGGACCCTTCCGGGTCCTCGGGATTTTAAGTCCCGTGTGTCTACCAATTCCACCATCCGGGCACGGGATGGTCTTATCGTACAAAAACCGCCACGGGATGGAAACAATAAATCATTCGATGGAGAATTTTGCATTAAACGCAATGGTCGCTCCTTGAGCGACCATTGCGCGAGAATTCGGTACAGTACTTAGACAAACAGCGGCGCGAGCACCAGCGTGATCGTGCTGAGCAGCTTGATCAGTACGTGCAGGCTGGGACCC
>Ga0209160_1003943_pt1 | contig 11996 bp, 10 predicted proteins | sample GraSoiAngelo_153_FD_186167 | JGI IMG/M metagenome (GOLD analysis project Ga0209160, IMG submission 186167) | Grasslands soil microbial communities from the Angelo Coastal Reserve, California, USA - 14_1009_12_40cm (SPAdes) (version 2) | ecosystem: Environmental > Terrestrial > Soil > Grasslands ...
CCGGCCACCAGTTTGCGATTTCATAGAGGTTGTGAAGCCGGGCGTTGTGCTCCTCTTCGCCGGGAAACGTTGCGGCGATCTTCTGCAAGCGCTCGACTGCTTTGCTATGCAGCGAGTATTGCAAGAAGATCTCCGTTTGCACGATCAGATCCTCCAACGCCTGCTGCTTGCGGCCCTCGTCGCTCACGGCCGCGCTAGCGGGAGCGGACGGATTGACGGGGCCGGGCGCTGACGCGGGCGCGGTGCTCCCGCCGGAGCGCGTCAAGCGTGCGCCCAGCGATTGCAGTGCCGCCTGATCGATGTGTCCTCGAAGCTTCTCCAAACGTTCCTGGTTGCGGTGGTCGTAGGGATCGATGTCCAGCAGGCGCTCAAAAGTTTCCCGCGCCTTCTGAAAATTCTCGGTGACAAAGTGGCGGTCAAACAGCCGGAGCAGAATCTCAAAATACTTCGATTCCCGGTTGAGCTCGTTATACATCGTCGCCCAAAATTCCAGCACCGCGATTGACTGCGTGCCCTTTTCGGCTACGCGATCAAGTTCGGCGGCAAACTCATCTTGCCGCTGATCAGCGAACATCCGCCGCTTGATGGTCACGAAGAGCTCGATGGCCTTTGCATCCTGGCCCGCGCGCGAGTAGCGTTCCGCCAGGTCAAACAGCTTGGCAGCACCGGCGTTCTTTTCGCGCAGCAAACGCTCCAGGACGCCACGGGCGCGGTCGAGCTGCCCCGAATGAGTCAACGCTTCGCCAAATGTTTCCAGAAAAGCGGCGTCGCTTTCTGCGGCCGCGAACGGTTCGAGCAGCGCCGCCGCTCCGGCGGCTTCGTTGGTCCGGAGCTTCGCCGCCGCGTACAGAAGAGCGACGCTGCGCTCAGCCGGCGCCAGTCGATGCGCGCGGCCGAAGAATTTCAGCGCATCGGCTTGACTGCCAGCGGCAGAGGCGAGTTGCCCCGCCCGCAAGAATGCGCGCGCCGCCAGCGCGTTCTTACCGATGCTCGAGGCAGCTTCCGCCAGACGGAGTTGCCGCGCAACGTTCTCCGGATCGAGGTGCGCGCAGCGTTCGTAACAAAACAGCGCGTCCTCCGGGCGATTCAAGACTATGAATTGATCGGCGGCCCTCGCGTACTGTTCGACGGCCTCTTCCGGCCGGTTCTGCTTTTGCAGAAGAAAACCATAGCGCGCAATGCGCTCCGGTGGCTGTTGCTGTTGGGACGACGCGGTCTTCAGAAAACGATTGTAGATGGCGAGCGCTTTGGTCTCGTCGCGAGGCTCAACGAGCAAATCAAAGAGCGTCCCGTAATACACGGCGGCGCGTTCGGGTTGGCCGAGCCGGGCGTACAAATCGCCGAGGGCCTGCGTTGCTTCCTGATGGTTCGGGGCTTCGTCCAGAACGGCCAGATAGGCTTCGATGGCGTCCCCGATGCGGTTCTTTTCGAGGAAGCGTTTGGCGCGGTCCAAATGCTTGGTGACGTCGGCGGCCATCTGATTGGATTGCCTCGGTCGGCTCCGCGCCTTGCGGAGCAGACGCGATGCCCATACGGTGCGCTGAGAGGAGCGCGAACGGGCCTTCTTAACTATATACCGCGCGCCGAGCGCCGGCCAATCCACTGCGTAGGATAGATGCGGAATCGAGCAAGGAGACGCCGGGACGCGGGCGGTGTCCATCCTCGGCGACACGGACCTCGGCTGACGTGCGAACTAGATTTATGGCACACTGAAAAATTACGCGGCTAGCTCTTGCGAGACGAGGGGCAGCGGATGAGCGAGTCGGCCCGCCCCGGTACCGGGCGGCTCGGCGCAAGAGTGTTTGGCCGGAAGAACGATTTCGATGGACCCACGTTTCGTACGCAACTTCTGCATCATCGCGCACATCGACCACGGGAAGTCCACGCTGGCCGACCGCCTGCTGGAGATGACCGGTGCGCTCAGCCAGCGCGAAATGCACGACCAAGTGCTCGACTCGATGGAACTGGAGCGCGAACGCGGCATCACGATCAAAGCCAAGAGCATCCGCCTCCACTACAAAGCGAAGGACCGCAACACGTATCAGTTGAATCTGATAGACACGCCCGGGCACGTGGATTTTTCCTATGAAGTTTCCCGCGCCCTCTCCGCCTGCGAAGGCGCGCTGCTGGTTGTGGACGCGAGTCAGGGTGTTGAGGCGCAGACCGTTGCGAACGCTTTCCTCGCCGCGGGTCACAACCTGAAAATTCTGCCGGTGATCAATAAAATCGACCTGCCGGCTGCTCAGCCGGACTTTGTGAAAGCGCAGATTGAAAATGTGTTGGCGATTCCGGCGGCTGACGCGCTTCTGATCAGCGCCAAAAGCGGCCTCGGCGTCGAGGATGTTTTGGAAGCAATTGTCCATCGCGTTCCGCCACCCGTGGGCGCCGCCGAAAATCCGCTCCAAGCTTTGATTTTCGATTCGTGGTTCGATCCTTACCGCGGCGCGGTCGTTCTCGTTCGCGTAAAAGAGGGGGGCATCCAGAAGCACATGAAGATCCGGCTCGGCTCGAACAACGAAGTGTACGAAGTCGAGGAGCTCGGCACACTTACGCCAAAACCCGTCGTGCTTGAAGAGCTCGAGGCCGGTGATGTGGGCTTCGTCGTCGCCAACATCAAGCGCGTCGCCGACGCGCGCGTTGGCGACACGCTGATCGAAGCCGACCGCCCCGCGCCGCCACTGCCGGGATTTGAAGCCATCAAGCCGATGGTCTTTGCCGGGCTCTACCCGGTGCTCGCCGACGAATACGAGCCGCTGCGCGACGCGCTAGGCAAATTACAGCTCAACGACGCAGCCTTTTTCTATGAGCCCGAAAACTCCGTGGCGCTCGGCTTCGGTTTTCGCTGCGGCTTTCTCGGCCTGCTGCACATGGAAATCGTGCAGGAGCGGCTGGAACGCGAGTTTGGCCTCAACCTTATCACCACGGCGCCGAGCGTGCGATACCGCATCACGCGCGTGAACGGCGAAGTTCTTGAAGTCGACAGCCCGGCGAAGTTTCCGAACCCGGGCGACATCGAAAAAATCGAGGAGCCGATCATCACGGCGATGATCATCACCAACGACGAGTCGGTCGGCGCGATTCTGCAGCTCTGCCAGGAAAAACGCGGCGTACAGAAAAATTTCGAGTATTTGTCGCCGACACGCGTCATGCTCACCTACAATCTGCCGCTGAATGAAATCGTGCTCGATTTCTACGACCGATTGAAGACCGTTTCGCGAGGTTACGCCTCGCTCGACTATCACCTCGCTGGATACAAGGAATCGGACCTGATCAAGCTCGACGTGCTCGTGGGCGGCGAGCCGGTGGATGCGCTCGCTCTGACTTGCCACCGGGAGACAGCCTACGAGCGCGGCCGTGAACTCGTCACGCGCCTGCGAAAACTGATTCCGCGGCAGATGTTCGAGGTGCCCATTCAAGCCGCCATCGGGAGCCGCGTCATCGCGCGTGAGACCGTTGCGGCCCTGCGCAAGAACGTTCTCGCCAAGTGCTACGGCGGCGATATCACGCGCAAACGCAAACTCCTCGAAAAGCAAAAGGAAGGCAAGAAGCGCATGAAGCGCGTCGGGCAGGTGGATATTCCCCAGGAAGCGTTCCTCGCCGTCCTGAAAGTCGCTTCCTCCGCGAAGGAAGACTGAATCCGACGTCGCGAGAGCAGTTTTCGGATCAGACTTCCTTTTTCTTCACCTCCGTGGTGAGGCGGCCGCGGGCCAGCTGAATGGCGACGGAATCGCCCAGGGCAACTTGGTCCGCGGAGCGGAGAAGGTTGCCGGCGGCGTCGGTGGCGACGGCGTAACCGCGCTCGAGGACGCGGAGCGGGCCGCGCTCTTCCAGTTGCAGCCGCAGCCGGTCGAGTCGCTCGCGTTTTCGCCGCAGCATCCTCTCGGCGCGGACACCCAGGTCGGCGCCACGGCGTTCGAGCCGCAGGCGAAACGCAGCAATCTTTGCGCGAAAGTCAAAAGAGACAATGCGCACATGCGCGGCCGTGAATCGTTTGCGGGCCTGCTCGAGCCGCGCACGAAGGCCCAGCGCCAGGCGCGAGGTCATTTCATCGGCGCGCTGTCGCTGCTGCCGCAGGAGGTCGAGCGGCCGGCGAAAACCGCGTCGCGCCGCAAGCTCATGTACGCGCCGGCTCAGCACCAAAATGCGATAACGAACCTGCTTCTCGATCGTTTCCAGCAGGTCGGCGATGTGTTTGTCGAATTCGCGGCGCGTCTGGACGACGAGTTCCGCGGCGGCGGAAGGCGTCGAGGCGCGCACGTCGGCAACGAAATCGGCGATTGTGAAGTCCGTTTCGTGGCCGACGCCGGAAATTAGCGGGATGGCAGAATCGGCGATGGCGCGCGCGACAATCTCCTCGTTGAAAGCCCAGAGATCTTCGAGCGAGCCGCCGCCCCGCGCGAGAATCAAAACGTCCACAAGTTTTTTCCGGTTGAAAAAGCGCAGCGCCTCGACGATTTCCGCAGCGGCGCCTTCACCCTGCACGCGGACGGGATACAGGGTCAGATGGACATTGGGGAAGCGCCGAAGAAGGATGCGCACGACATCACGCACGGCCGCGCCGCGCGGCGAAGTGATCAGTCCGATACGCCGAGGCAGAAGCGGCAGTGGCTTTTTCCGCCTGGAATCGAAGAGCCCCTCAGTTTCGAGGCGCTTTTTCAATTGCTCGAAGGCGAGCTGAAGGGCGCCGAGGCCAACCGGCTCGATGGTCTCGACGTAGATTTGATATTCGCCGCGGGCTTCGTAAACGCTCAGCGAACCGCGTACGGTGACCTGTAAGCCGCCCTCGGGACGGAATTTGAGCAGGCGAAGCTGCTGCTTGAAGCAGACACAGCGAATCTGCGCAGAAGCGTCTTTGAGGGTGAAATAGAAATGGCCGGACTGCGCTTCGCGTGCATTGGAGATTTCTCCCGTCACCCAGATGTCGGTGAAATTACGGGCCAGGAGGTCGCGGATGCGGGCGGTCAGTTCGCTGACGGTCCAGACCTTGCGGTCGGGCATTAGATTGAATTGAAGCTGGCTCATGGTGTTCCTATGTCCTCACGGCTACCCACTTCTCGAAAATCCCTCGCGGCGAACCGGTCCTCGTTTAGTGTGACCGCCCCGATTCCATCTGGGTAGACGCCGCATAGCGGTCAACATGATCCAGCTTCGATACAAGCGCGCTTCGCGTGGAGCGAGGTTCGATTGTACTCTCCTCAAGGCCGTAATTCGGTCAGCGAAAGCCATGGAAAGCGCATCTTGCTGCCAGGGGGCGCGCCCCGCAGAAGCATCCGGGACGCAATCGTCGCGGATTAGGATATGCTGCCGCGGCATCTTCCTGTGCGACCTCGACCCGGTCGGGGTCAACTTCATGTGTGGCCGCACACCGGCCAACCGGAACTCTGGATTCGCAGGGTGAATCAGATCATCAGCAGCGCCACGAACGGGAGAGAAACCGGCAGCGATGCGCCGGACGTTTCCAACAAGCGTCGCTGGGTGATCGTCGGCCTGCTCTTCGCGGCGTCGTTAATCAACTATCTCGATCGCGCCACGATTTCGTTCGCGCTGCCTTTGATTTCCACGGACTTGCACCTGGCGCCGGCAACCAAGGGCCTGCTGCTTTCCTCTTTCTTCTGGTCGTACGCGCTGATGCAAATTCCCATTGGGTGGTGCGCCGACCGTTTCAACTTGCGCTGGCTGTATGCCGGAGCGTTCGCGGTTTGGTCGTTGGCGCAGGGGCTGACGGGGCTGGCAGGGAGTCTCGCGGTTCTGGTCGGTTTCCGCATTCTTCTCGGCGTCGGAGAGTCCATCTATCTTCCCGGCGGAACGAAGATCGTCAGCTTGCTCTTCGCGCGCAAGGACCGCGGCCTACCTTCCGGGCTTTTCGACTTTGGCACGCGAACGGGATTGGTGCTCGAAGGCGTGTTGGTCCCGTGGCTTTTGGTGCGCTATGGATGGCGGCACACTTTCCTCGTTCTGGGATTCGCGGCGCTTGCGTGGCTGGCGCCCTGGCTTTGGGTTTTTCCGCGGCGGATGCGGTCGAGGAACAGGGACTTCGCTACCGCGCAGTCCGGGAGGAGTACTGGCAATCGTTGGAGCGTACTGGTGGACCGCAATCTGCTGGGAATTTGCCTGGGCTTTTTTTGCTTTGACTACTATTGGTATGTACTGGTGACCTGGTTGCCCGATTACCTCGTGACGGTCCGGCACCTCAGCATGCTGCGCGCCGGTCTTACCGCGTCGCTGGCATTCTTCACGTTCGGAATCGCCGAACCGATTGGAGGATGGATCGCCGACTCCTTGATCCGACGGGGCTGGGATGAAACGCGGACGCGGAAAGGAATTGTGACGGCGGCTTTCTGCATGGGCCTGCTGCTCATTGCGGCCATACGGGTTTCGGATACCGGCATGGCGATCGGGTTCCTGATCGGAGCATGCCTCGTGGGGTTTTCCACGGGGAACCTGCTCGTGATTCTTCAATGCTGCGCGCCACCCGAACAAGTGGGCATTTGGACCGGCGCCGAAAATTTCGCGGGCAACCTCGCGGGGATTATCGCGCCACTCGCGATCGGAGTATTGATCAAGGAGAGCGGCTCATACATCCCGGGATTTGCGCTCGGCTCGATCGTTCTTCTTGCGGGGCTGCTGGCCTATTGGTTCCTTGTTGGCGAGTTGAAGCCGCGAGCGTCATAGAGTCGTGCTCCATATATGAGGAGAAAGCCGATGGCGGGAACGCTGGAAGGCAAAGTGGCCATTATCACGGGAGCGAGTTCGGGGATCGGGCGGGCGGCGGCGATGGTGTTTGCGCGAGAGGGCGCGAAGGTGGTGCTAGCGGCGAGGCGCGCCGAGGCGGGACAGAACGCCGCGGAGGAGATCCAAGCCGCCGGAGGAACGGCGCTGTTCGTCCGGGCGGATGTGTCGCGAGCCGAAGAAGTGAAGGCTCTGGTCGAGCAGGCCGTGAGCAAGTTTGGGCGGCTCGACTGCGCGCTCAACAATGCCGCCGCTATCTGGAACCAGGCGCGCCGCACGGGGGATTTCTCCGAGGAGGATTTCGACCGCGAGGTAAACGGTAATCTCAAGAGCGTCTGGCTGTGCATGCGGGCCGAACTGGAACAGATGTGCAAGCAGGAGCGTCCCGGAGGAACGATCGTGAATGTTTCCTCGGTGAACGGACTCGGCGGAGCGCCCGGGGGCGCTTTCTACGCGATGGCGAAGGCGGGGATTCTGGCGCTGACGAAAACAGCGGCCATGGAATATGCGGCGGATGGAATCCGGCTCAACGCGCTAGTGGCCGGCGCGTTCGACACGCCGATGCTGGACAAGGCCATGGATGGAGCGGCCGGCGGGAATGCCGAGGCACGCAAAACGTTGGAGCAGCGATACCTCTCGATGATCCCCCTGCGGCGGATTGGCCGTCCCGAAGAGGCCGCGGAAACGGCGGCATGGCTCTGCTCGGAGGCGTCAAGCTACGTGACGGGGCACTCCATGATCGTGGATGGCGGGCTGACGGCGTGGGCGCGGTAAGGCGCGAGAAACGGCATTACTGGCGGAAACGGCCGACTAGCCAGAGTAGCAGGGTCAAGCCGAGGCTCAGGATGAGGCAGGTGACGATAGGAAAGTAGAAGGTGGTGTGTTCGCCGCGATAGATGATGTCGCCGGGCAAGCGGCCGAGCCGGAAAGGCAGGCGGCCTCCAAAGTACAGCACGGCGCCGACGGCGGCGAGCAAGCCGCCGAGGAGAAGCAGCACGCGGCCGAGTTCGCGAAGAGACTCCATCATCGGGAATTGTAACTGAATCCGCGGTAGAGAGATTCTCCGCGCGTTGAGCGCGCGAAGAGGCAGCACTTCTCCCCCTCTTCATCCTTCACTCCGCTCGGTACAAGTTGGATGGGCGCGAAATGAAATGGCGAACGTTGCCGGGCGTTACTTCACCGGGACCATTGCCGGACTCGATGGCACGGTCCAGACCACTTCGCCTTTATCATCGTAGAACCGCAGCGCCGCCTGACCAGGGATCGGCTGGCTGGGAATGACGTAGGGGCGGCCATTTAGTTGCTTCGTGGTTCGGGGCATTGGGATGAGACTGAGCTGAGCATAAACATGACCAGCTTCGTCTCTCAGAACGAAATCCTGTGCTTCGACGGTGCTTGCGCGAACGATGGGAGGTTCGACCCGGTCGGCGGGCTTTGCTCCCATCAAGCCAAGCGAAACACCCGCGAGCAGGAGCAGGATATTCGCGAGCTTCCACCAGCGGTTCCGTGCTTCGAGCCTTTCGACGCGCGCGGCCAAGAGTTGAAGATCCGACTCGGTATATTGCATGGCGCACCTCCTGACTGGTGGATTTTAGCACTTCCGAAGCGCCTTAGTTTGTCTCAGATGAGTTCATGGGCGGCGAAGAAGTAGGAGATTTCGAGCGCGGCGGTCTCGGGCGCGTCCGAGCCGTGGGTGCAATTGTTCTGGATGCTCTTTCCGAGCTCGCGGCGGATGGTGCCGGGAGCAGCCTTGGCGGGATCGGTGGCGCCCATTACTTCGCGCCACTTCGTAATGGCGCCTTCCGCTTCGAGGATCAGAGCAAAAATCTTGCCGGAGCTCATGAAGTCGGTGAGGTCCTTGAAGAAGGGGCGTGCCTTGTGCACGGCGTAGAAGCCCTCGGCTTCGCTTTTCGTCAGGCGCATCGTTTTGAGAGCGACGATGCGGAACCCCGCCTTGTGAATGCGCGAGAGGATTTCCCCCTCAAGGCTGCGAGAAACGGCGTCCGGTTTGATCAGTGCCAGAGTTCGTTCGAGAGCCAAGCGCCTTTCCTCCAGAAAGCAAAGATGGCCGCCTAAAGGCGGCCGCTACACCCCAACGGACTTGCCGAGGGCGGCGGCAACGGTCGAGCCGATTTCGGCGGGCGTTTCGACTGTGCGGATGCCTGCGGCGCGCAGAGCGGCGTATTTGTCTCTTGCGGTGCCTTGTCCCCCGCTAATGATTGCCCCCGCGTGACCCATCCGGCGCCCAGGCGGCGCGGTTTGCCCGGCAATGAAACCAACGACGGGCTTTTTCACGCTTGCTTTGATGTAGGCCGCGGCGCGTTCTTCTTCGTTGCCGCCGATTTCGCCGATCATCACCATCGCGTGCGTGTCCGGATCTTCGCTGAATAGCCGGATGGCGTCGAGGAACGTCGTCCCAATGATGGGATCGCCGCCAATACCGATGCAGGTGGACTGTCCGATGCCGAGGCGCGTCAACTGGTCCACCGCTTCGTAGGTGAGCGTGCCGCTGCGGCTGACGACGCCGACGTGCCCCTGCTTGTGTATGCGGCCGGGCATGATTCCGATTTTGCATTTTCCGGGGGAGATGATCCCCGGGCAATTCGGGCCAATGAGCCGCGTCTTCTGAAAGTCTATCGCGGCCTTCACGCGCACCATGTCGAGCACAGGAATGCCTTCGGTAATGCAGACGACGAGCGAGAGGGCGGCGTCGGCGGCTTCTAGAATCGCATCAGAGGCATAGGGAGGGGGCACGAAAATCACAGACGCATTTGCGCCGGTGGCCTTCGCCGCTTCCGCGACGGTGTTGAACACGGGCCGCTCGAGATGCTTTGCGCCGCCCTTGCCCGGCGTGACGCCGCCAACGACGTTTGTGCCGTACTCGATCATCTGCTGAGCGTGGAAGGAGCCTTCGCGGCCAGTGAAGCCCTGCACGATGAGGCGCGTCTTTTCGTTGACCAAGACGCTCATCGCGCGCCTCCCGCCAGCTGGACGACTTTTTCCGCTCCGTCTTTCATGCCATTGGCAACGGTAAAGTTCAGGCCGGAGTCGCGAAGAATTTGCTGGCCCAGCTCGACGTTCGTTCCTTCCATGCGCACGACGACAGGCACTTTCAGTTGCAGCTCCTTCGCGGCGGAGACGACGCCGGTGGCGAGCACGTCGCAGCGCAAGATGCCTCCGAAAATGTTGATGAACACGGCTTTCACACTCGGATCGCTCATCAGGATGCGGAAGGCGTTTTTCACCTGCTCGGCCGAGGCGCCGCCGCCCACGTCAAGGAAGTTTGCGGGCGAACCGCCGGCGTACTTGATGATGTCCATGGTGGCCATGGCGAGGCCCGCGCCGTTCACCATGCAAGCGACGCTGCCGTCGAGCTTGATGTAGTTGAGGCTGTACTTCGAGGCTTCGACTTCGAGCGGGTCTTCTTCGTCGAGGTCGCGCAGCTCGCGCAAATCCTTGTGGCGGAAGAGCGCGTTATCGTCGAAGGTCATCTTCGCGTCGAGCGCCACGAGCCGGCCATCGCCGGTGAGCACACAAGGATTGATCTCGATGAGCGATGCGTCCGTATCCAGAAATGCGCGATAGAGCGCCTGCAGAAACGGCACGGCATTGCTCACTGCTTCGGCGGGAAGCCCGAGGCCGAACGCGATCTTGCGCGCCTGAAACGGCTGCAAACCCACTGCCGCGTGAATCGTTTCGCGCAGGATGGCGTCAGGGTTTTGCTTAGCGACTTCTTCGATCTCCATGCCCCCCGCGGCGCTGGCCATGAAGACGGCGCTGCCGCTCGAGCGGTCCACGAGCAGGCCCAGGTAGAGTTCGCGCTGGATGTCGAGGCCCTCCTCGATGAGCAGCCGGCGGACAATTCTCCCGCCGGGGCCGGTCTGCGGCGTGACCAGCTTCATGCCCAACATCCCGGCGGCGATGTCCGCCGCTTCCTCGGCGGAGCGCGCCAATTTGACGCCGCCGGCTTTGCCGCGCCCGCCCGCGTGAATCTGCGCTTTGACGACGACCACCGGAGTTTTGAGGCGCTGGGCGCCTTCCCGGGCTTCGTCCTTGGTGAATGCGACTTCGCCGCGCGGCGTGGTGACGCCGTAGCGCGATAGAATCGCCTTAGCCTGATACTCGTGAATCTTCATCGTGCCTTCGTTTTCTGGGCGCCCGCATAGCAGCCAACCTTCCGTGCGATCGCATGATCGTCGGAGTCTGTGCGGCCGCAACGGGGCCGACAGGTGTTAGAATTTTCATCCTCGCAAAGCATTGGAGTTTACTTGGAAGGCCCACGAGGAGCAAGGATGCAGGCGCAGGGTCACCAGAAACAGATGCTTACGCACTTCATTGAACGCGCGGGAGCGGGCCGGGCATTGACACGCGCCGAAGCCGAAACGGTGATGGACGAACTGCTCTCCGGCCGCTTGGGAACGCCGGAAATCGCGCGGCTGCTCGCGGCCTTGCGCAGCCGGCCCTATGCCGTGGACGAACTGGTCGGATTTGCGCTGTCGATGCGGCGCCACGCCCAGCCCGTCTTCACGCCGGATGAGCCGCCGCTCGATCACCTGGTGGACACGTGCGGCACGGGCGGCGACAGCGGCGGAACGTTCAATATTTCGACTGCGGCCGCGATCGTCGCCGCTGCCGCCGGCGCGCGCGTGGCCAAGCACGGCAACCGCTCGGTCAGCTCGCGGTGTGGCTCGGCGGACGTGCTCGAAGCACTGGGCGTGAAGATTGACATGCCGTTCGAACGGATTGGCGCGGCCATCCGGGAAGTCGGGATCGGATGCGGCACGCGTCCGAGGCCCGGAGGCAGCTCGGTGGGCGAACGATCTTCAATCTCCTTGGCCCGCTCACGAATCCCGCGGGAGCGCGGGCGCAGGTTCTGGGCGTTTTCTCAGCCGACGCGGTAGATTTGGTCGCCGCCGCGCTTGCTCGACTCGGAGTAACGCGAGCCTTTGTCGTGCATGGCGCGGACGGGCTGGATGAAATCTCGCTCGCCGGTGAGACGCTCGTCGCTGACGTGCAGGAGGGCAGTGTGCGACGCTATGCGATTAGTCCGGAAGAGTTCGGTGTGCGCCGAGCGCCGGTTGCATCTCTCCGCGGCGGCGATGCCACGGAAAACGCCGCGCTCATCCGCCGCATCCTCGCCGACGAGCGCCGCGCAGCGCGCGACGTGGTCGTCGTCAACGCCGCTGCCGCCCTCGTCGCCGCTGGCGCAGCACAGAATTTTCTGGACGGCGCACACCTTGCCGCCCAGGCCATTCGCAACGATGCGG
>Ga0209160_1003944_pt1 | contig 11994 bp, 11 predicted proteins | sample GraSoiAngelo_153_FD_186167 | JGI IMG/M metagenome (GOLD analysis project Ga0209160, IMG submission 186167) | Grasslands soil microbial communities from the Angelo Coastal Reserve, California, USA - 14_1009_12_40cm (SPAdes) (version 2) | ecosystem: Environmental > Terrestrial > Soil > Grasslands ...
CGGGGCAGCTGGGGGGAAACGGAAACGAGATCTGGTGCTTCGGGATGTCGATGAAGACCGACAGTGCGAAGACAAGGAAGACGAGCCAGGGGAACGCGCGGTTCATTGAAGAAATTCTAGAGGTTGATCACGCCTCGCGCTCACGCTTGAGGCGCTCGCGTGCGTCGCGCATCTCGCGATCGAACGCCGTCTCTCCGGGGATCGTCGCCGGTTCGCTCGCCTGCGTGGTCGCCGGAATGGCTTCCGTTGGCGGCGCCGCGGCATCCGCGGCCTTGTCTAGGAGCTTGTCGGCGTTGAGGAACTCCTCGCGAAGCTCGTCCGATGTGCGGCGCAGGTCGCCGACCACACGGCCGATGTCGCGCGCGACCTTCGGCATCCGCTCCGGCCCGAGGACGATCAGCGCGATGATCAGGATCAACACGAGCTCCTCGGGTCCGATGCCGAACATCAGCGGCCCGGCGCCGTCACCGCGGCACGCGCCGCGTTCGCGGCATCACGCAGCGTCCGCGCCGCTTCGGTCGCGGCGTTTGCGAAGTCGTCGCCTCGGCTCGCGTAGAGGACCGACCGCGATGCGGACGGGAGGACACCGGCACCGCTCGTGTCCATGGCCGCACGGAGCGCGAGGCCGACGTCCCCGCCCTGCGAGCCGACGCCGGGCATGAGGAACAGGCGGTCAGGCGCGAGGGCGCGGAGGCGTCGCGCCTCGTCGGGGTAAGTCGCGCCGACGACGAAGCCGCACCGGTCCGGCGGAAAGCGCTCGGCGCAGCGCTCGACGACGCGCTCGTACAACGGGCGGCCCCCCACCTCGAGGTCCTGGAAGTCTCCCGCGCCCGGGTTGCTGGTTCGCGCGAGCACGAGCGCGTAGCGGCCGCCGGTCGTGAACGGCTCGATCGAATCGAGCCCGACGTACGGAGCGACCGTCGCCGCGTCGGCATGGAACGAATCGAAGAGAGCATCGGCGTAGGCAGCGGACGTGTTCGGAACGTCGCCTCGCTTCGCGTCGAGGATCACGGGGATGTCCGCCGGGATCGCCTGCAGCGTGAGCGCGAGGACGTCCATGGCGGCACTGCCATAGCGCTCGTAGAAGGCGAGATTGGGCTTGTAGGCGCAGACGTGCGGCGACGTGGCGCGGATGATCCGGCGAAGGAACCGGACGGCCGCCTGCGGTCCCCGGCCGAGCGACTCCGGGATCGATGCGGGTTCGGGATCGAGGCCGACACAGAGGATGCTGTCGTGCGCGCGTTGCGCCGCACTGAGCTTTGCGAGGAAGGACACTCAGCCGAATATGATAGGGACGCTTCCACAACAGGGAGGGGACTCATGGTTAGCGCTTTGCGCGGCCCGCTGGGGTGGGCACTGGCCGCCGGACTGGTTATCGCCGCATGCGGCGGCGGCGGAACAGGCGGAGCGTCGCCGACCGCAGCCGGCCCAAAGCTCGGCTCGGCCGAGCGCCCGATCCATCTCGCGATCACTCCGTCGGCCGAGGTCCAGCGACTCACTGCCACAGGCAACGTGATCGCGGCCGCACTGGGCAAGTCGACAGGCCTCAGCTGGAAGGTCTCGGTACCGACGAGCTACGCCGCGCAGATCGACGCCATCTGTGCCGGACAGGTCGACGTCGCCTTTATCGCTCCGCTGCAGATGACGCTCGCGCTCGACAAGGGCTGCGTAACGCCGATCGCCGCCGCGCTGCGCAAGGATGCGCAAGGAAACCTCACGACGACGTACGAATCGCAGATTCTCGTGCGCAACGACAGCGGTATCAAGACGCTCGCTGATCTCAAAGGCAAGAAGTTCGCCTTCACCGACGCGATTTCGGCGTCCGGATATCTCTTTCCGTCACTTCTCGTGAAGCAGAAGACGAGCCAGGAGCCCAAGACGTTCTTCGCGTCGACGATCTTCGCCGGCGGTCACCCGCAATCGGCGCTCGCCGTCTACAACAAGCAGGTCGACGGTGGCGCGATGTTCATCGACGCGCGCGTGAAGGACCTCCAAACGAAGGAGCTCGCGGCGGGCATGCCCGCCGACATCCTTCAGGTCACCAACGTCATCGACAAGGCGGGCCCGATCCCGAACGACGGCATCGCGATCCGAAAGGACGTGCCGACGGACGTCGCCGGTCAAATCAAGAAGGCGTTGCTCGACTACGGGACCACCGACGACGGGAAGAAGAACTACAAGGACCTCTTCGGATGGGACGGTATGCAGGAGGTCCAGGCCTCCTTCTTCGATCCGGTGCGTGACGCGGCGAAGCTCGCGGGGATCGACGTCGCAGCGGAAGCCGCGAAGACACCGCGACCGCCCGCGACCGCCGCGCCAGCGACTGCCACGCCAACCAAGTCGCCCTAACCGTTTCCGACGACGAGCTGAAGAAGACCGCCGGGAGCAACCGGCGGTCTTCTTGTCTCTATCCTGCAGCGGGTGCCGGCATTTCTCGAAATCCGTGACCTCGTCAAGGTGTATCCGCGCGGGGCGCGGGCTCTCGACAGCATCAGTCTCGATATCCGGAAGGGCGAGTTCGTCGTCCTCATCGGCCTCTCGGGGTCGGGAAAGTCGACCCTGCTCCGCTGCATCAATCGGCTGGTCGAGCCGACCAGCGGACGCGTGATCTTCGAAGGCACGGACGTGACGCTCGTGAACGGGCGCGATCTCAGGCAGATCCGCAGGCGGATCGGGATGATCTTCCAGCAGTTCAATCTGGTGAGGCGCTCGTCGGTATTCGCGAACGTCCTCGCCGGGCGGCTGGGATACCGGTCGTCATGGCGGACGGTCGCCTCGCGCCCCTCGCGCGAGGATGTCGCGCTCGCCTTCGAGAACCTGGAGCGCGTTGGGATCCTCGAAAAGGCGTACGCACGCGCGGACGCCCTCTCCGGTGGTCAGCAGCAGCGCGTCGGGATCGCGCGAGCGCTCATGCAGCAGCCCCAGCTCATGCTCGCCGACGAGCCGGTCGCAAGCCTCGACCCCGCGACGAGCCATTCCGTCATGAAGTACCTCGAGGAGATAAACAAGACGGACGGAATCACCGTCATTTGCTCGCTCCACTTCCTATCGCTCGCGCGCCGTTACGCCACGCGTGTGATCGCGCTCAAGGACGGCAAGGTGGCGTTTGACGGCAAACCCGCCGACATCGACGAGGAACGATTCAAAGAGATCTACGGACAGGAGGCGATCGAGGTTGAGATCGGCCCTGAGAGGTCGCGCCCGCAACCGCTGAGCGCGACCGAGGCGGCGCTCCTTGCGCTTGCCCAGGACACCGACGTCGGCCGCGTCAGCGATCGCTGATGGCCGAGTACTTCGTCGCTCGCGGACTCCCCGTCCCACCCGAGCTCAGGCGAACACCGCTCACCGACTGGCGGCGGTGGTCGCTTATCGGAGCCACCCTCGCCATCCTCTATATCGGCGTCCGGCTGCTCGACATCGACCTGTCCCGCGCGAACCCGGAGTACGCGGGCACAAGGATCATCAGCCTCCTCCAGTGGGATCTGAGGATCCTGACGCCTCAGAACGAATTCGAGACCTTCTGGGACACCGCGGGCGGGCTCATGATCATCACGATCTTCCTCGGGGTCGTCGCGACGGCCATATCGATCGTCTTCGCGCTCCCGCTCGCGTTCCTCGGCGCTCGCAACATCATGACGGGGAATCCGGTGGCGGCGGCGATCTACGGGGTGGCGCGAGTGCTCTTCACGGTAATGCGTTCGATCGACGTGCTGATCGTGGTGATCATCTTCTCGGTCATCTTCGGCCTCGGCAGCGCGGCCGGCGTGTTCGGCCTCGCGTTCCACAACATCGGTGTCCTCGGAAAGCTGTACTCGGAAGCGATCGAGGGCATCGATCCGGGCCCACCCGAGGCGATCACCGCCACCGGCGCCACGCGGTTCCAGGTGGTCTGGGCCGCCGTGTTGCCGCAGATCGTGAACCCGTTCATCTCGTTCTCGATCTACCGGCTCGACGCGAATGTCCGGCTCGCGCCGGTGCTCGGCTTCGTCGGCGGCGGCGGGATCGGCCAATACCTCTTCCAGACGATCAATCTGTTTCAGTACAACAAGGCCGGTCTGATCATTTTCCTCATCGTGATCACGGTCGCCGCCATGGACTTCGCCTCAGCGCAAATCAGGAAGAGGCTGGTCTAGCCGGGACGCGAGAGCACGGGCAGCCGCGGGTGGCACGGGGGAGCGGGTTGCGCGCGAGCCGCTGACCGGCCGCGTCGCTTGCGAGCCTATGGCCGAGGGGCGAAGCGGACCGGTAGGCGAGCGCGCGGCCCCGACCCCGGGACAGGACCCGCGGCGGCAACCGCAGTCACGAACCCCAGGCCGGCCGGCTTGCGCCGTCTATGCCCTCGCCTCGGGTGAGCTTGATCGCGCTTTTCGGCGAACCGCCCGTTAAGGCATCTGCCAGATCCATTGAGTAGAGATCGATCACTCCGTCCTTCTCCCGGAGGAATGCCAGTTGCTTTCCGTCGGTAGAGAAGACTCCGTTCCAGCTCTTGCCGTCGCTCGTCAGCGCGATGTCCTTGCGGGTTCCGCTCATCTGCATCGCGTGCAGGTCGTTCCTCCCCTCGTGACGAAGCGTGTACACAAGCCACGCGCCATCCGGCGAGTACGAGGCCCGGTAAGGCTCTCCTGCTGGGGTCGTCACCGGGACCGCTGCGCGCCCGTCGGCGGGAACGAGAAGCAATCGCGGATTCCCGAGCGTGTACGACGTGACCGCCAGCGTCTTTCCGTCTGGCGACCACGACGGATCTGCGAGGTTCGAGTCCTGTGAAAGACGTAGGGGCTGCTTTCCGGTCTCCGCGTCATAGAGCACGAGGTCCGAGTACCCGTTGCCATCGTCGGCGACGACCGCGACGCGCTTGCTGTCTGGAGAGACTGCCGGGCTGTCGAACCACGTGACCGCATGAAATCCGTTGTCGGCCCTGACCAATCCGTTGATCACTACGGTCTCGGCACCGCCGGTCGCGCTCCTCGACACAACGTTCGAAAAACGGAGATGCGCCGGAACCACCTGGCCATCGACCGTGCGCTTACCCTCGATCTCCTCGACGCGCGTGAAGAACACGGTTCGGCCATCACTCGAGATGTTCGGCTGGTGCGATCGGCCGTCCGAAGTCAGCGGCACGTAGCCCTTTCCAGAGAGGACGTACACGTCGCCGCGGAGCGCGAACGCGATCGTGCCGCTCAGGTTCACGTTCGGATCGCTCGGAAGCGGAACGAGCGACACCGGCTTCGAAGGGGTCGGCGTCGGGCTGGACGGCGGCAGGAACGCGGGTCCGACCCGCAAGGCGATCCCGAAGTAGAGCACGACCAGAACCGCGGCGATCCCGCCGAAGACAAGCTCGCGCGATCGGCCCATCAGGAGGCCGCCTCGACGGCCGCGACGATCCGATCGATCTCCCCCGAGAGCGCTGGGCCGTTGACGACCTCGAGGAAGCCCTCCGTCGGCGGCTCGAACGGTTGCGCGCGCATGCGCTCGTAGATGAGTTCGTCCGCCTCGGAGTGGTCTCCGGCCGCGCGACGGTTGCGGCGTGACGCGAGCCTCGCCCGCGTGTCCTCGTCCGATGCGGTGATCCGCACATACGTCACCGGGACCCCACGGCGTCGCGCCGCCTCGATCGTTGCGGCACGGTTCCTGGCGATGAGGTTCGTCGCGTCGACCACCACTCGATGACCTTCCCCGAGGAGATCATCCACAAGCGCCGTGGCGGCGGCGAATACCGCGCGGTTCTCCTCGTCCGCGTACGACGGTGCGATGAAGAGGCGGCTTCGGAGCTCGTCGCTCGCCACGTGGGCCGCGCCCAGCCGAGCGCAGAGGAGTCGCGCGCAATGCGATTTGCCGACACCGGGAAGGCCCATCACCACGACAAGCACGGGCCGTCCGTGCGGGGTCGCGGGTACGGTCGCGATCTCAGCACGGAGCTGCGGCGCAAGGATCTCCGGGCGCGCCGCGTACGCGTGCGTCTGTGCCGCCGTCGCGGCGCTCGAAGACCGGCGGATCTTGGTCATGTCGCGAAACCGAGCGCTTTGAGCGCGTCGCGCGCCGCCGTCGCCTCGTCATACGGGCGCCTCTCCTCACCGACGATGATCGACTCCTCGTGCCCCTTGCCGGCGAGGAGGACCGTGTCGTCCGCCGTGGCGCGGCGGATCGCCTCGCCCACCGCGTCGTGGCGATCGTCGATCACGAGATAGTCGGTGCCTTTCTGCTTCCCTGCGTCGATCGCGCCTTTCTCGATCTCCTCGAGTATCTTCGCCGGCTCCTCGAGGCGCGGGTCCTCTTGCGTGATCACGAACAGGTCCGCGTACTTGGCCGCGACCGCCGCAAGCGCGGGCCGCTTCGCGCGGTCGCGCTCGCCCGCGCTCCCGAAGACAACAATGAGCTTCCCCTTGGTCAGTGGCCGGAGCAGGCCAAGCACCTTGTCCAGCGACTCGGGAGTGTGCGCGTAGTCCACGATCACGCTGAACGGTTGCCCGCTCTCGACGCGTTCCATGCGACCGCGGACCGCGCGCGCCCGCAACAAGGCATCGCGTGCGTTCTGCAACGTTGCGCCGCCGGCAAGACCGGCGGCCGCGGCCGCGAGCGCGTTGTGGACGTTGAACCGGCCGACGAGCGGGAGCGTGAGCTCGACCGACTGGCCCGATGCCGTGATCCGCATGCGCGATCCCGACGCGTCGGACGCGAGGATCGCGCCCTGCACGTCGCAGAGCGCCTCGATGCCATACGTGACGATCTTCGCACCCTCAGCCCGATCCGCCAGGTAACGCCAGTGCTTGTCATCACCGTTCAGTACGGCGGTCTTCGGTACGCCCTTGTCGGTCGAGCTCGCCAGCATCGCGAAGAGCTCGCTCTTCGCCTCCAAATATTTCTGAAGCGTGCCGTGGAAATCGAGGTGCTCCGGAGAAAGATTGGTGAAGACCGCGATGTCGACCTCGGTGCCGCGGAGCTTTCGTAGCGCGAGCGCGTGACTGGTCGCCTCGAGCACGCCCCAGGTCCCGCCGGCGACGAGGAGTTCGGCGCAGAACTCCTGGACCTCGACCGCTTCCTGCGTGGTCTGGCGCGTCTCGTTCTTCCACTCGTGGTCCACGACCTTGAAGTCCACGGTGGTGGCGAAGCCGGTCTTCGCGCCGGACGCTTCGAGAACATCGGAGACCAGATGCACGGTGGTCGTCTTCCCATCGGTGCCGGTGACTGCGGCGATTTTCAACTTACGAGTGGGGTGGTCGAAAAATTCGGCGGCGAGATCCGCGAGCGCCGCGCGCGCGTCCGGCACGACCGCGACTGGGACCCGGACATCGATTGGATGCTCGGCGACGACGGCGACGGCGCCCCGACCGACGGCGTCCTTGGCGTAGACGTGCCCGTCGCGGTGGAAGCCGGGGATCGCAACGAAGAGCGCGCCTTCCTTCGTTTGGCGCGAGTCGTAGGCGATCTGGCGAACGTCGATCGACGCGGCTGCTTCGGGCACCGCGATCTTCGTCGCCTCGAGGAGCGCGCCGAGCTTCAAGAGCGAAACCGATCCAAGAGACGGAGAGCGGCAAGATAAGCCGGCTGCAACGTCCGATAGGAACGGTAGAACACCATTCTCGGGACCGCGTCATAGGCGCCGACGAAGCGACGCTCAGTCCCCCCGAATCCGCGCTTGAAGAGATAGGGCCCGTACATCGGATCATCCTTTCGCGTCACGTCCGCTGGGATTCCACCAAAATCGAAGCGACGCGCTGCCGTGCGTCGCGCTTCGATGATGCAGTGCCACAGCAGCGCATACGCGGCGTGGGCGGCCCGACCGGCATCGTTTGTGGCAGCGGTCTGGTAGACCTCGCGTTCGCCGCACCGCCAACATAAAGCCCCTGCGACCGCTTGGCCGTCGAGCTCGGCGAGCCGGATTGTGCCGAGGCCAGCGGAGGTGACCTCACTCCACATCCGACGGTAGTAATCCCATGGGCGGGTTATGAAGCGGGCGCGTCGTCCAGTCGCCGAATAGAGATCAAAGAAGAACCTTGACGGCTTTCTTTTCGGCTTGCCGAACACTCCAGCGAGTGTCTTTCTCCAGGCCTTTGAAGAGCACATCCTCGTCTGGCTGAAGATCCAGTTCAAGAGTCGCAAGGATGGGCTGGACGTCGGGTCCTCGATGGAATCCCGCACGTCGCAGCGGCTGCTCAGCGACCTCCGGTTCGATTTCAGGATCGACCTTGATGAAGATGACCTTCCGCTTGTTGGCGAGCTCCCCTATCTCCTGGAAGGTTCGGGCAAGCTGTGACCTGTCTTCGACGATGGGTCCGCGCGGAACGTAGCCGAACCCAGTCATCCCTTCCCCCTTCCAGAGGATCAATGCGCATGGCAGAGGCCCGTCACTGAAACGAACGAATTCGGGCCTCCACCCCTGGCTCTCACGAATTCGCGCCCACGTCGACGATTGGAGTACATGGCCACCCGGAGAACGCACGGCAGCGTCATCCCATCCGGGGGGCGGAATTGTCGTCACGCGCTCGCTGCGGCGAGTCGCCGGCGCGCGCCGAACCTCCAGAGCGGGAAGAGGAACGCCGTGACCGGCGTCTCGAGCGCGCCGATCCACGGGGTGATCTCGCCGCCAAAACCGAGCTTGAAATTCTCGACACCGGCAAGCTCGTCGCCCTCGGCGAGCCCCCACATGTCGTAGCGGCGTACGCCGAGCTCCTTCATCTGCATCAGGGAGTGCCACTTGAGCAGATAGAACGGGCGGCGCTCTGAGTGCGCGCCGCTCCACCCGCCGAAGAGCTCCCACGCGCGATCGCCGATGCGAATGACGAGCAGCGCGCCGACGTCCTCGCCATCGACGCGCGCCATCCGCAGATGCAGCGCGTCGCCGAACGCCTCGACGAGCAACGCGAAGTACCCGAGATCGTGGATCCCGAACTGGTCGCGGTCGGCGACTGTCCGGAGGACTCGATGAAAACGCGCCAGGTCCGTGGTCTTCTCCGTCACGACCCCTTCGCGCTCCGCCTTGTGGATGTACTGACGGGTCTTCTTGCGCATCGCGCTGAGCAACGCCTCAGCGTCCTGCGTCAGATCCATGAGGAGGGTTCGACGCGGCTGCACGTAAACCGGAGAGCGGCGGACGCCCCGCTTTTCGAGCGCCTTCGCGAGGGCCTCGCTCTCGGCGGCCTCAGGATCGCAGAGCAGGCTCACCGTCAGGCCGCGCCCGAGCGCTTTGCGAAGCGCGGCGATCGCCTCGGGAAGCTTGTCGTCATCGACAAGCGGACCGCGCGGCGCGTACGCCACGTCCACGCCACCGACGACGCGTTTGCGGAGAACTTGGACACAGCCGACCCGCGCGTCCGAGTCTTCGAAAACGTAGCGCTCGGCGCGCCAGCCGGTCGCGCCCTTCACCTCGGCCCAGCCCGTGGATTGGAGGAGGTGCGGGCGCCCCGTCTCGTGCATCAGCCGGTCCCAGTCGCGCGTCTCGTCCGCGGTCGCCGGCCGTGCCCTCATCAAGGGCAAAGCCTATGCGGCGTCTTTGCCAGGCGTCGCGGCGGCTCCGGGCAGCTCGCGCGCAGTGAAGGTGCACTCGGGGTAGCGCTCGCAGCCGTAGAACATCGAACGGCCGCGGCCGCGGCGTCGGACGAGCTCGCCCTTGCCGCACTCCGGGCAGGTGACGCCGGTCTTCTGCTGCGTCTTCTTGATGTACTTGCAGTCCGGGTAGCCGGTGCATCCGATGAACGGCCCGAAGCGGCCGCGCCGTCTCGCGAGCGGCTTGCCGCAGTCCGGGCAGATCTCGCCCTCGAGGATCTCGAGCTGCGGCTCCTTCTGTCCCTCGAGTGGCTCGGAGTAGTCGCACGCGCCTTCCGCGAGCGGCTCGCCCTTCTTGCCCTTCTTGAAGCCGGTGCACGAGTAGAAGCGGCCGTACCGACCGAGCTTGATGATGACCGGCCGTCCGCACTTCGGGCAGATGCGATCGGTGGCCTCCTCGGTCACGTCAGACTTCTTGATCGACTTCGTCTTCTCCTCGACGAGCTTGCTGAACGGTCCGAAGAAGTCGCGAACGACAGGGACCCACTCGACCTCGCCGTCGGCGATCTTGTCGAGGTCCTCCTCCATCCGCGCGGTGAAGCCCGTGTCCACGATGTCAGGGAAGTGCTCGCTCAGGAAGTCGGTGACGACGAAGCCGACGTCCTCCGGCATGAGCGCGCGGCCTTCCTTGCGGACGTACTTGCGATCGACGAGCGTCGAGATCGTCGGCGCGTACGTCGACGGCCGGCCGATGCCGTGCTCCTCGAGCGTTTTCACGAGCGACGCTTCGGTGAAGCGCGCTGGCGGCTGCGTGAAGTGCTGCGATGCGTCGAGGCCAAGCAGCTTCAGAGCCTCACCCGGCTGAACCTCGGGAAGCGGGGAGATCTCCTTCTCGGGCTCGTCGCTCGACTCGAAGTACACGCGCAGGAACCCATCGAAGAGCACGCGGCGTCCGTTCGCGCGCAGCAGGTACTGACCCGCCTCGATGTCGAGACGCGTGTTCTCGAAACGCGCCGGTGCCATCTGCGACGCGATCGTCCGTTGCCAGATGATCGAGTAGAGCTTCAGCTGGTCGGGTTTGAGGTACCGCTTCATACGGTCCGGGGTCCGCGAAAGGTCCGTGGGCCGGATCGCCTCGTGCGCCTCCTGCGCGCCCTTCGAACGGGTCTTGTAGTGGCGCGGCTTATCGATCGCGTAGGGCGCGCCGAACTCCTTCGTGATGACCTCACGCGCCTGGTGGAGCGCGCCCTCGGCGACGTGGAGCGAGTCGGTGCGCATATAGGTGATGAGACCGACCGGGGCGCCCTCGCCGACCGCGATGCCTTCATAGAGCTGCTGCGCCAGAACCATCGTCCGCTTCACCGAATAGCCGAGCTTGCGGGATGCCTCCTGCTGCAGGGTCGAGGTGGTGAAGGGCGGCGCGGCGTTCCGGCCGCTCTCCTTCTTCTCGACGCTCTTGACCGCGTACTGGGCATCGGCGAGCGCCGCACGGTGCTTGTCCGCGGTCTCACCGTCATGGATTTCGAGCTTGTGGCCTTTGTGTTGGATGACCTCCGCCGCCAACGTCTCGCCCGCGTGGTTCGCGAGCGCGGCCTCGAGCGTCCAGTACTCCTGGGGCACAAAGGCCTGGATCTCGCGCTCGCGGTCGACAATCAGCCGAAGGGCGACGGACTGAACGCGGCCGGCGGAAAGCCCGTAGCGGATCTTCTTCCAGAGGAGCGGCGACATCGTGTAGCCGACGAGCCGGTCGACGACGCGTCGGGCCTGCTGGGCGTTGACCAAGTCCTGGTCGATGTCCCGCGGGTGCTTGAAGGCTTCCTCGATGGCGGCAGGCGTGATCTCGTGGAAGGTGACACGGCGGAGCTTCGCCTTAGGCACCTTGATGATGTCGGCCAGATGCCAGGCGATCGCCTCACCCTCGCGGTCGAGGTCCGTCGCCAGCCAGACGTGGTCCGCCGCCTTGGCTTCGCGGCGGAGCGTCCGGGCGTGCTTCTCCGAGTCGTCCGGCACGATGTACTCGGGCACGAACGTTTTTAGATTGACGCCCATCTTGGACTTCGGGAGGTCGCGAATATGGCCGAACGACGCCTCGACCTTATAGTTCGGACCGAGCATCCGTTCTAGAGTTCGGGCCTTCGTCGGGCTCTCCACCACGACCAGGTTTTTCGCTGTTACCGCCAATGTGATTCCTTTCGCTTAGCAAAAGAGCGCCCAACCCGGGCGCCCTCCCTCTACCACTCTAACGTCGGCGTCCACCAAACAGCAGGCAGACAGGCGTCGCCGACCGCCGCAGGCAGGGCCGAAATGGTTCGGAATAGCCGAGGCCCCGCCGGCACCGCCGAAACCCTCTCTTCGCGCCGGGGTCCCCCCGGCCTCGGACGCCTCGGCCGGTTCCCTGGGGGCAGGGGCCCCCAGGCGCGTAGCGAACGCGCGGGGGCACTTGGCGTTGCCGGCGTGGCCTCTCTAGAGAAGGTCCTCCCCGCCCTCGCGCTTGAGGCGGTCGACGATCGTCTT
>Ga0209160_1003954_pt1 | contig 11977 bp, 10 predicted proteins | sample GraSoiAngelo_153_FD_186167 | JGI IMG/M metagenome (GOLD analysis project Ga0209160, IMG submission 186167) | Grasslands soil microbial communities from the Angelo Coastal Reserve, California, USA - 14_1009_12_40cm (SPAdes) (version 2) | ecosystem: Environmental > Terrestrial > Soil > Grasslands ...
GCAGAACCCGAACGCCCTGAACGGGAAGATCCTGCGGATGAACCCGGACGGGACCGTGCCCGAGGACAACCCGATCCTGCCGGGCGCATTCGGGCGGACGGCGGCGTACACGATGGGTCACCGCAACCCGCAGGGTCTCGCGTTCCAACCTGGCAGCGGGCTCCCGTTCACGAGCGAGCACGCGCACTACACCGACGGCGCGACCGGCGCGCACTCGCACGCGACCGTGAACCTGCTGCGTGCCGGCGCCAACTACTCCTGGCCCCTGGGCGCGGGCGCGGGCTTCACGAAGCCGGTCTGGCAGTCCTTGGACAACCCGTACGTCGCGACGAGCGGGAACACCTTCGTGAGCGGGACCCAGTGGGGCGCCTGGAATGGGAACCTGTTCCTCGCGGCGCTCGCGGGCAGCATGCTCCTACGCCTCGAGCCGCAGGCCGACGGGACCTTCAAGACGGCGCAGACGCTGTACGTCGGAACCTACGGCCGCCTTCGTGCGGCGGCGCAGGGCCCGGACGGCTCGCTGTACGTGTCCACCGACAACGGCGCGGGCGTCGACCGCATCATCCGCATCACGCCGACGCCATAGGAGCCGGCAAGGAGCGTCCGCTCTCCGTTGCGTGGATCGCCGTGTGTTCGGCCTGGCCGGCGAGCGCGCGGCCGAGGCCGAGCTCGCGCGACGCGGCCTGCGCGTGATCGCGCGCAACGTACGCACGCGCTTCGGTGAGATCGACCTCGTGTGCCGCGACCGCTCAGGCTACGTGTTCGTCGAGGTGAAGACGCGCCGCGCCGGGTCGTTCGTTGCGGCCGCCGAGGCCGTCGACCGGCGAAAGCTGGGCAGGCTCGCGCGCCTCGGCGCCGGGTGGCTGGCGGTCCGCGGCGAGAGCGGCGCGCGCTGGCGCGTGGTGGTCGCGGCGCTCACCGTGAGCGAGCACGGGACGCGGGTGGAGCTCCTCGAGGCGTCCTAGCATTGGCGGCGATGGCGACCGTCGCGCTGCCGCTGCGCCGGAACGCGCTGTCGGGATCCGCTCTCGCGACGGGGCTCGCGCTCGGCGTGGTCGGCCTCGTCCTGAGCTGGTTCGGCGCCGCGTGGGACGTTTCCTGGCACCGCGCCCTCGGCCGCGAGACGTTCTGGAGCCCGCCGCACCTGTTCCTGTACGGCGGGGTGATCTGCTGGGGGCTCGCCTCGCTCGTCGCGACCGTCACCGCGATGGCCGGCCGGCCAGCTCGGAGCGCCGAGCTGCGCGTCGGCCCGCTCCACGCCGAGCTCGGCCTGGCTCTCGTCGGCCTCGGCGCCCTCGCGGTCATCGGCTCGGCCCCGTTCGATGAGCTCTGGCACCGGACGTTCGGGAGAGACGTCGACATCTGGAGCCCGCCGCACCTCACGGCGGTCGTCGGGACCGCCCTCGCCTTCGTCGGCTGGGCGACCGCTTTCGCGCCGGGCGTCTTTCCGATCGGCGAACGCCTGCGACGTTCCCTCCGCGTGCTGATGCTCGGCAACCTCATCGGCGTGTTCGTGTTCGGGATGAACTTCTACTACTTCATGACCGTCACCCGCGAGGCGCTCGTCTACCCCCTGCTCGTGACGGCGACCGCGCCCATCGCCCTCGCGCTCGGCGTCGTGTTCGTGCGCGGCCGCTGGGCGGCGACGGCCGTGGCCGGCGTCTACACCGTCTTCGCCATCGTCACGTACGCGGTCCTCGACGAGGCCGGCTGGCGCCCGCCCGCGTTCCCGCCGCTCGTGCTCGCGGGGGCGCTCGCGCTCGACCTGCTCCGTGCCCGCGGCGGCCGCTGGGCGCACCCGGTCGCGCTCGGTGCGGCGTTCAGCCTCGCGTTCGTCGCCGCGGAGACGCTGCGCGTCGGCTTCATCGCACCGCCAGCCGCGCCGATCGTCAGCGGACCCGGGGTCGATCCGCGTCTCTCGGGCCTGTTCTTCCAGTACTACGCGCAGACGGTCGCGCGGCCGTGGCTCTCGCTCTGGCCCGCCGCCGCCGCGGTCCTCGGCATTCCGCTCGCCGCGACGAGCTGGCGGTTCGGGCGTGCCGTCGGCGCGGTGCTAGCGGATGATGGCCACGCCGAGGCCTTCGCTCACACGTAACGACGACGCGCGCGGGACGCGCGCGATCCGCAGGCGTGCGCCGTGCGGCATCGGCACCTCCTGCCAGCCCGGCCCTTCGGGACGGAGGGTGTCGTCCCAGAGGACGACGTCGACGGTGTCGCCGGAGCAGGGCATCGGCGGCGGGGAGGCAGCACAGGCGAGCGGCCGCGTGAAGCCTGGATGACCCGCCGGGTCGTAGGGAAGCACGGGCAAGCCCTTGAGGTAGTGCTCGACGAGCAACGTGTCGTACGCGGTGACGACGGAGGTCGTCTCCGGAGCGAACGTGGAGAGGTACGCGATCTTTTCGTCGATGCCGTGGTCATGCCGTGCGATGTCGCGCGCTGAGATCGGCGCGTCGCTCAACAGGAAGATCGCCGCGTTTCCGAGCGCCACGCCCGCGACCAGCCAGCGGAGGGAGCGGGGCCGGCGGAGCCCCTTCGCGAGCGCGATGGCGCCGCGCGCGGCGATGACGGAGAGGCCCGGCAGCATCGAGAAGACGTAGCCGTATTCGCCGACGTGGACGAAGAGATAGAAGGGGAGCGGCGCGAACGTCCAGAGCGCGAGGAAGCCGGTGCGCCAGCGATCGCGCAGCTCGACACGGCGGGCCTCGCCCGAAAGCAAGGTGACCGCGACCAGTGGGATGAGGAAGTACAGACCGCGACCGAGGAAGCGCGCGAGGTCGTAGCCGTTCTGGTCGATCGCGATGGGGCCGTTGGCAAAGACGCTGTAGCGCTCCTCGACGAAGCTCGACTGCTCGCGGAGCGCCTCGGTGAAGCGCGCGATCCCGCCGTCCGCAAGCGCACTGGCGCCGTACCAGGCGGCGCCGAGCGCGAAGGTGACGAGCGCGGCGAGAGCGGCGATCGCGGCGGTCGCGCGCGCGGCGGCGAGCAACCAGAGGGGCGCGAGGAAGATCGCCAGGTCCGAGCGGAAGCCGACCGCGAGGCCCCACGCCGCCGACGCGACGACGAGAGCGGCGCCGCGACGCGTACGGGTCGCATGGTGGTCGAGCGCGCGCCAGAAGAGGAGCGCGCAGGCGATCGAGAGCGCCGCGAGGAGCGTGTACGGATAGGCGACCCCGCCGTACGCCCAGAACGTCACCGCGGTGAGGAGGAAGAGCGCGCTCACCCGCGCCGTCCGCTCTTCGTAGAGGCGCGCCGCGAGCAAGTAGATCAGCGCGACCGCCAGCGCGGCGGCGAACGCGCTGACCAAGGTCATCGCGCGGTTCGGGTCGTGCGTGAACAGGTCCACCCCACGGAGGAGGAGCACGTAGTAGAGGTAGCCCGGAGGCTGCGGCCGCTGGTCGAGCGGATCGAAGCGCTCCATGCCGCGCAGGTACAGCACGGAGTCATGTGCGTAGAGATTGGTCGTCGCGAACGGAAGGCGGGTCGCGAGGCCGAGGACGAACAGCGCGAGCGCCACCCGCCAGCTCAACGCCGGCTAGTGTGACCTACGGGGCCGGCTGCACGCCCTGGATCTTGAAGGTCTCGATCGACCTCTTGATGAGGCCGGAGTATTTCGCCTCGACCATGAAGTCATTCAGATAGGCGACGAGCTCGGCACGCTCCTTCTTGACGCCGAGCGACTGGGTCGTCGCCCCGAACCGATCGTCGATGACGCGTGTGCCGGCGAAATCCCTGCTGATGAACAACAGGCCCTGACGGTTCTGCGCGTACGCGTCCCAGCCGCCCGCTTTGAGGTCCGCCTGGAACGCCGCGACCGTTAGCCACGGCTCTTTGAGGACGATCGTCGCGGACTTCACCGCGCGCGTGAGGGTCCGCTCGACAGGCGCTCCGCGCTGCACCCAGATCTTGAGTCCGGGCTTGTCCGCGTCGGCGAACGACCTGATCGCCGACGTGCCGGGAACGAGGAGCGTGTGATCGATCTCGAGGTAGCCGACGAATGCGAGGGACTCCGTTCCGGCGGCGTCAGGGCTTGCGAGCGCTATGTCCCAGGCCCCGGACTGGATGTTTTGGACGGCCTTCGCACCGTCCGTTAGATCCGCCCAGACGAGCTTCACGCCCATGCGCGTGGCGAGCGCGTTGATGAGATCGGGTGCGACGCCCTGGGGCAGCCCGTTCGCGTCCTTGCCGGTCGTGAGGTTGGGATTCGCCGGAATACCGACCGTGATCACCCCCGCGCGCGCGATGTCGGCGGGCACGGGCGCGGCCTTCGCAGCCGCGGTCGGCGCGGAGGACGGGGTCGCTGGCGTGGCCGGTGCGCTCGCGCAGCTTGCCACGACGATCGAGAGCCCCACACCGAGGACGATGACCGCTGACCGCATGCCGTTCCCCTGTCGGACCCGCGACGAGCGGGGCCCGACGTCCCTTCCCTGTGCGGCCGCAACACTACTCCGGGCTCCAAGCGACTTCGGTACCGCGGTACCGACCGTGGCTCCTATCGCTCCCGCGTCGTCGAGTGCGCGACCGTGCTCCCATCGCGACGGACGTCATCGGGGAGTCGCGCTCCCCGACCCCCGAGGTCAAAGTGCGCGCCGTCGCGCGCGTGTGGGCGTGCGCTCTCTGGGGACTCGAGACCGCGCTCGTCACGGTCGAGGTCGACGTCGCCAACGGGCTGCCCGCGTTCGTCGTCGTCGGCCTTCCCGACGCCGCGGTGCAGGAGGCGCGTGAGCGCGTGCGCGCGGCGATCCGCAATTCGGGCTACGAGTTCCCGCTCCGCCGCGTGACCGTGAACCTCGCGCCGGCCGAGCGGCGCAAGGAAGGCACAGGCTTCGACCTGGCGATCGCGCTCGGGATCCTGCGCGCGAGCGGCCAGCTCGCCGTCGACGTGGAGGCGCTCTGCCTCGGCGAGCTCGCGCTCGATGGCGCGCTCCGTCCGGTGCGGGGCACGATGCCGCGGGTCCGCCACGCGCTCGCCCGAGGCATCGCCGCCGCGCTCCTCGCGAGCGCGAACGCCGGCGAGGCCGCGGCCTGCGGCGCCGATGCGTACGGGTTCGGCTCGCTCCGCGAGGCGGTCGACCACGTCGCCGGGAGCGCGCGCGTCGCGCCGACCGTCGCTCCGGCCCCGGCCCCGCCGGAGCGCCCCGCCGTCGACCTCGCCGACATCGCCGGACAGGAGACGCCGAAGCGCGCCCTCGAGATCGCGGCCGCGGGCGCGCACAGCCTGCTGCTCGTCGGCCCGCCGGGGACGGGGAAGACCATGCTCGCTCGGGCGCTGCCCTCGCTCCTTCCGCCGCTTGACCACGACGAGGCGCTTGCCGCGAGCGCGGTGCACAGCGTGGCCGGTCTCGTGGACCCACGGCACCCGTTGCTCCGCTCGCGGCCGTTCCGTGCGCCGCACCACACCGCGTCGCCGCTCGCGCTCGTCGGCGGCGGGTCGCCGCCGCGGCCCGGCGAGGTGAGCCTCGCGCATTGCGGCGTCTTATTTTTGGACGAGCTCGCGGAGTTCTCGCCGTCGGTCCTCGACACGCTGCGCGAGCCGCTCGAAGAGGCAGCCGTGACGATCTCGCGCGCGGGAGGCGCGGCGACGTATCCGGCGCGGTTCCTCCTGGTCGCAGCGATGAACCCCTGCCCGTGCGGCCACCTCGGCGACCCGGCGGTCGAGTGCCGCTGCCTTCCGGACGCGGTCGAACGCTACCGCGGGCGGCTCTCGGGGCCGCTCCTCGATCGGATCGACCTGCGCGTGAACGTCCCGCGCGTGCCGTACGAGCGCCTGCGCGACGAGGGCCGCGAGAGCTCGGCGACGGTCCGCGGTCGCGTCCTCGCGGCGCGCGAGCGCATGGCGGCGCGGCTGGTCGGGACCGCGCGGCGCACGAACGCCGAGCTCACGGTCGCGGACATCCGGCGCTGGTGTCGCGTCGACGACGACGGCGAGACGCTGCTCGGAGCGGCGATCCGCGAACGGCGTCTCTCGGCGCGCGGCTACCACCGGCTGCTGCGCGTCGCGCGCACGGTCGCGGACCTCGCCGGCTCCGACCAGATCCGCGCGGACGACGTGGCGGTCGCCCTGCTCATGCGGGCGTGAGCGCCGCGATCGCGATCGGCCCCGCCGATCCGCGCTATCCGCCGCGGCTCCTCGACCTCGCCCATCCGCCGGATCCGCTCTGGGTCCGTGGCGAGATCGCGGTGCCGCTCGAACGGGCGGTGAGCATCGTCGGCACGCGCCGCGCCACCGGATACGGCCTCCGCGTCGCCCGCGAGCTCGCGGCCGCGGCCGCCGCGGCGGGGATCGTCGTCGTCTCCGGGCTCGCGCAGGGCATCGACAGTGCGGCCCACGAGGGCGCGCTCGAGCGCGGGCGCACCGTCGCCGTGCTTGGTCAGGGCATCGCCGCGTACCTCGCGCGTACGAATGCGCGGCGCCGGCGTCTCGCGGCCGAGATCGTCCGGGCCGGCGCGTTGATCGCGGAGTACCCACCCGACGCGCCGGCGAAGGACTGGACGTTCGCGCGGCGCAACGCGACGATCGCGGCCCTCGCCGAGGTCGTGATCGTCGTGGAGGCACCCTCGGACTCGGGAGCGCTCATCACGGCGGCCGAAGCGCGCCGGCTTCGGCGTCCGCTCTACGCGGTGCCGGGCCCGATCGGGGTGGCGGCGTGCGCGGGGTCGAACGCGCTCATCGCGAGCGGCGAGGCGCGAGCGCTCACCGGAGCGGAGATGCTCCTCGCGTCGCTCGGCCTCGCGTCGGACGGCGCGGTGCGCCGAACGGACGGCGACATGGGGCGCATCCTCGATGCCCTGGCCGCGTCACCGCTCGATCCCGACGCCCTCGCGAAACGCCTCGGCCTCGCGGCCCCCGCGCTCGCTCAGACGCTCGCGCGTCTTGTGATCAGCGGAGAGGTCCGCGCGTGTCCGGACGGGCGCTTCGCGCGGCGCTAGCGGGTGGGCATGAGGCGGATGATCCGATCGGCCGTGCCGTTGCTCGTCGTGACGTAGAGCGCGCCGTCGGGTCCGACGACAAGCGTGCGGAGGCGGCCGTACCGCTGATCAAGCAGGACCTCTTTGGGCATCACGCGCATGCCGTCGACGTTGAACCGACGAAGGTCCTGCTCCTTGAGCGTCGCGACGAAGAGCGAGTTGGACCAGCTGCCCCAATCGTCACCGCTCACGAACGCCGCGCCGGCGACCCCGTACGTCGTCGTGCCCGAGGTCCACAGCGGGTCGGCGAAACCGCGGCCTTCGCCGCCGTTGCCCGAGAGCATCGGCCAGCCGAAGTTCGCGCCCGCGTAGACCTCGTCGATCTCGTCGTTCGTCATCTCCCCGGCGTCGACGACGAACGGCGTGCCGGTCTGGGGCTGGAACGTCAGCCCGCTCGGGCTGCGCAGGCCGAGCGCGTAGACCGCGGTGCGTTCCGTCGCGCCGTGGAGGACCGGGTTGTCCGACGGCACCGAGCCGTCGAGGTTGAGCCGGAGCACCTTCCCGTTGAACGAGGTCGGGTCCTGCGCCTTCGCGGGGACGCCGCCATCGCCGGTCGCGACCCAGACCTTTCCGTCCGGACCGATGCGGAGCCGGCAGCCGTTGTGGATCCCGGCGGCGCGGATCCCGGCGCGCAGCAGATAGCCGTCGAAGCCGAGGGTCCCGCGATCGAGGCGGTACCGAAGGATCTGGTCGCGCCATTCGCCCTCGTCCATGCGCGACGCGCACACGAACATCAGACCGCTCGTCGCGAAGTCGGGATCGAGCGCGACCCCAAGAAGCCCGGCCTCGCCCATCGCGCGGATGCCCGCGACCTGCGCGCTCGCGATGCGCTTGGCGTTCGGAGCCGTCGACGCGAAGACGTCGATGGACCCCGGCCGCTCCGTGACGACCATTCGCCCGTCGGAGGCGAACGCGATGTCCCACGGCACCGTGAGGCCCGACTGGACGACGGTCTCGGTCATTCCGGGCGCGCTGCGCGTCGGGCTCGGCACCGGGACCGACGCGCTGGCACATGCCCCGAGGAGGAGCGACGCTAGGGCGAACCCCAGCGCCCCGCGACCACCCACGCCGGACATTGTCCACCCTGCCGTGCCAGACTCCCGCGGTGCCCCCATCGCTCTCTCGGATCCTTGACGCTCGTGGAGCGCAGCGCGTCGCGCTCTCTCCGGATGGCGGGACGCTCTATTTCGTCACCGACCTGACAGGGACGATGCAGCTCTGGAGCCTCCGTTTAGGGGACGGGCCCCCGCTGCGGCTCAGCTACGAGTGCGACCGCGTGGGTGCGTACCGGGTGTCGCCCGACGGGTCGCGGATCGCCTACGGCGCCGACGAGGGCGGCAACGAGCGCTGGACGATCTGGGTCGTGAACGCGGACGGGAGCGGCCCCCGGCCGCTCACCTCGCGCCCGGATCGCATCCACCATCTTGTCGACTGGGGCCGCGACGGCCGATCAGTCGTCGCGTTCGCGAATCTCCGGGACGAGCGGTACTTCGACCTGCACGCGATCCCGGCTGGCGGTGGCGAGCCAAAGGCGCTCTTCCGTCACGACGGCACGGGGTTCCGCGCGACGGTGCTGCCCGACGGGCGAGCCGTTGTGACCACGAACCGCGACCGCAGCGATCACAACCACCTCACGCTCGTCGCGCCCGAGGGGAGCTCGCGGCGCCTCACGCCCGACGAGCCGCAGGCAATGTACGCCGCGGCGCACGCGTTCGACGGCGGCGTGCTCGCAGTCTCCGACCGAGGCCGCGACCTCGCGGGGGTCGCCCGGGTCGGGCTCGACGGATCGTTCGCCTACGTCGTCGAGCGTGACCGCGAGATCGAGGACCTCGACGTCTCCGGCGCGCGGTTCGCGTACGGCGTGAACGTCGACGGGCGGTCCGAGGTCCACGTCGTCTTCGACGGCGAGGATCGCGTCGTCGGCGGTCTTCCGCCCGGCGATCTCGCGACCGACCTCATCGGCAACAGCCTCGGCCTCGCGCCCGACGGGACGCTCGCGATCGCCTGGGCCCGCTACGACGCGCCATCCGCGGTCTACGTCGTCCGCGCTGGGCGCGACGCCGAGCTCGCGGTCCCGCCCCAGATGGGGGGCCTCGCCGAGGGGCTGCCCCAGGCCGAGCTGGTGTCGTGGAAGTCGTTCGACGGTCGGGCGATCCCGGGATTCCTGCTGCGCCCGCGCGGCGCGGCGAAGGGCGCGCGACCGACGGTGATCCAGGTCCACGGCGGCCCCGAGGGCCAGGCGCGACCGCTGTGGAATCCGCTCACGGTCGCGCTCACCGCGGCGGGGTACAACGTGCTGCAGCCGAACGTCCGCGGCTCGAGCGGGTACGGGCGTGCCTACATGTCGCTTGACGACGTGCGGCTGCGGATGGATTCGGTGAAGGATCTCGACGCCGGCGCGGCGTGGCTCGCCGAGAGCGTTCTCGCGCCCGCCGATCGCATCGGCGTCATCGGCGGCTCCTACGGCGGCTTCATGACGCTCGCCGCGATCACGTTCTGCCCCGACCGCAACTGGGCCGCCGCGGTGGACATCGTCGGCATCGCGAGCTTCCGGACTTTCTTCGAGCGCACCGCGGCATGGCGTCGGCCGCTACGAGCGGCGGAGTACGGCGACCCCGTGAGAGATGCGGAGTTCCTCGAATCGATCTCACCGATCAATTTCAAGGAGCGCATCCGCGCGCCGCTCATGGTGATCCACGGCGCGAACGACCCGCGCGTGCCCATAGAGGAGGCCGAGCAGATCGTCGCCGCGCAACGCGCCCGCGGGCGTCCTGTGGAATATCTGCGCTACGACGACGAAGGCCACGGTCTGGCGAAAGCGAAGAACCGCGCCGACGCCTGGCCGCGAGTCGTCGCGTTCTTCCAAAAGCACATGCCCGTGTAGTCGCGCGCGACCGCGGGTGGCACGGCGATGAGGGTCTTTCGCGACGCGCGGGCCCCAGGACCCGTCCACGGACGACGAGCGCGGCCCGTGAAGGTGCTGGACGGGCAGGGTGCGCGGAGCGAGAGACCCTCGGAGCCGGGACAGGACCCGCGGGTCGCCTGACGCACACTCGGGCATGTGCGAGAAGAAGCGCAACGGATCGACGGGCGGCTTGAGGGCACGTTGCGGATTCCTGACCTGCCGCCGACCGCGATCGTCGTCATCGCCCATCCGCTGCCCACGCACGGCGGGACGATGCGCAATCCGTTCATCGCGCAGATCGCGCGCGCGTGCGCCGAGCACGGCTGGCTCGCGCTGCGGTTCAACTTCCGCGGCACCGGTGACAGCGCCGGCGAGTTCACCGGTGGCGAGCGCGAGGTCGAGGACGTGGACGCCGCGGTCCGGCACGGCCGCTCGCTCGCCCCGGCGCTGCCCCTGGGCCTGGTCGGCTACAGCTTCGGTGCGCGGATGAGCGCGGACTGGCTCGAGCGAGGCGGGCGCGCGGACGCCGTCGTGCTCGTGGCGCTACCGCTGCGCGACCCCGAGCAGGGGCCGCTCCCGCCGCCGCGACTGCCCGCGGGCACCTTCGTCGTCGCCGCGGAGGACGACCAGTTCGGAAAGGCGGACGAGCTCCGGGCCGCGCTCCCCGACGCGCGCCTCGCGGTGGTCCCCGATGCGGAGCACTTCTTCATCGGCAAGCGCGACGAGGCGGTGCGCCTCGTTTGCGATGAGCTCGCGCGTGCCTTCGCGGTACCATCGCATCTCCCATGAGCGCCCAAGCCACCGTCGCGCCCGCACACGCTTCCGCGAAGAAGACGCGGAAGCGCATCCTCACGGGCGACCGGCCGACGGCGAAGAGCTTTCATCTCGGGAACTACTACGGGACGCTCGCGAACCGCGTCCGGCTCCAGGACGAGTACGAGAGCTTCTTCCTGATCGCCGACTACCACATGCTCACGACGCGGGTCGCGGACCTCGAGGAGATCGGGCAGAACATCCGCGAGCTCGTCATCGACTACCTCGCCGTCGGTATCGATCCGAAGAGGACCACGATCTACCTGCAGTCGCTCATCCCCGAAGTGACCGAGCTCTTCCTCTATTTCGCGATGCTCGTTACCGTTCCGCGGGCGCAGCGGATTCCCACGCTCAAGGAACAGATGCGCGACCACGATCTGGCGCTGCCGACGTACGGACTCCTCGGCTATCCGATCCTCCAGGCCGCCGACATCCTCATGGTGAAGGGCGACCTCGTGCCGGTCGGCCGCGACCAGGAGTCGCACGTCGAGCTGACGCGCGAGATCGCTCGTCGGTTCAACGATCTCTTCGGGCCCGTCTTCCCGGTCCCGGAGGCGCTGATCCCGGAGGGTGGCCTGTTGCCGGGCATCGACGGCGCCACCAAGATGGGTAAGAGCCTGAACAACGCGATCTTCCTGACGGACGACCCCAAGACCGTCGAACGCAAGGTCATGGGCATGTACACGGACCCGAACCGGATCCATCCGACCGACCCAGGGCGCGTCGAGGGCAATCCGGTGTTCGTCCTCCACGACACCTTTAACCCGGACAGGGCCGAGGTCGACGAGCTCACACGGCGTTACCGCGAGGGAAAGGTCGGCGACGTCGAGGTGAAGCGCCGGCTCGTCGTCGCGCTCGAGCGTTTCCTCGGGCCGATCCGCGAGCGGCGGGCGCAGTACGCAGCGGACCCGAAGGCCGTCGACCGGATCATCCAGGAGGGCAGCGCGCGGGCCCGCGACGAGGCGCGCAAGACGCTGCACGAGGTCCGCGCCGCCATGCACCTCGACTACTTCGGGCTCTAAGGAGCGCGTGCCAAGGCTCTACGTCCTCGTGCTCTCCGGCGGCGCGGGGACCCGACTCTGGCCGCTCTCGCGCAAGGCGCGACCCAAGCAGTTCCTCGGCCTCCTCGGCGAGCGCAGCTTGCTGCAGGACACGGTGGATCGGGTTAGCGAGCTCGTCCCGGACGAGCGCATCTTCGTCGTCGCGCCGCCGGAGCACCGCGGGCTGGTCCACGAGCAGCTTCCCGAGCTGCGGACCGACCACCTCGTGGTCGAGCCGTACCCGCGTGGCAAC
>Ga0209160_1003958_pt1 | contig 11968 bp, 13 predicted proteins | sample GraSoiAngelo_153_FD_186167 | JGI IMG/M metagenome (GOLD analysis project Ga0209160, IMG submission 186167) | Grasslands soil microbial communities from the Angelo Coastal Reserve, California, USA - 14_1009_12_40cm (SPAdes) (version 2) | ecosystem: Environmental > Terrestrial > Soil > Grasslands ...
GGAGAAGAGATCAGCGCAACGCTCCACGCCGACCAGAAAGCCCGGACGAAGATAGTGGAAGACCAGTCGATTGACTGGAGGGCCAGAGACCAGGTCAAAAAGCGCACATGGGCAGCGTTTACCCTTCGATCGTCGAAGGACTTAGTTCCGTTCATGGAGCTCGTGAGGGCAAAATACGACATGATCAACCAAGAGGCCTTGGGCAAACTGGAAGAGCAGCGCCCTGTAGCATTCTAAGCGTTCGCTCAGACCCTGCTCACGAACTGATCCCAGCGCAGTAGTACTACTTGAAGCCAAACCGTGGCGAGACGAATACGGGTCAGTCTATCCTCAGATAGATCCGGTTAGTTTCCCAGTTGTTCAGCGTGGTCGAGCAGGAGGTCCCTTGATAGGTGGGGGCTTCGGCTTGTTCTCACCAGATTCAGAGCTATGAAGTAGGTGATGCTGGGCCAATAGGTCGAAAAACCGTTTCTTCAACAATCTCAAGCGCGAAACCCGGAATACGAATCCTCTGGTCCGGTCGATCTGGAAGGGCACCGAATCCGACGAGATCCGTCTTCTCTCCATCTTCGGAACCGTGAGAAACCGATGCGATTTTCCTCTAGACCTGACAATACCAAGTTCGAAAACACCTTCTACCATGGTCTTGAGCTTTGCAGCAGCGTCATCAGGAATCGCGCCCCTTGAAGCAGTCGCTATGAACAATCCACCTGTCCTCTTCACCTTCGCACCGAGAGTCTGGATGAAATTGATCGCCTGTTTCTCATCAACCCCGTTAAAAATTGGGGTTAGCGAGTCCAACACTACAGTCACGGGGCCCCCCTTGGCCTTGGCGATGAAGGACGTGATCTGGATATTCAGCTCAGTGAGGTCCGACGGATCTTTGATGGCCCCCTCGCCCTGACCCGCCAAACCAGAATAGCAGTCAATGATCTTCAGACGGCCCTTTCTGAGATGAGAGATAATGTCCCAACCAAACTCTGTCATTCTCGCCTGAACATCTTCGGGGAAAGCATCATAGGATAACAGAGCACATAATCGGCCCGATTCCAACTCGTCGTGAAGAAGCTGGTAGGAGAGTATAGTCTTCCCGCTCCCAGCGTCTCCAAGAAGGAGTATGCTCGCGCCTCTTGGTAGCGGTCCGCCCATCATCTGTTCCAAGTGGTGAAATCCTTCGAGGGAAGTGTCAAACCGTTTTACGGTCACGATGCCCCCTAAGACCGCTACAATTCCTGCGACCACGAAGGGCCAATAGCTCAGAGGCGAAGTTACTACTTGTAATGGAACGGAGGTTACTAGGTCGGGCCCTGTGTTTCCGGATCCGTCGTTTATGCTGTTTGGGCTCACGGCCAAAGTCCATGTTCCGCCTGGGTCGAAAGTCGAGACTGGATACCCGGTAGACGTGTAGAATCCGAAACGGGAAGTGTCATAAGCAGCAGTGAGATTTGCGATGAGCATGCCGGAAGGGTTTCTGAGGCCTACTGCGTATTGTCCCGAGGTCAAGTACGAGGTGCCGATAGAGTATTTTATTCGGAAGAAGGCATGGATAGTGTCTCCGGGAGAGAAGCTTGTCGAGGGATCTCCTTTCGAGTTATAGGCTACCAGGGAGTCGATGATCAGGTCGTTCTTTGCAATTGTAATGTTTATCGGAGAACTCATGCCAGAGTTTCCTATGTTATCGCTGGCTTGAACAACTATTGTCCAGGTCCCGATCGGATCTGAGCTGGACACCAGATAGTTGTAGGTGTAGACTCCAGGGCTTGTCTGCTGCAGCGTCAGTGGTGCATTCAATGGGCTGCTTGTATAAACGGTTGCAGCATTGTCGGGTCCGCTGAGGGCTGTTACGGTCGCGATGATGGTTGCGGTTTGTCCCCTCTGCAAAACATTTCCTTGAACTGGCTCCGAAATTACCACGTTCAGCTTCGAGCTAACTGTGAAGGTGCCTGTAGCCACGGTGCCGATGTTGGTTGGAGAGGTTTGGTTGACATACACGTTGTAGACACCTCCGACGTCAGTGGCGACCGTCCCGCTGACTGCCGTAAATGATGGGTCGTAGTAGAATTGCGTCACAGCACCGTTTCCACGATTATCAGTAGTTATCGTCCTGGGTACAGTCGCACTCCCTGTTCCGTTGGGTTTTACGACATCGAATATCACAGTATAGGCAGAATTCCTCGTCCCACCCGATACGGCCAGAGTCATGGTGATCGTACTACCTAGGCTGACCGTGACACTGGGGCTGATCGTTAGAGAATAAGGGGCCACACCTGCGACCGGCGGGGCGACCACTAACATTATGGACAGAGCTAGGGCTACTAGGGGGGTTAAAGCGCGTAGTCTGGTCAGCATCTAGGTTCGACGGCCGATGGTATTCTCCAGAGGGGGGACGATAGCGTGCCGCGGAAGGGTTGTGTTACCGTGAAAGAATTAGGCTAGGAACACCGTAGTCGGATGATGAGGAAGTCTACAGTCCTCAAACCGGAAGGAATCTGCTCTCGGAGACTCCGACAATCTTTATTAGAAATCTTCGAGTTGCGGCGCACTTGGCGGGTCTTCTGGGCCCGTAAGCCGGATCATCGAGGGTCTGGCCGGGCGGCTCAGCCAGGTAGAGCAGCAGGCTCAACGAGGCTGAAGCTCTTAACCTGAAGAACGAGCCTACGAGTCTCGTTCGGGGAGTGGTCGAGGGTTCAAATCCCTCCGGGCCCGCCACAGACTAACGAGCCACCTCGGCCCATACGCGCTAGCATTGATAGGACAGCCAACCAATACAAGAGATAGATCCCCTTAAAGTCATGAAACATATTCACAAGGAAACCAAGATTGTTCAACGTTCCTGTACGAAGCACGGCGTTTACAATGGACCGTATTGCCCTGAATGCTATGAGAAAGCGATAGGTTCTGACGACTCGTCGATCGTGGCTGAGAAATCAGGGTCCGACTAAAATAGAGAGAACAACCATTGCTCCGATCAGGGTCGAATGATGAAGGCCCAGGCTGAACAGGAAGTTATCTCGCTTCGCGTTGACAAAGATTCCTTCTTTAGGAATGATATAGATTCTCCAATTCCACCAAGCGAACGCTCCAATTTCAAGGGATTGAACTATTTTCCACCTGATGACCGTTACCGTGTTACTTCGAAGCTGGAACGATTCGACACGCCCAAGCCCATAATGATCGCTACCAGCACAGGCACCCGACAAGCATACATGAGGTATGGAGCGTTCACTTTCGAAATTGAGGGACGAAGCCTGAAATTGATCGTCTACAAATCTGCTGAGGACCACCCGTATTCTCGGTCGCTCTTCATACCTTTCTCCGACGAGACATCTGGTCGCGAGACGTATGCAGCCGGAAGATATCTGGACCTTGAAGAGCAAGGTGGGGACGATTACGAACTAGACTTCAACATGGCTTACAATCCCTATTGCGCCTATAGTGAAGAGTATACTTGTCCATTACCTCCTGCCGAGAACAAGCTCTCTGTTAGGATTCTGGCAGGAGAGAAGAATTACAAATAGGATGAGTTGACGGTAGAACCGAGATCTATGCCGACCCGAATGACCGACTATTCACCAGACTTCGACACTCTGGAAAAGATGGAGTGGGCCTTCTCAAAAGGCGATGTGGCTTACATTAGTAAGGTTCTGGACAGTCGACCTAGCATAGTTCTAAGGATCCATGGAGTCTGTATGCTGGCGGATATGAAGAGAGAGGACGCGATTCCCGCATTGGCACGAGCTCTCCGAGAAGACCCGAGTCCACTGGTCAGGCACGAAGCAGCTTTTGCGATGGGACAACTAGAGTTCAAGTCGGGAGTGCCCTCACTCTTAGAGGCTATGGCGAGAGACGAGAGTGTTCTTGTCAGACACGAGTCAGCAGTAGCATTGGGCTCGATTGGCGACGAACGGGCTAGGCCGGGACTGATGACGGCCTTGGAAGATGTTGACGAGGATGTGAGACTGTCGGCCGAGGTCGCATTGGCTGATCTAGAGTTCATTAAGAGACTAAGAACCAGGACGGAGATTCTACCGATTGCCGGGACCGGCTAGTTGACTTCTCGGAAGACAACACTCGCTAGGCGTCATGTTGAGAGGCCGAGCTTCCGAGTTCCTCGGTCAACGGCAGAACCTGCCATACAGAGCTTGATCGAGACTGGACTTCTCGATCGAAAATTTTCTGTAAAGAAGGACAATCAGACGATTACACTACCTCTGGTACGCAACCCGACCGCGATTGAGATTGATGAACTGCGGAAGCTTGTTCCAAGCGCGAGTCTAAGGACCGAAGATTTCGAACCTCGGAAGAGGCGCCCGCGAACCCTCGAAGAAGCTCTGGCAGCGAGCGTGCCGGCCGATGTTCTGTCCAGATTGCCCAAGTCTTTCGACGTCGTGGGCGACATTACACTTCTTGAACTAGATTCCGAATTGGCTGCGTATGAGACAATCATAGCTGCAGGGATAATGGAGGTTCATCCGAACGTGCGGTCGGTCTTCGCAAAGAGCGGAGAAGTGTCGGGAGCTGAGAGAATCAGGCCTCTCCGCTACATTGCGGGAGAGAATAGAACCCACACAATTCACAAAGAGTATGGATGTCTATTCAAAGTAGATCTGTCGAAAGCCTTCTTCTCGCCACGACTCTCCACCGAGCATCAGAGGGTTGCGCAGGTGGTCGAGAAGGGTGAACGAGTTGTAGACCTGTTTGCTGGAGTTGGACCCTTCTCGATCTTGATTGCGAAAAAGGTTGGCGATGTGAGGGTGGACGCGATCGACGCGAATTTGCACGCGGTGGAACTACTCCAAGAAAACGTGAGAGCAAACAAGGTCGAATCGAAGGTCCACGCCCACCTCGGGGATGCACGAGACCTCATCCGAAAAGAGCTTAGCCAAGGTGCGAGTCGAGTGATAATGAATCATCCATCAGCGTCAAAGGACTTCATCAAGGAGGCATGCGACGCTATGCAACCTTCGGGCGGCGTTATCCACTACTACACTTTCGCAGGAGAGAATTGGGAAGCAGATTCGCGACATGAGATCGAAGAAGGGGTCGACGCGTCCGGCTTCGTTACAGAACGAGTCTTGGGGATTCACAGAGTTCGTGAAGTGGCCCCTATGAGATGGCAAGTCGCCGTTGACCTCAAAGTCGTCCATCGTCAATAGCAGAGATTTCAACTGTCACCCTGCTAGTCGGGTCCTGAAGTAGTCGGACCATGTCTCGAGGGATGTCCATCGAGGATTTGTCCGCGTGGATCATCAGGGTTCGGTCAGAAATGAAGCCGCTTTTCCTGACGACCAAGTCCGTCTCATGCGAGAAGGTTAGTCGAGGGTCCCCTCTGCCCTCCACCATGAATTCGAACCCCCCAACCTCCAACCGGAGTCGGCCTCGTCCGCTCGAACTCGAGAGAACTCGCTTCAATCCTACTGGTAGGCCTCGAACTGCGCTGGAGGATTTCACCGCGACAACGCAGTCTCCTCGATGAGTCAGTTCATAGCTCGTGGTTATTTCTAGTGTGGTTGGGTGCGTCGACAGGATGGCGGGATGGCCGTATGCATGAAAGATCGAATGAAAGACCCCTGAAGAGGAGTGCACATTTCATGCTAAATATCCTTCAAGACTAGAAAGTTAGCGGAGGGAGATAGCTAGGTCAGTCAACTTCGCCAGCGAAAGGGAGAGAATGGTTCAGAGACTAATCAGCGAAGGACTACTCCGATCCCCCGAAGTGACCGCGGCAATAAGGAAGGTTCCGAGGGAACTTTTCGTCTCGGACGAGCTTCGCCCTTACGCCTACAACGACACTCCTCTGCCGACTGATCGGGGTCAGACCATCAGTGCGCCACACGGCAGCCAAGGCCGGGCGATACATGGTGGCCATAATGAACGAAGCACTGGAATTGAGGATCGGCAACAAAGTGCTAGAGGTAGGTGCCGGGAGCGGATACCACGCCGCTACGATCGCAGAGCAGGTTGGACCCCAAGGTCGCGTCTACACGATAGAACTGGTCCCTGATCTAGTCAAGGCTGCACGGTCAAACCTAGAGAAAGCTGGCTATTCTGACGTTGTAATCTTAGTACAGGGTGATGGGTCGCTGGGGTACCCAGATCGAGCCCCCTACGACAGAATAGTCGTTACTGCGGCAGCGCCCAAGATTCCGCAACCTCTAGTAGGACAACTACGACCAGGAGGGATTCTCGTGATCCCAGTGGGCGGCCGCCTATTTCCTCAAGAACTCGTAAGAGCCCGGAAAGATGAGAAAGGACGGATTGAACGGGCCTCTCTGGGAGGAGTCGCCTTCGTTCCGTTGATCGGGAAGGAAGGATTCGACTCATAGGAGTCCACTCATCGGTTCCGCATTTTTATTGTCCTGAAATGTTGAGGTTGAACGACGGGTACGGTGCCCTCCACGGCTTTGAGTCAGAGATTGATGAGGCTGAAAGAGAACCTCTCGTCCAATCCTCGCTCAAGCAGCAATGAAAGAGTGGACGCGGTCGTAGCCATTCTTCTTTACTTGGACTCTGCCGACGAACTCAGCACCCTCCTAATTCACCGCATGGAGAGGAGTAACGATCCCTGGTCGGGCCAAATTGGTCTCCCTGGCGGCCGAGTTGAGAAGTTTGATGGTTCTACACGGGAAGCGTTGGAGAGAGAGGTCCGCGAGGAAGTGGGATTGGAATTATCTAGAGATGGAGAGCAGCTGGGTGTCTTGAGTATAGGTCATCCCGGAAGGCGAGTCGAAATGACAGTTCAGCCATGGGTGTACGGCCTCCAACGTCCACCTCGGGTGACGACCGGACCGGAAATTAAACAAGCGTTCTGGGTCTCGTTGTCGAAGCTTCCTTCGCTAAGGGGGACCTCCGAGGTCGAGATCAAAGGATCACGAATATTGGTTGAAGCGTTTCTTGTAGACGGAAGAGTTGTTTGGGGGTTCACGTATAGAGTTCTGAACGAACTACTGGCTGTTCCTGGGGTGCTGGGCTAATTACTGAGATAGGCTGGCCATGGGGAGAAGCAACGGGTCTGCCGCGGGCGTTCTTTCTTTCCTAGTGTAGCCCTTCAAGTCTAATGTGACGGTCATGAAACCTAGCTGCTTGAGCGCTCGGTCGATTTGGTCCATCACTGCTTCGTCAAAGAAGAGTTTCCTCTCTTCGGGGGCGACCTCGATTCTAGCAGAAGAGTTGCTGTAGCGAACCCGCAGATTCCTTACCCCGGTCAATTCCTTGATGTACAGCTCCGCCTGACCAATCATTCCAAGCTTGTCCGTGGTGACTTCTTCACCATGATTGATTCGGGAGGATAAGCAGGGCATCGCCGGCTTGTCCCAGACTGAGAGCCCTAATACCCGGGCGGTCTCTCGAACGTCTGCTTTTGAGAAGGATGCTATCAGCAATGGGCTCTTCACCCCGGCTTCTTGGGCAGCTCTGAATCCGGGACGATCATCACTGAGATCGTCAACCTGTGTCCCGTCGAGAATTGCTTCAAGTCCCAGACTGTCCGCGAGGGTCCGTAGTTCACGGTACAGAGTGTCTTTGCAATGGTAACATCGGTCGGCGCGATTCAACGTGTACTCAAGATTCTGAAGTTCGTCGGTCTGTACCACTAGGTGCTTGATTCCGATTGCCTTCGCCGTTTCCTTCGCAATTTCCAATTCATGTGGAGGGAGCGATTCAGAGACTCCAGTGACTGCGACTGCGTAGTCGCCGAGTGTCTTGTACGCAAGAAGGGCAACGAGCGAGCTGTCGACACCGGCGGATAACGCAATCACCGCTCCTTTGTTCAATCGAATCTGTGAAATGGCCGCGTCGAATTTCTGCTGAAGGCCTTGCGGAAGTGATTCTCCCAAGTTCAGAGGAAGATGACGGGACATTGTAATTTAAACTGTCCATCTGAAACTTTCTTTATGGCCACGCGGGACGACTTGGCGAGATTCGACGCCGGGTTCAAAGGATTGACAAACCGAACAAGTCTGCTCGCCATCAAGAGGGTGGGCCGCATTGCCCACTTGGACGTAGGGCGAGAAATAAGGAAGGGACTGCCCGAAATAATTCTCGCTGAAGGGAAAGCTCCCCAAGAAGTCGCGGAAATCGTCGAAGCGATGGTGAAGAGGACCGGCCGCGCAATTGTGAGCCGAGCAACTGGGAAACATTTGCGCCTAATCCGAGCTAGACGAATTCCAAAATCGAGGATTCAATTCTTTGAAAGGTCAGGCATTATTCTAGCTAAGCTCAAGTCTTACCGGGTTAAGCAGACTGGAGGTAGAGTCGGCCTGCTTACGGCCGGTACCTCGGACATCCCAGTCGCGGAAGAGGCCCAAATGATAGCTGAGGAATTGGGCTGTAAGACCCGGGTCTACTACGATGTTGGTGTCGCGGGATTGCACAGGCTCTTCAAACCACTCTCCGAACTGCTCAAGTGGGACTCAGACGTAATTCTCGTTGTCGCGGGAAGGGAAGGCGCTCTCCCGACCGTGGTCGCGGGACTCGTTGACGTCCCAGTGATTGGTGTTCCTACTTCCCGAAGCTATGGGTTTGGGGACAGGGGCATCGCAGCCCTAGCGGCGATGCTACAGTCCTGTTCTCTGGGAATGGCGGTCGTGAACATAGATGGTGGTGTTGGAGCAGGGTCCGTCGGGGCTCTAATCGCCAATAGAGCAGCAAAATACCGGGCGGGGAAGATCGTGAGGCCAATCTAGGTTGGGCGTAGATCTCGGAGATCTTATTCCTCATCGAAAGATAACGCTTGACGAGCTGTCAGGAAAAACCTTCGCGGTGGACGCTTACAATGCACTCTACCAGTTCCTGGCGATAATACGGGGCCCGACGGGCGTTCCTTTGATGGACAGGCAGGGCCGCGTGACGAGCCATCTTAGTGGTCTCCTCTACCGGACAACGAATCTTGCAGAGCGTCGAATACGTCTCGTCTATGTGTTCGACGGGGTACCTCCAGCTCTGAAGGAGACAGAAATCAAACGGCGAAGAGCGGTCAAGGAAGAGGCGACGGTAAAGTATGAGGCGGCAATTTCTCGAGGAGAAGTCGAAGAGGCTAAGAAATACGCCCAGGCTACCGCGAGTCTGAAGGACATGATGGTTGAGGATTCTCATCGACTTCTCGAATATCTTGGAGTTCCATACGTGCAGGCGCCTTCCGAGGGAGAGGCGCAGGCGGCGTACATGGCCGCTGGAGGTGACGTGTGGGCCGCTGTCAGTCAAGACTATGACTCGTTATTGTTTGGCGCAACTAGGTTAGTCAGGAATCTTGCAATAAGCGGAAAGAGGAAGTTGCCGATGAGAGAGGCGTATGTTCAGGTGGACCCTGAGATGATCGAGCTCGCGTCCACCTTGGAATCGCTAGGGCTAACGAAAGAGCAACTGATAGATCTCGGAGTACTGATAGGCACCGATTTCAATCCAGACGGATTCAAGGGAATCGGTCCCAAGACAGCGCTTAAGCTCCTGCGAGGGAATGGCACTATCGAGGGCGTAGCCCAAAAGAATCCGGATTTCAAACCGCCACCAAACCTGAATCGAATCAGGCAAATATTTCTCAAACCCGAGGTTACTCCGCATTACACTCTTCAGTGGAGGGAGCCTCGAACTGAGGAACTCGTCAGATTCCTTTGCGGCGAGAGGGACTTCAATGAAGAGAGAGTGAGGACCGCAGTGGAGAGAGCGAAGAGTGCGATGACGAAGGAGTCACGCACTCAGACCCTGGAGTCATTCTTCCATCCATAGTTTACTGCTCAAGAATACGGAAATGAATTTACTTGGCACATGGAAAAATCGTTCTGGCGACCGGAGCGTTCGATCTTCTTCACCTCGGCCACGTCAGATTCCTGCAAGCCTCCAAGAGAAAGGGTGGCCAGGGAGCCAAGCTGATTGTGGTGGTTGCCAGGGATAAGACCGTCCTGAGTCGGAAAGGACGAAGCCCGATCTTGCCTGAGGATCAGAGAAGAGAACTTGTGGGCTCCTTGCGAGTAGTCGACAAAGCGATTCTTGGCCATCCGCATCTTGATCTCTTGGGCATATTGAGGGAAGTAAGGCCTGACATTATCGCTGTGGGACATGACCAGAAGCAGATCAAAGTCTCTGTCGAGAAGCTTCTCCGAGAGGAGCGTCTCCCTATTCGGGTTGTCCAGATTTCGAAGTTCGGACCTAGTGGACTGAATAGCAGTACGGGGATCAAACAGAGGGTCGCAAAACGTTGGATAACTCGGACTAAGCCCCGAAGATCACTCTGATGTTTACTGAGTCACCATCCTTCAGGTTGAAACGGGTTCTTAGCTTCTCAGGCGAAATGACTTCGATGACATCTTCTCCATAATGAGCTCTAACCGGAACGATCACTGCTCCTTGAACTTCTCCGTTGATGATAGCTCGATAACCCTTGACTGCACCGTAGGTTCGTGTCTTATTCGCAAACCCTTCTATTTCGACGAAGGGATTACTTTCGAGTTCCCGTCGTGCGCCCAAGTCCTCTTTTCTAACCCTGAGGTTCAGCGTTCCGGGAAATGGGTCGAATCCTAGTTTGGACCTGAACTGCTTCCTGTATCCTTCCAGGCCCATGTAGTAGGCGCCTTCAGACAGACCGGAGAAGACGACCGCATTGATCTCCACCTCGGCTCTCGGAGACTCGAAAACCGATCTCAACACCTGATACATCTGAGTCAGAGTGTCGAGACCGTACTTTGTTATCCTGACAGTCTGGTTTCTTCCCTCAGCGGATCTGGCGAGCAGACCTAGCCTCTCCATCTCTATCAGCCTCCGGGAGGCTGTCTGCTGTGACACGCCGATGCTCTTTGCTACAAGGCTTGTACTGTAGGGCACATTCCGCTGATAGGCTCCCATCTCAGCAAGCCTATACAGTGCGAGGAGATGCGACGGCTTCAGCCTGAACCACCCTGTTTGGCGCGGATCGATTCGAGATGCGCTTGTCTCAGTGGAGAGGGATGACCGTTCACAATTGATTTCTCAACCACGTTGGAGGCAGTCTCAAGAGATATTCTGTGGCCGACGCTCACGTAGAATTTTCGATTCTGAGCTGTTAGGATTCTACCGATTACCTCCCCCTCAGGGTTCAGAATCTTGCTATCATCTGATTTTCCATATAGCCGGGACTTTGCTACTCCGATTGTGGGCCTGTCTAATGCCAGTCCGACATGACAGGCCAAGCCGAATCTTCGGGGATGCGCGACTCCTTGGCCATCAATGAGGAACACGTCGGGCTTTTGTCGGATCTTTTCCGCGATCTTTGCGAGCAGGGGGCCTTCTCGGAACCCGAGAAAACCAGGAACATACTTGGTCGACACACGATCGAGGATTGTCGCGGTTTCAATAATTTCCATGTTCGTCGCGTCCCAGATGGAAGCAGCGACAAAGGCAGTGTCACCCTCATAGGCCGCGTCGATTCCACACAAGTATCGAGGCTCGAAGTTAGGGTCGTCGACGCATTTAACGCATCTTGACAGATCTCGCTGTAATGATGCGGCATGATCTTTGTTTACAAACTGGAATAGTTTTTCCGCTGTCAATTCTTCGAAGAGGAACTCAGCCTCTTCTCCAACCTGTCGAGCGACTGTTCGAGAGCGAAGCGTCTTACTTCGGTGACAACATCGCCTCGAGTGGATTCAATGATGCGCCGGTCAGCATCCATCTTGACCCTAAACGTGGGAATAATCGATGTGTGCTCAAGGATCTGAAGATCATCGTAAATGCCCTCCATCGCTCCCAGAAGCTTCTCCGCCCTTTTCACTTCTCCTCTTCGAAGGCAATTCAGAGCCATTCTTCGAAACTCGCCCACGGCATCGAGCAGTCCCAGAACATAGCTCCGATTATCGATCTTTAATTCAGAAATTGTAGGAATCCGCTCCCTCTGCGCGAAGGATCGAAGGGTCATAGCTTCCACATATTCTTGGAATGCGACGACTACCCCTGACGAGGTTTTGAACTCGGAGAAGTCGTTTGAGAGGATCTGTATCTT
>Ga0209160_1003962_pt1 | contig 11964 bp, 9 predicted proteins | sample GraSoiAngelo_153_FD_186167 | JGI IMG/M metagenome (GOLD analysis project Ga0209160, IMG submission 186167) | Grasslands soil microbial communities from the Angelo Coastal Reserve, California, USA - 14_1009_12_40cm (SPAdes) (version 2) | ecosystem: Environmental > Terrestrial > Soil > Grasslands ...
TCTCCTTCGACCTGACCAACGATTTCACGTTCTGGTCCGGCCTGATCGGCGGCACGTTCCTCATGTTGTCGTACTTCGGGACCGACCAGAGCCAGGTGCAGCGCTACATCACCGCCAAGTCGGTAGATCAGGCTCGAAGCTCGCTGTTGATGAGCGCTTACTGGAAGATTCCGCTCCAGGCACTGGTGCTGCTCACGGGCGTTCTGGTATTCGTCTTCTTCGTCTTCCAGGCGCCGCCGCTGCTGTTCAACCCCGCGGCAGAGCAAGCCGTTCGTGCGGCGGAGCCCGCAGCGTACGGGATGCTCGATGAGCGGTACCGCACCGCGCTCCAAGCACGCGCGACCGCGGCGCACGCTGTGGCGATGGCGCGCGTGCGGGGAGACCGCGAGGTGTCGGCCGCTTCGTTGGAAGCGTTCCGGGCCCGCGAGGCGGACGTGGGCGCGCTGCGCACGGAGGCGCTGGGGTTGGCCCGCCGCGTGACCGGAACGAGCGCGCAGGACGTGAACTACGTGATGCCGTACTTCGTGCTGCACTTCCTTCCGGTGGGCCTGATCGGAATCTTCGTGGCCGCGGTCCTGGCCGCGGCGATGTCCAGCATCGCCGCCGAGCTGAATTCGCTGGCCACGGTCACCGTAATTGACTTCTATCGGCGCTGGGTGCGGCCCCAGGCGCCTGACGCACACTATCTCCTGGTGTCGAAGGTCGCGACCGGATTCTGGGGCCTGTTCGCGTGCGTGGTCGCCACGTTCGCCGCGACGCTCGGCTCTCTGATCGTGGTGGTGAACCGCTTCGGGTCGTTCTTCTACGGCTCCATCCTCGGCGTTTTTCTCCTGGCTATGATCCCGCGGGCGCGGGCGACCGGCGCGTTCTTCGGCCTGATCGCCGGGATGGCCGCCGTGGGCGTCGTGAACTTCGGGGCGCCGTCGGTCTCGTGGCTGTGGCACAATGTGATCGGAGCGGTTGCGGTCGTGGCCGTCGGGTTGGTGCTGAGCGGTCGAGCCAACGCGGAAGTCGGAACGCGGAACGCGGAACGGAAGTAAAGACGTCCGTGCCGCGTTCTATTTCTTGCCCAACGCCAGGAGATTGGCAAAGAGCCGATAGGCGCCGGGGACCCCGGCGGGGAGTTGCCGGAAGAAGCTCAACCCGGTGTAGACGTACGTGCCTTTGCCGACGGAGGCCACGAGGAGTCCGCCCTGCAGTGGCGGGCCGCCCGCATCGTGCGTCTCGAGAAGCGGCGTGTACGCGCCGTCCCAGTCGTGCGCGAAGTAGAGTCCCCGCTCCTGCACCCAGCCCTGCCAGTCCTCCGGGACGATTTCGTTGGGCACATGGAAGACGCGACTGGCGGGGTCGAGCGGCGTCACCGGCGCGGTTTCGTCCGTCACGCGGTCGTGCGGGCGGGCGATGGCGAGCCGGTACGGCGCGAAGCCGCCGCTGACGAAGGGATACTGCTGGTACTGCACGATCACGAGACCCCCCGCGCGGGCATAGTCGAGCAGCCGGCCGTTGCTCGCCACGAGCGCGGGGTCGGTCTCGTAGGCGCGGCTGCCGATCACGATCGCGTCGTAGTGCGACAGGTCGCCGCGTGCGAGCGTGTCCGGGCCGAGCAGCTCGATCGGCACCCCCACCGCCTGCAGCGCTTCGGGAACGCGGTCTGAGGCTCCCCGCACGTACCCGACCCGGGCGAGGGCGGGGAGCGCGATCCGCGCCACGCGGATCTCCGCCGCCGATCGATGCACCACGGCGCGCGGCCGGATGTGCGGGTAATCGATCACCGCGAGCGCGCCCTCGCTCTTGCGACCGGCGGCGACGGCGGCGGCGTGCCACGCCAGCATCCCGGGCCGCGGATTGGGCGGCGGGGCGAGGGCAACGGTGAGGCTCTTGGCCTCATCCTCGCGCTGAAACGCCAGCTCCGTGGGCGGTGGACCGGTCCACCCCGCCGGGGGCGTGACGACCACTTGGGCGGTGGCCGGTCCGGTGCTGCGGTTGGTGACGGTGATCGTAAAGTGGCCGGCGCCTCCGGTCGCCGGTCGGCCGTCGACCGGCCACACGACGAGGTCGGGGGTCACCGCGACGTCGAACGGTTGGGTGACGAAGATCGGGCGCCGGACCTCGCCGATCTCCTGGTCGCGATAGCGGTACACCACTTCGCGGCGCAGCGTGATCGGGGCGCCGGCGATCGTGAGCCGGAATGTGACGTCGACCGGAGGTGGCTCGAACGGCAAGCCGCGCCAGGCCGCCGGGACGCCGGTCCAGTCGTACAGCGCGCCGGTAAGCGGCCGGCGCAAGAAATACGGTTGCGAGCGGGGCGCGTCGGCGGCCACGCCGAGCGCGAAGCGACGTGCTGCGACGGTGCCCGGAGCGACCGGGGAGGTCGCGGGGTCGAGGCGTTCGACCGTCCAGCCCGCCGGCGCGCTCACCTCCACGCCGTCCAGCGTGACCGCGGCGTCGCCCCCGTTCGAGACGCTCGTCTCCACCTGCAGCCGCTCACCGGGCGTGACGATGCCGTCGTCCGCGGTGCCGTCGACCGCGACGCCGGCGGCCGCAGCGACGGCCCCCCGCAATATGTCCTGCTGCTCGCCGTCGCCGTCGCCGAGCTCTCGCAGCGCCCGCGCGAGCAGGGGGACGAGGGCGCCCGGGTGGGAGGGGTTGAGCATCGCCCGGGCCGAGTCGATCAGCATCGCGGAGTGGGCCGCGCCGGGGAACAACGTATCGACGCCGGCGAATACACCGCTGCCTCCCCCATCCGACGCCCGCCCCCGGTCCCGCCACTCGACAAACGTCAGCCGCGCGAGGTTCGGCCCGGCCCGCTCGAGCTGCCCCTGGTCCTGCGAGCGGTGCTGGCTCCGGCCGGCCATGGCGATCTGGTGATACGACCGGCCCTCGACCGGGTCGAGCTGCCCCGCGTCGAGGCGCAGCGTGGCGGCCGCGGTGTCGACGTACAGCGAGCGGTACAGCTTCACCGGCCCCCAGCTCGAGTCGCGCAGCATCTCGAACGCCTGGCGCGCCAGCACGCCGGCGACCTGGTGGTGACCGTGCCCGTCGCTCGGCGTACCGGAGAAGACGGAAACGATGATCTGGGGTCGAAACCGCCGCACTACCTCGAGCACGTCGCGGAGCAGCGAGTCGCGGGGCCAGAAGCGCAGGGTTTCGTCGATCGTCTTGGAATAGCCGAAGTCGTACGCGCGCCCGAAGAACTGGCGGGCGCCGTCGATCCGCCGGGCGGCGAGCAGCTCCTCCGAGCGGATGACGCCGAGCTCGGGGCCGAGCTCGGGGCCGATCAGGTTCTGTCCCCCTTCGCCGCGGGTGAGCGACAGATAGGCCACCTGAGCGCCGAGCCCCCGGGCGAAGAAGGCGACCAGATCCGAGTACTCGTCGTCGGGGTGCGCCCCGATCATGAGGATGCGCTTATTGGCGCCGAGCTGCTTCAAGGCGCCGGCCAGCGCCGCGACGCCACCGGTGCCGGGCGGGGTGAACTGTCCCGCGGCCGAACCGGCGGCGCCGATGACCAGGGCGAAGCTAGCCGCGAGGGTGCGCCACACTAGGGCGAAAGATAAACGACGCCACCCTTCATTACGAAGCGCACCCGCTGGAGCTCGGTGATGTCCGTGAGCGGGTCGCCGGACACGGCGACCAGGTCCGCGTACAGCCCGGGCGCGACCGCGCCCAGCTCCGTCTGGCCCAGCAGCTCGGCGGCCAAGGAAGTGCCGGATTTGATGGCCGCGAGCGGGGTCATGCCGTATTGCACGTAGTATTCGAACTCCTTCGCCTGATTCAGCTCGGTCCAGGGGAACCCGCCCACGTCCGTGCCCAGCACGATCTTGACGCCTTTCTTGAGGGCGCGGGCCATCGCCTGGCGCTGATGCTCCACCATCGGGCCCCACGGCCCGCCGCGCGGCCCTGCGACGTAGCGCGACACCGTGACGGTCGGCACCCAGTATACGCCGCGCGCCGCCAGCAGGTCGGCGAGTGAGTCCGTCATACCGTCGCCGTGCTCGATCGTGTTGACGCCGGCGCGCAGCGCGGCGGCGATGCCGTCCGAGCCGATCGCATGCGCCGCGACCTTGCGACCGAGGCGGTGCGCCTCGTTTACGATCGCCTTCGCTTCGTCGTCGGTGAAGTTCACCCAGCTGTGCAGCACGCTGTCGGGCGTGAAGTAGTAACGGCGGTCGGAGTAGTATTTGATCCAGTCGGCGCCGTGGGCCACCTGCTCGCGCACCGCGCGGCGGGCGCCGTCCACCCCGTCCACGGGCTCGACGCCATGGGGCAGCTCGAGCTCCCAGTTCGTCGACACGATCGGATACATCCCGGTCGGGGCCATCGCGCGGGTGGACGCGAAAATGCGCGGGCCCGGAATCTCCCCGTTGGTAATGGCCCGCTTGATGTCCACGTCGGCGTACATCGCGCCTTCGGTCTCCAGGTCGCGCAACGCCGTGAAGCCGTGCTCGAGCGCGAGCCGCGCGTTGCGCGCGCCGAGGATGGCGCGGTAGGCGATCGACTGGTACAGGAGCTGCTGGTCGTACGACTCCGCCGTGGGATCGCCCTGGAGCAGCAGATGGGTGTGGGTATCGATGAAGCCCGGGAGCACGGTGAACTGCGAGAGATCGATCACCCGGGCGGTGCGCGCCTGCCCCTGCACCTGGGCCAGCGGTCCCACGGCTTTGATCCGCTCGCCCTCGACGACGATGCCGACGTTGCTTTGTGCGGCGTCGGAGCGCCCGTCGATGAGTCGCCCCGCCTTGATGAGCACCGGCGCCGGGACAGAGGCGGCGCGGGGCGCTTGCGCCGGGAGCGGCGTGGTGAGAGCGACGGTCACTGCCAGACCCAGCGGCATGCGCATCGGGCATCTCGTGATGGAGGCGAGGCGAATCTCCCCCTAACCCGGGTGCTGTCAAGCCGCTTAAGTTAGGGTGGGAGGCAGCCATGACCACGCTCACCGCGCCACAACGCAACGTCAGCGCCGACGAGGCCCGCGAGGTCGCCGAAGCGGCACGCGAACAACACTGGGTCGCGCCGAGCTTCGTCCGCGACCTGTTCCTCGGGCGCCTCCGCATGGCGTTGATCGACCCGTACCCCGAGCAGGACCCCGAGGAGGTTCGGCGGGCGCAGCCGTTCCTGGAGCAGCTGGAGCGCTTCCTGCGGGACGAGGTCGATTCCGACAAGATCGACCGCGAGGGAGAGATCCCCGATGCGGTAATCGAGGGGCTGCGGGCGCTCGGTGCGTTCGGCATCAAGATCCCGCGCGAGTACGGCGGGCTCGGGCTGTCGCAGCTGTCCTACATGAAAGCGATCGAGCTGGTGTCCTCGGTCGACGGCTCGGTGACGGCGCTGCTCTCCGCGCATCAGTCCATCGGCGTGCCGCAGCCGCTCAAGATGTTCGGCTCCGACGCCCAGAAGAAGAAGTACTTCCCCCGCCTCGCCAAGGGGGCGATCTCGGCGTTCGCGCTCACCGAACCGGGCGTGGGGTCGGACCCGGCTGCGATGGAGACGCTGGCCGTGCCGAGTGAGGACGGGCAGGCGTGGATCTTGAACGGGGAGAAGCTGTGGTGCACCAACGGGACCAAGGCCGAGCTGATGGTGGTGATGGCGCGGACGCCGTCCACGGTGGTGAACGGCAGGGAGAAGCGGCAGATCACCGCGTTCATCGTCGAGGCCGACTGGCCCGGCGTGGCCGTGGTGCACCGCTGCCACTTCATGGGTCTCAAGGCGATCTATAACGGAGTCATGCGCTTCACCAACGTCCGCGTCCCCAAAGAGAACGTCCTGTGGGGTGAGGGCAAAGGGCTGAAGCTCGCGCTCACCACGCTGAACACCGGCCGCCTCACGCTCCCCATCTCGTCGGTAGCGGCGGGCAAGCGCTGCCTCGAGATCTCCCGGGAGTGGGCCAACGAGCGCATCCAATGGGGTCGGGCCATCGGGAAGCACGACGCGATCGCGCAGAAGATCGGGGCCATGGCCGCGAACACGTTCGCGATGGAGGCCGTGGCGGAGCTGTGCGGCGCCATGGCGGACCGCGGCAGCTACGACATTCGGCTCGAGGCAGCGATCGCGAAGCTATACAACTCGGAGGCCGGCTGGCGCATCATCGACGAGACGGTGCAGATCCGCGGCGGCCGCGGCTACGAGACCGCCGACTCGCTGCGGGCGCGGGGCGAGAAACCTGTGGCCGTCGAGCGCATCATGCGCGACTTCCGGATCAATTTGATCTTCGAAGGCTCGAGCGAGATCATGCACCTGTTCATCGCGCGCGAGGCGGTCGACAAGCACCTCCAGATCGCGGGCGACGTCGTGATGCCCGGGAAGCGCCTGGGCGAGCGGCTACGCGGGCTGGGGCGCGCGGCCCTGTTCTACAGCTGGTGGTACCCGTCGCGCTGGCTCGGCTGGGGCTTCTGGCCCAAGTACGCGGCGTTCGGGCCGCTGGCACAGCACGTGCGCTACGTCGAGCGCAACAGCCGGCGGCTAGCGCGCGGCGTGTTCCACGCGATGATGCGGTTCGGGCCCAAGCTGGAATACCGCCAGGCGGTGCTGTTCCGCCTCGTCGACGTGGGGGCCGAGCTGTTCGCGATGGCCGCCACCTGCGCGCGCGCTCAGTGGTTGTTGCGGCGCGACAGCACAACCGGCAAGCGGGCCGTGGAGCTGGCGGATCTGTTCTGTCGCCAGGCGCGCGGACGCATCGAGGCCAAGTTCAAGCGGCTGTGGCGCAACACGGACGTGGAGGCATATCGGGTGGCGCAGGACGTGCTGCGCGGCGAGCACCGGTGGTTGGAAGCGGGGATGGTAGAACTCGAGTAAGGCAACGCCTAAGCGGCTTGATGCGCTATCATGATCGACCGTAGCCGCTCCGGCGTCTCTCCCGTCATGTCGCCGTACGGCGCGGGATGGCCCTTGGGCTCCACTACCACACTCGGGCAGACCAGGTCGTAGCGGCGCGCCCGGATGCGGTCGACGGCCGCCTGGGTCCCGACCGGCGTGGCGATGACGACCTGCTTGGCGCTCAGCTGCTCGGCCGCCTTGGCCGCCGCGAGCACCCGCCACGGATAGATCACCTGGCCGTCCACGATCACCGCGATCTTGCCCGCGAGCGCCTTCAGGGGCCGCTGCGTGCGATACAGGATGAGATCCTGTGACACGCGGGCGCGGGATTCCTCGATCGCGGTCGAGAGCTTGTCGATCAGCGCTCCGCTCGGCTGGAAGTCCGGATCCATTTCGGAGGGCACGGCCTCGGCGATCGCCCCGATGGGCGCGAGGTTCGAGCCGAGCTTGATGAAGGCCGCCACCAGCACGTCGAATTGCGCGCCCATCGCCTTCGCGGCGCTGGCGGCGATCTCCACTCCCTCGGGCGTGACGCCGAGCAGGATGCAGCCGATGTAACCCCGACCTGCGAGCTGCTGGCCGAGCAGCGCACCCGCTGCCGAGCGGGTCGGGTAGAGACTGGCCGGTTTGGGAGACGCGGCATGAGTCATGGCTTCGCCAAGATAAAGCCCTAGTTATCTTTCGCCAGCCAATTCCCAGGATGCCGGGCGTGCCCAAGGACACCCTCACCGTCGTCGACAACCGCACCGCCAAACAGTACGAGATCCCCGTCCAGGACGGCACGATTCGCGCGGTCGACCTGCGACAGATCAAGACATCGGCCGAGGATGCCGGGCTCATGACCTACGATCCGGGATTCCTCAATACCGCCGCGTGTCGGAGCGCCATCAGCTACATCGACGGGGACAAGGGCATCCTGCGGTATCGCGGCTATCCGATCGAGCAGCTCGCCGAACGGAGCACCTTCCTGGAAACGGCGTATCTGCTGCTCCACGGGGAGCTGCCGTCCGTGGCGGAGCTCGATTCGTGGGTGTTCAACGTCACCCACCACACGATCGTGCATGAGAGCATCAAGAAGTTCATCGACGGCTTCCACCACGATGCCCACCCCATGGGGATGTTCGTGAGCACGGTGGCGGCGCTGTCGACGTTCTATCCCGAGGCCAAGCACATCCAGGACGAGACGTCGCGGCGCAACCAGATCTTCCGGTTGATCGCCAAGGCGCCGACGCTCGCGGCGTTCGCCCACCGCCACTCCGTGGGGATGCCGTACACGTATCCGGACAACGACCTGAGCTATGCGGGCAATTTTCTGAACATGATGTTCAAGGCCACGGAGGTGAAGTACACGCCGAACCGAACCCTGGAGCACGCCCTCGATGTGCTGTTCATCCTGCACGCCGATCACGAGCAGAACTGCTCCACCAGCGCCATGCGCGGCGTCGGCTCGTCGCACGCCGACCCCTACTCCGCCATGGCGGCGGCCGCGGCGGCGCTATACGGCCCGCTGCACGGCGGGGCCAATGAGGAAGTGCTCCGGATGCTGCGGGATATCGGCGCGAAGGACCGCATCCCGGCCTACATCGAGCGGGTGAAGCGGGGCGAGTTCCGCCTCATGGGGTTCGGCCACCGCATCTACAAGAACTACGATCCACGCGCGAAGATCATCAAGCGCGTGGCGGACGAAGTGTTCGTCGTGACGGGCAAGAACCCGCTGATCGATATCGCGCTCGAGCTGGAACGCATCGCGCTGCAGGACGACTACTTCGTGAGCCGGAAGCTCTACCCGAACGTGGATTTCTATTCGGGGATCATCTACGAGGCGATGAAATTTCCGATGGACATGTTTCCGGTGCTGTTCGCCATCGGACGGACGCCGGGATGGCTGGCCCAGTGGCAGGAGATGCTGCTCGACAAAGAGCAGCGCATTGCCCGGCCGCGGCAGGTGTACATCGGCGCGGGCAAGCGCGACTACCTACCGATCGAAAAAAGAAGCTAAGGCGTCACGCGGAAACGTGACCTACCGCCGGCGGCGTCCTCCCACGCGGGCGCGCACCGATCGCGCCGGCTTGGGCTGCTCCGCGACGACCGCCTTCGGTTGGAGCGGCGGAATCGACGGCTCGAACCCCGGGATAATCTCCCGCGGGAAGGTGCGGCCGATCAGCTTTTCGATGTCTCCCATCAAGAGCCATTCGTCGGGTGAGATGAGCGTGAGCGCGAGCCCGCGCGCCCCGGCCCGCGCGGTGCGGCCCACGCGGTGCACGTACACCTCGGGATCGTTGGGGACATCGAAGTTCACGACCATCCGAATCCCGTCCACGTCGATACCGCGCGCGGCGATGTCGGTCGCGACGAGCACGTCGGCGACACCACTGCGGAACGCGTCGAGCGTTCGAGTGCGGTGACTCTGGGCCTTATCGCCGTGGATCGCGTGGGCGGGGATCCCGTCTTTGCGCAAGAAGGTCACGAGCTTGTCCGCGCCGTACTTCGTGCGGGTAAAGACCAGGGTCTGACCGGCAGGCTTGGCGCGCAGCAGTTTCGCCAGCACGCCGCGCTTTTGGACCTTGTCCACGGCGACGATCACGTGCTCGATCCCCTGGGCCGGCGTGGCGCGGCGGCCGATCTCGACCGACGCGTGGCCGTCGAGCGCCCGGCGCGCGAGGGCATCCACCTCAGGCGAGACCGTGGCCGAGAAGAGCATCGTCTGGCGCTTCTCGGGCAGCGCCGAGAGGATGCGGCGCACATCGGGCGCGAACCCCATGTCGAGCATGCGGTCGGCCTCGTCGAGCACCAGCACCTCGAGGCGGGAAAAATCCACGTGCCCGCGCTCCATATGATCGAGCAGGCGCCCGGGCGTCGCGACGACGATGTCGGCACCGTGCTTCAGCGCCTTGGTCTGGGGCTCCATCCCGACCCCGCCGTACACGGCGGCCGCCGTCACGCCGCGCACATGGCGCCCGTAGGCGCGCGCGCTTTGCAGCACCTGCTCGGCGAGCTCACGCGTGGGCACGAGGATCAGAGCCCGCAGCACGTGTTGCACGCCGGTGTTCGCGAGGCGCTGCAGGATCGGCAACATGAAGGCGGCGGTCTTGCCGGTACCGGTCTGTGCCGAGCCGATCAAATCACGGCCGGCCAGCGCGAGCGGAATCGCTTCCTGCTGGATGGGGGTGGGCTGCTCGTAGCCTTCTTCGGCTACCGCACGCAGCAGCTCGGGCGCGAGCCCGAGGGAGGTAAATGGCATTGCTGAAATCTCTTCCTTTCCGGAAGCACACACACGCACGCCGCCAGCGGCTCATGCCGCTGCGCTGCAGCGTCACTCTCGTTTTGAACCTGGGGAATGAGACCGGGCGTGTGTACAGCGCCGGAACCCGCTCCTGAGCGGGACCGTCCTACGGAAGGATGCCAGCTCTTGGTTCGGGGAGAAGGGTAACTACGTTGCACACATGCGTCAAGTGACTACGTCGTCGTGTGACGTCTTCGCGCGACGTATTCGCGGTTAGCTTGACAAATGGTGCCCCCCCAGCGATGTTCCGGCGCGCGATACGAACCAGAGACCGTTGCGAGGACCTGGGCTAGCGCCCATGGTCCTCTTCGCGTTTCTGACGGACTCCCGCGCCGGAGGAGAGGCCGGATGGAAGTGACGCTGGGCGACAACGACCGACTGGACTACGTCCTGAAGAAGTTCCGCCGCCAGATCACCAGAGCCGGACTATTCCAAGATATGAAGCGCAAGCGGTTCTACGAGAGTCCGAGCGCTCAACGGCGGCGGAAGGATAAGGCTGCGGCACGCCGCAAGGTGAAGTCCGCACGCCGCCGCGAACACCATTAGATCAGGAGTACAGCAGATGGCACGCATCACCGGTATCGTGAAGTGGTTCAACGACGCGAAGGGATTCGGCTTCATCACCCCCGAGAACGGCGAGAAGGACTGCTTCGTTCACCACACCGCGATCCAGGCGGACGGATTCAAGACGCTGGCCGAGGGCCAGCGCGTTGAGTTCGACGTCGTCCAGGGCCAGAAGGGTCCGGCGGCGCAGAACGTCGTCAAGCTCTAAGCTAGAGGCGGTTCCGCCAAATCGAACGGCGCCATCCCACAGGACGGCGCCGTTTGCGTTGCGGCCGGACCAGCGGACCGCTACCGCAGCACGATTCGCATGGCCCGCGTCTCCAGGTCGATGTCCCAAAAGACGATCCGATTGCGCACGAAGTCCTCGCAGTCCGCGACCGTGATCGTCTCGGGTGAGGCGTCGAGGAACTCGAGCAGCCGCATCCGCATGTCGAGGTAGGAGCGACCCTCCCGCGTCGCCGCCACCCGCATTCCGACTTCGTCCTCCAGGCGACGGTTCACGAAGCCCTGCGCCACCTCGAGCAGCCGCCCCACGATCAGGTGCTCCAGCGCCCCGCCCTCAGGCTTGGCGAGTTGGCGCGCCAGGAGGCGCGCCTTCTTCGGCTCGCACAACTCCACCAACAGCTTCCACACGCCGGCGTCCGGCCGCCGGCGGGCGGCCGGCTCGGCCGACCGCTCGACCCGAGCACAGGTCGGCAGGTCGTTGCGGTGCAAGCGGAGGAACCGGGCCATGGGCGCGTACAGATCGATCCGCCCGGGGGCGGGAGGCCGCCGGCGACCGGACACGAGATCCACGATATAGTCCTCCGACACCTGCACCGCTTCGGCAAGCTCGCGTGGCGTGCGCTTCAGCTCGCGCAACCGGCGGCGGACGAGCTGACCGACCTTGACCGGGTGCTTCAGCGGTAACGCTGCAGGCATCAGGACTCCTCGCGCGGGTGGTCAGGACACAGGAAACGCCCGCGGGTGCATCGGCGGCGAGCACACCGCGGGCGACGTGCCTAAATATCGCTAAAATCGAGCGTTAATGGTACCCCCACCCTTCTTTTTGAGCAGGGCCACCGACCCCACCACGATGATTACAGCGAAGCTGAACCACTGGATCGCATAGGAGAGGTGGGGCCCGTCCGACTGGTCGGGGGGGGGCCAGCGCATGAGACCGGGCGGTGCAGGCCCGTGGAGGTTGGTGGAGGAGGGGAGGAGCTGGAGGACGAACGCCAGCAGCGGGTACGGGAGCGAGTCGCGCAACTGGGCCGGATCGACGTCCCCCCGGGCGCGCGGCGCGGCCATCCCGATCCCTATGACGT
>Ga0209160_1003963_pt1 | contig 11961 bp, 11 predicted proteins | sample GraSoiAngelo_153_FD_186167 | JGI IMG/M metagenome (GOLD analysis project Ga0209160, IMG submission 186167) | Grasslands soil microbial communities from the Angelo Coastal Reserve, California, USA - 14_1009_12_40cm (SPAdes) (version 2) | ecosystem: Environmental > Terrestrial > Soil > Grasslands ...
CATCGGGCTCCTCCTCCGGAAACATCGTACTGTTTCAGCCGGGAAGCGCAACGTCAAGAATTGGCCGCGTGCGCTGTACTACAAAGCGCCACATCAGTCCGATTTCCTTGTGTTTGACCGCACGCGGGCGATCGGTTTGCGGCAACGTTGGCGCCGTTCCGCTACGACGTATTCTCAGTAGATGTTCGTCGTCCGCCGCGCGCCCGTGTAGTCGAGCCAGACGGACTTTGAGAATGTGAAGAAGTTCGCGCCCTCCTCTCCCATCTCCTTCTCGCCGACGCCGGTCGCCTTGATCCCGCCGAAGGGAAGCTGCGCCTCGCCGCCCACCGTCGGCTGGTTGACGTGCAACATCCCCACCTCTGCCTTCTCCACGAAGCGCATTGCCTGGAAGTAGTCACGGGTGTAGATCGACGCGGTGAGCCCGAAGGCCACGTCGTTGGCGATGCGCACCGCCTCGTCGGCGTCGCGCGCGTGCTGGATCGCGAGCACCGGGCCGAATACCTCCTCGGTGGCGAGCTTCGTCCCCGGCAGCACCTGGTCGAAGATGGTGGGAGCGAGGAAGAATCCGTGCTCGTGCTCGGGGGAGGCGAGGCGCTCGCCGCCGTAGAGCAGCTTCGCGCCTTCACTCCTCGCCTGCGCGATCGCCTCCAGGTCCGTGCGGAGCTGTCCCGCGTCGACCGCCGGCCCCATCTCCACGCCCTGCTGCATGCCGTCGCCGACCCGCAGCTTGCGCGCGCGCTCGACCAGCGCCTCCGTCAACTTCGGCGCGATCGCGGGCGTGGTGACGGCCCGCGAGGTCGCGGTGCAGCGCTGGCCGGTACTGCCGAAGGCGCCCTGCACGATTCCTTCGACCGCCAGATCGAGGTCCGCGTCGTCGAGGACGATCACCGGGTTCTTGCCTCCCATTTCCAGGGTGACCTTCACCCCGCGGGCGGCGACGCGCTGGTAGAGTCGCAGTCCGATCTCGTTGGATCCGGTGAAGCTGACGGCGCGGATCCTGGGGTCGTCCGCGACCACGTCGCCGATGGCACCGCCCGGCCCGGTGACGACGTTCAGCACGCCCGGCGGCAGCCCCGCCTCGGCGAAGGCCTCGGCGATCAGGTGCGCGCACACCGGCGTGAGCGAGGCGGGCTTGAGAACGACGGTGCATCCGGCCACCAGCGCCGGCGCCGTCTTCCACATCGGGATGGCGAAGGGGAAGTTCCACGGCGTGATCAGCGCGACCGGTCCGACCGGCTGGCGCAACGTAAAGCAGAGAGTGCTGCGCATCTCGGAGGGCACCGTCTTGCCGTGCTGGCGGAAACCTTCTCCCGAATAGAACTCGAGGATGTTGAGCGCCCGCAGGACCTCCCCCCGCGCCTCGGGGAAGATCTTGCCCTCCTCCCGGCAAAGCGCCTCGGCGACGAGATCCACCTTCTCCTTGAGAATGGCATGGGCCCGGGCGAGGACCCGGCCCCGCTCGGGTCCCGGCGTCGACGACCACCCCGCAAACGCCTTTGCGGCAGCATCGACCGCAGCCTTCGCGTCCGCCGCGCCGCTTTTGGGAAACTCTCCGAGAGCCTCGCGCGTGTCGGCGGGATTCACACACGCGTCATACTTGTCGGTGGATGGAGGCACCCACGCGCCGCCGATCCAGTTCTTTCGCCGCTCTTCGCCTGCCGGGATGCGCATGCCGCACCCTCTACGCCCGTCAGGAAGCGGACTCAATGCCCGCCATGACCGAGCGTCCAGCCGGGCCCCGGTGAGGAAGATTTTCCTTCGACGCTGCGGCAAAAACGCGCGAAAGTGCGCGTTGCGGACCCGGTACGCGAGTGCTAGCGTCCGCGCGCCTTTCCTCTGACGCAAGGCCTTCATGTTCAACGGTATCTACAAGCTCTTCTCGCGCGACCTGGCAATCGACCTGGGGACCGCGAACACGCTGATCTACATTCGCGGGATGGGCATCGTCTCGAACGAGCCCTCGGTCGTCGCCGTGCAGCAGGAGTCGCGCGGCGGCAAGAAGGTCCTCGCGGTCGGCAAGGAAGCGAAGGAGATGCTCGGCCGCACGCCCGGCAACATCGTCGCCATCCGGCCGATGAAGGACGGCGTCATCGCCGACTTCGAGATCACCGCGGCCATGCTGCGGTACTTCATCCGCGCGGCGCACAACCGGTCGACGCTGGTGAAACCGCGCATCATCATCGGAATCCCCTCCGGCATCACCGAGGTCGAGCGGCGCGCGGTGCGGGAAGCAGCGGAGAGCGCGGGCGCGCGCGAGGTCTACCTGATCGAGCAGCCGATGGCCGCGGCCATCGGCGCCGGTCTCCCGATCACCGAGCCGTCCGGAAACATGATCGTCGACATCGGCGGCGGGACCAGCGACGTGGCGGTGATCTCGCTCGCCGGCATCGTCTACGCCAAAAGCGTGCGCGTGGGCGGCGACAAGATGGACGAAGCGATCATCCAGCACATCAAGCGCAAGTACAACCTCCTGATCGGCGAGCGCACCGCGGAGCTGATCAAGATGGGGATCGGCAACGCGTATCCGAGCGACGAAGTGCTGACCATGGACATCAAGGGGCGCGACCTGGTGGCCGGCGTGCCGCGCACGCTCACCGTCAGCTCCGACGAGATTCGCGATGCTCTCGCCGAGCCGGTCAACGCGATCGTCGAGGCCGTGAAAGTGACGCTGGAGCGCACTCCCCCGGAGCTGGCGGGCGACATCGCCGACCGCGGCATCGTGCTCGCCGGCGGAGGGGCGCTGCTCAAGAACCTCGATGCGCTGCTGCGCGAGGAGACGGGGCTGCCGGTATTCCTCGCCGAGGATCCCCTGTCGTCGGTCGTGATCGGCGCGGGGAAGGCGCTGGAAGAGCTCGATATCCTCCGACAGGTCTGCTCGCCGGCGTAGAAACCGGTTACAATCCTCCTGGTGCTGGATCTCGCGAAAGAGCGGCTCTGGGGCGTGTACGTAGGCGAGATCGCGCGGTGCCGCAAGCGGGTCGACGAGTTGCGGGAGAAGTACCCGAGCGCGACCGCGCAGGAGCTGGCGCAGAGGCTGACCGACAGCAAGAAGGCCTGGGCGTCGACCGGAGGCGCGGTATCGGGCCTCTTCGGGCTCGCCCTGGTCCCGGCAGATCTGATCTTCGTCACCGTGCTGCAGCTCACGCTGATCATGGAGATCGCGCTCTTGCACAAGGTGAATCTCAAGTCCGACCGCGCCCGCGACGAGGTGTTCGAGGTGCTCGGGTACTCGAATGGCGCGGACACCGTGAACCTCGCCGGGCGCGCCGGGCCAAAGGTCGTCGCCCGGGTGGCGGAGAAGGTGCTGACCAAGCGCGGGTTGGCGCAGATCGGCCGCATCGTCCCGGTGCTCGCGTCTCCGGTGGTGGCGTACTTGAACAACCGCGACTTGCAACGGGCCGGGGAAGCGGCGGTGCGCTTCTACGGAACCATCCGCCAGCTCCCCCGCCGGCGCGCGGCGGCTACTTCCTGAGGTTCGCGGCGAGGAACTTCAGCGTCTTGTCCCAGGCGTCCTTCGCGGCCGCGCCGTTGTAGCGGCCACCGGACGGATTCGCGAACGCGTGGTCGGCGTCGTAAGCGTGGAATTCGTGCTTCACCCCGGCCTCCGTAAGCGCCTGGTCGAACTGCGCCACCTTCTCGGGCGTGATCGAGCGATCCTTGTTGGCCCAGATCCCCAGCACCGGACCGTGCAGGACCTTGAGCCTCGCCACGTCCAGGATCGGCATCCCGTAATGGATGATCGTCGCATCCACGCTGTCGGGCTCGTTCAGCGAGGCCTTGAGCGCTTCGCCCCCGCCCATGCACCACCCGATGACGGCCACGTTGGCGCCTTGCGCGTTCTTCCTCAGCCACTCGAGGCCCGCCGCCTCGACCTGGTCGCCCCACTTTTCGTCCTTCGCCTGCATGAGCTGCGCCGCCTGCTTCGGATCCGTCGCGACCTTTCCCTTGTAGAGATCGATGGCCAGCGCCAGGTACCCCTGGGCAGCGAGCTGGTCCGCCTTGTCCTTCACCCAGTCGTTGAGCCCCCACCACTCGTGGATCACGAGGAGCGCACCCTTGGGCTTGCCCTTGGGGTGCGCGACGTACGCCTTCGAGGTCTGGTCACCGACCTTGAGCTCCGTCATCGACCCCTTCGGCTTCGGCGCGTCCGGGTCGAAGGGATGCGGCTGCGCCGCCATGGCGGCGCTGTCCGCGCCTGCATCGTGGACGTGGGCCTGGCCGATCAAGAGCGCTGCCAGGAGGGTCAGCATGGTTCACCTCGGGGAGTAGATCGTCGGATCCGGGACGCCGGCGTCGCGAAACCCCTGTGCGCGCAGCCGGCAGGAATCGCAGCGGCCGCACGCGCGGCCCTGCTCGTCGGGGTCGTAGCACGAATGGGTCAATCCGTACGGGACGCCGAGGCCGACGCCGCGCTGGATGATCTGCGCCTTGGTGAGCTGGAGCAGGGGCGCATGGACGCGGTAGCTGGCACGGCCCTCCACTGCCGCGGCGGTCGCGACGTTGGCGAGCTTCTCGAAGGCCTGGACGAATGCCGGCCGGCAGTCCGGGTACCCGGAGTAATCGATGGCGTTGACCCCGATGTAGAGATCCTGAGCGTCGAGCGTCTCCGCATATCCGAGCGCAAGCGCGAGCAGGACCGTGTTGCGCGCCGGCACGTAGGTGATGGGGATCCCACCGCCGATGGGCGCGTCCTTCGGGACCTCGAGATCGCCGGTGAGCGCGGAGCCGCCGATCGCGCGCAGGTCCAGCGAGACGACCTTGAGCGGCGCCCCCAGCGCACGCGCCACGCGCTCCGCGGCGGTCAGCTCGTAGTCGTGGCGCTGCCCGTAGCGCACTGCGAGCGCGTGCGGTGCGAATCCGTCCTCCCTGGCGATGGCGAGGCAGGTGCTGGAGTCGAGCCCCCCCGAGAAGAGCACGACGGCGGAGCGCATCAGAGAGATCCGGAGAGGGAGTAGGTGACCGTACAGGGAAAGGTGCACCGACAGCCCGTCGCGGTCCCGCCGTCGGTCACGAGATCAACCAGGGTCGCAGTCATGCCGGTGATCAGTGGAAGACCTCCATCCGGCCGGAGCGCGAAGGGACCGCCTGCGAGCAGGTAGCCGTCGATGGTTTCCATGATGTTGACGTCACAGATGCAGGCGGTCGTTTGCCCCTGCGGGACGGGGTCGCCAGTGAAGTGGAATCCTCCATCGGGAAGCAGATCGCTCGTCTTCCGGCCCTTCCCAGGAGAGACGAGCTGCAGTTGCTTACCGCCATCGCTCGCGCTTGCCGCGCAGAGCGTAACGGGCTTTTCGAAGGGAGGGTCGACGGCCAGCGCCACCGGGGGACCGCCATCGGGATCGATCGCGATGCATTCGTTTCCGGCATCGTGCTGCGCGGTGAACTTGAGCGCGTAATTGCCGACGACGTCGGTATTCGGCGGACACTGCCGCCCGGATTCATCGGGACAGCCGGCGAGCAGGAGAAAGAGCAGGAGGAGGATGGGCATCAGTTCGGGGCCGAAGCATTGGACGTGGTGCGCGCGAGGGCGGCTGCCGCGGCCTGGGCGGCCAGCTCCAGGCGCGGTTCCAGCTCGACGGCCTCGAGGACCGCCTGGCGCTCCCGCGGATTTGCGATCAGGGCTCCCGCCACGATGTCGGCTAGATCGCCGGGGTCCGCGGCGCGAGCGGCGAGCTGCGCCAGCGCCTGCGCTTCTTCGTTGCGCAGCGCCGCGGAGAGGGCGAGCACCAGCCGCTTCAGGTCGTTCGCCAGCTGGCCCGCACCGGGGGCCGGCCGCGAGGGTGACAGCGCGCGGGCACGGACGACCCGGTAGGGCTCGGCCGTCGGCAGCTCCCGCTCGATGGCGGCGCGCTGGACGCCGCGAAGCACGATGTTGAAGCGCCCGTCAGGCAGGCGATCGACGCGCGCCAGCACGCCGATCCCGATCGCCGGCAGCACGCGCGGCGGCCGCTCTGAGGCAGCGCGGTCGTCGGGGATGTTCGCCAGCGCGAGTACCCGAAGGCCGGCGTCGCAGTCCTGGGTCATCTTGCGATAGCGCGGCTCGAAGACATGGAGCGGCACCAAGGCGTGCGGAAGCAGCACGGCCCCGGGCAAGGGAAAGATCGGTAACGCCGGCAACGCCCGCCGGATCCGCTCCGCGTCGTCCATGCGTGAAAGCCTACACCGTTTCAGGCGGCGCGGGCGGCGGCGCGCTCCGTCTGGGTGGCGCGGACGCCGGCCTGGATGCGCATGCGATAGAAGCTGCGCCAGACGAACACCACGGCGATGGCGAAGAAGATCGCCGCCAGCACCAGCCGGGTTCCGGTCTGCATCTCGGTCGCAAGCTCGACGGCGAGCAGGCCGAAGAGCGTGGTGAACTTGATGATGGGGTTCATCGCCACGCTGGAGGTGTCCTTGAACGGATCGCCCACGGTGTCGCCCACCACGGAGGCGGCGTGGAGCGGCGTGCCCTTCGACTTCAGCTCCACCTCCACGACCTTCTTGGCGTTGTCCCAGGCGCCGCCGGCGTTCGCCATGAAGATGGCCTGGTAGAGGCCGAACAGCGCGATGGAGATGAGGTACCCGATGAAGTAGTAGCTCTCCAGGCAAGCGAACGCGAGCGTGGAGAAGAACACCACCAGGAAGATGTTCCACATGCCGCGCTGCGCGTATTGCGTGCAGATCTCCACCACCTTCTTCGAATCGGCGATGGAGGCCTTGGTGGCGCCCTCGAGCTTGATGTTCGCCTTGATGAACTCCACCGCCCGGTAGGCGCCCGTGGAGACCGCCTGGATCGATGCGCCGGTGAACCAGTAGATCACCGCGCCGCCCGTGATCAGGCCGAGCAGGAAGGGCGCGTGCAGGATGGTGAGGTACTGCATGTTCGCGCGCAGGCCGTCGGTGAGCACCATGATGATGGAGAAGATCATGGTGGTCGCCCCGACGACCGCGGTTCCGATCAGCACAGGCTTGGCAGTGGCCTTGAACGTGTTGCCCGCGCCGTCGTTCTCCTCGAGGAAGTGCTTCGCCTTCTCGAACGACAGGTCGAATCCGAAGTCGCGCTTCACTTCCGCCTCGACTCCGGGGAGCTGCTCGATGAGCGAGAGCTCGTAGACGGACTGGGCGTTGTCGGTCACCGGGCCATAGCTGTCGACGGCGATGGTCACCGGGCCCATCCCCAGGAAACCGAAGGCGACCAGGCCGAAGGCGAACACCGCCGGCGCGAGCATCACCTGGGAGAGCCCCTGCGCGGAGACGAAGAAGCCGATCCCCATCAAGGCGACGATGACGATGCCCATCCAGTAGGCGCTGAAGTTCCCCGCCGTGAGCCCGGAGAGCACGTTCAAGGAGGCGCCGCCTTCGCGCGAGGCGGTGACGACCTCGCGGACGTGCGCGGACTCCACCGAGGTGAACACCTTCACCACTTCGGGAATGATCGCACCGGCGAGGGTGCCCGCGGTGATGATCAGCGACAGCTTCCACCACATGCTGGAGTCGCCGCCCAGGTTCGGGATCAGCAGGTAGCTGACGACGAAGGTGATGGCCACCGAGACCAGGGAAGTGAGCCACACCAGGAAGGTGAGGGGCGCCTCGAAGTTCATCCGGTCGGCGTTCGCGAACCGCCCGCGCTGGACGACCTCGTTGATCAGGTAGGAGCCGACGGATGCGACGATCATCATGATGCGCATGGCGAAGATCCAGACCAGCAGCTGCGCTTGGACCATCGGATCGCGCACGGCGAGGAGGATGAAGCTGATCAGCGCGACGCCCGTCACGCCATACGTCTCGAATCCGTCGGCCGAGGGGCCCACGGAGTCACCGGCGTTGTCGCCGGTGCAATCGGCGATCACGCCGGGGTTTCGCGCGTCGTCTTCCTTGATGTTGAAGACGATCTTCATCAAGTCGCTGCCGATGTCGGCGATCTTGGTGAAGATGCCGCCGGCGATGCGCAGCGCGGATGCGCCGAGCGATTCGCCGATGGCGAAGCCGATGAAGCAGGGCCCCGCGTAGTCGACCGGCACGAAGAGAAGGATGCAGAGCATCATCAGCAGCTCGATGCTGATCAGCATCGTGCCGATGGACATGCCGGCCTTGAGTGGAATGGCGTAGGTCGGGAAGGGCTTGCCCTTGAGCGAGGCGAACGCCGTGCGCGAGTTGGCGAAGGTGTTGACCCGGATCCCGAACCAGGCCACGCCGTAGCTGCCCCCGATTCCGAGCAGGCTGAAGACCAGGATGGTGATCACCTTGGCCGCCTCGAAGTGCCGCAGCCATCCGAAGTAGATCACCATGATCGCGCCGATGAAGCCCTCGAGGATGAGGATGAACTTCCCCTGGGTGATCAGGTAGGTCTTGCAGGTCTCGTAGATCAGCTCGGAGACCTCGAGCATCGAACGGTGCACCGGCAGCTTCTTGAGCTGCGTGAAGATCACGCTGCCGAAGATCAAGCCGAGCGCGCAGATGATGAGGCCGATCTCCAGAAGGGTGCGCCCCGACGTCCCCAGGAAGCTGACGCTGCCGAGGTCGGGCAGGATGAGCTTCGCCTCGTCGGCGCGTGCTGCGAGCGGAAGCGCGAGGACGGCGAGAAGAGGCAGGGCGCGTCTGAAGATGTTCTGCATGGGCGCGGTACTCCACCAGTCTTCGGGCGGCGCAAAATAGAGTGATCCGCAGGACCCTGTAAAGCCCGATCTGGCGGTCGGCTGACTGTCTCGCTACCTGCTGGCAGTGACCGTCTTTGGCGCGGCCCCTTCGCGGGAGAGCGCGGCGAAATTGATGTTCCCGAACCCGCTCTGGTTGCAGGCGAACATGACCCGCTTGATCACCTTGAACGGGATCCGCCGGTCCGCCTGCACGTTGATCAGGCCCCGGAAGGGATGGTCCGGGTCCTCCACGTGGATGGTCTCGTAGCGGCGCTTCTCGTCGCGCAGCGCCTCCTCCAGCTCCGGCACGCTCATCGCGTCGCCCTTCACCAGGTCGCCGGTATTGAGCAGCATCCTCCCGTCGAAGGTGACCGCTTCGGCGGAGATGGAGATCACGGGTGCCCGATCGAGCTGCGAGCCGTGGTACGCGTCGGGCAACCGGATGTCCTTGCTGATGTACAGCACCTCGCCGTTCGCGCTGAAGTTCATCAGCAGGAAGATGACGATGATCGTCATCACGTCGACCAGCGAAGTGAGCGTGAGCGCCGCGTACACGCCGCGCTTGCCGCGGATGAACTTCTTTCCCAGTACCTTGCTGCGCGCGATCCGCTCGCAGGGCCGCTTGCCTGGCGTGACGATGGCCATTCCCATCCCCTCAGTTCGCCGGCGCAACCGTGACGTTGCGCAGCTGCTCGCCCATCGCCGTGTCCACCGTCTCCACCAGATCGGCGTACGCCACGGTGTCTTCCGGCTGCACCGTGATCGCGTTCTGGTCGGGAAGGCTCGTCTTCAGCGTCTTCAGCTTCTCGGCGAGCATGCGGCGGTCGAACCCTCCGTTCACTTTCGGGATGTCGATGCTCGCACCCGCCATCAGCAGCTGGTAGCCCTTGTCGTTGAGCAAGAGCCGCACTTCGATGGTGCTTTCCTGTTTGGTCTGCGGCTCCGGGGGGCCACCACTGCTCGCCACCTGGAGGCCGGCGATCTGCGTCCACACTGCCGTGATCAGAAGGAAGCTGATGCAGCAGGAGAGCAGATCGATGAAGGGCACCAGGTTCAGCTCGGCGTCCAGCGGCTTCTTTCCGCCCCTGCCGGTGTGTTCCTGCGGTGCTGCGCCAGCCATGATCGTCCTCCCTCGGCTTCGCCTGGCGAGCGCCTATTGCTGGGGCAGATTCGCCGGGATCCGCATCTTGTCCTTGTTGGCGACGATCAGGTTGAGCACGCCCACCGAGGTCTCGTTGATGTCGTCGATCATGTGCTGGGTGCGGCCCTGCAAGAGCGAGAAGGCGACCAGGGAGGGGATGGCGACGATCAGTCCGAAGGCGGTGCAGTTCATCGCCTCGGCGATGCCGTCGGAGAGAACGCGCGCTTTCTCCGACGCGTCCACTCCCGCGACGCCGGCGAAGCACTGGATGAGGCCGACGATGGTGCCGAGCAGACCGACCAACGTGGCGACGTTGCCGATCATCGCCAGGTAGCCGGTGCGCTTCTCGATCCGGGGCATCTCCCGGAGCGACGCCTCGTCCATCGCCGCCTGCACCTCGTCCTCGCCCTTCGGGACGTTGATGAGCCCCGCTTTGACGATGTTGGTGAGCGGAGTGGTCTTCTGGCCGGCGGTGTAGCTGATCGCCTTGTCCAGATCGCCGTTGAAGATGTGGGTCTTCAGTCCGCGCAGGAACTGTTCCTTGTCCACGCTGGCGGTGAAGAAGAGAACCTGGATGCGATCGATGATCACCGCGATCGCGAAGACGAGACAGATCGCGATCGGGTACATGCCGAAGCCGCCGCCCTTCCAGTGATGCGCGACCGTCTCGAAAATCGGGCTCATTTGTTTCCGTCCTCTGCTGAAAGAGTTCAAAACCGGCCGGAGACAGCGGGTCGCGCCCACCCCTCCCGCCCCCTCGCCGAGCCACGGGCTCGCGTGAGCAATCTGGGTGCCGCCCTCCAAATCGGCAATCGGGCGCTCGCTTTCGCTCGGCGGTACCTCCCGCTGCGGAGCAGGGATCGGGCCATCGTGCCGTGCTAGGTTTCGCCCGCGATGGCGCGTGAGGTCACCTTCCCGAAGACGCGGCACGTCGCCCTGTCGGGACTTGAACAGGGCGCAGAGGCGAAATCGGCGGGAAGCGAAGCGATTCTCGTTCCCATCCGGGTTGCCGCGCGCGCCATGCCGCCAGCGGGAGTCCCGCTGCCGCCGCCCGCCGAGCCGGGCGCACCCGGAGTTCCGGAGGAAGGCGCGCTGCCGGCCGCCGCGCCCGTTCCCGCGCTGGAGGCCGGCACCGGGGCGCCGGCGCCGCAGGTCCGCGAGGTCCCTTGGGTCGTCGCTGCCGATGTCGGCGCGCCCTCTGGGGACGCCGATCGATGTGCGGCCCTGGACGGAACGCCAGTCCCGGTCCGCTGCGCTTTCTCCCTGGAAGGCCGCGACGCAGCCGGGGCGCTCGCCGCGCGGGCGGCGCTGTCCGGAGAAGCGGTGTTGCTCGAGGGCCTCGATCGCTGGTACCGGCTGGGCCCGGAAGGCGCCGGGTATTGCCGCAGCTGCGAGCTTGCGCTGGTCGAGTACCTGCGCGAGAGCTTGGGCGATCATCTCGAGCCCTTCGACGCGCTGGAAGCCTTGCGCTCTTCGGCGCTCCCTCTGCGGGAGCGCCCCTTCGCCCGGCAGAAAGAACTCCTGCGCCTGTCGGAATCGGTGGAAGCGGCGAAGCGCGCGATCCTCCGTGCGCGGGACGAAGCGCGCCGCAATCGCAGCGTGGAGATGGCGGTGCTCGGACGCGTGGGGACGCTCACGCCCGTGGCACTCGAGCTGTGCCGGCATCTGGACGGGCTGGTTTTCGAGCTTCCCTCGCTCGATCCCTTTGCAGCGCTGCTCCCCCTGCTGGCGGCCCGGGCGGCGCTGGGGCTCCGCCCGGCCGTGGCCGTGCTGCCAGCTTCCGCGACAGCCGCGCAGGTCCAACTGTTCGCGGCGCTCGCAACCGCGTGCGATACGGATCTGATGATCGCCGAAGACGCGCCGGAGGACGCGCGCGCAGCTCTGGCGAAGCATCGTCAGTTCCTGGCGCTCGCCCGGGAGCGATACCGGCCGTCCGCGCCACTCTTCGACGCGGAAGTGCTCTTGTCGCCCCGCTGCGATCACTGGACCACCGGGGCGCACCAGCGCGCAACGTCCGCCGCCGTGGCCGCGCTGGCCGGCGTGCAGCTGCAGCCCGCCGTGCGGTTCGACCTGGTGGGCGGAGTGCGCGCGCGCCTGCTGGTGCTGGCGGGCGCAGCCGCGCTCCCGGCTCCGGATGCGGCGGCGGCGCGGCGGTATGTCGAGGGCGGAGGCGACGTGCTGATGCTCGGCAAGTGCACGCCGATC
>Ga0209160_1003964_pt1 | contig 11958 bp, 16 predicted proteins | sample GraSoiAngelo_153_FD_186167 | JGI IMG/M metagenome (GOLD analysis project Ga0209160, IMG submission 186167) | Grasslands soil microbial communities from the Angelo Coastal Reserve, California, USA - 14_1009_12_40cm (SPAdes) (version 2) | ecosystem: Environmental > Terrestrial > Soil > Grasslands ...
CGGCATATCTAGAGCTGCCCATATAGAAAGGACTGCCCATCCAGCCCAGAAAACAACTGGAATCCTCAGCAAATGGGAACGTAGCAAGGAATCCCCCGAGTCGATGCTAATGAACAGCAGAGTGCAAGGCAGCAAGCACAACAGTGCGACCAAAAAGGCAAACGCCACGGGGCGATTTAATAGCCCGTCCATGACATCTCTTTTCTGTTGGGGGAGGTCGCCTGTGGAGAGAGTGTACGGCTGCACGCCTCGAGTTCACTGAAGGGTCGTTTGGTGTTACAAAAAACGAACAAGAGCGTGCCACGAGGTGCTTCGCAACAGGTGATTCGAGGGCCGAAAGCGTAATGGTGTCCATTCCTGAGGGGAGCGCTTCCACGTGCACATTATGGGCAAATACGCCGGATTCAGCTCTCCGCAACGGGCCGCTCATAACCTCGGCGTGCGGCATCTCATTTCCGCTGAGCACCGATCGTGCACCGGGTTTTCTCCAGTCGCCAACCACGCAGACTTAAATAGGCGACGTTGTATTGGTGCTCCCGCCAGATAGCGCTCGGCGTGCAGGAGCTTTTTCTCATCTCTGACCGGCTCACCGACGTGGAGCCTGCCAGCGATTACAACCAGCTTGGGTTTCGCCGCGGCTTCAGGCATTGCCAGGCTCCTTTCCTGATGTATTGCCATTGGGCTTGGCGTGGGGATGGGCTGAACGGTAGGTTCGCATCATGCGTCCCACGAAAACGCGAGTATAGATTTGCGCTGTTGATAGCCTAGCGTGCCCGAGGAGCGTACCCACTGCCTGCAGGGGCGCATCATGATCGTGCATGTGCGTACCGCAGGCGTGCCTCAATAAGTAGGGATGCCACTTGGTCGGATCTAAACCTTTCGCCTCTGCTATTGCCTTAACAATTCGCCCGATGGAACGCACATCCAGCCGCTCCAGCGAGCGATGCGGGCTAACGCTGAATACGAGGGCATTGGTTTCAAGCCGCATCTTGGCGAGCAGTGCGGCTCGAATGGGTTAGCCATGCACTGAGTGCGGCTTGGGCGTACTCTCCGAAGATGACGAACCGCTCTTTACGTCCTTTGCCCCGGATCACCATTGCATCCTCGTCTCGAAAATCGTCCACATTGACGCCAATGACCTCGGACGCCCGCAAGCCGCTGCCATAGAGCAATTCGAGAATTATGCGATCGCGCTCCGGGCTGACCGTCGGCATGTCACCGTCGAGTAGCCGTGTGACCTCAGTTTCGTTTGGTACATCAGGTAGCTCGTAGCGTCGCCGCGGGCCGGAGATGGATTCGATCAAGCTGGCTTCGAGGAGTCCTTCCCCTTGTAGCCAATTGCAAAAGCTCTTCACAGCGGCCAGCTTTCTCTGGATCGATGCCAGCCTAATGCCACCTTCATGGAGCCGAACCACAAACGCCCGGATCAGTTTACGGTTGACGTGGGTGATGGGAATTTCGCCACCGCCGGACAGGTGTACGAAATCACCAAGGTCACTGCGGTAGGCGCGGATGCTATTCCGGCTAAGGTTCCTTGCCCCGCAGTATGTCAGAAACTCCTCAACTCGCGGTTTGAGCAATACGGGCTCTTGGGTGGCTGGCATAGCAGATCCTCCTCAGATAGTTCAAATCGGTGTGGACGTAGATCGCTGTGGTATCGACTGAAGCGTGACGCATCAAGACCTGGACATCGCGGATGTCGGCGCCACCTTCGACGAGCGCGGTAGCGAAGCCATGCCTCAAGAAGTGAGGGGAAATGTGTTTTCCCAGTGCGGCTCGAGCAATGTCGCGGACGCGGTAATAAATCTGTTGCCTGCTGAGCGGTTTTCCTCGCCGACCAACAAATACGTATGGCGTGTCCAATCCGTCCGCGAGTTTCGGACGAACGTTCTCCAGATACTCTTTCAAGACTGCAATGGCAGGAGGGCTGAGCGGAATGATTCCGTCCGTGCCGCCTTTTCCGTCCCACACCTTCGCGGCTCCATCTTCAAGATTGAGATCCCGCACCTTGAGACCCGCAAGTTCACTCTCTCTCAGTCCGGAAGCAAAGAAGGTGAGAAGCATGGCCTTGTCGCGAACATCAAGCCACGCAGTGCCTAAGGAGGACACCATTTTGTCGAGATCGGTAAGACTGAGGGGCTTCGGAACCGTTTTCCAATTCTTCGGAAGTGGAAGGTTGCGGGTGGGATCGCTTTGAATCTCCTCCTCAGTGCAAACGAGCAGGAAGCGCAGTACCAAAACTGATGATTTCGGAACAGTCACAACCCGAGTGGATGGACCTGAAGGCTCTCACGCGCTACGCCTGTGTATCAGAACGGACGCTACGGGAGTGGATCCATCTTGCTATCAATCCTCTGCCGGCCACGCAGGTGGGAGTGAAAATACTAGTTCGCCGGAAGACTTTCGATCAATGGCTAGAAAATCACAGGCTGAAAAGCATTGACGTGGGCTGTATCGTGGACGAAATGGTAATTGGGGTGATGGGAACGAACTGATGGGCGTAAAGATCAAAAAACGCGGCTCGAAGTGGTACGTATACGTGAACTACCACGGAAAGCGCAAAAACAAATGCGTGGGCACACGCGAAGCCGCGGAGCGAGTGCGGCGAGAGGTTGAAGCACGCCTCGCTCTGGGCGATCTCAAGTTTCTGGACGAGGGTGATCAGCAAGTCCCAATCTTCAAAGACTACGCCCGACAGTGGCTCAGCAGTTATGCCGAGCTCGAATGTAAGGTGTCAACCGCCCGTAGCTATGAGCAACTCCTGCGATTGCACGTAACTCCGCGGTTTGGAGAAAAACGGCTCACAGAAATTCGACGGGACGAGGTGAAGCTCTTTCTCTCACAACTTTCTCAGGCCACGAGAGTCGTGAAGGAAAATACCATACCCCGGTTTTCAAAGAACACGCTCCGGCTGATCATTTGCGCCCTACGTACCGTTATGAATGCTGCTGTCGAGGATGGGATTATCGAAAGCAACCCAGCATCTAAAGTCGGCCGATTCGCCAAGAGTGAAAAGCCCGCGCGGCAAGCCAGTGCGATGACGCGAGCCGAATCAGAGAGTTTCCTTGTCGCCGTTCGGGAAGTGTGTGCGGAGTGGTACATATTCTTCCTCACAGCTTTGCGTTCTGGCATGCGCAAGGGCGAACTAATCGCGCTCAAATGGGGTGACATCCAATTCGGCGACAGCGACGAAGATCCCAACCGATACATTCTCGTGCAGCGGAACTACTCCTACGGCCGGTTCACCAGTCCAAAGAGCAAGAAATCGCGGCGTGTGGACCTCTCAAAACAGCTAAGGGCTGCGCTGCTAGAGATTCGCGACACACGCTTGCTCGCGGTAATGATGGCCGGCAAGACCGGGATCGCCGATGACCTGGTCTTCCCTTCCCAGGTCGGCACGATAATCAAGGCGGACAATATCGTGCCGCGGTACATGGAGCCTGCACTCGAAAAGGCAGGCCTACGCAGGTTCCGATTCCACGATCTCCGGCACACGTTCGGGAGCCTGCTGATTCAGGATGGCGCCTCGCTCGCGTACGTGAAAGAGCAAATGGGCCACAGCTCAATCCAGATCACAGTCGATACCTACGGCCATCTGATTCCGGGAGCAGATATTGCTTGGGTGGACCGGCTGGATTCCAAAACAACTCTGCATCAATCCGCACCGGGGACGCACCAAGAGCACAATGAGTCAGAGGGGAAAACATCGGAAGCTATTGAAAAGATTTGGCTGCCCCCCAGGGATTCGAACCCCGATATGCTGATCCAGAGTCAGCTGTCCTACCATTGAACGAGGGGGCAACTACCAAATTATTCATCACGTTACGTCTTCGGGTCAAATCGGTGTGTCGTGAATGTGTCATGTCAGTTCGGCAAACCGTGTTGTTCTGACCGAGCATTCTTCTGGTTAATTAACTCCCCAATCAATTCAGTCTCCGGGTGGGATCTATTGGAGATCGTAATCTTTATGCCGAAGCTTTTCGATGGTGATTGCCTGAGTCGGCGTTCCGTCCAATACCAACGCGAGAGCCTTGGTTTGTAAGTGAGGATTTTCAGAGTTTGGCAACTTATGGATCCGCAAATCAACCAAACAGTCCAACGAGAAAAAAGCTATTGCCGCAGCCGCCGCGATAATTGCCAAGTACGCACAGACGCGCAATTCTGCTATCGTTGAGGTGGGCATGACACCAAGAATCTTTTCCTTAATCGCCGCAGCAATCTTTTCCCTGATAGCTCTCGGCCATGCGATTCGTCTCCTCTTCGGCTGGCATGTGACGGTAGAGAACATGGTCGTGCCAGTTTGGATTAGCTGGATAGGGCTTGCTATCGCGGGCTATCTTGCCTACCAGGGCTTCAGGCTGAGCCGGCGAATACGAAGTGAGCTGAGAGTCTTTGGCAAGTAATCTCTACAACACAACGAAAAATCGCTACTGTCGGTTAGATTTGCACTATTACGGACTCGCCCATGATTATCTTCGCTCATCCTATTCAATATATTCGGATTAGGGTTAGAGAGTTGCAGTCCCGCTGGCCACTTTGGCGGGTTACGAGCGAATCACTGGCAAACCGGAAACTGATAGACAGCGTCGCTCAATTTCTGGCTTGCCGACAAAACCGGGAGTTGTTCGGTCACTGCACTGTCACTCAGAATCTATGCCGCTTGACGCGACCAAATCTGCAGTTTGCGCGGTTGTTCACGCCATTACAGTTCGGTCCCTGCGTTTGACCAACCTGCTCTGCGGGGATAACATTCTCGATCAATGACCGGTTGACCGCACCAAGAACGCCAAAAGGAAATCCTGCTGAATCACGGCGGAGGGGAGACCACTACAATGACGAGTCTCAACAGAAAAGTGCTAAATCGGTATTGGGGCGCCGCGAATACCGCGGCTCTGATCGTAGGGTCGGTTATGCTGGTGGCACAAGGCCCGCCTGTCAAGAGCATTGAGTTCAAGACTGGAAAAGTCGATGCCGAACTGGACGGAAAAACCTTGTGCGGCTGACTTGGATCCCGGCTCAGCATCGCTCGACTTCTACAAATCTAAGGGGAAGGACGTTCAGACGTTTGGCGCTTCCTACAGTTCGAAGGGTCAATGCAGCGTCCGGTTCGCGCTCATGAACGTCCTGGGACCCGGTAAGTACGGGAAAGAAAGCATTCAGAACTTCGCCCTCTCATGGAATGTTTCGAAGGCTTGGAACTTTAATAAGGCGCAAGACGACTGCACCTTTACGTTCAGCCGCCTTGATACTAGCGGCGTCGACGGTGGCGTCAGTTGCAGCGGCAAGGGTCCTTCAATAGGCGACTTCAAGTTCAATGCCGCACCCTGAGTCTCACCAAGAAACAGGATCACGATAGGAACAGGCCGACCTTAGCTGGATGCACTGGCGTGCGCATGTAGCAACCACTGGGGCACAGCCAGGGGACGCGATTGGCAGCACAAAGTAGGGTCGTGCCTTTGATATGGCTGACTGACCTCGCCGGTCACGTTGTTTCAGGTTGGCCGACGATACGCCCAGAATGTGGCGATAGCCAGACGGTCGCTTCTATAAGCGGCACGTTACGCATCGCAGCCGATGTGAACCGTACATATCATGAACCACATGCGTCGGGGGTCTACTTGGTGCCCGCGCGATTACTTGCCAATCGGCTTCTTCCTTGGGTCGTCAGCAGGATTCACGTAGTTTATATCGTATGGTCCTATGCCGTGGAACTGAAGAACGGTTTCACCCTTGATGCGATTATAGTGAGCTAGACCGCTCGGCAGCATAGCATAGGATCCAGCGGGCAAATCGCGCAGCGCACCCTTGTCGAACTTCTCGCCGAGTCCCACCCGGAAGATTCCGCTGATGACGGTGACATTCTCGTCCATCGGATGCCAATGCGGCGGCACGCTGTAGCCGTCCGGAAGTTTGGCTCTGAAAATATATGGGGCGCCGGGTTTCGATGGATCGCCGAGCAATACTGCAAATTGCGCGCCAGGTGGTAACTTCGGCGAGGCCGGTCCCCACTTCACGTCGTCCGGCCAGATCATTGCATAGGAACGATGAGTGGCGATGGTTGTAGCATTAGCCGTCTTCTCTCCTTTGCTTTCTTGAGCAGGGCACACGGCGACCAGTAGCAGGAAAGCGAATGTTAAGCTGCACGGTCGGTGCCTTCTCATATCCGGCGCGCCCGGGTCCGCAGTTTAGAGCTCCGCACTGTTCTCAATTAGAGCGCAAGTCGACCTACAGATCAAAGCGACGCCAAGGGTCTACACCAGGCAATCGCATCTTCGGCCCTGTACTTTCACTTCTACTGCTGGCGCAATGCTAATGGGGATATGTAAATTCCCTTCAATTGCCTGCGCCACCAATGTCCAGTGGTTCTCTTTTCTGTCGCCGTGGTGAAGCTATATTCGTAAAGCAATGCGCGGACGTAGTGAGGCGGGACGTCTGGAAATGGATTCTTGTCCACCAGGCTTAGAACCTCGGGTGAGCCCTCGAGGAGACGGGCCATGAAGTGAATGGTCCAAGGATCCCTTTGGTAGTTACCGAGCGCGGCGAACCACATCTGCCAGTCAAGCCGTGGCTGGTGCGGTTCCACCCAGATTGGGCGTCGGGTAAGATCTCCGGGTTTATATTTAAATTCGTAGGGAAGCCAAGTCTCGCCGTCAAGGGAGCCTTCGATGACGATCTCAGGACGCGAAGTGGTCATGTTGGCAAAGAGCCCATACGTGTTGATGATCTCGAATGGGGCGATGGCGCGAATGATAGTATCCGCCGGCGCCCAACGAACGCCTGAGAACTCGCCGGCCATTTCGAAGCCGCTGAGGAACAAGACAAGAACCGCGAAGATTTTGTAGAAGGCATTACGCACTTGCGGCCAACGCACGTTGCTCACCGTGATTGGTATTCGCTCGAGTATCCTCTTCGGCAACTTTCGAATGAGAATTGCGTCTTCCAGAAGAAAAAGACAAAGGACGATCGTGAGAATGTTAAAGAACGCGTAGTTTCCGGTCAGGAAGATAAGTACTTGGAGCACAGTGATGGCGCCGGCCGCGAAATGACGTACCCGACGCGGCGCGAGAACCAGAAATGGAACTACGAGCTCCACAAACAACAAAGATCCGACCGACATGCGATGAAACCAGGCAGGAAAGTGAAAAACGTACCACGCCAGAGGCGTGGGCAGAGGTTGGGTTTCGTAGTGGACCGGCAGGGCGGTGAAGCTGCGCCATGAGGAATCTCCGCTCGCTAGCTTTACTGCGCCGGAAAGGAACAGGAAGCGACATAGCAGCCAGCGAAAGAGCCGGGGAATGACTGGGGAGGCACCAAGGAATATGGCGAGAAAGCCAGCTTCGAGGAGCAGGGCATCCCATTGGTAGGCCATAAACACCTGGCCAGCAGTCACGACCGAAAGATAGAGCAAAAACAATGCGAGGCGGAGGCCGCGCCAGTTTACGCCGGCGAGAACGAGTACTGAGAGGCAGATTCCAGCCATCCAATCAGCTCTAATGGAGGCATCGCTCCCGCTCAGCCAAAAGAATGTTGGGACGTTCCAATATCTTGCTGTTCCGAAGTATACCTGGGCAGCCCGGAGAAACTCGGCAGCGGGCAGAACACCGCGGGAACCAATCAGGCCCGCTGCCTGTACTCCGAACGAGGCGAAGGCAATCAGGTAAATCGTGCCGAGCATTCTTAGAAAAAGCCAGCTGGATACTCGGAATGTTTCGGGTGCAAGAGGGATGCCCCAGAGGAAATTCGTTACACGGTAGAAGAAGGATCGGTGACGGGCGAACACGCCGTAAGCTGCTTCGGAAACGGTCGCGAAGCCGGGGATATGTTTGTAACACCACAGCATCCAACCTCTTCTTCCAGGCAAGGAGCCAAGCGCGCCGAACACGGCGTGAGCGCCGCTTCGCACTTTGCCGTCCGGCATGATGAGTTTGACGGCAGAGGCGAACTCTTCGCGGGCGATTTTGGGAAAGCGTTGACCAACTTCCTGGTATGACGCGTAGAGCACTCGATCGCCGGTGAGGTGTTTCCAGTACGTGACCCAGGCTCGACAAAATGGACACTCTCCGTCAAAGACGAGCAGTGGCCGGTCGAGGGAGTCTTCGCTCATGGAGCTTAGGGATTGTGTGGCGCTGGCTGCGTCAGCTTATTCCAAAACAATTGGCCTGCCAACCCCGAGCTTCTCAGCTCTGGCGAAACCATGGCTGGAGTGAAATTCGTAGTGATCTACCCGCGCCCGACAGATGTCTGGCTTAAGTATTAAGACGCTGAGGGATTGCGGCTTTCAGGTGCAGCATTTGCCCTAGTCTTGCCGCGCCGAAAGGAAGTAATCTTGGCGGCAATGAAAATCACGTTGGCTGCTCTTCTACTCCTTGGAGCGGTCTTGGCCGCTCCACCACTTTGCGGTTATGGCCCCATCGTTTCCTACGAACACGCGGTCCGCCGCAACTTCACCTATAAAAATGGAAAACTTCTCAGTACCGTGCTCGCCAGGCAGGCAAGTGCCCGCACCGAAGGTTGCATTGAAGGTTGGGGGATCACAATTGTCCCAGATACGGATGGTGTCGGTGTCTGGCGGCGTGCCGGCACTGGCGGACAGGAGGAGCCCTCCCGACAACACCAATGCGGCCAGAGCCACGTGAAAAGGTCTCATAACGTCTCCTTCGATTTCGTCGATTTGGGTAGTCTTTGGGGCCTACTGGAAGCCGGCAGGTGAGAACTTATGGAGCGAGAGATTAGCACCCAGGAGGCGGGAGGTCAACATCAAGCATCCCGGTGTTGCGTTCGGCTGTTCTTGATATCGAGCCATAGTCTTCTGCCAGCTTCGGTGTGGGAAAACGAATCCTGCGGACGACTCCAGAACGGGAGCGCTCGCACCGTGCCGCCTTCTCCCAACAGGCAAGAGTGACAGAGCGCTCGGCACAAAGGGCAGGGGTAACGTTCATGCGATGGCGCCTCTTCCGTAGCAACTCGGATGTCGCCATCTTTGCGGCAGTGAACAGAGAAGTAGTAGCAGTGGGTCAGGTTGTTCTCGGCATACAAAGCAGCACGAGCCCGGCAACGATCAGCCGCATCGAAAATCGCATAACTCACCTCCTGGAGCACAGATTCTAATAGAGCACAGAGGATTCGTGGATTTCTCTTGAGGTCTTACTTTCGCAAGTCTGGAACTGCCACACCCCACCAGCAATACGACCCCGACTTTGGAAATGGAGCCAGGTATCCTGCGTCCAGCTGTTCGATATTGAAGCCGCCCTTGCCGATGAGCGACGGAATGTCGCGTGTCACGTGGCAGCCTTCGAATACCAAACGAAAGAACGGTTCCGATCGCTCCTGCCACCGTCGCACCGGAGGATCGGGCGACAAACCATGCTCGAAGAAGATGAGCTTGCCGTGAGGCTTGAGGACCCGTCCGATACCCTGAATGGCTTCCACCACGCCGGGAATCGTGCATAACGTAAAGGTACTCACAACTGTATCAACGCTCGCGTCCGCCAAAGGAATACGTTCTCCCGGCAGATGGAGAAACTCGATGTCCCGCTGCGTTCGGCGCCGTTGCTCTTCTGCTCGCCGAAGCATCCCTGGGTTGGGTTCCAGTGCATAGACCTTGTCTACCTTTGCAGGATCGTAATGAGCGAAGTTCACGCCGGGTCCCACGCCGATCTCAAGGACAGTCCCTTGGGCCAAAGGGACAATCCGCTGCCGGATTTCCTGGATGGGTTTCGGGTTTCCCAGCATGCTTACGAGCTGTGGATAGACATGATCTTTGTAGTAAGCCATAGGTGTCTCTGGGGTCGCCCACGCGCCACGTGACCTGATTGCTACATCCCTGAGATCGTCCAAACAGATTTCACTACCGCCGTGTTTGTGACGGGCTTATCATCAGGAAGAGTCTATCAACACGGGGGCGTTGATCGGTATGGATGTGCAGACTCATTGGGAAAAGATCTACCCACAAAAAAGCTGCGGACGCAGTCAGTTGGTACCGTCCGCACCTTGAAACCTCGCTTGCGCTCATAGAAGAGGCCGCTGCTGGTTGCTCTCCTGTCCATCATCGCGATGCATCGGTGCGGAGGTGGCGATTGCGAGTTCTTCCTGCGTTCTGAATGCCGCAGTTCCCGCCGAGAGAAGTTTTTTGCTGAGGCGCTCGAGCAAGACTTCGTGAGAAAAAATCGAGCCCGCCTGCCACGAGTTCCCAAACTCAAATACTTTCTGTTGTACTAGAATTGCTTCGCCTGAGAGGAAGGAAAGGCACCAGCCAAGGATGTACACGTCGGACACTATTGGCTTCCGTAAGACCTCTCAAAACCGTTTGGCCCATCAATCTTGATGTCCCAGCGGTCATTCGCCTGAGATCCGAGGATGGAAACATGCCAATCTCCAGGCCGACTAGAAAGCACGTGTTCAATGAGCCCAACAATCTCTGCCCGTATCCCCGGATCGCCCGTATTATGCATCTCCACCGTCACTGCCATACACAAACAGTTTAGTCGTAGTCCCCCGAAAGCGTACGCTGAACCTGAATGCAAGTGACCACGAAACTTGGTACCGCAGCATCGAACGCGACTTCGGTCTGGACACGCGGCCGAAGAACTAGTCTTTGTGTCCGGATTCGTGGTCTTTTGAAAAAGTGCGCCGCGCTATGAAGACGCAGTTCTGGGTGAGTCGGCCACTCGGAAACTTGGCGTTGTAACATCGCCATCACACCAACAATCCCGATTGCTGGTGTAAACGCCTTGGTTTCGTCAATTATACGCCGAGTTCTCAGCAGTTGGGGGCGGGCGTCTATTGATTGATCAAAAACTCGAATCTAATCCTGGGGCTTAATGAGCTTCACGGATAGTGTCTTGTGGTCGTTTTCGGAGAGTGTTACGCCTTTGCGCTCTGATTGATAAGAACTACTCGCGTTCCAGTTCAATCTGCTCCTTCATGCCATCGGTGGAAACTGCTTCGGCGAATTTCTCGCGAAGCCGTTTTTGCGTGGGTTCAGGAAGTTTCGATTCAGCGAGCAGTTTGGTGAGTTCGGCGGAGGCAGTGGCTTTCTTAGAAGCTTTCTCGCTCTCCGGAATTTTGGCTTCTGCGGCTGTGGCTTTGGTTTCCGCTGCGGTTCGGGCTTTCTTTTCCTCAGCGAGTTGAGCTTGCGTTTCTGCGAGTTGCTGCTCAAGAGTCTTCACGTTTGTGGTCTCCTTTCGGGCGCTGGATTCGATCAGTTCGATGAGGTCAGGGCGTCGTGCGCGTAATTCCGCTCCCGATACCAGGTCCACATCGTTGTCACGGTTTTGGTCGCTCTCCATCGCCTCTACCTGGCCGCCCGCGCCAGCATAGGTGCCGAAATCCACAGAACGGGCACGCAGCAAAGCTTCTACACAGTTGGTGTCCATTCCTTCAATATTGGCTTTTGAGGCTTCCCCGACGGCGCGGATCGAGATGCCCAAAAATCGAAGTATTTCTGATAACGCCTAGGAGTATCATCTGTGGCCGTGGCTCGCCGACGCGGGAATCCGACGTGGGGCAGCGGACAACCTGCCCAGCTGCAACCAGGATTAGCGACCGCGTTCGAAGAGCAGGTCCGCAAGCTCGGATTGAACGAGACGACTTGTGCGACCTCGGAAAGATTAAGGCAGTGGTGTGAGCGCAACAAGGACCGTTGCTACATACCGGAATGGCTGCTTGAGCGGTGGGGGATATCTGTCGAACCCTATTTCACCCGCGACAATCGTGCCTGAAGGCGGGGTGGCGCTCGCACCGTTTTGAAGTGAGCCATACGCCTTTTAGCCTCTGTTTCGGTGGCACTGATCTAATTCAGTGTTGCTCGTAACCCAGCTTCTTTTTCAGCCACTCTCGTTCTTCCATTTCTTGGTGGTCATATTCGGTAAGCTTATCGGGATGAGTGATTCCGAGTTTCTGGTTAAGCTCGTCAAGTCTCTTTTCTCTCTCGGCCTTACTCATCGCTAACAGGCGTAT
>Ga0209160_1003965_pt1 | contig 11957 bp, 10 predicted proteins | sample GraSoiAngelo_153_FD_186167 | JGI IMG/M metagenome (GOLD analysis project Ga0209160, IMG submission 186167) | Grasslands soil microbial communities from the Angelo Coastal Reserve, California, USA - 14_1009_12_40cm (SPAdes) (version 2) | ecosystem: Environmental > Terrestrial > Soil > Grasslands ...
AACACTGAAAACATCGCTGGCCCCAACATCTGTCACAATAAATTTGTCGCCAGTAAAACCGAACCCATATTGACCCGGGGCCAAATCCGATCCCTCAACGTTGACTTTGACTTCTGTGATCAGGAAGCCTTGATATTTCTGCGCCACATCGGCGGCGTATCCCGAGGTGTCCACCATGGCGGCAAGAATGTACCTGCCATCCTTCGTGCGAATCCCACCGGAGTTCCGCAGTTGCACGCTCGCACTCTGCCCACGGTAGAAGTAGCTGGTGGGCACTACCGCCTTAAGATCGTTGCCGGTGAGTACCCCGGCAGGTTTGGATTGCTGCTGTGCCAGAGCAGCAGAAAGAAAAAGAACTACAAGGCCGGGAACAACCGTGAAACGCCGCAGTGTCGTCACGAGACTCTCCTTTGTCGAAAGCGGTGCTTGAAGTTAGGCTTTTTGCCGACCGCGGATGCAATCATCACTATTTCGAACTATTTCGAACTGTCGAACCGTAATTTACCAAAAGCGCCGGGCACGTGGAAGTTGGGTTGCTGCGTGTTGGTGGGGCACCAGGCTAGATAGGCGCGCGGCTCCTTCGGTCCTTCCACACGGTAGAAATTAGTTCGCCAGACCGCCGTGGGATCGAAACTCGCCGTCAGGGACTTCATCGGGATCGCCAACTCCCCGGCCCAGAGATCGTTGCCTTGATCCAGCCACACTGACCGCTGCAGGCCGCTCTTCAAATCTGTCAAGGGCATAGGAGAAACGTCCAGATCGATCCAGAACCCATTGGGTGCGATCTCGAACTCCTTGTAGTAGCGAGGTCGCGAAGGGTCGGGTTGGAGGAAAGCCTCGGCGACGTCCCGCTCCCACAAGTGATCACGGCGGCCGTTAGGATCGGCGTCATTAAACACGTGCAACTCCCGGTAGCGGCAGGCAAATCGCAGATAGAGAGTTGACGACGACCACAGTACGCGGACCTCGGTGTCGAGCGCCGGGTCAGGATTCTTCCCCTGCCAGTCGGAGCAAAAGCTTACCGGGGAAGCTGATTGCCATTCTTTGGCGGGATCGCGGGCATTTAGTTCAATCTCAGGGACGACGTGCGCGGCCATCACCTCCGAGGAAGATGCTGGCGTTGGATAGCTCATGGTTCACAAGCATTAGCGCACAAACCTTAGTTTGAGGGCAAGATTCGGATAGCACGGCCAGGCCCACCAGGCCTATCTTTCTCATCATGACAACCAATGCGATACTTGAACAGCAGGGGCTCTCAGCAATGCCAAGCGACGATCACAACTGGTGGCAGGCGGTACTCGCACGCGATGCCGCTCAGGATGGCAAATTTGTTTTTGCCGTCTCGTCCACCGGAGTTTTTTGCCGGCCTTCGTGCGCGGCCAAGCATCCACGCCGTGAGAATGTGACCTTCTACCGGCGAGCCGAAGAAGCGGAGCGAGCAGGCTATCGTGCCTGCCTGCGTTGCCGGCCGAAAGCGGCCACGGGCAGCACACAACTGGAGACCGTGAAGGGCATTTGCCGGTACATCGAGCAACATCTGGATGAACCAGTCACGCTGTCGCGCCTGGCCAAGGTCTTCCACCAGAGTCCTTTTCACCTGCAGCGCACATTCAAGGCTGTGCTCGGAGTCACGCCGCGCGCCTACGCTGATTCCTGCCGCATGAACCTGCTCAAGCGCAACCTGCAGGCCGGGCATTCGGTCACTCGGGCCATGTATGACGCAGGCTACGGGTCGAGCAGCCGTCTTTACGAGCGGACTGCCTCCCAGCTTGGAATGACGCCTGACAAGTACCGCCGAGGAGCGGTCGCGGCACCGATTCGCTACACTTTCGCCGAGTCCCCGATGGGCCGCATGCTGGTGGCGGCTACCGACAAGGGCATCTGTGCCATCCAGTTCGCTGATTCAGACGAAGAGCTGGTAGAGGGGTTAAAGCACGAGTTTCCATTTGCCAACCGCAGGCGGGACGACGACCGACTGCGCATGTGGAAAGATGGCCTGCTCCAGCGGCTCCAGGGTCAAAAGCTGAATTCGGCGCTGCCTCTGGACATCCAGGCAACCGCCTTTCAGCGGCGCGTGTGGGAATACCTGCAATTGATTCCTTACGGCGCAACTCGTTCCTATAGCGAGGTTGCCAAGGCGATTGGCGAGCCCCGAGCCACTCGCGCCGTGGCCCGCGCGTGCGCCACAAATCGCCTAGCGGTTGCGATCCCCTGTCACCGTGTTGTGCGCGAAGATGGTGGTTTGGGGGGCTATCGCTGGGGGGTGGGTCGAAAACAAGCGCTCCTCGAACTTGAACGCAGGAGTTTATAGGCCGGTTTGCCAGGCGGGTCTAAGATCCGCCGCCCCGCCTTTAGATTCTTGCCTCGCCAAAGCCAGCCGGTGCCTACTTGCGCTAGATCAACCCCCTGACAAGCAGAGAGTTGAACCCAGCCCGCACTGCGAGTCCCGCGTTCAAGATTCTTGACGCACACGGCGTCAACAAAATCATTCTTCATTCTTGCCCCCTGCCGTCCTACAATGAATCTGGCTACAATTAAGGGTGCTTGCTTCGGGTCGCAGTGGGTTCGGATGGATTCCCAGAATCGCCATACAACGTTCGCCTCTGAAATCGATTCCTATTGGGAGATGGGGAAACTTCTTTCAGCTCGGCGCCGCTCGCCGCGGGTTCTGGTTGTAGACGATAACCCCGACGTGGTGCTGCTGATGCAGGAACTACTCTCCAGCCGCGGTTATGACGCGGTCGCCGTTTCCCACGCCGCAGCGGCGGAAAATGAGATTCACCGATATCCTCCCGATCTGATCTTGCTCGACGTGGTCATGCCCGGCAAATCGGGCTACGAACTCTGCCGCGACATCAAAGAGAATCCCGTCACCCGCCTTATTCCTGTCGTCCTGATAACCGGTCTTAGCGATCGCGAAGACAAGCTGCGCGGCATCGAGGCCGGCGCTGACGACTTTCTTAACAAGCCCATCTTTGCAGAGGAATTGTTTGCGCGCGTTAAGTCGCTGCTCAAATTGAAAGAATTCACCGATGAGTTGGAATCAGCGGAGAACGTCATTTGTACCTTGGGCTTGAGCGTAGAGTCCCGCGATCCTTATACCGAAGGCCACTGCGAACGGCTGTCTCGTTATGCCTGCGATCTTGGCGGGCATCTCGGACTGGACCAGGAGTCGCTGGTGGCCTTGCGGCGGGGCGGCTATCTGCACGACCTAGGCAAGATCGCGGTACCGGACGAGATCCTGAAAAAAGGCAGCAATCTCACTCCCGCAGAATGGGAGATTATGAAGAAGCATCCTGTGACCGGGGAAACGATCTGCAAGCCTCTGAGATCGCTTCGCCTAGTGCTGCCCATTATTCGCTCCCATCACGAACATCCGAATGGCAGCGGCTATCCCGACGGTTTGCGCAAGGGACAGATCCCGCTTCTCGCCCGCGTACTCCAGGTGGTGGACGTGTACGATGCGCTACGGACCGCTCGGCCGTATAAGCCCGCTCAGACCCACGACCAGTCCGTCGTGGTCATGCGCGATGAAGCCCACTCCGGGCTCTGGGACCTAGAACTGGTGAACGAGTTCTTCGTCATGCTCTCCAAACACCGCCTGGTGGCCTGACCCCAGACATACTTACGGCTCCTGTGGAGCGGGTCTCTGACCCGCCCGGCAAGATACTGCCAAGACGCGGCAAACGGTTCTCTACCCACAGGAACTGAAGTACAGACGGGGGTTTCCCCGTCTCTCAGTGTGCCAGTACGTTCGCCTCAATCCTTCGCTTCCATCACGAGAACAAACGGTTAAACTAAACTAATAACCGAGAACCGCTTTGCAATACAGCATTGTCATTCCCGCCTACAACGAGAGCCGCCGTATTGTGCCGACGCTGAATAAAGTTCTGACCTATCTGGCAGAACAAGGCTGGGATGCAGAGTTAATTGTGGTGAATGATGGTTCGCGCGACGACACCGCGGGCATCGTCCGCCGTTTCGTCGAAAAAAACTCGATGATGAAGCTGGTCGAGAATCCCGGAAATCGCGGCAAGGGTTACAGCGTGCGTGCCGGCATGCTGAATGCCGGTGGCGATGTCGTCCTGTTCAGCGATGCCGATCTGTCCTCGCCCATCGAGGAAGCTGCGAAGCTGTTTCAGGCGATCGCGAACGGCGCTGACGTTGCCATCGGCTCGCGATGGATGAAGACTGAGCTGCAGACCGAACGCCAGCCGCTATACCGCCAGTTATTCGGGCGATTATTCAATGTGATGTTGCGAGTCGTCCTTGGGCTGAAATACAAGGACACCCAGTGCGGATTCAAAGCCTTCACTTCTCGCGCCGCCCGGGCAATCTTTCCCCTGCAGACCATTGAGCGCTGGAGCTTCGACCCGGAATTGATCTTTCTGGCTCAAAAACAGGGTTTCAAAGTAGTGGAAGTGCCCGTTCAATGGGCACACGATGAGAAGACGACTATCAGTCCTCTCCGCGACGGCACGCGTATGTTCTTCGAAGTGCTGAAAATCCGCTGGAACGCGATGACAGGGAAGTACGCCCCAAGGCGCGCTGGCTCCCGCGCGGCCAGCCTATGATGCCGCCTGGTACGAAAGCAACTCAACCGTAGCCACGCCCACATTCTGTTCGTAAGCCACCGTCATCCGAGACGAGCAAGAATCACACAGCCAATAAAGTTCCGTGCGACGCACGGGCTTCTTCTCGCTTCCGACCGGGCCTGGCTTCACGCGATCCGGTTTCGCGTCCACTTCAATGCGGAATAGCTTGCCCTGATGCAAATATAGGAAGGGAGTCGAGCAGGCCGGGTTGGCACATTTGGAGAGCATACAGCGCCTCCTGCCATCCCCAGGGGGGAGGGAAATGCGATGCGGACAATTCTACTACCGAACACCATCGCGAGAGACTTGTTTTCTATGGAAAACCGAAGCTGCCCTATTTTGGTTGCCAAGTCAGGTTGCTACCTCATGACGAGCAGCCAGCAGCTTGACCGATTCCCTAACCTTCTCGCCCATCTGCGTCGTGCTGGTGGCGGGCTGGCCGGCTTTAATCAGATCGCGGGTGCGACAGCCGGCGTCGAGAACCTGCGATACCGCCGACTCGATGCACGCGGCTTCGCGCTCAAGGTGAAAGGAATGCCGCAACAGCATAGCAACTGAGAGAATCGCGCCGAGAGGGTTGGCGGTCCCTTTGCCCGCGATGTCCGGAGCCGAGCCGTGCACCGGCTCATATAGGCCGACGGCACCACCAATACTGGCGGAAGCCAGCAAACCTAGCGAGCCGACGATTCCTCCCGCCTGGTCCGAGAGAATGTCGCCGAACATATTCTCGGTAAGCAGCACGTCGAAGTCCACTGGCCGCATGACCAGCAACATGGCGGCTGAATCAACATACATATGTGAAAGTTGGACATCGCCGTAATCCTTGCCAACCCGCGTGACCACTTCGCGCCAAAGCCGCGAGCATTCCAACACATTGGCCTTGTCCACAGAGACAAGCTTGCGACGGCGAGTTCGCGCGAGATCGAAGCCCATGCGCGCGATACGCGCAATCTCGGCTTCGCCATAAGTCATGGTGTTAGTTGCAAGACGCGAGCCGTCGGAGCCTTGAATTGAACGCGGCTCGCCAAAGTAAAGTCCACCCAGCAATTCCCGTACGATCAGAATGTCAGTGCCCTTCGCCACATCCGGACGCAGCGGAGAAGATTCCTGCAAAGCGGGGAAACACACCGCCGGACGCAGATTTGCGAATGCACCAAGCTCTTTGCGCAACCGCAGCAAACCTGCTTCCGGACGCAAATGTCGGGGATACTCATCGAATGCCGGCCCGCCCACCGCCCCCAGCAAAACTGCTCCAGAAGACAGGCAAGCCTGTAACGTATCGGCAGGCAGGGGATCGTTGCCCGAGACCAGGGCGGCGCCGCCGATGTTCTTGCGTCCCAGCCCCAGTTGGTGCCCGAAAGTCTCGGCGATCACTTCCAGCACGCGCACGGCCTCGTCGGTCACTTCAGGCCCAATGCCATCGCCCGGCAGGATGGTGAGCTTCAGGAACATTGGGCTATCGTACCAAAGCAGATTCGGAAGTGATCAAGTTCGTGAAGAACTTATGAGCAAGAAAAAAGGAAGTAGATCTTGGACATTACCGAGTTTTATCCGATGCAACATCAGGCTGCGGAAAGAATTCTGCTTTGGGGTGGCGCAGCGCTTTAGCGCTGCAATACTGACTTTGTTTTGAGTATGGGCTTTGGCCGCTGAGGTTACCGTTTCGACCTTCCCCTGAACGTCCTGCAGCCGTGGCGCATGACGAATCTAAAAGGGGACCCCGCTTTTGGCGCTCTCCCGCTACACTCCCCACAAATAATCTTCTTCGTAATGATGCTCAGCCATGGGATGGAGGGGAAGCTTCGCATCCTTGCGCTCGGGAGGCCGAGGCACCGGAAACGGCTTCGCACCCGGCGGTCGACTGTTGGCCGCTGCATTCGCGGACGCCGCGATGGCCAGGGGAATTGTTTCCACGTGCGCGGGAGGCATGCGCACCGCCTGATCCGTAGTTTCACGAATCAGCTGCAACAGGTGATGATCTTCAACATTCTTGATCTTGTCGGCCAATACCACAAACCGCCGGTAAACCTCGTCGAGCTCGCGGCGATCGAACGCGTAGCCCAACTTCTCGCACCGTAGCCCAAGGGCATGTCGTCCTGAGTGCTTCCCCAGCACCAGCCGGCTGTCAGGCACACCGACGGATTGTGGCATCATGATCTCGTAAGTCAAGGGGTTCTTCAGCATGCCATCCTGGTGGATACCCGCCTCGTGCGCAAACGCATTCCGGCCTATGATTGCCTTATTGGGTTGAACCGGAACGCCGGTGATCTCAGTCAACAACTGGCTCGCCGGAAACAGTTGCTCGGTTGCAATGCCCGTCGCATAGGGATAACGCTCCGGCCGAACTCGGATGGCCATCACGATTTCTTCCAGGGAAGCGTTGCCGGCCCGCTCGCCGATCCCGTTGATCGTGCACTCGACCTGGCGTGCGCCTGCGGCCACAGCGGCCATGGTATTGGCCACGGCCAATCCGAGATCGTTATGGCAGTGGGCTGAGATGGTAACGTTCTCAATGCCGCGAACGCGCTGCCGGATGGCGAGAATCAAGGTCTTGAACTCTTCGGGCGTTGTAAACCCAACGGTGTCGGGAATATTCAGGGTTGCAGCGCCTGCATCTACCACCGCCTGCAGGACCTCGAAGAGGAACTCCGGATCGGTACGCGTGGCGTCTTCGGGGGAAAACTCAACGTCCGGGCCAAGGGACTTGGCCAGCCGAACTGCGTCCCGAGCCTGTTCGACGCACTGCTGGCGAGAAACCTTGAGCTTGTATTGCAAATGAATATCAGAAGTCGCGAGGAACACGTGAATACGCGGCCGCGCGGCATGCCGCAGCGCCTGCCACGCCCGCTCGATGTCTTCCCGCTTCGCTCGCGCCAGACCGGCAATGATGGGCCTGCGAACTGACGCGGCAATGGCTTGCACGGCTTCGAAATCACCATCCGAAGCAATCGGAAATCCCGCCTCGATCACGTCTACACCCAGACGATCCAGCTGCCGCGCCATGCGCAGCTTTTCCTCCACGTTCATGCTGCATCCTGGGGATTGCTCTCCATCGCGCAGGGTGGTGTCGAATACCGTGATGCGTGCCGATTCCATGCTCACACTCCTTCAAGCTGGGGGTGAAGGCTTTATGCTACGTAGAAGGCGAGATAAATCAAGCTTATAATCCTGCGATTATCATTAGCCAGGATGGTTGTAATAAGTTATACTTATGTATTAATAAGGAACTTCCCAGCAGATGGATCTCGCGCAATTAGAGGTGTTCCTGGCGGTGGCCCGCGAAGGACGGTTCTCGCGTGCCGCTGAAAAACTCTACCGCACACAGTCAGCCGTCAGCCAAACCATTCGCAAACTGGAAGATGAACTAGGCGAGCCCTTGTTTGACCGCTCCTCCCGCGAAGGTCTCCTTACCGATGCAGGACGGGTCTTGCATGAGTACGCCGAGAAGCTACTGCACCTGCGTGGCGACGCACAGGAAGCCTTGGTCGAACTGCGCGAGCTGCAGACCGGGAAGTTGGTAATTGCCGCCAACGAACTCACTGTCCTCTACCTGTTGCCAATTCTGGCCGACTTCCGGCGTCACCATCCCATGATCAAGGTTACTGTGCAGCGTGCTCTGGGCAGCAGGGTGCCCGATGACGTGCTGCAGCACAACGTCGAATTCGGCCTGCTGACTTATGATTCCGACGAACCACTGCTGCACTCAATCGTGATCTACCTCGATGAGTTGGCATTCGTGGTTCCTCCCGCCCATCCTTTAGCTTCTGCCAAACAAGTGAGCATCAGCCAGCTAGGCGCGGAGTCTTTCGTCGCTCACACTGTCCCCTCGCCCTACCGGGAAAAAGTCATTCAGACCTTTCGCCGCCACAAGACGCCCCTGCACATGGATGTCGAACTGCCTACCCTGCAAGCCATCAAGAGTTACATCGTGATGGGCAATGGAGTTGCCCTGGTGCCCGAAATCGCCGTGGAAGGCGAATTGGCGCGGGGAGAACTGGTGCGCATTCCAGTCCGGGAGCTGCAGCTCGACCGCAAGTTGCGCCTGATTTACCGAAAGCAAGCCAGCCTGTCGCACGCGGCACGAGCCTTCCTCACCGTCGCAGAAGCGACAGCCGCCGAACGCCAAGGACGTTACCGCTTCCAGCGCGAACGCTAGACGCCTTTGCCGGCTACCAGGTACTCGATACCAACTACTCAGCCATCTTGGCGACGTGCAGATCAAACCCGGTCTTCGGCAGCAGCGACGTCAATTCAAAGGCCTTGAAGTCTTCCCCGGTGATCTCGGTGTGCCGGTACAAGCCGGGCTCGCTTTCGACGACCTCACGCTTCCCTTCCATATTGTCGAGGAACGCCTGCGCCGATCTCTCGTCGACATCCTTGCTCTTGGTCCGCGTCACCATCGCTTCTGAAGCATAGGAACGGACCAGCTTCGGCCAATACTTCTGTAGCAGATCGGTGCTGGCAAAGATATCAGCCCAGATAATCTCACCGTTTACTGCCACGACCACGCCCAGCGCATTTTGATCGCGCAATTGCTTCATCAGGCCGCGATAGCTGTTTTCGATAGGCACGGCTATGGAGTCGACTTGCTTGCGAACGGCTTTGTTATCCATGACCCGCGCATACGATGTTGTACTTTGAACCTCGACAGTTTCGGCGGCCGTTGGCGCGCCTCCTGCGATGCCCGCTGCAGCTTGGTTCTGCGCTCTTCGCACTTCAGCCCATACCTTGGTCTGATCCTTGTCTGCCATAGCCTTGCTGCGCACCCCGGGAGCGGCCATGGGAACTACCCCGCCCCCGTAACCTGCGCCAAACTTCGAACTGGTCCCCACCCACCGTCCCGGCTCCACGCAAAAAACGCCCAGATCGATGGGATCGCTCTCCGCCGGCACCAGTCGGTCTTTGCCGATTACGCGATCCTGTTTGCCCCCTGTGACAATCTCCCCCGCCAGTAGAAGCAATGGACGCTGGGAATTGTTGACCAGCACCAACCGGTTGACCTCAGCGCCGCCCGAGGGATTGGGGATGAACTGAGGCGTTCGCCGGCGAATCATTGGCCGCACGCTGCCGTATTCGCTCACCACCACATCGCCGGAGCGCAGCCCTTCATCGAGCGTCAGAAAGTCGCCGGTGTCATGAGCTTTCTGCGCGACGACGGGAAATACGGTGAGGTTCCCATGCCGGATGGGCGCCAGCACCTTGTAGCCCGACGCGGAATGCATTTCGCCCGCCTTGGCTGGAATTCTCCCCGCAAGAAGCATGCTGATCGCAACCAATGCGGTGACTACCGCGAACAATAGCTTGGTCTTCATGTTGCCCTCCCGGTCTGTGCAGGGCACACCCCGGGCGTGGTGGCCCAACTCCTCCTCGCCCGGGGCGTTGCGTTTCCCACCCTGACTATTGGAGGAACGTACCTGTCCGTCTTTCTTGCATCGCGCATCGAAAAAATTGTTACCATCCAACCTATGAGTGGCGGCGCCCATCCCGCTTTGGTCTGCAGTCAGCTGGAATCCTTGCTGGCGGCGCTGTACGAAAAGAGCGAAGCGCGCAAGTACGCTATGGACGAAAAGGATTTTGCCGCCATTCTCCTTGCCATTGCTCAGAGATATCTCTCCGCCGATGTTGATGAAGCAGGAGTTCGAGATTTCTATCTCAGCCTTCGCGTGAATGAGCTTGCCCTTGCCCGTGCCTGCGCTGCTGGAAACGAGCAAGCCTGGGAAGACTTCATGCTCCGCTATCGGGAGAAGCTGCATGACGCAGCACTCAGCATCACGCGCGAAGACTCCAAAGCTCGCGAACTCGCGGGCTCGATCTATGCCGACCTTTATGGCGCTAATAATCGCGAGGGCGCGCGAGTCTCTAAGCTTTCCTATTACAGCGGCCGCGGCTCGCTGGAAGGCTGGCTGCGCACGGTGCTCGCGCAATCGCATGTCAATGCATATCGTGGCACGCGGCGCAACGTCAGCTTGGAAGAAGAAGCTGAATCAGGCAAGCAATTCGCGGGTGAGGATCCGGAGCCGGTTTCCGAAGTTGATCCTCGCTTGAATGCTGTGACCGATGAAGCTCTGGCCGCGCTATCCCCAGAGGATCGTTGCATCCTTTCCTGTTATTTCCTCGACCATCTCACCCTGGCGCGAATCGCGAGTATTCTGGGGGTGCATGAGTCAACCGTCAGCCGCAAGTTAGAGAAGCTGGTGCGGGCTTTACGCAAGGAAATCTTCCGGCGACTCACAGACAGGGGTCTGAGCCGGCGCCAGGCCGAAGAAGCGCTTGAAGCGGATGTTCGTGATCTGACAGTGGATATTCGTCGCCGATTGGCGCAAGATTCGTCTGGCGCGGCGTTCTCTAAAGAGAAGGTCATCCGCGCCGGAGAGGGGCAGGATTGAGTACTCGGATGAAGAGTAGAACTGTGTGGCGGCGGGTCTCTGGACCCGCCCTGACGCAAGCCCCAAAGGGGGCGTTATTCGGCAGCCCAGCGCGTGAGCGCTGGAAAAATCATCAAGGAATGTACGAGTCCCATAGGGACGTCACAATTGACTGATGGAACAGCTTCCCAAAATCGCGAGAGAGAGATTGCAGGCCAGCCGAGCTGGCGAACATCCCGATCCTGACCTGCTCACGTCTTTTGTCGAGCAATCGCTAACCGAGAGCGAGCGCAGCCAGGTTCTGGAGCACCTCTCGCGCTGCCGCGAATGTCGCGGCGTGATCGCGGTGGTGTGTCCTGAACCCGTGACGACCGGCGGACCTGCCGAGGCACAACCAGTCCGGCCGACCGCGAACTGGTTACGTTGGCCTGTGCTGCGCTGGGGGGCCCTGGCCGCCTTTGTCGTCGTGGTGAGCGCCATGGGATTGCTCTACCGCGAGCGGTTTTCGCATCCTCGGATGCAGCCAGTGACCGACGAGCGGAGCTTGATTGCGTCAGACGTACCGAAGCAAGCAGAAGCCGAAGAACCGGCAGCGCTTTCAGGCAAAGAAACGCCTCAGACGAGGACCGGACGTGGGGATAACCTGCGCGCCATCGCACCTCGAACCAAAGCTCCTACACCGAGCACCAACGCCAACGAGGCGCAAAACCTCTACAACCTCGCTGGGTCGGCACCAGCCGCTCCGCCCGCTGTTCAGATCCCTGCGCCAGCAGATCGGTTGGCGTTAAGCGCCGAAAATAAAGCCTTGGCTCCGCGTCCTTCGGAGAAGCTGCAAGCTGCACCGCCTGCTGCGGACCAAGGTGTACCTGCCGCTGGTGTGGCTGCAGCTGCCAAGCCTGCACTGAGCGACATGGCGGCAAAGGACGAGCGAACCAAGAGCGATCAGGTTGCCCCTGAACTCGTGGCAGTGACGCCTGAAATGCCAGCCCAAGAAGTT
>Ga0209160_1003968_pt1 | contig 11948 bp, 8 predicted proteins | sample GraSoiAngelo_153_FD_186167 | JGI IMG/M metagenome (GOLD analysis project Ga0209160, IMG submission 186167) | Grasslands soil microbial communities from the Angelo Coastal Reserve, California, USA - 14_1009_12_40cm (SPAdes) (version 2) | ecosystem: Environmental > Terrestrial > Soil > Grasslands ...
ACCCCCGGACGAACTTCACCCGCGGCGACTTCTTCGCACCGCAGGCGCATCTGGCGGTGCTGAACGCCCAGCGGATCGTCGGTCGCGGCGTGCAGCTCGCCGTGAACGCGTTCGGCCGTACCATGAACAGCGAGCAGTTCAACGTGAATTTCGTGGGGGAGGACTCGCGGCAGCGCACGGCCACGCGCCAGGCCGGAGCAGCCGTGCAGCTCTCCGGAAAGCTCGGCCTCGCCGGCCGCGCCTTGCGCTGGCTTGCGGGTGCGGACGGGGCGTACCAGCGTACCGCCGTGCGCATCTTCGCGGTCCCGCCGACGGGGCCGGACTCCCTGACGGAGTCGGTGCGCACGAACGAGGTGGACCTGGGAGCGTTCGCGGGCGCGAACTGGGAGATGGGCCGCTCGCTCACCGCGACGGTGGCGGCACGCTACGACTGGATCCGGCTGCCGCTCGAGGACCTGGTGGACCCGTCGCAGAGCGGGCTCAACATCTTCCAGCGCGTGAGCCCGCGGGTCGGCCTGACGTGGGCTGGCCTGCGCGGCCACGAGGTGTACGCGTCCGTGAGTCGCGGCTTCCGCTCCCCCGCGGTGGTGGAGCTGGCGTGCGCGGATCCCTCCTCCACCTGCCCGCTGCCGTTCGCCCTGGGTCCGGACCCGGCGCTCCGGCCGGTCGTAGCGACGAACTACGAGCTGGGGTGGCACTTCCGCGGCCCGGGGGGGCTCGGGGGGCTCGGGGGGCTCGACGCCAGCGCCACCGTGTACTGGACCGCCGTGCGGGACGACATTTTCTTCATCGCCTCGAGCGTCACCGGCGGCTACTTCCAGAACATCGGCGCCACGCGCCGCGCCGGCGCCGAAGCGGCGCTCGCCTGGACATCCCGCGCCGGGCTCCGGCTGTACGCGAACTACGGCTTCACGGCCGCCACCTTCCGCACGACCGCGGTGCTCGCCACGACGCGCGATCCGGCGGGCGAGACGGTCGCGCCCGGCGACGCACTGCCCATGGTTCCGAGTCACCGGGTCAACGCCGGCATCGCGCTGCCCGTGGTGCGGGAGCGCGGCGCGAGGCCGTCCGTGCGCGTCGCGCTCGACGCCCGTTACGTGGGGCGCCAGTGGCTGCGCGGCGACGAGGCGAACGCCACCCGCCGTCTCGCGGACTACGGCGTCGCCGACGCCGCTGCGACCGTGACCTGGCGCTCGCTCGAGCTGCGCTGCATGGTGCGCAACGTGCTCGACCGGCGCTACGAGAACTTCGGCACGTACGCGGAAAACCCGACCCGCCCCGGCAATCCGGTGGAGCGCTGGCTCACGCCGGGATTGCCGCGCCACGTGCAGGTCAGCCTGAGTACGGACTTCTAACGACGCGCTCGCGCAGTCCACCTCCGGGGCGTATCTTGCCCGCGATGGCCGAGCTGCGGGAGCGCCTCCAGGCGGCGCTCGGCGAAGGCTACCGGGTCGAGCGCGAGTTGGGCGGCGGAGGGATGAGCCGCGTCTTCGTCGCGCAGGACACCGCCCTCGGCCGGCGCGTGGTGGTGAAGGTCCTGCCACCCGAGATGGGCGCCGGCGTGAGCATGGACCGGTTCGAGCGCGAGATTCAGTTGGCGGCCAACCTCCAGCACCCCCACATCGTGCCGCTGCTGACCGCGGGATCCTCGGACGATCTCCTCTACTACATCATGCCCTACATCGAGGGCGAATCGCTCCGGGCCAAATTGGCGCGCGAGGGCGAGCTGCCGGTGCCCGAGGCGCTGCGCATCCTGCGCGACGTGCTGGATGCGCTGGCCTACGCGCATCGGCACCATGTCGTGCACCGGGATATCAAACCGGACAACGTCATGCTCTCCGAAGGCCACGCGCTGGTGACGGACTTTGGCGTGGCGAAGGCGGTGGCCGAATCGACCGGGAAGCAAACGCTGACCTCGATGGGTGTGGCGCTGGGGACGCCGCTGTACATGGCGCCGGAGCAGGCCACGGCGGACCCGCATACCGACCATCGGGCGGACATCTACGCGGTGGGGGTGCTGGCCTACGAGATGCTCTGCGGCCGGCCGCCCTTCACCGGTGTCACGCCGCAGGCGGTGCTGGCGGCCCACATGGCGGACGCCCCGGAGCCGGTGACCAAGCATCGCGGGGCGGTCCCGGACGCCCTGAACCAAGTCATCTTGCGCTGTCTCGAAAAGAAGGCGGCCGACCGCTGGCAGCGGGTGGACGAGCTATTGCCCCACATCGAGGCGATCCTGACGCAGACGGGTGGGACGACGCCAACCGGGACGCAGCCGGTAATCTCCTCCGGCACCCAGGCCGCGATCGACCGGGCGCACCCCGTGCGGGTGGCGGGGTTGTTCGGACTCGGCGCCGCGGTTGTGTTGACACTCGTCTACCTGATCATGATCCAGCTGGGCCTGCCGGACTGGGTGTTCCTGGGTGCTGTGGCACTGCTCGCGGTCGGGCTCCCGATCATGCTGGTCACGGCCCATCACGAGAAGCAGCGCGCCCTGGAGCGGAGCACGGGGGCGAGGGTGCCAGCGCCGCCCAGCGGACTCCGCCGCTGGCTCACGTGGCGGAAGGCGCTGCTGGGTGGGGCATTCGCGTTTGCCGGGCTGGGCGTGTTCTCCGGCGCCTATATGGCCATGCGCCTTCTCGGCATCGGGCCGGCGGGGACCTTGGTCGCGTCAGGCAGGCTCGCGGAGCGCGATCTGCTGGTCGTGGCTGACTTCCAGAATCGGACCGGCGACTCCAGCCTGGCTGCCTCCGTGACCGAGGCGCTGCGGATCGACCTCAGGCAGTCGCCGGTGGTCAAGATCATGGATGCCGCAGCGATCGGGCGCGCCCTTCAGCGGATGAACCGCCAGGCGGGCGCTCTGCTTCTCGACGTCGCACGCGAGATTGCGGAGCGGGAAGGCGCCAAAGCCGTGGTGACCGGCGACATCGGCACCCTAGGCCAGGGCTTTGTGCTGTCGGCGCGGCTGGTCTCCGCTCGTGACGGCTCAGAACTGGTCGCGCTGCGGGAGACAGCCGCGGACGATCGGGCGATCATCGGGGCGGTGGACCGACTGTCGAAGAAGATGCGGGAGCGGATCGGCGAGTCGCTCAAGAGCATCCGCAAGACCGAGCCGTTGGAGCAAGTGACGACCGCCTCGATAGCCGCACTGCGACGATATACGCAGGCGTCGCGGCTATTTGACCGAGGCAAGTATGGAGAATCGATTCCTCTGCTGGAGGACGCCATCAGGCTCGACTCGACGTTTGCCATGGCGTACCGGAGGTTGGCGGTGGCTTTCTACAACATACGAGGCCCGCGCTCCGGGGAGATTCAGGCCGCCCGCGAGGCATTCCGGTACCGCCACCGGCTCCCCCCGGTGGAGCGGTATCTGGCAGACGGGTGGTACTTCGACAGAGTGGAGGCCGACCGCGAAAAGGCGACGGCATCCTATCAGTCGGTTCTCGAAATCGATCCCGGTAATGTCGTCGCGCTGGTCAACTTGGCATTGCTGTATAACCAGACGCGCCGCTACCAGCTCGCGGAAGACCTGGCTCTGCGAGCGATGGCGGTGGGGGATCAAGTCCCCAGCTATGCCCAGGCCTTCTACGCCCAGGTGTCGCAGGGCAAGTTCGCGGCTGCGGAGACGACGCTGGCCCGGCTCGCCAGGCGGCTTCCGGAAGCTCGCCAAGTTTGGACCACGCGTGCCAGGTTCGCCGCTACCAAAGGGGATTTCGCGACGGCCGCGCTCACCTACGATTCCCTACTTCGCATGGAGCAGGGCCTCAACTGGCGCGCCTTGGCGTATGACGGACTCGCAGATGTTGCGCTGGCCCGCGGCAGGCTCGCTGACGCGGAGCGCTACCGGCGAGAGGCCATGGCTGCCAACGAGGCCTGGGGCGTGCCGGCGGCGTATTTCAAGGGCGCGTTGCGTTTGGCCAGCGGCGATCTCCGACAGCGCGGCGATACCGCACGGGCGCTGCGGACGGTCGAGGCCGCCCTAACTCGCCAACCGCTCTCCACCATCCCGCCAGCGGACCGCCCGTACCTCCGGCTCGCGGAGTTGTATGCCGGGGCCGGTCGGGTTGATCTGGCCCGCCGCACGATGGCCGAGTACGAGAACGAAGTGGATGGGGTGCTGAGGCGGGGGGACCCGGGCCGCTACGGCGTGGCTGGTGCGGTCGCCCGCGCCGAGGGCCGACTGGCGGATGCCATTGGGGCGTTGCGACGGTTCAGTGAGGAGGCGACCGGTCCGTTTCCGGGCCTGGTATCTCTGGCGGAGACCTACGACCGACTGGGGAACGCGGACTCGGCGCTGGTCTACTACGAGCGGTTCGTCGCGGCAGACGAGCGGTTCGCCGCCACGCTCGTGGTTATCTGGGAGCTGGGGGCCGATGGGGCCTTGCCGCTTGGTCCAAGCTACAAGCGCCTCGGCGAGCTGCATGAGCAGCGCGGCGATCGCCAGAAGGCGCTCGACTACTACGGCCGCTTCGTGGACCTCTGGAAGGACGCGGACCCCGAGCTCCAGCCGCTCGTCAAGGATGTGCGGGCCCGCCTCGCCCGGCTCGCGCGCGAGCATTAGAATTCCCGCGGCGTTCGTTTGCCTCTGTTCACCGCCGGCCGGCGCCGGCAAGGAGCTCGCCATGATGCGGTCAACGCTCGCTTGCGGCGCGCTCGTCGCCGCGCTGCTCGGTCCCCCCGCCGCCGGGGCGCAGGGGTCGTTCGAGGGGCTCGTCGTCTACAAGGTGTCCGACGCGGAGGGCAAGTCGGGCCTGATGCGCTACTACCAGCTGGGAAACCGCACGCGGCAGGAGTTCGAGATGAACGGCGTGGCCGCCGTGTCGATCTTCGACGGCACGACCGGAGACATCATCACGCTCGTGCCCCAGCAGAAGCAGTACCTGGTCATGAACATGAAGCAGTTGGGGCAGAAAATGGGAGACATGGCGCAGGCGCTGCAGGGGCAGAAACGTGCCACGGGGGACCTGTCCAAGATGAAGGTCACGGCGACGGGGAAATCCGAGACGATCGCGGGCATCTCGTGTGCGCACTACCTGTTCGCGAGCACCGACGAGGGCGGTCGCGGGCCGGTGGACGTGTGCGGCGCGACCGGCATGGGCTTCATGGGGGTGGGGGACCAGGCCTCGTCGGCGATGCCCTCCACGGCGGGGTTGCTGCACTCGAACAATCCGGAGCTCGCCCGGATCGCCCGCGGGGGCTTCTTTCCGCTCAAGATCACGACCCCGGAGGGCGCGGGCGGCAAGAGCGCCGTGTTCGAGGCGACCCAGGTGGACCGCCACCGCCTCGATGCCGCGCTGTTCCAGCCGCCGGCGGGGTACACGAAGCTGACCCTCCCGGCGATGCCGGGGATGAAGCCGTAGGGATGAAGATCGCGGTCTGCATCAAGCGCGTCCCCGACACCGAGACGCGCGTGAAGATCGCCCCCGACGGCATGTCGCTCGACGAGGCCGGCGTCAAGTTCGTCCTCAATCCCTACGATGAGTTCGCGGTCGAGGAAGCCCTGCGGCGCAAGGAGCAGGCCGGCGTGGGCGAGGTCGTCATCGTCTGCCTCGGCCCCGCCGCCGCGCAAGAGACGATCCGCGGCACCCTCGCGATGGGCGCGGACCGCGGCGTGCTGCTGCAGAGCGACAGGATCCCGGCCGACGGCCTCGAGGTCGCGAAGGCGCTGGCCGCCGAGCTGAAGGACGGGGGCTGGGACCTGATCCTGTTCGGCAAGATGGCGATCGACGACTATAACCATCAGGTCGGGCCCCTGGTGGCGGAGCTGCTCGGGCTCCCCTGCGTCACCGCGGTGGCGCACCTCGAGCTCGCCGCCAAGACGGGGACCGCCGAGCGTGAGATCGAGGGCGGGATCGAGGTGGTCGAGTTCCCGCTCCCCGCCGTGCTGACGACCGAGAAGGGCCTGAACGAGCCGCGCTACCCGGCGCTCAAGGGCATCATGGCGGCCAAGAAGAAGCCGCTCGACACGAAGCCGGTGGCCCTGGCCGCCGGAGGAATCGAGGTACTGGCGCTGCTCCCGCCGGCCGAACGCAAAGAAGGAAGGATCGTGGGGGAAGGGCCGGATGCGGTGCCGGAGCTGGTGCGGCTGCTGCGCGAGGACGCGAAGGTCCTGTGACGGTCGTCCTCGCCGTGCTCGAGCAGCGCGACGGGGCGCTGCGGAAGGTCTCCCATGAAGTCGTGACCGGTGCTCGCCGGCTCGCCGATGGGCTGGGCGGGGAGGTCGAGGCCCTCGTGCTCGGCGCCGGCCCCGTGCGCGGCACCGACCAGCTTGCCAAGTACGGCGCCGACAAGGTCGTCACGGCGACGGGCGCCGCGTTCGGCAGCTACGCGCCGGAAGGATTCGCCCGCGCCGTGGCCGAGCACGCGCGGGCAGGCGGCTACCGCGCGGTCGTATTCGCTGCGAGCGCCACCGGGAAGGACCTCGCGCCCCGCGTCGCGGCGCGGCTCGGCGTCGCGCTCGCCATGGACGTCACGGACGTCGCGGTCGAACGCGGCGCCGTGACCGCCACCCGGCCGGTGTACGCCGGGAAGGCGCTGCTGCGGGTGAAACTCGGCGGGACGCCCGCGATTCTGGCACTCCGGCCCAACGTGTTCACCCCGGTCGAGCGGCCCCGCCCGGGCGCCGCGGCGACGGTCGTGCTCGATGTCCCTGCGGGCCGCGTGGTGGTGAAACAGGTGAAGGCGGCGGCGGCCGGGGCCGTGGACGTGGCGGAGGCGCTGATCGTGATCTCGGGCGGCCGCGGGCTCAAGGAGCCGGTGAACTTCAAGCTGCTCGACGAGCTGGCCCGGGCGTTCGGCGGCAGCGCCGCGGTCGGAGCGTCCCGCGCGGTGGTGGACGCGGGCTGGCGGCCGCACGCCGATCAGGTGGGCCAGACGGGGAAGACCATCTCCCCGACGCTCTACGTCGCGGTCGGGATCTCGGGCGCGATCCAGCACCTCGCCGGCATGCGCACGTCGAAGGTCATCGTCGCGATCAACAAGGACAAGGACGCGCCGATTTTCAAGATCTGTGATTACGGGATCGTCGGCGACCTGTTCGCGATCGTGCCGCGGTTGACGGAGGAGATCAAGAAACTGCATGGCTGAGGGAGCGGGGAGCGGGGAGCAGTTCGTTCCGGCCCGCTATCAGCCTCCGCTGCCGCGCGAGCGGCTCATCCTGCCCCACGACGCCCCCGGCGCCGGCGACCGCACGGAGCTCGACGCCCTCATCGTGGGCGCGGGGCCCGCGGGGCTCGCCTGCGGCATCGAGCTCGCGCGACTGGCGCGGGCAGGCGGTGTGGACCTCACAATCGGCGTGCTCGAGAAGGCGGACGCGCTGGGGGAGCACTCCCTCTCAGGCGCCGTGGTCAACCCGCGGCCGTTCGGCGAGCTGTTCCCCGACCTCAAGGACTCGGACTTCCCATTCCGCGGGCCTGTGACCAAAGAGGCCGTGTATCTGCTAACGGCCAACGGCCAATGGCGCCTTCCGATCCCTCCCACGATGCGCAACCACGGCTACTACGTCGCCTCGCTGTGCGAGATCGTCCGCTGGCTCGGGCACAAGGCGGAGGAGCTGGGGGTGACGGTGTTCACAGGCTTCCCCGCGGCCGGCCTGCTCGTGGACGGCGAGCGCGTCGCCGGCGTGCGCACGGCGGCGACGGGGCTCGATCGCGACGGCAAGCCGCTCGGGAGCTACCAGGCGCCGAACGACATCGTCGCCAGGGTCACGGCGCTCGCCGAGGGGACGCGGGGGATGCTCGCGCAGGCGTGGCTCGAGTGGCAGGGCATGCCGTCCGAGAATCCGCAGATCTTTGCGCTGGGCGTGAAGGAGATCTGGGAGACGCAGCGCCCCCTCGACCGGGTGATCCACACGCTCGGCTGGCCGCTTCCCAGCGACGCCTTCGGCGGCAGCTTTCTCTACCCGCTCGAGCCGAACCTGCTGGCGCTCGGTCTCGTCGTCGGGCTCGACTACCGGAGCGCCGCGCTCGACGTGCACGTGCTGCTCCAGAGGCTGAAGCTCCATCCGCTCTTCCGGCGCTACCTCGACGGCGGGGAGGCGGTCGAGTGGGGAGCGAAGACGATCCCCGAAGGGGGCTACTACGCAGTGCCGCAGCGCCGCCACGGCGCGGGCGTCGTCCTCCTGGGCGACTCGGCCGGGTTCGTGGACGTCCCCTCGCTCAAGGGGATCCACTACGCGATGCAGTCGGGTATCTACGCCGCGCGCGCGATGTTCGCCTCGCTCAAGGCGGGGGACGGCACGCAGCTCGCTCAGTATGATCGCCTCGTGGACGACTCGTTCATCATGCGCGACCTGTACCGTACGCGGAACATGCGGCTCGCCTTCAAGGACGGCTTGTACACGGGGGGGATCAAGGCCGCCCTCATGACGCTGACGCGGGGCGTCGTTCCCGGCGGCAGGATCGCGATGGCCGCGGACGCGGCGGTGGAGCGGCGACCCGGCCCACCCGACCCGTTCGCGCCGGACGCGAAGCTCACCCTGAGCAAGGTGGACGGTGTGTTCAAGTCGGGGAACACGACCCGCGACACGATCCCGAGCCATCTCGTCGTGGGGCGGGACGTCCCCGCCGTGGTGGCCACGTTCTACGCCCACGTGTGCCCGGCGGGGGTCTACGAGCTGGTGGACGGGCGGCTGCGCGTGAATGCGCCGAACTGCGTGGACTGTAAGGCGACCGACGTGCTGGGGCCGCGCTGGACGCCACGGGAAGGGGGCAGCGGGCCGAAGTACAAGCGGATGTAGCGCATACCTCGACGCTCAGGGCGTGGATCCCGCAAAGGGCCAGCGGTTAGTGGCGCTTTTGTTGCGGTCGTGCCTCGCACGAGACCTGTTGAAACTGGGCGCGGAGCGCCGGCTGCGCGCGCTCTGTTGCGCACACGCCTCAGACCAGCTCAAACGGCCCGACGCCGCTGCCGAGGCCGCTCGGGGGCGGGGTAGGAGGGCGCGAGTCGGACCCGCCACCTGTCTCTCACACGAGCTTCTTGGATTGCGCGTAGAGGACCAGTTCCACCCGGTTCTGGACCTTGAGCTTCTTGTAGACGTTGTGGAGATGGATTTTCACCGTCCCCTCGCTGATGGCGAGGCGGTTCGCCATGTCGCCGGTCCGAAGGCCGCTCGCCAGCATGCGGACGATCTCGAGCTCCCGCGGCGTGAGGCCCGGCGTCCGGTCCCGTCCGGCGGCCTCGCGGCGGAGCAGGGCATCGAGCGCCCGGCTGGACAGCTGTTTCTCGAGCCATTGCTCGCCCGCATGGACCTTGCGGACGCACTGCACGAGGAGGCCGGGCGCGACCTCTTTCAGCACAATCCCCCGCACGCCGAGGCGCAGCGCGTCGAGCACCTGGTCCTCCTCGAGCGCGCCCGCGAGCAGGACGACCTTAGTGGGGGGCTTGTCCTTCTGCAGCTCGCGCAGGATCTCGAACCCGTCCTTGCGTGGCATGTGGACGTCGAGGATCAGGACGTCGGGGCGGTGGCAGCGGACGGCGGCGAGGGTTTCCTCGCCGTTCACGCAGCGAGCGACCACCTGGAAGTCGGGCTCCAGCTGGAAGAGGCTCGTCAGCCCGTCGAGCACGATCGGATGGTCGTCGGCCAGGACGAGACGGATGGGCACGCTACGCGCTCGCCCGCGGGCAGGGGAGGCGGATGTCGAGGCGGGCGCCACTCGGGCTCGAGTGGATCGCCAGCGTCCCGCCCAGGGACTTGACCCGTTCCTTTAGCATGACCGGACCGAGTTGCCTGGCGTTCAGAGTCTCGTGGTCGAAGTCTCCCTGGAAGGGGAAGCCGCGGCCGTCGTCAGCGACGACGATGTCCACCCCGCCGTCGCGCGCGGCCAGCGTCACGCGCACCGCGGAGGCACCCGCGTGCCGTGCCGCGTTCGCCAGCGCCTCCTGCACGAGGTGGCAAATGTCATACGCGAGGTGGTCCGCCACGCCGTTCAGCTCCTCGAGCTCGATTCCGACTCGGAGGCCCCACACGTCTTCCAGCCGCTGTGCCATCAAGCGCAGCCGCGTCTCCAATCTCACATCGCCGGCCGCGACGCTCAGGGGATCGAGCGTCCCGTCCCGGATGAAGAAGCGCAAGTTCCGCTGCTCGTCGGCGATCAGGTGCTGGATCTCAGTCAGTCGCTGCCGCGCCGCTGCTGGCTGCTTGTCCAGAAGCCGCTGCGCGGTCTCGAGCTTCAGGGCCGCGCCGGTGAGCGACTGCAGCACGCCGTCGTGCAGGTCGCGGGAGAGGCGTACGCGCTCCTCCGTCGCGGCGGCCTGCCGCAGCCGGCGCGCGAGCAGCAGGTGATCCAGGGACTCGGAGAGGTGGCCGCCCACGACCTCGCCCAGCACGAGATCGTCGGCGGTGAAACGGCGCTTGTCCAGCACGAACAGGCGCCCGTCCACGCATTCGCCGCGCACGCACAGCGACAGCACCGCCTTCATCGCGAACCGGGACACGAGCGCGGGATGAATCGGCGCGCCGCGCCACGCTTGCGGCCCGGCGGGCGCGGCCCGCAGCACGGCGGCCGCGGCCCCAGCGGCGTCAAGGGAGAGGAAGTTCACTCCGTCGAGCGCCTCGGCGACCAGCGGGTCGAAAGTCCCGCGCGGATCGCGCCGCTCCTGGAAGTCGTCGCCGTCGGCCCACGCCGCCTGGTGGAGCCAGGGCTCATCGGTTTCCCCCCATGCCAGCAGCGCCCGCGGAGCTCCGAAGACGCTGGCGGCGCTCTTCAGGAGCTGGCGGAGCGCGAGGCTGGCGTCCTGCGGCAGGGTGCGCGGCCAGGCGGCCACCTGCGACATCTCGTGGCGCCGTCGCCGCTCATATGCGCCGAGGAACGCCAGCAGGCCGGCCAGCACGACGAGATAGACGCTCCGACTGATGAGCCGGTCCAGCTCGAACGCCGGGTGGTGCATTGCCTTCACTGCGTACAACCCGATCCCGTTGAACGCGAGGAGCGCGACCGCGGCGGTCCACACCGCGCCGCGCCACTGCCAGCGGAGCGTGGCGCCCACGACGGAGAAAATGAAGTAGGTGAAGATCAGCGTGGCTGGGCCTTCGGTCAGGTACACGAACGCGCAGACTAGCACGAGATCCGCGATGTGCGTGGCGACGGCGAGGCGCGGGCCCTGCGCCCGGGCGAGCCAGGCGAGCGCGGCCAACCCGACCGCATACGTCACGTACCCGGCGAGCAAGAGGTTGGTGATCTCGACGTACTTGGGCGACGTGGGAGGATCGAGCCAGACGGCGAGCAACGAGAACGCGCCAAGCACCACGCGCCCGCTCGCGATCAGCCGCTCGGCGCGGATGCGGGGCGCGTAATCGACATCCACCCGGCGGCCAGGGTGGGCCGCGGGCGAGACGACGGGCAAGGGCGAACCCGGTGGGACAGCTTGCATGCCGCATGCAGCTCGCGGCCCCGGTCGGGCACGCCTGGTGTAGGTGGGCCACATCGCATGCAGCGAGACGTAGCGCCTCCGCGCGCCCGAGCGGGGCGTGTAGCAAAAAACAACATACCCGTCGCCCCGACGGCAGGCTAGCCCGTCGGCTCACGGACCGCTCGGTCGAACTGGTTTCTCTGGCGCCGCCCTTGCTGGTAACCAGCTATCCTTAAAGGAGATGAAGCTGAAAGACACACGCCGGCACGAGCGCTATCCTCTCACGCTACACATCGAGTTGGCGCACGGGAGGGGGCTGACCCGCAATGTGAGCGCGGGCGGCGTCTATTTCGTGACGGACCAGCCACACACGCCCGGCGCGCTGATCGACTTCACGCTGGTGCTCGGGGCGCTGAGCCCGAGCGTGCCGTGCCAGTTACGCTGCAACGGGGCAATCCTCCGGGTCGATCCCCAGGGCGACCAGGTCGGGGTCGCCGCGACCATCCAGTCTTACAGCATCGACTCAGCAAGCCTCTAGCGAGAGTCAGCGTCGTTCATACCGCGCAGTGAATTGTGCGGTCCCGTACGGTGGTGCGGTCAGC
>Ga0209160_1003970_pt1 | contig 11946 bp, 11 predicted proteins | sample GraSoiAngelo_153_FD_186167 | JGI IMG/M metagenome (GOLD analysis project Ga0209160, IMG submission 186167) | Grasslands soil microbial communities from the Angelo Coastal Reserve, California, USA - 14_1009_12_40cm (SPAdes) (version 2) | ecosystem: Environmental > Terrestrial > Soil > Grasslands ...
GCCTCGAAGGAGATGAGGCCGAACGCCTCGCCTCAGGGGGCGCAAAGTTCCTGCAGGCGAAATCTCTGCGGTTCAAGCCGGAGGGAATGCGGGTGAGAATCACGAGCCTCGACAAGATCGAGTCGGGGACGGTGATAGAGGGCGAGCTGCCGGACCTGGCGGCCCGGCTGGAGCAGGAGAGCGTCACGATGATCACGGTGGTGGGAAGCGCGGCCTCCAGAATCGAATCGATCGTGGAACTCACCCGTGCGGTGGAGCGTGCACACGCGAGGTTGCTCTCGCTCTCACTCGAAACCAACTCCGTGATTCTCTACGTTGCTGGCGGGAGAGACATCACCGAGATAGTTCACGACGTGGTCACGGGGAAGGGGGTCGGAAAGGCGGTCTCGGCCTTCGAAGGGCTCGGCATGTTGACGGTCTACGGAAAAGGCCTCGAGACAACCCCCGGACTGGTACAGAGGCTGACTCAGCCGCTGGCCCGCGCTGGGATAAATCTGTACGGAATAATGACGATCTCGTCGTCGATTCGCGTCTTCCTTCAGTCAAGTCAGGCCGCCGCGGCGTTGGATATGGTAAAGAAGGCACTCATCGCAAAGGAAGAAGAAGACGAGCAAACCGAGGGGAGAACATAATTGGTCTTTGGGAAGGCCGTGAGGCTTTCGAGGATAACTGAGGACGGGAAGATGCTCTGCGTACCGATGGACCACGGTTTGACGATGGGACCCGTAAGAGGCCTCGAGGAGCCGCAGGCGATCATCAGGGCCGTCGCTCAGGGAGGAGCCACCGCTGTACTCGTTCACAAGGGTGTCATCAAGGCCTTGAGGGAACCACCGGACACCGGGATCATCCTTCACATCTCGGGAAACACCACGCTAGGCCCGTCTCCCAACCGGAAGGTCCTCGTTTCGTCGGTCGAAGAGGGGATCCGCCTCGGCGCGGATGCGATCTCCGTTCATATCAACATCGGAGGAAAGGATGAGCCCGAGATGATTCAACAACTAGGGAGCGTGGGGGACGCGTGCGATGAGTTCCAGATGCCTTTCGTCGCGATGATGTACCCGAGGGGAGAATCGATCAAGAATGAGTTTGACCCGGAGATTGTCGCTCAGGTCGCGAGGGTGGGAGCGGAGGCGGGAGCGGACATAGTGAAGACGCTGTATACGGGCGATCCCCAGAGTTTCAAGAGGGTGGTCTCGACATGCCCCGTCCCGGTCGTTATCGCCGGGGGACCGAAGGTAGAGAATGACGGGGAGGTGTTGAAGATGGCAGAAGGGGCGATGGAAGCGGGGGCGGCCGGGGTGACTTTCGGGAGAAACATCTTCCAGCACCGCGACCCGGCCAGGATCACGCGCGCCCTCCACAAGGTCGTCTTTGAAGGAGCGCTTGCCTCTGACGCGCAGCGGGTCCTTCAGCATGGTTGACCCAGTGAAAGACATCATCGTCGAAGCGACGGACGAGGTGGAGATCGGTCAGGTCCTGGGTCAGATGGCGGAGCTCGGTCTCACCAAGCTCCTGGTAAGAAAGCCGTTTGCGGCTGACTCCCGTCTCCGGGGGATCACCACGATCGGAGTCTCGGGCACGGACGTTCTCATAGCCGATGCTGAGAAGCAGGGTGGGCCGGGGACAGCCGCGATTATCGAGATAACAACCTCGAGGGACGTCGAGAGGGCGGTTCGAGCGGGCGAGAGAGGGCACGCCTTCGTGATCGTCTCCTGCCGCAACTGGGTGATAATCCCCCTAGAGAACCTGGTTGCCGAGTTCTCTCGAAGAGGAAGGAGGCTCTACGCCATGCTCGAGGACGGACAGGAGGTGGACCTCCTATTCACCGTGCTCGAAAGAGGGGTCGATGGGGTCGTAGTCCCCGCCTCGATGCTCCCGAGGACGAAGGAGAGGTTGCGCTCAATCGCGGTGAAGAGCCCGTTGGGCCTCTCCAAGGCGAGGGTGGTCAGGGTCTCGGACGCCGGGCTGGGAGAGAGGGCGTGCGTGGACACGACCTCAACCCTCAACGTTGGCGAAGGAATGCTCGTGGGGAGCATGTCGAGTTTCTTCTTCCTCGTCCACAGCGAAACCATCCCGACCGAATACATTCCGACGAGGCAGTTCAGGGTGAATGCGGGTGCGATACACAGCTACATTCTCGGGGGAGATGAAAGAACCAGATACCTCTCGGAGCTCCAGAGCGGAGACACGGTGCAAATGGTCGATTGCCAGGGGAGCAGGAGACTGGTGACGGTGGGTCGGGTCAAGATAGAGAGAAGGCCGCTCGTCATGGTGGTCGCAAGGGCGGAGGAGGGAGGAGAAGAGGGGTCGGTGATGCTTCAGAAGGCTGAGACAGTGCGACTAGTGAAACCCGACTCCACCCCGGTGGCCGTCACGGGCATAAAGGAGGGGGATTACTTGTTGGTTCATCTAGCGGCGAGCAAAGGAAGACACTTCGGCGGAAGCGTTGACGAGTTTATTCTCGAGCGCTGAAAGAGCGCTAGAGTAGGCGTTTGAATGCAGAAAGGAGCTAAGCTGTGCGCGACGATAGCCGCCCCCGATATCAAGACGCTGATGGGCGAGGCAAGAAGGGCTCTAGCCGAGGGGGCGGACCTGGTCGAACTCAGGCTCGACTACCTCCAAAGAGGCTCCGAAGAGGAGATCGTGAAAGAGATCTCCCCGATCTCGAATTCCTGCATCCTGACGGTCAGGTCAAGGGCGGAAGGCGGTAAGTTTCGGGGTGGGGAGAGAGAAAGGCTTGAGCGACTGCTCGCTGTTTCGAAGGCTGGCCCTCACTACATCGACATCGAGCTTGCGACCGCCGAGAGAGATCACAAGCTGGCGCACGAACTCGAGAGAAACTCTGATGTCCTCATCGTCTCCTGGCACGGCCTGAAGGGTACACCGACCCAGAGGGAGCTTGCCACCCTCCGAGACAGGGCGATGAAGGTGGGAGACATCGCCAAGGTCGTCCCCACGGCGAGGAGGCTCGAAGACAACGGAAGGATTATCTCGCTCTACAACGGAAAAACGAGAGGCCGCCTGATCGCATTTTGTACGGGGGAGAAGGGAATCATTTCTAGGGTGGTCTCCATGATGGCGGGGAGCCCTATATCTTACGTAACGGTCACGCCGAACCCAGTCGCGGCGGGGCAACTGCCCTTCAAGCTGGTAAAGGAACTCTTGGGTCCAATTGTCCGCTGAGAGCTACATTCTGGTGGGGACCACCGTCTCCAGGTCGCCGTCTCCGGCGATGATGAATGCGGCCTTCAAGGCCGTGGGACTACCCGCCTCCTACAGGGCCGAGTCGATCGAAGCCGGCGGCCTCGCAGAGTTCTTCTCGGGATGCAAGCGCGCCGGAATAGCCGGAGTGAGCGTTACGATGCCGTTCAAGACGGAGATCATGCCCCTCCTCGATGTCCTTGATGAAGGGGCAAAAGAGGTCGGTGCGGTGAATACCGTGAAGCGAGTTGAGAAGAGCTACTCCGGGTTCAACACAGACATCGATGGAATTCTAAAGCCTCTCCATGCCCTCGCCAAGGAGAGGAAACTGATGAGGGGCGCGGTGATCGGGGCCGGCGGGGCGGCCAGAGCCTTTGTCGGGGCGATGCACCGTCTCGGCTGCCGGGAGGTCGCGGTGGTCGCGAGGAACCGGCCCCACGCAAGTCGAGTCCTCGGAGAGCTGGGACAAAGGTTCCCCGATATGACTCTGAGAGTTTTTCGTATCGAGAGGGGAGATATTGAGAAGCTCGGAGAAATCGATATACTCTTCAACGCCGCACCGATCGGTGGAAACGGGGCCAGGGTCCCGAAGGAACTCTTTGCCCTCCTGAAGGGAGGCCCAGTCGTCTTTGACGCCGTCTACGACCCAGTCGAAACTGAACTTGTACGGGAGGCAAAACGGTGGCGGTGTCCGACGATACCCGGCCACGAGATGCTCCTCTGGCAGGGCTTGGCTGCCTTCGAGATATGGACCGGCACGAAGGGGCCAGAAGAAACCATGAGAGAGGCGCTAATCGACGCGCTCCGGGGAAGAGCGAGATGACAATGATGAGGGGGGCCGGGAAGGCGTTTGGGGCGGTAAGCATAGTGAACGCCCTCGCTGGAGGAAAGGGAGCAACCGTGGGAGTGGCGCTTGAGACGGATGCCGAAGTCGATCTCGAAGAGGTGCGGGGGAATTGGAGGGTTGAGATAAACGGCGAGAGGGCCGACTCGAAGCTAGCCGTGGAGATCGTGGCCTCCGTTCTTAGAATGTGTGGCGAATCGCCCAGTGAGTACTCCGGTACCATCTCTACCAGGTCGGATATCCCGATCGGTGTCGGTCTGAAGAGCTCATCATCTTCCTCGGCGGCGGTCGCACTCGCAACATCCGCAGCCATGGGGAGGGAACTGAGCATGAGGAGGGTCATGCTATGCAGCGCCGAAGCGTCCCTGAAGGCGGGCGTTAGCATGACTGGAGCCTTCGATGACGTCGCTGGATGCCTGCTGGGAGGCTTGAACATAACTGACAACAACCGACGAAGAGTGGTGAGGTCGACTCCTCTGAGAGGGTCGTTCAAGGTGTTGATCATGGTGCCAGAATCCTCGAGCGGAAGATTGCAAATTGACCTCGAGGCGGTCAGGAAGTTTTCCTCGGTGGCAACGGCCGCGTATGAGATGAGTCTTCGTGGAGACGTCTGGAATGCGATGACGATGAATGGGCTCCTCTACTCCACGATCCTCGGTTACGACCCCGGCCCCGCCATGGGGGCGCTAAGAGCGGGGGCTTTGGGAGCGGGCCTTTCCGGCAGGGGACCCGCGGTGGCTGCTGTCTTCGACAGACGAAGTCGCGGAGTCGCAAAGCTTCTAGACTCTTGGCGGGCAGACGGGGGGAGGGTGATCGTTACGGAGACTAACAACCGGAGCGGAGAGAGGAGCAGGATTGGGTAGAGTCAGGGTTCTCTCGAGAGGTACCCTCAACGGAAGGGTGAAGCCGCCTCCGAGCAAGAGCTACACCCACAGGTCAGTCCTCCTGGCCAGCCTCGCCGAGGGAGAGTCTCGTCTCACGAACGTCCTGTTCTCCAGAGACACAAAGGCCACAATCTCCGCCTGCACCGCGATGGGTGCGCGGCTCACTGCCTCGGGCTCGGGCGAGGGGATGCGCATCGTGGGGGCGAAGCCTCGGGCACCCGCGGACGTGGTGAACGTTGAAAATTCAGGGACGACTCTGAGGTTCATGACATCCGTCCTCTCGCTCGCAAAGGAGGGCGACTCGGTCCTCACCGGAGATTCGAGCATTCGAAGCAGGCCGATGCAGCCGCTCCTCGATGCTCTCGGGAGACTAGGCGTTCAGGCTTGGTCGGCGCTCAGGAACGGGCGCGCCCCGATAATCGTCAAGGGAGGAGGGATGAAGGGAGGAGAAACGAAGATTCGAGGAGACGTCTCTTCACAGTTTGTCTCCTCGCTCCTGATCTCGTCCCCGATGGCCGAGGGGAGCACGACCATTGCAGTCGAGGATGCCGTCTCGAGGCCATACCTGGAGGCCACTCTCGCGACGATGAAGAGCTTCGGCGTGGAGGTCGGGCGAGACGAGTTCTCCGAGTTCGAGGTGGCTCCCGCCTCCTATGAGCCCGCGGACTTCGCCGTCCCATCCGACTTCAGCTCCGCGTCATTCATCATGGCCGCAGCGACCGTTACCGGAGGGAGCGTGAAGTTGGAAAACCTCAACCGTCAGTATCCTCAAGGCGACTCCGCGATACTGGAGATACTGAAGTCGATGGGAGTCAAGGTCGTTACAAATGGGAATTCTGTCACAATAAAGGCCGAGGGTGGGAGACTGAAGGGAGGGAAGTTCGACCTTCGAGATACCCCCGACCTCCTCCCCGTAGTCTCCGTACTCGCGCTGAAATGCGACTCGCCCGTGGAGATTGTGGGCACCGCGCACGCACGTTTCAAGGAGACGGATAGGATAGCGGCGGTAGCGAGTGAGCTCAAGAAGCTGGGGGTGGAGGTGGAGGAGAGATCGGACGGGTTGCTCATTCCACCCCCATCTAAGCTGAGGAGTGCGCCCCTGGACGCACACGACGACCACCGAATGTTCATGGCGCTTTCAACCGCCTCCCTCCTGATTCCCGAGGGAGCCCCCATCCTCGGGGTGGAGTCGCTGGATGTTTCTTATCCCTCGTTCCTGGAAGACCTGGAGAGGCTAGGGGCCACTGTGAAGTGGGAGTGAGGTAATGACGGGAAACATCTGCGGCGAACGCTTCGTCGTCGCGACTTTCGGGGAAAGTCACGGCAAGTGCATCGGGGCCGTGGTCGACGGGTGCCCTGCGGGGCTCTCTCTCACCGAGGAAGACATCCAGAGGGACCTCGACCTGAGAAAGCCGGGTCAATCCATCGTCACGACGCAGAGGAGGGAAGAAGATGTGGTGGAGATAATGTCAGGCACATTCAACGGTCGCACAACCGGTGCACCGATAATGATGATTATCATGAACTCAGAGAAGGACTCCAGACCGTACGAAGTCCTGAAGGACACGCCTAGACCAGGGCACGCCGATTTCACGGCGAGGGTGAAGTACGGAGGCTTCAACGACTACAGAGGCGGGGGGAGGTTCTCGGGGAGGATCACCGCATCCTTCGTCATGGGAGGAGCGATAGCAAAGAAACTACTGCGGGAGACGCTGGGGATAGAGATAATGGCATACACAGTCGAGCTCGGTGGTCTGAGGGCTCGTGGCTTTACGGAGGAGCAGGTCCGGGAGAGGTATTCCAACGAGGTCAGGTGTCCGGACCCGACGGTCGCCGATGAGATGAAGAGGAGGGTGGTCGAGATGAGGGGGAAGGGTGACAGCCTTGGGGGGGTGGTGGAGTGTACGGCAGTTAATCTGCCGGTGGGTCTGGGCGAACCTGTCTTTGGCTCCCTCGACTCTGACCTAGCCCGGATGGCCCTTTCGATCCCCGCCGCAAAGGGAGTGGAGTTCGGGTCTGGGTTCGAGGGATCGAGGATGACAGCCACTCAGAACAACGACCAGTATTACCTGGAGGGTGGGAAGCTCGTCTCAAGGACGAACAACTCCGGGGGTATCCTGGGAGGACTCTCCAACGGCATGCCGCTGAGGTATCGAATAGCCTTCAAGCCCGCATCCTCCATCGCGGCAAAACAGAAGACAGTCGACCTCTCGAAGAACGCGGAAGTCGACCTGGTGGTTCCAGGGAGGCATGACCCAACGGTCGTTCCGCGCGCCGTCCCTGTCGTCGAGAGCGTCACGGCACTCGTCCTTGCGGATCACGCTATGAGGGCCGGAATGATCTCCCCCGTTCTAAAACAGTGAATAACTTGTCTGAGAAGAGGAAGAAAGAATTGGCGAGACTTCGGGGCGAGGTCGCTCAGAAGACGATTGAAATAATCAAGCTAATCGCGGAAAGGAACAGACTCGCGGAGAGAATCGGGAGCGTGAAGAGGAGTGAAGGGCTCCCTCTTGACGATGAGAAGGTTGAGGACGAACTTCTGAGGAAGGTGCTCCGTGAGGGTGAGAAGCGTGGAGTGGAGAGACAGCTCGTCGCGAAGATAGTAAGCTCTCTCATCTCCGAGGCGAAGCGAACGCAGGGGCAGAATCCCGGAGAGGGTAGAGCCTCCCCCATGTCGGTTCTCACGAAGGTCGTCAAGCTCCAGAGGGAGGGAAAGAAAGTCATAAGGTTGGACGTCGGAGAGCCAGACTTCCCCCCGCCCGCCGCCGTGGTAGAGGCATGCCAAGAAGCACTGAAGGGTCAAAAGACCCACTACACGGAATCTCGCGGGATCCCTGAGCTCGTTGAAGCGCTCCGTGCCTACCTGAAGAGCAAGAGTCACTTCGATGCAAAGCCGGACGAGCTCGTGGTTACAGTGGGAGGGAGGTTCGCCGTCTACGCCGCAATCGCGACTGCGGTCAAAGAGGGGGAAAGCGCGATGATAATCGAACCAGCCTGGCCGGCATACAAGGAGCAGATTGAGTTCGTAGGAGGGAAGGCAATCTCACTTCAGACACGCCTCGAAGATGGCTGGGAGGCGAGCGCGGAGATGATAGAGGAGCGTATCGGGCCGAACACAAAGGCCATCGTGCTGAACTACCCCTCCAACCCTACAGGAAAAATCGTGAAGCCGTCTCTCTTCAGAGAAATTCTGGAGGTAGCGAACGACCACAACCTGACCGTGATCAGCGACGAAGTCTACGATAGTTACTCGTTCGCCCCCTGCCCGAGCATTCTGGAGGGAGGGGCGGAGAGGTTCATCTTGACCTCTTCCTTCTCCAAGACCTGGTCGATGACAGGCTTCAGGGTGGGGTATGCGGTCTGCGATGGAAGACAGACGGCCGAGAAGATTGCGATGCTCGCATCCTTGATGTACACCTCAGTCCCGGAGTTCATTCAGTACGGAGCGATTAAGGCACTCGAGAGTGAAGAGGAGGCTACTCGCAACAGGGAACAAATGAGAGAACGAATAGCGATCGCCTCCCGCGAGCTCGATCGAATTCGTGGGCTGAAGTACTACAGGCCCGATGGGGCCATGTACGTCTTCCCTGAGTTGAGAGAGGAGAGCTTCGACTCCTCCGGGTTCGCTGATAGTCTGCTGAACGAGAATGCAGTGAGTGTCATTCCGGGAACCGGATTCGGCAACTACCCGAGGTGCTTCAGAATCTCTCTCGGGTCGCCAAAGGAGGTAATCGTGGAGGGTATCAGGCGGATAGGCGAAAAGATCGCTTGAGGGTCGCTGTGCTCGGCTCTTCGGGCGGGATGGGTTCCCTCCTCGCGAGGTACTTCATATCGAAGGGGCACCGAGTAGTCGGCTTCGACCCGAGCAAGAGGGGGAGGCCCATTCGCGGGCTCAAATTCGAGCGCTCGAATCGAAGCGCCGCCGAGGGAGCGAAGCTCGTGCTTCTCGCGCCTCCGATTGACCTGTCACTCCCGGTGGCGGAGGAAGTTCTCCCTCAACTTTCGGGAGGCGCGACTCTCATAGAGATCTCCTCCGTCAAGCGTGAGATCCTCCCCAGACTGCTGGAATTGACCCGCGAGAGAGGGGTGAGACTCCTATCTGTCCATCCTCTCTTTGGACCTTCTCTCCGGAGGACGGCGGGGATGAAGATAGCTGTGCTCACAACCGAGAAACTCGAATCACTCAGACTCGCGAAGAGAGTCTTCCCCGATGCGAGATTGATTCCGGTCGAACCCCAGAGCCACGACAGAGAGGTCGCTCTTGTCCTTTCTCTCACCCATCTAGTCGGTATGGCGTACGGAGCTGTCGTTGGGAAACGCGAGGGTATCGCCCGCTTCAAGGAGCTCGCCTCCCCGTCATCTCTACTCCAACTGACGGTCGCGGAGAGCATTCTGGCTCAGGACCCCTCTCTCTGCTCCTACATGGACGTGGAGAACCCATCATCACTGGACTTTCTGCACGCATTCCAGAAGGAGCTAGGGACGCTGGAGGAACTCCTGGCGCACCATGATAGAGGGGGATTCGAGGAGAAATTCATGGCGACAGCCGGTCTGTATTCGAGAGGAGAGACAGCGATGGCTACAGAGAAGGTGTACCGCGCCATCGAGGCTAACCGCGAGTAGCCGCCTTCAGTGACCTTACGTATTCTTCCACGTTCTGGAGCACCTTTGATTTGTTTTCGCGATAGTCTGCGACTCTGTCAACTATGCTGCTCCCGACGATCACCCCGTCGGCTCCCGCCTCGATTACTTCCCGCACATGTTCTGGGGCTGAAATCCCGAATCCAACAGCGAGGGGCACCCTCCCTCGAGTGTACCTGTGCGCGAAGGCGATCAGCGCGAGGGTGCTTCTCCGTAGCGACTGCCTCGCTCCGGTCACCCCGAGGACAGAGACCAGATAGAGGAAGCCAGAGGTGTTCGAGGCAAGCATTCGCATTCTCCCGGCGGAAGTGGTCGGGGCGGCGAGAAGGATGTTATCCACTCCCATCCTCCGAGAGAGCCGGGCGTACCTTGAAGCTTCGTCCAGCGGGAGGTCGGGAACGATAATCCCATCGACGGAGTGCGACTTGGCAAGTCGAAGAAAATTTTCGAAGCCCTGCGAATAGAGGATGTTGAAGTAAGTCATGAGAGCGACAGGCACGTGGTGCTTCTCCTTCGCATTCTTCGCGAGCTCGAGGACTCGACGAGGAGTGGTTCCGGCGGAAAGGGCTCTGACCGCGGCTGCCTGAATCGACTTTCCATCGGCTATCGGGTCGGAGAAAGGAATACCAAGCTCAAGGATGTCCGCCCCTCCAGCGACGACTGCGTCGATGACTTTTGAGCAGGTATCAGGGTCGGGGTCCCCGCCCATGATGTAGGTGACCAGGGCGCCTTCACCTCCTGCGAGTCCTGCGAAGGCCTTCGAGATTTCGCTCATTCAGATTCCAACCCCGCTTCCTTCGCGACGATCTGGACGTCCTTGTCTCCTCGCCCCGAGAGCGTAACAACGATGCTCTGCTCTTTCTTCATCGAACGGGCCATCTTCACCGCGTGGGCGACGGCGTGGGCTGACTCGAGGGCGGGGAGTATCCCCTCGACCTCTGCGAGGAGATGAAAAGCGCGTAACGCATCTTTGTCTCTCACGGTCACATAAGTTGCCCTCCCTCTCTCCTTCAGGTAGGAGTGCTCGGGACCGACCCCCGGATAGTCCAGGCCGGCGGAGACGCTCTGCGTTTCACGTATTTGGCCGTCTTCATCCTCTAGCACATAGGTCAGCATCCCGTGGAGGACTCCCTTCCTCCCCTCCGCCAGAGATGCTGCATTCCTCCCCCTTCCGGCCCCCCCTGCCTCCACTCCCACGAGCTTCACGCCTCTCTTCTCGACGAATTCGTGAAAGCTACCCATAGCATTGCTACCTCCTCCGACGCAGGCGACGACAGCGTCGGGAAGCCGCCCCTCTCTCCTTCGCATTTGATCTCTGATCTCTTTGCCTATGACGCTCTGAAAGTCCCGCACGATAACGGGGTAGGGGTGGGGACCAACCACCGACCCAATCAGGTAGTAGGTGGTACTGACGTTGGTCGCCCAGTCTCGCAGGGCTTCATTTATCGCGTCCTTCAGCGTCCTCGAGCCTGCCGTGACGCTGTGAAGCTCAGCCCCCATTAGTTCCATCCTGTAGGCGTTCAGCTTCTGCCGCTCGATGTCCACCGAACCCATGTAGACTTCGGCCTTCAGCCCAAGGGCGGCGCAAGCGATGGCCGTGGCCACACCGTGCTGCCCCGCTCCCGTCTCGGCGATGACTCGTTGCTTTCCCATTCTCTTCGCGAGGAGACCCTGCCCGAGGGTGTTGTTGATCTTGTGGGCGCCGCCGTGCAGGAGGTCCTCTCTCTTGAGGAAAATCATTGCCCCGCCTGCCCTCTTCGTGAGGTTCCGGGCAAAGTAGAGCGGGGTGGGGCGTCCAGCGTATTCTCTGAGCATGCCGTCGAGCTCTGCTCTGAATCCGGCGTCGCTCTTCCACCTGAGGTACGCACTCTCCAGCTCCTGAAGCGCAGGTACCAGAGTCTCGGGGACGAACTGCCCTCCGAACTCCCCGAACCTGCCGTTGACCGGGTAGGATTTCATCGTCAGCCCGCCTCTCTAGCCCTAGCGACGAACTCCCTGATCTTACCGCGGTCTTTGATGCCCGGGGAGAGTTCCACGCCGGAAGAAGCGTCGACCGCGAACGGCCTCACCCGACGTATGGCGTGGGCCACGTTTTCGGGAGTCAATCCTCCCGAGAGAATCATCGGGGTCGGCGCAATCCTCTCTCTGACTTTGAGGCAGAGTTCCCAGTCGGAGACCCTGCCCGTTCCGCCCTGCATTCCGTCCCTGTAGGTGTCCGTGAGAAGGGCGTCAAAGCCGGCGACTGCGCCTGCGACATCGAGGGCTTCAGACGTCCGGAGAGGATAGGGCTTGATCAGCCCGACCCTGAGAAGGGATCGAATAGCCTCGGGATTTGGCGGGTCCCCGTAAAGCTGAATGTCATTCATCCTCATTCTG
>Ga0209160_1003972_pt1 | contig 11944 bp, 13 predicted proteins | sample GraSoiAngelo_153_FD_186167 | JGI IMG/M metagenome (GOLD analysis project Ga0209160, IMG submission 186167) | Grasslands soil microbial communities from the Angelo Coastal Reserve, California, USA - 14_1009_12_40cm (SPAdes) (version 2) | ecosystem: Environmental > Terrestrial > Soil > Grasslands ...
GTTTCAGGGTCCATCGATCGTAATAGTTCCTGAGAAACCAGTTCGAGGCTCTTTGGATCCGGATTTTTCCAAAGGGGTCCCAGTTTGATGACAGATTCTGGAGATGCGTAGTAAGCATGTTGGAGTGCAACGCCAACTACCACTTTTCTTTCAGAAGCCTGAAGCATGTCGAACTCCTGGGACAGTGCCTACTCAATTAGCTACCTCCGATACATATTAACAACATTATTTGGTCCGATTCAGGTACGTCTATCCGATCTTCTTGTAGTTTGATTGCTAGTTCTTGTTCCATTCGTGAGGGGTTCGCGTGTAGTCGTTCGCGCCAGTCGCCCCGCTGACCCGACATCTGTAAGGCTGAGCTATTGTTCGGCTACTGCTCAGACACAAGGGCGAAACTGTTGATCGTCAATTAGGCTCTTGAAATAACTCGAAGAAGTTCTGGCCTCTTCAAATTCGAGGGCTCTCCAGGGAAATTACAGTTTCAGCGGTTGGTTATATGCCGCGGAGGGGACCCGACTAGACAGGTCAGCAGAGAGAGCGACACGTCAAATATTGGCTCGCGCTCCGTGATTTAGAAATCATTTGAAACGTGAGGTCCTACTCAGTAAGCTTGAACGGGTAATCGACATCATTGAGCGTGGCAGAGACCTCCCACTCGACATCAAAGAGGTCTACACTTTCGGAAGTTTCGTTCGAGGGAAAGAAGAGCCTGGTGACCTCGACCTCATAATGGTTCACAGTGAACTTAGCCCAAAACAAGCTGAGCTAACCGCCAGAGCAATCGAAGGCCATGGGACGTCCCTGGATCAGCAGATGAATGGAAGGCTGAAGTCGAATAGCGAAAACATCGACGTAGTCTATGGAACAAGTTTGGAAGCAGTAATTCACCTCTTGAAGGTGAAGCCGTCGACTATCGAAAAGATATGGTCAAATGATGATCGCGATTGGCAAGAGAAACTCAGAAGGATTCAATCGAGGTCCCCTGAGGAAATAATCGGAATCCTAGAAAGAGAACTGGAAAATCTACGCGAATACACTCGAAGACTACAGTACAACTTGATAGCTTATCAAAGGGTGGTAATGCCAAAACTGTCGGGACCCGAGTTGACAAAGTTTCAATTGGAAATAGCAGCTAGGGTAGACGAGATCAAAAAGAACAAGAATTTCGAACCATTCGTTCTGCTTCCGTAGGTGGAAAACAGCTTTGTTTCTATTTCGTCAACGCTTAAGGGCAGGCTGAGGCCTGTATGAGGGGATGGGTCCATTTTGGCTGTGATTTGTGGTTTTAGGTTTGAGGTTCGGCCTGAGGATGAGGTTGTTGTGTTGGAGGCTGATCATCATACTGCTCATGTCTGTGTGGACTGTCTTACGTTGTTGACGGTTCATCGTCGTATTCATCATATGAAGGTGGAGAAGGTGATTGTTGAGATGGCTGAGCGTAGACCAGTATTGGCTGAAGCGTAAAGAGCAAGGTCAGGTTCGGAGCCCGACTATTCCAAGCAGCCAACAAACCTTTCCGAAACGTCGCTCTTCCTCCGGAGTCCCCGAAAGACTGCGTAGAACCGCTCAATTGCCTTGGAGCATAGCGATCGTCAGGCTGATCGCCCCTTCGGTCCGACCCTATACCTCGGCTCGGCTTTGGCGAGCCGTTCCATCCTTTCCAGTCTTTTCCATAAAGCGGGATATGTCCTCTTTTTGTGGGTGGCAACTAAACAATTGCAACTTCGGCCATACGAGTCGAGGCCGTGATAATCAGCGTCCGAGTACAACTTTTCCATGGCACCGGCCAATTCATATGCCCGCGACAGACGGTCGGGGACAGGGACAGGCTTGCGAAGTATCGCCGGGAGAACATATTCTTTGAAGATTGAATAATACCCGGTCTCTTTCTTGAGACGCTCAATTCTGCTCCAAAAAATCTCTTTCCGAGCCGTTTATGACACCCACTTCGCACGAAGCGGCAAACATCTGATGACAACACCTTTACAATAAGCCTTAGTCACAGGTTCTATACGCCTACTGCAGTTAGGCCGCGGTTCGGACTGCGTAAATAGTCGAATCGTTCATGTGTGGTTGAATAGTTTTGGTCAAGGATGGTCGGCACTCGAGCGACAAGATCCCTCTTCAACTGTTGAGGGAAGCCCGCCTGAGACAGCGGGACGGAGAGTGGCTCAGCTCGGCAAAGGGTCCCGTCATCCGCAGATATCGGGGAAAGTACGTTGCAATAAGGAACAAGAAGATACTGGCAGCTAGCACTACTATGAAGGGGCTCTATGCCAAACTTGACAAGCTAAAACCGGGGATGGTTCTAATAACGAGGATCGAAAGGCCCGCCCTTCTCGTATATGTCGAGCTTCGCTAAGAAATGGATGAGGCAGAAGACCCAAACTGGAACCGTCTATCGTCCGGTCGTAGATCTTCTCTTTAACGAGGAGACCGGCCGCAACCTCTACTCTTTCATAGTTGACAGCGGCGCAGACATCTCACTCGCCCCACGTCAGTTGGCAGAACGGATAGGCCTCGACTGGGACAAGGGCTCGAAAATAACTCTTTCAGGAATATCTCCCAAACCTGAATGTACCCTTGAAGGTCGAATCCACAAGGTGAGTGCGCTAGTTCCGGATCTCGCCTTCGAACTCGCCCTGCCGGTCTGCTTCGCTAACGGCAACGCACCCTTACTCATCGGACGAGAAGGCTTCTTTGACGAATTCGACATCACCCTAGACAAGACTCGGCGAAGAACCGTGTTCAGTAGGAAGAGAGCGCGACGAGCATAGTCCAGATGGCTGAGCGTAGACCAGTATTGGCTGAAGCGTAAAGAGTAAGGTCAGGTTCGGAGCGCGACTCTTCCAGGCAGCCAACGAACCCTTCACCATTCTCGCCGCAATAGCCTCAAGGATCCATAGGATCAGGTCCTAATCTGCGGGGTTTTCACTTCAATCGTTTTTGGAAGCTGGGTACTGTTATGCCGATGATTCTATCGCCTTTGTAGTGCAGTATTATGTCATTGCTGAGTACGGTACTGTCAGAGGCAGCCTTCGGCGGGCCGAAGCTGATGTAGAGCACGTCAGCCTCCTTATCATAGTCGACGTCCAACTCCTCAACCTTGGAAACGGTCAACGCTTTGGCCAAACAGCACCCCTCTTCCTAAGATTCCTGACATCAGAAGTTAGGACCGCCGTCATAATAAATCCATCCGGATCTGGGACAAGATTCCAAACCCTGAAAGGCATTGATTGAACTCTCCAAGAACAAAGAAGGCATTCAAGCGTAGAGGATTGGAGAGGTCGACGAAGGTCCATATCTTGAATGATCACTTGAAGAGTGACTGAAGTGTGAAGAGGAAAGTCAAGTTCGGATGCCGGATCTTTCTAGCGGCCAACGAGCCATTCCAGCAGATCATCAAGAGAGCCCAATTCTGCGAGAAGTACGGCTTTGACTCTGTCCTCATAGACGACCATCTGCTCTACGGGACCGAAGCCGCAGCCGCACCAGAACCGTTCACAACCCTCGGCGCAATAGCAGCCGGGACCCGGAAGATCAGAGTCGGAATCGCAGTAACAGACCTCGTCCGGAGACACCCAGCCATCGTAGCCCAGACCCTGGCCACACTCTCCAACCAGTTTCCGAAACGGGTCTTCCTCGGACTGGGCGCGGGCGATCCTATGAACCAGACACCTTTCGGATTTTCTGCGGAACACCGCGTCAGCAGACTAGAAGAGGGTCTGAAGATTATCCGGCAGCTGTGGAAGTCTAGCATAGGGAAACCACAGAACTACAAGGGACAATTCTTCTCCCTGAACAACGCATACTTGCAAGCCGGCCAAGAGAAACAGCCCGTCCCGCCAATCTATCTAGCAGCCTTCGGTCCCAGAATGCTGAAGCTCGCGGGGGAGGCGGCGGACGGATGGATGCCGCACTGTCACACACCTGCAACATACAAAATGGATCTTGATACCATCATCGGGTCAGCCCACAATGCAAGTCGAGATTTCGGGGCGTTCCGCTCTGCATACTACACGCTCTCCTTCATCTCCACGAATCGCAAAGAAGCAGACCGGAACGTACTCGGTCCAGCCAGATACTTCCTAGCCCTGATACCCGAGGCGTTGAGGAAGATTGATCCTTCAGCCAGCCATCCCGGCCGAATCTGGGAGAAAATACCATATCCGAAAGAGCAGAGAGAAGCAATCCGGAAGATCGCCGCGGACATTCCAGAATCAGATGCCTACAACACTGTCATCCATGGGACCCCGGACGATTGCATCGAACAGATCGAAGGCTATCGGAAGGCTGGCTGCAAGGAGTTCATGCTGACCTTCGTCCCGAAGAGAGGATTATGGTCAACAACAAACCTACTTCCACAGATACGGCTCTTCTCGAATGAGGTGATGGGTGGCCAAAACTAATCACGCAACAACTGCCTTTTCATGGCAACGAGAGCACACGGATTATGTGTCGCTCGCCAGAAATTCGGAGAATTTCTCCGAGAGAGGCCCGGGAGAAGTGCCTCGGCTAGGCAGATGAATCACTCTGAAACCTCGATAGAGGAAAAACGCGAAGGATTCGAACGCCGCGATTAGCGCCGCGTCACTTGCAAGTCCGATCCAGTTGTAGCTCCATCCAACAGACCAGAATCCCATCCATGGAATTGGAAGACCGTTTGTCCAAGTTCCGTACTCTGCGGACCAAGAAAACAACACAGTCGCGCATGCTAGCCACCCTGCAGACACAGGGATTACAATGTTCCGGAATAGAGATAGGTGCCTCTGCCGCCAGAGAACGACTGAATAGGCGATTCCCGCATAGAGCAACACATCTAGAACGAAGACATCCAATGAGTACGTGGTGAGCGAGACAGGACTTACAACTCCAAACCGACCTACACTTCCTGGATATTCAAGATGCGTCTTCCAGAACAAGGGCAGACCGTACTGAGAAATCTCGCCGAAGCTCGAACGGTATGCTAGTACAAAACCGGTAAGCCAAGTCACCAACGCAGCCAAGACTGGAATCAGCACAAACTCGGCTGTCAGCAGCGAAAATCTTCTTTTGAAGGTGAACAACCTACTTACCAAGGATGCGTGATCCCTCCGAAGAACTTATCTCAATCAACAGGTTTCACTTGGACAAATTATCTTCCCGCGGCAAAGCTTGGGTTCCAGCTCTTCAACTCGTCTCGTCGAATCGCCGTATATTTGTCACCGTTTGGCAATGTCATTAGGGATCGAAGGCTACTGGAAGGTTGGCTGCAAAGAACTCATGCTAACCTTCACACCCAAAGGAGGACTCTGGTCAACAACAAACCTGCTCGAACAGATGCGGCTATTCTCAGAGAAAGTCATGAGCAACTGGGTAGAGTGCGGTTCATCGCTTTTGTGAAGCGATCAACGCCCATGTCATCCCGGTGATTCCGAATAATGTGATCAGTACGCCAGCCAAACAGCGTACCGGTCCACTACAGAATTGCGCATGCAAGAAATCGCGCCACAGCTCACGGTGTAGCGAATGCGTTCTCAAATCCTAGAATCGCCAAGATTAACCCTGAGCATATTACTACTCCGAAAAGAATTGCTCTGATCAAGAGCTTTCGAACTAATACTACGAACAATCTAGGCATTGCTGAACTCTCGCCATTGAGATGCTCAGGAGGGAAGCTGAACGACCTAATGGGAACCCAAATCCATGATAAGAGCCAACAGTGCAACGGTGCATCCAAGGAGCTAATCCCCTCAGGAGCGCCACAATCCCTAGGCGAGTCCTTTTTTATATCCTATTCTACTAGATTACGGCATCGGCTATTTCCTCCCAAGGACCAGAAGCGCTGAAACCGAAGGTTACCTGAAAGTTTGTAAGCGGTCCGTTAGCAATTTCGTATTCTGAGGCCGCTCCCCCGCTCGACATTATCATCGTAAATCCGGATTGGGCAGAAGCGGTGGCTCCTCCAATCTGAACCCCGGCGAATACAAGGGTGGTACTGTAGTCACTGGTCGACACTGTCGCAGATGACGCCATGCTTGTGGAACTCCCAGTGCCTGGCAGGGTAGAATTTGGATCAAAGGGATTGTCGAAGTTTGCACCGCTTATGGCGAAGACCTGGAGCCCATTGTACTCACCACCGTAATACGGCTCGTTGCAGCCTGAGATCGACTCAGTGATAGTGTCGGAGGACAATACGCCTGCGCTCTTAGCCCACCATTCCTGAAGTTGGTCGCGCCACCCGTAAGACGGATCGTACCTGCCATAGACGACTGGAGATCTCGCTGCCCAAGTTAGGCCGGCCGTGTCAGTTACACCGAACGTGCAACTGGTGGCGAGGTCGAGAGTCTCCGATGTGAAGACTATGATGATATCATTCTGGCGAGTGGTGCTCAACGTAGTGGGGCAGGAGAGGGTGAAGTGAGAGCAGTTTGCCTGGGCTGAGCCGTCTATTTGAAGCGAGGGGCAAGAGTCCACGGTGATCGGTACGTTGGGTGTGGTGTCACCGAACCACTCAAGCAGTTCTTGCACCATCCTCCACTGGAAATTGTATGAGCCAGGAGTAGAGGGGGCGGTGAAGGTAAACTGGAAAGTGTACTGGTTTCCCGGAGTGACGGGACTACTAAGGTCGACTCTTCCAAAGCCCCAAATGTTGTTGTCCTGAGGGTTTTGTGAGCCCAGACGGAATGGATTGGGATCGTTAGACGGCGGTAACCACGTTGTGGTTCCGGTGTTTTTCATTGTTATTGAGGCAGTGGCCGTCTGACCCGTACACATTGTTGAGGATGGAGAGGTCTGAGAAACATATTGTGCATTGTCAGTTGGCGTGACCTGAGGCATGGTGTACAGATGTCCATCGTCGCATGGGCAGCCGAAACTGCCGTCTGTGCCGGTGAATCCCAAAAGTAGCACGTTCTGAGTTGGAACAAAGGCCATTGTCGGGTCCTCCAACGATTCTGCACTCATCGCTCCACTAAGTCTTGTGGGACCGGTCCAAGATATCGCGTCAGGAGACGAATTGTCGTAAAGATAGAATGGATTGGTGACCCCCACGTATATCATGTGAAAGCTCTGTTCGACAGGATTGTATTGAATTGTAACCCAGTAGCCGCTCTGTCCAGGAAAGTCAGCTCTGTTAGTCCAGGTTATCCCGTCGCTAGATTGAATGACGTGCAAAGATTTGTCATACTGGGATACATAGGCCATGTACAACTTTCCGTTGACAAACGTCATACCTGGTGAATCCCATAAGCCGATATCGGTTCCACCAATCCGAATGGGGGTTGAAGTGACGAGTGACCAGCTTTGGTTGAAGACTGGGCCTGTTGACTGGTATAGGAAAACCTCGTTGCATCCGCAATTGTCCCCCTGATTGTTCCGTATGAATGTGTTGTAGTCTATGAGGAGACGGTGATTAGTTGAATCGAACGCAATTGTAGGTCCGTTTACTCCCCAAGTGTTTGCAATCTCGGCGATATCAGTTATGAATACTGGGTTTGACCATGATGAACCGTCTGTGGAAGAGATCACCCACATATCGATTACAGTTGGATCCATTATGTTAGGCGTGTGTTCGTATACGATATACATCCTCTGGTCATCTGGGTTGTAGACAATTCCCATGCTCCCCGGATCTGCTGCTCGGCTAGTGTCCACAGCACCAGTCCAAGTGATCATGTCAGTAGATGAAATGACGTTGACGTTGCCGCAACATTGGACGTCCGAAGGGTAGGCTAAGAACATCTTTCCGAGGTGTGGATTATAAGTCATGGCAGGTGAACCGTTTGCCATCTGTGACAATTTGCTAATGGAAAAATTCCAATTGTAGGTGGCACCGTTTGCTTGATGAATTGCAACAGTTGAGAAAATGCTTCCGAGTGCTAATATCAAGAGAACGACAAGAGCCAATCTTGTTTTCATGTGGTTTTTCCCTTAGGCTTGGGGATTATCGTCGAACCAATATGAAGGATGACTCGCCAGCGCATGAGAACAAGAGTGTCCATCGGCGCATTGATATGATCTACGTGTACATGCGGTACATTTGGGAAATGCGAAAGCATCTGTGGTCCTTTGTGTCCGGATTCACCTGCCTGGTTCCCTCACTTCCAGATGAGTCTACTTGGCAGTAGCGGGGATCCGAATTGAATCAATTGTAGAATGTTGGCGCCGTCTGCAATTTGTCTGTCCAATTCCAAGATTATTTGAAAAGTTCATTCCTGAAAAAGAGGGAACGGCACAAACCCCCGGGCAGCCGGCCAATCCCACCGGTCTTACACCAGAGAAACAATTGTCACGGCGCTCCGTCATTCAGAGTAGTATGAAACGAAACGGAGCATCAAACCTCCTTTCCCAGATACGACTCTTCTCAGACATGGTCATGAGCAACTGGGTAGAGATAAAATGAAGAGTGGAGTCTCAGCGCGCGTCCCGCGCAAACGGGCCGCTGATTGTGTGAGTGGAGTTCTGATAAGCGACAGTGCAGTTCTTGTCGAAAAGCGACGAGCCGATGACGACGCGGACCCAGGACTAGTTTTGCTTCCAGGGGGCCACGTAGAGGTGGGCGAATCTCTGGAACGGGCTCTGAAGAGAGAGATGCTAGAGGAACTAGGGGTACGAGTCGAAAAGGTCGCGCTGATTCGCGTCCGATATTATACGGCGTCGAATGGAGAGAGACAGAGAATACACTATTTTCTTATCAAGGACTGGAAGGGGAAAATCAGGTCGAACGAAGCAGAGTCTGTCTACTGGGAAGCAAACATCAGCCATCTAAGCGATACCATAGAGAGAAAAATTGTACTAAAACTATTGAGTCAACGCTCTAGCGTCTAGACATTAGCCAACGCGTGGGCAAGGTATGATACAGCTCCAATTTGGGTCCACGCTCGAACACCATTACCCCTAAAAGCCGGAACACGCTAGATCCAAAACGAGTCGTTTCTTAAATGGTATCAAAAACAGGGTTATCCGGAATAGTCCTACTGCCTCTGATAGCGCTCCTTGTCTACGTGCCGCCGGTCAATGCTGCTTCACCCAGCATGAGCCTGGACGGCGTGGCGATTGGCAACTCATACAGTTGTGACACATCATCTTGCTCTAGCCTTTGTTCCAGTCACCTCAATTGTTCGGCGTCTGCAACGTTGACAACGACGAGTAGCAATGATGTGATCGTTGTGGTCGCCCAGTGTGGGATCTTTGGAAATTGCGGATCATGCTGCCCTTCACCTTCCTCTGTTGATAATGTAACATCAATTGTCGATGATACTGGTCACACGTGGACCTTGAGAGCGGCGTACACGCCCCCGCACGGTCGTCCCATATGGGAATATTACACCGTAGCCGACTCGCCTCTATCTTCAGACGGAATAAATGTCACATGGTCCGGCTCCAACGCGTTTGTCGGCTTCATCGCCATAGGCGTCAGTGGAGCAAATACTCAACACCCTTGGGACCCATCTCGGAATCTACCTGCGAAACAGGCGCTCTCTTCAGGTTGCACCGATCCCAGAACGTGTACGATTAATTTTTCACCGGACGGAGCGCAAGACTTCGTTATAGTCAGTACAGCCATAAACGATGACCAGAGCTGTCAGGGCATCTCACCATTTCATAACTTGGCTAACGCGATCTTCGGCCAGGCCGAAACAGACTATTTGGTAACTCGAGTCGGAGGCTCAAACAGCATTTCGTTTACCTGTAGCGATAGCAGCCCCATGACAATCCTAGGTGATGCTCTACAAGGTCCCGGCCGAAACTAAGGGCGGCAACGATAACCTGCTAAAATCCTACTTCGACAGTAGTCTTCGAGCAGCCCATTCTCACTCGACTTTTAAGGAAGACGAAGTCTGGCCGGAGCCTATCGTGCAAGGGATGGAGTAGGCTAGCTCATGCGCAAGTCAGAACTTAGCCGAGTCCGAAAGGCGTGGCCCTTGCTGATTGTTCTAGCTCTAGTTCTGGCCGGGATGGCCTATCTCATTCTCTCGCATATTGGATCATATGTTTCCTCATCTGCGGTGATCGAGCTTGACAAAGACCTGATTTCGACGAACGGGCTGATGATAGCTTTCACTGGCATAATATTCACAGGCATGGTAGCTGAGATACGGTTCAGAACCGAACGCGCGATTCAAGCATCAGATCAGCAGCGTGCCAATAGACTGGAAAGAACGTCGAAAGCTCTCAGAAAGACTGCCCTGGTGAGCTTTCTGTTCTTCGCACTATCCCTGTCAGATGCAATTGGGAATCTCCCCGATCCGCTATCCTCCCCATCATCAACCTTCTCCCTAGCAACCACCTTTGTGCTTCCTGTAGCGTTAATGGTAGCAGGTCTGATCAGTCTAATGACTGCGCTGATAATGATAGCTTCGGAGTGAAAACCAAAACTACATTCGAACGATCGTCATCATAACCCTCCGTACTCAGTCGACCCGCGGAACCAGTCGAACGAAGACTACCGGAAGGCAAGGTGCAAAGAGATCACGATCACCTTTGTGCCAAAGGGAGGACTCTGATCTTCAACCAGCCCTATCACAAATACGACTCTTCTCCAGAAAGGCGCTGAGTAACCTCGACCAATCATTGGACCGTTCTGACACAGACTAACGAGTGGCCTCGGTTATCCACTGCCACTGGTTGGAGGTATGCCACCGTACGGAGCCATGAATGGCTGCGGTGTGATGGGTGAGGGGATTTCTCGCCTGACGATGCGCTGTCTTGCCAAGTAGTACGCTCCTGCGTAGAGCAGAGCTGGTATGATTCCTAGGAAAGAGGTGAGAAAAATGGCGGGAAACACGAATCCGGTTCCGCTGAAGAAAGGAAGGATGAACAGGAAGTTTGCGATACTGATTGCGATTGAAGCTGCATAGGCGGTCCATAATAGTATCCGGCCGTTGCTCAGCTGAAGCGCATAGGTCAGCAGGACCTCGGAGATGCCTGTGACTCCGCCACCGATAATGGTGATAACACCAAGCCATGCGAATGACGGCTGAACAAGAGTGCCAGGACCAGCTCGATAAGAAAACGCCGCGAAAAACAGGACGACGAATCCAACAATTGTAACGCCGATGCCTACGAAGAAGACTATGAGTGCCAGTATTGCGTTTCGGGCATGCTCGCGTCCAAAAGCCTCACGTCCAAGAATAACCAGCAGGGCACCGATGAGCGCTACGAGTCCACCTATCGCGCCGATGAATGGAATCCAGCTGATTGCCAGGCCGATGATCAGGAGTAGTAGACCGGTTCTTGTGTTGTCTATCTTGCCCGCTAGATGGTGTTCCCAATAGCCAGCTGCTGACCCGTAGTACGGGTATGGTGGCGGCTGAGGCCCGCTGAAGGCTGGGGGCATTGTTGGAGGCGCAGCTACTAGTGGGGTGCCGCAGGTCAGACAGTATCTCGCCGTTGCCACGTTGCTGGCTCCGCATCGCGGGCAAGCTATGGATGACGTTCAGAATCCTCTCGTATCATGACAATGGGGAGAGGAGAGAATTAACCCTTGAGGGTTGGACAGTTGCGCTAGATAGAACACGATCTCACTATAACGGGGCCGCTCGCCTCTTTTCCAACGAAGCGCTGAGTATTCGGAACTAGGCGACTTGCCTCTCAGTTTATCCTAACAGGAACTACGTCAAGTAATCTTTTTTCTTGAGGTCTCCTGTTCCTATTGTCCATGCGTAGGCCGGACCGAATCGGTGCAATCGTGTTAGCTTTCACGTTGTTTGTGGCTTACTGGGGGTGGGCAGGCCTCTTGTACTTTCAAGGTGTGGTTTCCCTACCGCTCGGTGCACTTGGAAGTGAAGGTCTCTTGCTAGTGTTGGTTGATGTGGTTATCGTGAATCTCTACGCTTTTCGTCAGAGAAGGCGTGCCCGGACAAGTCCAGATCGGCGCCAGTAAGACATAGGAAAGGTAATCAAAGCGACGGCCAGCGGTAGTCTTCTCCAACAAGGAGCTGAAGAAGTGCTGAAATTAACT
>Ga0209160_1003985_pt1 | contig 11922 bp, 12 predicted proteins | sample GraSoiAngelo_153_FD_186167 | JGI IMG/M metagenome (GOLD analysis project Ga0209160, IMG submission 186167) | Grasslands soil microbial communities from the Angelo Coastal Reserve, California, USA - 14_1009_12_40cm (SPAdes) (version 2) | ecosystem: Environmental > Terrestrial > Soil > Grasslands ...
CGACGAACCAAAAGCCTTTGAACATCATTTCACCTGACAAAATCGCTGAGCCTCAGCCAGAATGCTCTCCGTCATCTCCCGCCAACCGTCGGGCCGTGTGACCAGGGCCACGATCTGGGCCAATTTCAAGTACGCCAGTCCAAGATACGGTTCCAATTGCGCCAGGGACTGGATCCCTGCACAGGATTGATAAGTGGCCGAGAAGCGCTTCGCCAGCGGATCGAAGCGATGCAAAGAGCCCGAATGGAGCAGCCCGAGATACCCGACATGAGCGATAAAATGGGCCACGTCGAAAACCGGGTCGTACTGGCAGAACTCGTCGAAGTCCAGTCCCGTGAAGTGCGCCCCGTCAACTAGCAGATGATCGGGAGAAAAGTCGCGATGGGTGGGGCCAAGCCTCCTTTCCTCGATTTTCTCAATTTGCCTTTCGATTCGCGCGAGAATCCCTTCGAAGCTCCGGGCTGCGTCGGGAGATACTTGCTCGAGGGGTTGCCTCCTCGCTCCGAGCGTACGCAGATGGTCCTGCAAGCTGTAGCGCCTGCCACTCTTGATGCCGCATCTATGCAACTTCGCTAGCCATTCGGCTGCGCCTTCCATGGCCCATTCAAGATTGGGTTGGGTCAGAACGAGATTTCTCAACAGCTCGCCTTCGTAATGACGAAGGAGCAGCAGTTGCCATTTTGCATCATAGGCCAGGGGCTGACTCACGGTCAGCAAGCCGTCTGCAAAACCGTGATTCTGCAATTCCCGGAGTGTACTGTAGACTTTCTTCCCTCGCCCGTTCGCATAAGCTTTGGCGATCAGCTTCCGGCATTCGACCCCGCCGCTTTCTTTGGACTCGATCCTGAGCTGCAATGCCACAATGCATCGTTTGCCCGGAACGTATCGGAGAAGATTCACGCGACAGTCCGAGATCCGCTTACCCGCATCCATCCATTCGACCAAGAGAGAGGAGAGAAATTCCACCAACTCGGGCGGTCGGACCAGAAGACTCAATCCGGGAAGAGCTGCGTCCGTAGGAATGGACCGGGATTCGGCCGCCCCGTGCGTTGGCTCCTCCAAGACCATTTTTCCACTCAAGGTGTCCTCATTTGGCTGTCCGCGCGGAATGCGGCGGTCTGTCCGCGAAACTGAACTTCGTAAAGTTCAGCATAGCGTCCCCCCGAGCTGAGCAATTGCTGATGTGTCCCCGTTTCAATGATTCTGCCGCCTTCTAGAACCAGGATGGCATCGCAGCGGCTCACCGTGGACAGACGATGCGCAATGATGATGGCCGTGCGACCAGCGATCAGGCGAGCCAGGCCTTCCATCACTGAAGCCTCAGAAGTGGCATCGAGACCGGTTGTGGGCTCATCAAGCAAAATGATGGGTGCGTTGCGAATCATTGCTCTGGCGATGGCGAGCCGCTGCCGCTGCCCGCCCGAGAGCGTCGCTCCGCGCTCGCCGATCAGCGTTTCGTAGCCTTCGGGCAATTTCTCGATGAACTCCTGCGCGTTAGCTGCCACTGCCGCAGCGACGATCTCATCCATCGTGGTCTCTGGCCGACCATAGGCGATGTTGTCGCGTACCGTCCCATAGAACAGTACGGTTTCCTGCAAGACGAGGCTCATCTGGCCGCGAAGAGATGGCAGCGTGTAGCTGCGGATGTCGCGGCCATCAATTCGTATGGAGCCTCGATCCGGGTCGTGAAAGCGCGGGATCAGGCTGAGAAGCGTTGTTTTTCCTGCGCCGGTTGAACCCACAACGCCCAGAACCTGCCCCGGCTCGGCTCTGAGACAGATGTCATGCAAGACGGGCTTGTCGGATCGGAACGCATACGCAACGTGATCGAATTCGATCTTGCCCTTAAATGACGGCGCGACTCTGGCACCAGGTAAATCCTGCACCGCTCGCTCAGTTTCGAGGAGGCCGAAGATGCGTTCCAAGCCCACCTGTGCCCGATTCAAAATATCCGATTGCTTGGAAAGGTCCCGCATTGGCCTGTAGAGGCGGCTAAGATAAGCGAGCAGTACGAGAAGAGAACCCGGCATCAAATGGCCCAACAGAACCTGACGAACGCCGTACCAAAGTACCAGAGCCGTTGCCGACGCAACGACAAGTTCCACCAGCGATTTCAGTTTGGCCTGCAGCGTGCGTGCCTGAATGCCCGCCGAGATTCGCCCGAGATTCTCGCGCTCGAAGCGGGCCTGCTCGTAATCTTCGCGCGTAAATGCCTGCACGACGCGAATCGAGGAGAGTACCTCCTGTGCGATCGAGGCAACTTTTCCCTCACGCCGCCGGACATCGCGCGAGGCCTGTTTCACGCGCCGTGTAAACCGGTACACCAGGACGAACAATACTGGAGCGACGCTCAGAGCGATCAGGGCGAATCGCCAATCCATCGCAACTATGATGAGGATCATGCTGCTGAGAGCAACACTGTTGACCAGGAGTCCCAGCAAAGCCGACTCGATCAGTTCTCGGGCCACATTGATGTCACCAGTCAGGGTGCTCATCAGGTCCCCCAGCCGCTGCTCGTTGTGGTAGGAAAGCGAGAGGCCTTGAATGTGCCAATAAAGGTGGCGGCGCACGTCGTGCATGACCCAGTGGCCGATGCGCGGCATCAAATAGTCCTGAACGAATGAAGCCACTGCTCCCAGACAGGCGATAGCCAGCACCGATGACAAAGCAAAGTACAAGACTCCCATGTCACTCGTCCCGAAAACGGGAGCAACGTACCGCGCGACGCCGTGAGGGAGAGGCTGCTTCCTCAGAATGTTGTCGATGACGAACTTGAGCGGCCAGGGTTGCAAGAGGTCTGCAACGATTTCTCCAAAGGCTGCCAGAAGAGCGGCGGCAAGGTAGAAACGATAGGGTTTAAGGAACCGAGCCAGCTTCAGTAGGATTCGCATGTTCTCGTAAGCCGTCTTCTTAATCCAAAACCATCTGCCAGTGTTAAGCGATGTTGCTGGGCTTTTTCAAAACAATCTTCCAGGAGGCATGCCGCTTCTTCGTTCGTTTCGCAGCGTAACAACGATATTTCTTATCGATAAGATGGAAATCGCAAAAGAGAGTTGTGATTTCCTTCTCCGTAGAAAAGTGGACCGGCACTCCCTTCCCGGGTCGCAAAAAAGTGTTCTTTTCGATCTCTACGCCCTGGCCGTAGAGCCACCCTTCGGATGATTTCAAGGTGACGAAGAAATAGCCTCCCGGCCGGAGCTTGCGGTGGACGGTCTGCACCAAATCTTTCATTCCGCCAAACGTCGTGTGGTAAATGACGTTGTACGCGATCACCAAATCGAAGAAACCGTCCGGATAAGGGATCTCAGTCATGTCCTTCTGGATAACGGTTGCGGTTAGTCCTTCCCGGCGAAGCCACTCCTGGCAGTATTGAACAGCGGGCTTGGAGAAGTCAGACGCGTGAACCTCATACCCTTCTCTGGCGAGAAGAAGGACATGCCTTCCCACTCCGCATCCCAGATCGAACGCCCTTTCAAAGCCCTGTACCTTCAAGGCTCGGACCAGCTGCTCAACCATTTCATCGGGTCTGAGCCACTTTTCGATTGTCTTCGTCTCAGTCCACTGCTCATCCCAAGTCACGACGCATATCCTCTGGCCCAGGGCCATTGAGAGGTCACCAGGGCTCTCAGCCAATGTGGGAGTTGCAACATGAGTTCAATTCCAAGCCCCTCTCTCTTTTCCGTTTTGAAATTTCGCGCGAAGGCCCTCGATCAACTCGAAAGTCCGCTCCAGAACAACACGAGAAGCCAAGTCCCTTTTCAGCAGCCGCGCCAAGTAGTGAATCTCAGCGCCGATGCGGTACCAGAGCAGCTTCTTGCGATTCAATGCCTGACCTGCCGCCTGTTCATAGCCATTCAAATACGCGGCATGAGCTTCTTCAAGCTGGCTCCTATTCCCGTTGTTTTCCTCCAAGTGCCAATTGCAAAACAAGGACACATCATACTTTAAGAAAGCGATGAATCTGGCGATCTCCCAGCAAGGATCCGCCCGCGTGCAGCGGTCAAAATCAACTACGGACCAGGACCCGTCCTCGTTCAGCAACTGACGACAGCTGAAATCGCCGTGGCAAAAAGAAAATTGCGCTCGTTCGACGGGAGGACAATGTGAAACCAGGAAATCGCGGAGGCCATGGAGAAACACGTCCTGTTCCGGTTGAAAAAGCTTGATCCATTCAATGGCGGCCGTTAGATTTTCCACGAAGATCGTGAGATTCCATTCAGGGGCTTCAATCGGCAGTCGGTGAATGTGTTGATGAATCTGGCCGGCGCTGTGAAGCAAGTCAACAAAGTTGTCCGCAGCGAGCTGGACGGTCAAATCTGTACCTGGCTTGGCCTCTTGAAAGAAAAGACCGTTATTCTCTTCGATCGCCAGTGGCGAAGGCACCGAGAAGTAAGACCGTGAACGGCTGGATGCAGTGGAGACGCGGACAAGCCCTTGATAGGCTTTTCTAATCTCGGATCTGCGCAAAAACTTGCCCACGACAGGCCGACTCTCAGGTCCGCCTGTGCGAAACGTCAGCCGCCGACCGGGGACATATCGGAGGACTTCTGTCGTCGCGACAGCTTCTTTCCCGCAAGCGTGAACTAACTTCTCTCTGAAATAACGACCAATGACCTTGAGACGGGGATCGTCAGGAAACACGGAGCATTCGATTCCGCCTGATTGAGTGGAATAAATGACTGTCAGGGCACGAAAACGGGGGACGCTGGATTCCTCGTGGATCTGCCATGACCAACAAATTCTTTTCAATTCCCAGCGTTGATCTAGGGCAAAACGGGCAGTTAGCGACGCGTAAACTTGACCATCGTGGCTGTCACTGGTGTTTTCCTGCATTTCACGCCGGAGGCGCTCGTCGGCCATTAAGTTCCTAAAACGGCAGATGTGCGGAAAAAAAGGATGCCGTGACCCGATCACCGAAAACGATTTCGCAATCCCTAGCAATGGATCATTCCCCTCGTTCCAGAATTTGCAGGCCTTCATCGAGCATGGCCCCTAGTTTTTCCTCCCAATCCGCTACGCGATGATAGAGGTTATATTTTGCAAGCTGGAGGCAGGCTGCCGCTTGGTGAAACGGAAGGCGCGACTCGACGTTCGCACCCCCGCTTGCCAAGTATGCTTTCTTGAATGTCTCGGCCGCTGAATCTCGCAGGCGGATTGAGCGAAGCCTCCCCAAGGCAAGCCGCCGCAGTGCCACAATAAAGTTGGCCACATCTCGGGCAGGCTCCGCGACCCCATAAGCGTCCCAATCAAGAGCCACGGTTCGATCTTTGGCGAGGATCACTTGGGCTGGACTGTAGCTTCCATGGCTCGCACGTTTCTCCACGCCGCCCTGAGCTAAGGGGGAATCTTCTAGCCGCTCGAGAAGCCGCCTGCTTTTGTTTGCGAAAGGTTGGCCAAGTCTGGCGATCCTGCGAGACCATCGCTCCAAACAAGCCATTTGAACGCCAGGCTCGCGAACCGGCCCGATCTTCGGAGCCACAACGTGGAAGCGCGCTAGCCAGCGCCCGCACTTCTCGCTTGCTTCGATGTGAGCGTCTTCGTCTGCGGTCAAAAAAAATTCGCTTGCGACCCGACCTGCTACTCTCTCTTGCAACAGAAGCTGCAGCGGCTGGAGATAAGCGACCGGCTGCGGAATGGACAACTCCGCATGCTTTTCAAACCCGGCGCGTTGGATTGCCTGCATCGCCTCATACACATCAGAGCGGTCAGTCGCATAGACTTTGCCAACGAGGTCGTAGCAACTGCCGTCCGTTTGTAGGCGAATGGCTACGGTGCAGCGCCTGCCAGAATGCAGTTTCAGCACGCTCACTTGCACCTGGTCGAGCCGTCTCGATTCCCACCCAGGCAAGGAAACTCCTTCCAAATCTTTGAGCAACTGCGCCGGATCGAGGACGGCCAGAAGGCTCGAAATCTCTGGAAGCGGAGCGGGTTGGAGGAATTCAGGCAACGCCTCTCTCCTCCCGCAAAAACAGTTGCTGGTCCCCCCCGACTAAAGCCTCGACCCAAGCGACTACCTGGGAAGCATTCTTACTCCAGGTGTAACTCCGGCTGGTCATGCTGGCCTGCTTCCCAAGAGCCAGTCGCAGTCGGGAATCCTCCCGCAATCGCCGAATGCAGCGAACCAGGTCTTCAACGTCTCCGGGCTTGAACATAAGACCACTCTCACCATCCACGATGACTTCGGCGATCTGCCCTAACCGGCTGCCATATATTCGAAGAGCTTCAGCGGGGAAAAGTAGAATTTGCTTAAGTCTGGATACGGCGCAACAGCAACATCCATCGTGGCTAAGTAGAGTGGGACTTCCTGGTGCGTAACCTTTCCCGCCAACGTTACCTCATGCTCTAGCCCTGCTTGACGAATCTTCTCCTGCAACGATTCGCGCAAGGGGCCGTCTCCCACCAGGAGCAAATGCATGTCGGGGTCCCCTTGGTGCAAACGCTGAAAAGCCTCCATGAGAAGATCTGCCCCATGCCACTGTTTGAACGTTCCCAAGAAGCCGACGACAAAACGGCTGCCCAAGTGAAATCGCTTCCGCACCGGTTCTCCATCAAGTCGGTTGTGGAAGAGGTTGGCATCCACCGCGTTCGGCAGTACGCGGATGCGCTCGGGCCGCACGCCGGCTTCTTGCAAGTGGCGGCGAAGCGATTCGGAGACCACAACGATGAGATCGGCGCCGCACCAGATCATCCTTTCGGTCCACTCTGCCAATGAGGAGAAGGTCAGCCCTCGATACTGCTTTTGTTCGTAAGCAAGAGGTGCGTTCACTTCAAGAACCAGCGGAAGAGAATACTTTCTAGCCAGCCAAAGGCCTGTCATGCCCCAAAGGCTGTTGCGCTCGTAGATAAAGTTGGGGCGATGCGCGCGAACGTGGCGCGCGGCGAGCCTGAAGGCGGTGAGATTGTGCAAGCCGCGAACGAGATCCGGATGGTAACGCCCCCTGCTTCCTGCGAGGCGATTGGCGCCACGAATGCTGCTCGCCAGGGCACGATTCCACTCTCCAAGGCGCAAAGGGAGCAAATCCCGGCTCCCGTTGCGTGCATCCGTACTTTCGTTCGACGCAGCATGACACGTCACGGTCACTTCATGGTTTAGGTGCCTGAGAGCGCTCACGAACGCTCGGATGTGAATTGAGCCACCGCCTTGGCTCATCAAATCAATACCGGGATCGGTGCAGAGGTAAAGGATTCTCACGGGCTGACTCCGTTTTCAAAAAGGGCCCGCAGTTCCCTGGCGCTTTCCTCAATTGAAAAGCGCGCCTCCATCTTGGCGCGAGCAGCACGGGCCAGGTTTTCCCGCAGCTCGGGCGCGTTCAAAAGCTGGTCTAGAGCATCGGCCAGTAGTGAAGCGTTGTTGGGTGGAACGAGAAGGCCATCCCTCCCGGATTCGATCAGCTCAGGAATGCCCGATATCGAAGTCGACACGACTGGCGTTCCACTGGCCATGGCCTCCATCAATACCGTCGGGATGCCATCCCGGTCGCCCCTGCCGCTGATTATGCACGGAAGGGCAAAGACGGTAGCGCGGTGGAAGGCCCCGCGAACCACTTCTTGCGGCTGTGCACCAAGAAACTTGACGTTCGCCGTCAGACCCAGGCGCTTTGCTTGAGCTTTCAGCAAGTCCTCCCACGGACCCGTTCCGATGATCTCCACCTGAAAGGGCCGCCCTCGTCGGCGAAGAAGCTCGCAAGCTAACAGTAGGTCGACCAAGCCTTTCTTCTCGATTAGTCTGCCGACGGAAAGGATCATGGGCAGTTCAAGCTGTGAAGCGCGGGGCAACTGGAAGCTGAAATCACGCAGATCCAGCCCGTTATAGATGCAACGAACCTTGCCGTTGGCGCTGGGGCAAATCTCGGTGGAAAGGTAACGCCTGTTGTACTCGCTCACTGTCACAACCGCGTCCGCGAATTTCATCTCGGCGCGAAGAATCCTAGGCTTTTGATCCACGTATATGTCCCGGGCGTGCGCGGTGAAGGAATATCGAATGCCGCTAAGCCAGTGCGCGAACATGGCCACTAACCCCGGGGCGGTGGCGAAATGCGCATGGAGGCGCACCACAGGTTCCTGGCGCAGCAATTCCGTCAGATAAGCCGCTTCCAAAAAATGTTTGAGAGCGCCCCAGCGAAAATAGCCCGCTGCCCGACCCAGGCATCCGAAGTAGAGCTGGGGCTGCTGACGGGCCAACCGGTAATTAGCGGGAATAATCGATCTCCAATGTCGCCGGAACGACAGATAATTTACGCTGGCCCGCACGCGCGCTAATGCGCCGTGGACCGGCTCGCCGCCCGGGTCTTTCACCGAAAAGATGCGCAGAGGCACACCGAGCCGCTCAAGAGCCAAAATCTCGTTCAGCACAAATGTTTGCGACAACCTCGGCCATGTGCTAACGACGTACCCGACCTTAGTCTTTTGGTTAGACATGGGCACCCACTGCTTTTTTCGCAATGAATTCTGCTAAGTGCACTGCTGCTTCGATTCCTCCATTTGTGTCGAAATCCCGGTCAGAAGCGGGATAATCCGTGCGCTGAAGATCCTCGATAATTCTTTCGGCGAGTTTCTCGGCTGAGAGTTCTTCAGGGTATGTCACATCAATCAGACCCCTATGCTTGAAGAGCTCCACACGCAGCCTTTGTTCGGCGCTTGGTCCAACGCGGGGGATCGCCAGAACTTTTTTCTTACACTTCAAAGCCTCAGCCAAAGTGTTATACCCAGCCATGCACACGGCCAAATCCGACGCAGCAATGGCGCTCAAACTGTCATCCAGATACTGGACCAGCCGGACCGGGAGGCATTGAGACGCTGCCTCAAGCTCCTGGTATAAGTCAGCGGGAGCATTCACACCGGTAGCCATGACCGTCATGAAATCGGCTTGAGAACCCAGTAGACGGATGGCTTGCAGGTATGTCCGCATCACCAAATGACCATCGCCACCGCCGCCCGCGGAAACAACCACAAATTTCTTATCGGCGGGAACCCCGAGTGATTGCCGCACCTTCTGAGCAGGTTGTAGCGGCCGCTGACTGGCAACGTAGCCGCAGTAATGGGTTCCTTGTGGCGGCGCGGGTAGGCAATATGTTTTCTCAGTATCGAAAATTTCGCGTTTCCCGTAAATCAGAATGCCATCATAGTATTGGGTGATCGCCTCGTAGGCCCTGTCCTGTGTCCAGACGCGTCTGATGACCTCCTCGGCGTCCAAAATGTCTCGTAATCCGAGAATCAGGGCGCAATTGGGGTATGCCTTCTTCAGAGTCGTCAGCGCAGGAAGCAACTCTCCTTGAGCTCCGCCGGGCATGTGATCCACCAGAACCAAGTCCGGCTGGTACTTAAGGAGCCCCTCATGCAAAAGAGCCATCCGCAAGAGTTGTACCTCCATGATAGGCAGATGCAAGCGCGAGGCTTCCCACTGGCCTGCGGTGACTTTTCTGATGGAAGGCAGCTTGACGTGATCCATTCCGTCGGGGAGTTGGAAGAAAGGCGCCACTGGCGAATCGGCGAACAGCAGAACCCTGCTGCCGGACACCTTTTCGAGGAAGTGAGCGCCGATGGTGATTGTCCTTCTCAGGTGGCCGAGACCAAGGCCGTCCTGAGAATAGACAGCTATCCGCGGACTGTTTGTGCCCCCCATAGACGCCCACATCTTACTGTTTGGGCAGAGTGCCCGTGCCTTACATTACCCTACGTGGGCCGTTGCTAGGGGCTGGCGTGAGGTTGGCCCTCAATAGGGAGAACAGACTCTTGAAGTCTGTTGGGAGATACATACCTCGCGGGGCCCCGTGTTACAATCAGGTGAATACCCTATTTCGCGATGAAAAAAAACTCCCTCGCAGGCCGCGAGCGGAACCTCCCCGTTAATAATGGAAGCCACGCGCAAGAAGCAATGGTTGCTTGAAGCGGAAATCGCCATTCCTCACCTTCGCGAAAACGATTTTTGCCCGCGATTTCTCCGCACGGTCGACGCGCACATGATCCGCAGATCGCAGCAGGTTCCATTTCGCTTGGTGCAAACGGGGGCCCTCGACGATGTGGATCACATGTTTGCCTGGAAGTCCCTTGTTTTGTAAATCTTCCAATCAAAAACACACCACAAGAAAAATAGCCATTGAGGTTTTTCCAAAACGAGGCCGCCTATAATGGGAGGTTGTTTCAATCCTGACTCCCCGTGTTTGGTCTCTCGACCGACGTGGCTCGCACGCTATCGAAGAAATGTACTGGTACCAAAAATTTTTCTTACATTTTCTCTTCTGGAAGCCTCTGAGTAGATAGAGGGAATTAGTCGACGAACTCCCCCCAGGTCTTGCCTAATCCGAATGCTAGACCGGGTCAAGAGGCATTGCGGGGAGCGGGGAGCCTCTGCGTGCCACCTTTGGAAGCGCAAACCTCCTAGTTGGAATGCTGCTTCGTGCAGGCGAAGTAGCGTGCCCAACTTTTGATCCAACGCAGCTTCCGCCACCATCCTGCGGCTGTAACCCAGCGTGAAGGTGAAGCCGTGCAGCTTCTGTTCTTGCCCGGCCATCTCCAGCGTACCCAGATGCCCCCAGTCCACTTGCGCCTGCTTGCCCGGAGCGTCTCGAAGCGCCGCACGGCCACGACTCGTGCCGCGCTGCGTTGCGGCCGCAACCAGTCCGTCAGAATCGTGTAGCCGCCTGCATAGTTACGCTCGCGCAATTCGCGCAGCAACACTCGCGCGTTCCACACTCCGGCGCGCAGCCGCTGTTCCAAATACGGCTTGAACGCATCGAGCTTGCTCGGCGGTGCTGACCGTGGGCCATACTCCGGTGCCAACCCCGCCGCCTGCATGTACTTGCGAATCGTCTTGCGGTCCCAGCCGGTCAACTTGCTGATGCCCTGGATGCTCATCCCTTGCCGTTGCAGTTCTTTCAGTTCTTGCACGTCTCTCCCCCTTAACAAGTCTCGGAACCTCCTCCGTATGGAGTGGTCTCCGGTTTACCACGTTAAGGGGTGGGGAAAATTCAACCGGCACTATGGGGATTTTTGCACCGGCGCTGACATGTGGCCATTGGGGCAAGCGCACGACCACCTTCTGGGGCAAACTGCACACCAAGAAACACGCACGCACCGAATACTTCCCCAAGAGCGGGAAGGTTTATCACGTCTTCTCTCGCAGGCTATACCGCCAGATCGGCAGGATTTCCATTTTTGCTTCTCCCCTTTGCCAATCAGTATACGGCCGCCGTTTCGGTAGGACACCCGAGCGGGATTAGCGATCGCCGAATTTGCAGCCTCTGTGGAACAGGATCGGGATTTTTCTGCGGACTTTCCTAGAGTCCGTCGAGCCGCATTTCCAGCCCGATGAAAAACTCATGTCGCAGAATCTCCGCGAGCTTGCGGCCTGAAAGTCACCCCTTCCGCAATGTGTTTCCCGCAGAACTGGTCTACCACGACAACATCGGCAACAAAGTCTTCTCCCGAGTTGACGACGGGTGGTGCGATTTCAAAATTGAATACGACGTCTCGTGCGAAGCCACGTGGGTAAAACACGTCGGGGTCCATATAATTTGAGGCCCGAGTGTGGGGACGCCTAATGTACGCGTCTATGACTTGGCCCTGCTGGGCTGGACCAGCATTTGTGATATGCAGGCCGCAAATGATGAGCATATGCGGCACCTTGCCTCTGCCACCCTCTTGCCAGTAGCACTGACTATAATCTGGCGTGACTGTGAATGTAATCCTTCGCGGCGGTTGTCCAGAACCCCATGGCTTATCGAGCCATTTCCAGGACCAGGAAAAGAACCGCTTGATGTATTCAAAGAATGCAATTGCCGACCCAATAGCGCCGAGGGCGACCAGAAGGGCTACAAGTTGCTTCCACGTCATGCGGCAAAGAATATCAGAAAACTTTGAACAGTCATCGTCTGGCGCGGCAAAGAATGAGAGATGGTCAGCAATGACAGTAGCAATGGGGAT
>Ga0209160_1003989_pt1 | contig 11917 bp, 11 predicted proteins | sample GraSoiAngelo_153_FD_186167 | JGI IMG/M metagenome (GOLD analysis project Ga0209160, IMG submission 186167) | Grasslands soil microbial communities from the Angelo Coastal Reserve, California, USA - 14_1009_12_40cm (SPAdes) (version 2) | ecosystem: Environmental > Terrestrial > Soil > Grasslands ...
CAAGGGCCAGGAGGCAAGAATACGAATGTGTATCCTCAGTGATGACTATGAAAAACATTCAAATAATAGATGGGGCGGACAATTGCACCTACAGTGTATTCGCTGCAACTGAGGAAGAGTTCTCGGCGATATTCCCGGGCGAGACGGATATCGAATTTTCCGAGGATTTTTTTGACCGCGTCGGTGAAGAGCGAGGTATTGAAATAACACGGCCAATTTGGCAGCGGCCAGTCAACAAGAAGAATGTGGAAGGTATACACGGCACACTGTTTTATCAGCTCTTGGATAAGAAGCGCTTCTACCCCACAAAGCGAGAATCTGAGATGGTTCCCTTGGGCGTTGACTTCTAACGTGCGCAGTTGAGCCCTATGGCGAAGTAACCTCGACCGGAACGAGCAACAATCCGTACCAGTACACCGGACGCGAGAACGATGGTACTGGGTTGTACTACTACCGGGCGAGATATTACAGCCCGAGCCTGAAGCACTTCGTCAGCGAAGACCCAATGGGGCTCGCCGCTGGGTTGAACGAATACGCCTACGTCACGAGCAATCCGATCAGCCATAACGATCCACTTGGGCTTGACGGGTGGGGTGACATGACGGCAGCCTTCTGTCCGAGCGGTTCATGTTTACAACCGCCCCCATCTAATGATTGCCCACACTGCAATCATCCAATCGAGCTTCACACGGGGGGTGTTTGTGCACCGGGAGACGCAATGTGTCCAATCGCAATGCGACAAGCTGGAATCCAAGGTCCCTACACCTATACCACCGCAACTTATGACGGCGACTGCCTGGCTAAGTTTGGATTGGCAAAGGTTGTCGCTGCTGAAGGTGGGAATTATATTTACAAAGCAGCCGCAACAAGGATTGGAAGTGCGAGCGTAACAGCCTTCGTTGACACAGCGACGAGCACGCCTGTTACCGCAGTGTTTCTAGCCGGAGGAGCTTATGCCGTGCTGAAGGAATGTAAGTGTCACGACAACTGAGGCCCATTGGAATTGGTTAAGCGCTCTCCACTATTGATTTTGTTTGTTGTGCTTACTGCATACCAGTTCGCGAGGCCCTTCACGCCTTATTGGTTGGATGTTCTCGTGATTTCCTTGGCCGTGTCCTTGCTTATCTGGCGAATGATTGGGCACCGCCGCTCGCAACAGAGTAGTCGAGATAGCACCTCGCTGAAGTCGAGCGAGAAATGAGATTGTAGGCAAGCATGAAGATGAAGATCGCGCTCTCTATAGTCTTTTTTTTTCTAGTATCTTCTGCGATCGCAGGGCCGACAGTAGCTCAACTAACGGGTGACTGGCGCTACGCTGAGGATGGGCATAGCTGTGAGAATATTTTTTACAAAGACGGCACTTTTACCGGCAAGGTTGCGCTGCAAGGCCGTGTTGTCTGGGAGTACGCTGGAACATGGTCTTTGAGCGGAGATGTACTTAGCTACAGGTATACAAAATCGTCACTTGCTCGTATTCCGGCAGGAACAGCCGGCAAAGACAAGGTAATCGAGATTTCCAGTGTCCACTACATCATGACTCCAACAGCCATGTCCTAAGCAGCGTCGATCCGCTCAATCAAGCGACGAACTACACCTACGATGGCAATGGCAATCTGACCAGCGTCACGGATCCGAACAGCGGCAAAACCCAATTCGGTTACGACGCACGCAATCGCCGAACCTCACGTACTGACGCCCTCAACCAGTCCGAATCGTTCACCTACGACGGCATGGGAAATGTCCTGACGGCGACCGATCGCAAGAGTCAGGTCACTACCTACCACTACGACGCGCTCAACCGCCCTTCGCTCATTACATATGCGGGTGGAAGCACGGTGACGCCGACCTACGATGCAGGCAATCGGCTGACCCAGGTAGTTGATTCGGTCTCGGGCGTGGAATCTGATCCAAGTCGGTACAGCAATCTGGCGCAAGCCGGTATAGCAGTCTGATCGAAGCCGGTACGGCAATCTGGTCCAAGCCGGTACGGTCGGTGTGGGTAATCCTGACGCCTTTGCCCTGTGCAGAGGTGCCGATGAGTTTTCGGAGATTACCCATGAAGCAGCTGATGGAGCTGGCGCGACTGCGCTTTGCGCTGGGTCGCTCGTATTCGGAGATTGCCGCGAGCCTGGGCGTGGCACGTTCGACCGCGCAAGAGGCAGTGAAGCGTTTTCGGCTGTCCGGGTTAACGTGGCCGTTGCCCGCAGAGCTGGATGAGGATGCCCTGTATTCACGACTGTATCGGCCCAGCGTGGTCTGTGAAGCGACCGAACCGGACTTTGCTGCGTTGTCGAAGGAACTGGCACGCAAGGGGGTGACGCGCAAGCTGCTGTGGCGCGAGTACGCCGATCAACAGTCGGGGCAAGCCCTGGCTTATGCGCAGTTCTGCGCACGCTTTGCCGCGTTCGAGCGCCGGCTGGATCCGGTGATGCGGATGACGCACAAGCCCGGCGCGAAGCTGTTCGTCGATTACGCGGGGATGATGTTGCCGATCACGGCTCGCACGACCGGTGAGCAGACGTTCGCGCAGATCTTCGTCGCCGCGCTGGGCTACTCGCACGCGATTTATGCCGAGGCGAGTGCGAGCCAGAAGGAAGTCGACTGGATCGGTTCCAACACGCGCGCTTTGCACTTCTTCGGTGGCGTGCCGGAGGCGGTGGTGCCGGACAATCTGAAGTCGGCGGTGACGACGACCGATCGCTACGAGCCGCGGATCAACGCCAGCTATGCCGAATGGGCGCAGCACTATGGCACCGCGATCGTACCGGCACGGGTGCGTTCCCCCGACGATAAAGCCAAGGTCGAGAATGCGGTGCGTCTGATCGAGCAAAGCGTACTGGCGCCGCTGCGCGACCGAACCTTCTTCTCGCTGGCCGAACTCAATCAGGCCATCGCCCAAGGCGTCGCAGCGCTCAACGCGCGTGCATTCAGCAAACGCGAAGGCAATCGACTCGATGCCCTCGCCGAAGAACGCGCGCACCTGCAGCCCTTGCCCGCGAACACCTACAGCTACGGTCAGTGGAAGCGCGCCAAGGTCCACGTGGACTATCACATCGAAGTCGACAAGCGGCTGTACTCGGTGCCGTATGACCTGATCAGCAAAACGGTCGACGTGCGCGTGGGCGAGCATCTGCTGGAGGTGTACTACAAAGGCCGACTGCAGGCTGCGCATCCGATCGGGTACAAGCCTGGGGACTTTGCCACCAAGCCCGAACACATGCCGGCCGCGCACCGTGCCTATGCCGATCGGACCCAAACGCAACTGCAACGCCGTGCGCAAGCGATTGGAGAATCCACTGCCACGGTGATTGCCCGACAACCCAGCCGCAAAACCCATCCCGAGCAAACCTATCGTTCAAGCTTAGGCATCCTGCGATTGGCCAAGGACTACAGCGCCGAGCAACTGGAGATCGCTTGTCGCCGCGCGCTCGAACTGAACGTCCTGAGCTATCGCAGTATCCGCGACTTGATCGGCGTCATTCCGCGTCAAGCCCCTTTACCTATCCCCGTCGTGATACACGACAACGTGCGCGGCCCGGACTACTTCGGAGGCGAGCATGCTCACTGAACCGTTGTATCAGGGACTGCAGGACTTGGGACTACGCGGGATGGCGCGCACGTTCAGCGCACAAGAAAAAGGCACGAGCCAGGACTTGAGCTTCGCCGAACGTCTGGCCCTGTTGATCGACGCCGAGCAAAGCGAGCGACGCAATTATCGTTATGCGCAACGACTGCGTTGGGCCAAGTTCGGCCAAAGCGCCAGTCTGGAAGATATCGACTCGCGTACGCCACGCGGGCTGGATCGCGCCACGGTCACGCAGCTGAGCACACTCGCGTTCATCGCCGACAAACTCAACGTGTTGATCACCGGCCCGACCGGCGTGGGCAAAAGCTATTTGGCCTGCGCATTGGGTCAGCACGCGTGTCGCGAAAATATCAGTGTGCGTTATCTGCGCTTGCCCCGGCTGGTCGACGAACTCGTCCGCGCCGACGCGCTCAAGAAGAAGAGTCAGTTGTTCAAGCACCTGGCCAAGTTCCAGTTGCTGATCCTCGACGACTTCGGGCTGACGCCGTTGGCCGACGAGATCAAACGTGATCTGCTGGAAATCATTGATGATCGCTTCGACAAAACCGCCACACTCGTGACCAGCCAACTCCCCGTGAGCAAGTGGCACGAGTATCCGGCCGAGCCCACCCTGGCCGACGCGATCCTCGATCGCATCGTGCACAACGCCTACAAGATCGAACTCAAAGGCGAATCGATGAGGAAGAAGAAAGCTACCTGACGCCCCGGCACGGCTATCGTGATCGCCGCCAAGCGATCACAATCAACTACCCACACCACCGCGTACCGGCTTGGACCAGATTGCCGTACCGGCTTGGGTCAGACTGCTGTACCGAATTGATCAGAATCCGCGGGTGATCGACTACTACCACGAGACCTTGCAATCGACTGCGGAAGCGCAGGCGTACCTGCACGCGCGTGGCCTGACGCACCCTGACCTCGTGGCGACGTTCCGGCTCGGCTACGCCAATCGCACGCTCGGCTTGCGCCTGCCGCAGAAGAACCGCGTGGCGGGCGCCGACATCCGCACGCGTCTGCAGCGCATCGGCGTGTATCGCGAGAACGGCCGCGAGCACTTCAACGGCTCGCTGGTCGTGCCCGTGTTCGATGCGGCGGGCACGATCATGGAGGTGTACGGCCGCAAGGTCACGCCGGATCACCAGCTGCGCCCCGGCACGGCGAAGCACCTGTACCTGCCCGGCCCGCATCGCGGCGTGTTCAATCTCGCCGGCATCGCCGGTTGCGAGGAAGTGATCCTGTGCGAAGCGCTGATTGACGCGTTGACGTTCTGGTGCGCGGGGTATCGGCACATCACGAGCGCGTTCGGTGTCGGTGGCTTCACCGATGAGCTGCTGGCCGCGCTGATCGAGAACGGCACGCAGCGCGTGCTGATCGCCTACGACCGCGACGAGGCGGGCGATGCGGCGGCGGCCAAGCTCGCGCCGGTGTTGGAACAGCACGGCATCGCGCCGTATCGGGTGTTGTTCCCGAAAGGCATGGACGCGAACGAATACGCGTTGAAACTCGGCCCCGCCCCGAAATCCCTGGGCCTGGCGTTGCGTCAGGCGGAATATATCGGCAGCGGTGTTGCGCCGCCGCTAAGTGTACAAAGTATTAAAGTGGACAATGCGGCATTGCCAATCGCCGAACCGGCGCCGGCCGCAGCGGTTCTTCCCTTAGCTGCCACTTCTGCGGTGGCCGATCTGCCCGAGCCGTGTTCGCCGGCGCCGCGGCCGGCGCAGGACATCCCAGCCGAGGTACGCGAGCACGATATCGTGCTGAGCTTCGGCGAGCGGCGCTATCGCATCCGGGGCTTGGAGAAGAATCTCGCCTTCGACGTACTCAAGGTCAACGTGCTGGCATCGAACGAACGCGGGATGCACGTCGATACGTTCGACCTGTATCAGGCCAAGGTGCGGGCAGTGTTCGTCAAGCAGGCGCACTTGGAGTTGGGCGTCGAGGAAAGCGTGATCCAGCGCGACCTGGGCCAGCTCCTGCTCAAGCTCGAAACCCTGCAAGACGCCAAAATCAAAGCGGCTACGACGCCGAAGGCCGCCGTCGTGCCAGCGCTGTCCGAGAGCGACACCGCCGAAGCCCTTGCGCTGCTGCGCGATCCCGACCTGATAAACCGCATCGTCGCCGACGTGTCCGCGATCGGCGTGGTCGGCGAGGACAGCACGGCGTTGGTCGGGTATCTGGCGTGCGTGTCGCGCAAGCTGGATAAGCCGCTGGCGATCCTGATCCAGAGCACGTCGGCGGCGGGCAAATCGACGGTGATGGACGCACTGTTGTCGCTGATGCCCGAAAGCGAACGCGTGCACTACTCGGCGATGACGGGCGATTGCCGAGGAAGAAGGTGTGCGCCAAGCGGCCTATGCGTTGAAGCTGCTGCAATCGCAAGGCGAACTCACGATCGCGTCGACCGGCAAAGACCCGACGACGGGGCAACTGGTGACGCAGGAGTACCGCGTCGAGGGGCCGGTGATGTTGTTCCTGACGACGACGGCGATCGACATCGACGAAGAGTTGCTGAATCGCTCCCTCGTGCTGACGATCAACGAATCCAGAGAACAGACCCAAGCGATCCACCAGCGCCAGCGCACGGCGCGCACCTTGGCCGGCTTGCTCGCCTTACAACACGGCGAGGCGGTACGCCGTGTGCACCGCGCCGCGCAGACGCTGCTGCGGCCGTTAGCGGTCGTGAATCCGTACGCGGAGTCGCTGACGTTCCGCTCGGAATCCACGCGGCTGCGCCGCGACCATGCGAAGTACCTGACGCTGATCGATGCGATCGCGCTGCTGCACCAGCACCAGCGCGAAACGAAAACGATCGAGCACGCTGGCAAGATCGTCGAGTACATCGAAGCGACGCGGGACGATATCGCACTGGCCAATCGTCTGTCTGGCGAGGTGCTTGGCCGCTCGCTGGACGAGTTGCCGCCGCAGACACGGCGCCTGCTCGGCGTGCTCGACGGCTGGGTGCGCGAGCGCATGCGCGCGGGTGCGCTCGCACGGGCCGATGTGCGCTTTACGCGAGCGGATGCGCGCAGTGCATGCGCGCTGACCGACACGGCCTTGCGCGTGCACCTGGATCGTCTGATTGCGCTGGAATACGTGCTGGCGCATCGCGGCGGTTACGGCTCGCGCTTTGAGTACGAACTGGCGTTCGATGGCGAGGTGGACGCGAGTGCGGCGCAGTTCGTCGGACTGCTCGATGTGGAGGCGTTGCGCTCGCCAAGCTTGCAGGGCTCAGATCAAAGCTTGCAGGGGGAAAAGGCCAAGCTTGCACCCCGCTTGCACCCCGAAAACACCCCGGTTGCACCTCGCTTGCAGGGCAAGAGAATGCCTCGCAACGCGAGTGCGGACGCGGCTTCTTCCTTAGTCGCTGCGGTTGCTCTTGAAACACCGCTTCTTGAACCACACCGCGCGACGCGTCGTAACGGCAGCGCGGTCGCAAGCGTATGACCCCGCTCGAACACGCGCTGGCACGCTGGCTCGAAGCGCTCGCCGTGAAAGCCTTGGCGCGCTCGACGATTACGATGCGGCGGCGTTGCTTGAAGGAGTTTATCGTCTGGTGCGCGGAGCGCGGCATCGAGTCGCCGGATCAGGTGACGCGCAGCGTGATCGAGCGGTATCAGCGCCATCTGTACTACTACCGCTTCCCGGAAAGCACGACGAAGAACGGGCGCAAGGTCGGCCTGGGGCAGCCGTTGAGCCTGCGCACGCAGCACCTGTACTTGTCCACGCTGACGGTGTTCTTCGGCTGGCTCACGCGGCAGCGTTGGATCGCGGCAAACCCGGCGACGGAGCTGGACTTGCCGAAGACACCGCGTCACCTGCCGCGCGAAGCGCTGACCGTGGACGAAATCGAGCGCATCCTCGCCGCGACGGCAGACGCCGGCGAGTTGGGATTACGCGATCGGGCGATCATCGAAACGCTGTACGCGACCGGTATCCGCAGCTTCGAGTGCGCGCAGCTTACGGTGTATGACGTGGACACGCAGAACGGTACGCTGCGCGTCAACGAGGGCAAGGGCCGCAAGGATCGCGTGGTGCCGATCGGCGAGCGCGCCTGCGGCTGGATCGAAAAGTATACTTCTGATCTGCGTCCAAAACTTCTGATCGATGCGAACGAGCGCACGCTGTTCCTGAGCTATCGCGGCGCGCCGATGACCAACACCACGCTGGGCATGATCGTGCGCAGCTACTTCCAGCAAGTCGGCGTGACCAAGCCCGGCGCATGTCACCTGTTCCGGCACGCGATGGCAACGGAAATGCTCAACAACGGCGCAGACATCCATCACATCCAGTTGATGCTCGGGCACAGCAGCTTGAACACGACGACGGTGTACACGCACGTATCGATGGCGAAACTGCGCGAGGTATACGAGCGCACGCATCCGGCGAAAGCGACGCGGATGGCGACGACTGTGGCGGATGCGGCGGCGTTGTTCGCTTCACTCGACGCCGAGCAGGACGTGGACGATGCGGCGGCTTAACGCTGCGCGTTCAAGCCGACCGCTGCGGGGTTGCGGCAATCGGACAGGAGAGCGGAGCGTGTCGTCATCCCACCGCCGTCACGGACGCTTGCAATGCGGCTTACGCTGCGCGGCGTTCAGCCGCTTCGCTTCACCCGCGCAAGCGCCGCGCCGGCTACCACCGGCCATCCGTGGCCGCCTTCGTTGAAGTCATCAGCTTCGTTCGGCACGCTCGGCTCCTGCCTCGCGATAGCCCACAGCGACAGCTTGCCCGTTCGCCTGCGCTCACTCGTCGGCCATGTTACATAACGCGCCGTTCTGCGCGCCTGGCTGTCGGTCGCCACGGAACCCGCAAGAGCCCGTGGCTGATGGCGACCGACAGCCAGGCGTTCGCGCTACGCGCCGCAGAACACGACGTTATGCAAAATGGCCGCACGTGCGCCGCCGGCGCACCCCGAAGTGCCGCGCGGGGCGCGGCGAGTACCAGCTCCTGCACGCTGCGCGTCTGCGCGGCGTCCTTGCCTTGCTCGAAAACTTCCAACGTTGGAAATTTTACCGCTGCTGCTACGCCGCAAATCTGTGGAGTGCACGCGAGCGGTTCGGCTTGGAAGGGGGTTAAAGCAGAGGCGACACTTTGCCAAACGATCAGCCAATGTTTACCCAACGAACACCCTACGATCTGCATGCGTTTAACGTGCGATCTAGGTGCGTTTAACGTACGGTCTGCATGCGTTTAATGTGCGATCCGCATGCGTTCTCGCTTTGCTTCGCAAAGCGGTCGAAGGACGCCTTCGGGTCGTCCCAACCCGCGCGTTCCAGCTTAAAAAAAGGGCGCCGTTCGTGTCGGCCAAATCGACTATGCACCATACGCACATATCGTTCTTGGTCGATGCTGTTGATTTTATTGCGGTTTACGAAAAAGGCTTCTTCGCGGCGTGCGCGTGCGCGTCTCAATCGATCGCGCAAGCCGCTGATCCGACAGACCTAGTTGGTGGACACTGCGTGCAAATCCGCGCACCCGGCAAGTTATACTTGTATACACGTCGCGACACGCTGCCGATCCGGCCCAATCCTTCCCCTTAGTCGCTCGCTCGATCGCGTCGGCCGCGTCCATGCGGGCACCCACGCATGCATCGTGCACGCGCAGCAAAAAGCCGGGTCTGGAGGGAGTGCTGGAGGGAGTGCAGGATAGGGATCGCGGTAGCAAATGCTCCAGAAAGCGACAGCGAGCAACTGAGGAAAAATCTTCCCGCAGCTCGGTTATGCTTCGCCGGCATGCACGCGCTCAGGCTCAAAAACGCACGTCGGGAATTTTTACGCGCTCACCGGGGCCGCGTAGGGGGTGTGCGTGCCGCAAACCCAGACTGCACTAGGGCAAAACGCCTGCGGTTACGAATCGGCGCGTCGAGTTGCAAAGATGGCCGCTTCCTTAATGTCGATCCGATCATCGGTAATCCGGCCAACAGCCAGAGCCTGAATCCGTACTCCTACATCGGGAACAATCCGCTGAGCGGAACTGATCCAACCGGGTACGAAGCGGTTATCGACAGCTGTACGGCGGCAACCGGATCGCATATCTGCGGTGTATCGACAGCGGCTGGTAACTCGACCGTCAGCGGGCACGAAACCACGACCGACCCATCGACAGGCAAGACGACAACAACGACGTTCACCGGAACGCTCAACGGCAACCAGTTGACGAGTGCCGTTATTACTAGCGTTAGTAGTGGATCCGTAAGTCAGGGTGCAAAAGGGCCTGGCGGCCAGAATACACAGAATGTGGATTCCACGGTCGCAGGAAATCCGAATGCCTCATCCAACGGAGTGCAATCGACCGGTTTGTCGCTTAGGCCGACTTCAACGCATTGCATAAATAATTGCGAGGAAGCATTAGCACTAGAAGGGGTTGGCGTGCCTCATCCAGTCGATCCGAATGAAGGAATGACTCTAAGCCCACAAGGTGCGGATTTTATCAAAGGGTACGAGGCACCCCATGGAGTTCGCTTGGAAGTATACGATGCGAATCCTCCGCACGGCGATTGGACCATTGGTTGGGGAAAACAGGTCGAAAAAGACCACCCTCCGATCACAAAGGAGCAAGCAGACCAGCTCTTCTCTACGTCTTCGTCAGAAATGGTATGGGCTGTAAGGAGAGATCTAAGTGTGCAAGTGACACAAAATCAATTTGATGCCTTAGTCAGCTTGCGCTACAACAGCGGTCCAACTGCGATTACACCTCCTGTTGCCGATCTAAGGAAGGTCTGAACAAGTCCACATCCGATGCGCGGTTTGATGCGTTCAACGGATGCGACTGCGGTTTTTTCGATCAATCAGTCGTAGAAACACGGGTTCTCTGCCGATTTCCCTCGCTATCCCGCGCCATTGGCGAACTGCGGACGCAATGATCCTGTCATCGCCAACAGCCGCTTTCGCGCCATCCACAGATTCGACAACGCGAACAGCGTGAGGATCTGCGCGTGGTTCTTGGCCAAGCCACGGAAGCGCACCTTGACGTAGCCGAACTGCCGCTTCACCACACGAAACGGATGCTCCACGCGCGCGCGAATGCGCGCCTTCAGAGTTTCCAGTTCCTCGATCGCCCGCTTGAGCCGGCTGCGCTTCATCGCCTTGATCGCGCCACGCTTGGCGGCGATATGCCAGTGTATTCGCTTGCGCTTGACCCGCTTGGCCGCTCCCGTGTAACCCGCATCGGCGTGCACGCTGCGCTCCTGGCCGTGCAGCAGCGCTTCAATCTGGGTCACGTCCGCCACATTCGCGGCGGTCGTCGTTACCGTATGCACTAGGCCCGACTCCACATCCACGCCGATGTGTGCCTTCATCCCGAAGTAGTACTGGTTGCCCTTCTTCGTCTGATGCATATCTGGGTCGCGTGCACCGTCCGCATTCTTCGTCGAACTCGGCGCCGCGATGATCGTCGCATCCACCATGCTGCCGCGCTTGAGCAGCAAGCCGTGATCGCACAGGTGCGCGTTCACCCGCTGCAAGATCTTCGGCGCCAGATCGTGCTCTCCCAGCAAGTGTCGGAAATGCAGCATCGTCGTCTCGTCCGGGATCGCCCGCGTCAGCGACAGCCGCGCAAACTGGCGTACCGGCGCGATCTCGTACAGCGCCTCTTCCATCGCCGGATCGCTGAACCCGAACCAGTTCTGCATCAGGTGTATGCGCAGCATCGTCTGCAACGCATATGGATGCCGGCCCCGTCCCGCCTTCGGATACACCGGCTCGATCAGCGATTCCAGCGCCAACCACGGCACTACCTGTTCCATCTCCGCCAGAAATACCTCGCGTCGCGTTCGCTTGCGCTTGCCCGCGTACTCGGCGTCACCGAAACTCATCTGGCTCATGCTACTTCCGTCGTCGACCGCGTTGTGCACAAGTATACTGTCAGGCGAGAGACTTGTTCAGACCTTCCCTAAACAGAACGGGTAAAGCCACAAAAGAAGATTTTACTCAACACTATATTTGGGGAGCGGCTGGAAACAAAATGAAGGGGCTGGAGGTACGCAGAGCCGCAGAATGGAGAATATACAATGAAGGGGTATACGATGCGACTCATTGATAGATTTTCAAGATTATTTTTATTGACTATATTTTTGACATTATCTCCAGCATCTTTTGGGTTATGCAAAAATGTGGATAATAAAGAATTGAGAAGTATCATCGGCACATGGGTATTGAGATCGATATATGAAACTTCAAATATAAAAGGTCCAAGCCCGCTTGAGCAAAAAAAATTATTGGAAACTACCGTTACTATCGGACCTGAAGTATTGAAGTCCTGCGGACAATCCATCCCAATCAAATCGACTGCTACATATCAATTATCTGCCGGCGATTTCCTCGAAAACACAAA
>Ga0209160_1003994_pt1 | contig 11907 bp, 9 predicted proteins | sample GraSoiAngelo_153_FD_186167 | JGI IMG/M metagenome (GOLD analysis project Ga0209160, IMG submission 186167) | Grasslands soil microbial communities from the Angelo Coastal Reserve, California, USA - 14_1009_12_40cm (SPAdes) (version 2) | ecosystem: Environmental > Terrestrial > Soil > Grasslands ...
AGGCTGGTGCGAGTGCGATCTCGGCCGCTGGTGAGGATGAACTGCAGTGGCTGCGAGATAAGAGCCTCAGCAGTTTCGAGCCGTCGGAAGCACCTGTGCGGCGTGGTTTTAGGTACTTAGTGGTTGGCGTGTTCATCCTACTGGCGGCATTCGGCTACCTGCAATGGACTTATCAGTCGCGAGCCGGATTGCCAGCACAACCCAGCGTCGTATCTTCACCGAGCACTTCTTTACCACCGCTGGCGCAGGCAAAGGATGTTTCACAACCCAAGCCGCTCGAAGACCGGCAGCCTGCAGCGGTTTCCAGCATTGCACCCGACTCGAGCGCCAGCCGGAAGCCTCCTGAAGCCAGCCCACGGTCCGAACCATCGCTGAAGGCGATCATTCCAGAACCCGCGAAGGACGAAACGGATGGAGCTGGAGCGGATGAATTGGCTGCTGCTCAGCGGTATCTAGAGGGGAAAAACGCAGCGCGCGACAGCTCACAAGCCGCAAAGTTGCTATGGAAGGCCGTCGGCAAACAGAACCCTGGTGCCGCGCTCATGTTGGCCGAACTATACGCGCGTGGCGATGGCGTTGCGAAGAGTTGCGATCAGGCGCGGCTTCTGCTGGTTGCTGCAGCAAAAAAAGGCGCGCCCAACGCCGGCTTGCGGCTTCGCAATTTGGAATCCAACGGTTGTCAGTGAAAGCTATGATCCCCATACAGGGGATCAAAAAGGCCTCCGAGATGCCGGAGGCCTTTCGGCATAAATGACTGCGGTTTTGTTACTCGAGAAAATCCTGCGCCCTTAGCTCCCGGCCAAGGTTCAGGACACTGTGCTCCCAGCTTTCAAGCACATCAGGCATGGGCAAGAGATTCGTGTCTTCGCGCTTCATACCAGAGCGCGAGCTCGACCCGGTTCCAGAGCCCGAGCTTGTCGTAGATGATTCGTAAGTAATTTTTGACAACGTGTTCTGTGGTTCCAATTTGTTGCGCGACTTCACGGTTCTTGAGCCCTTGTGCGACGAGTTCGATAACCCGCTGCTCGGTTGCACTGGGTGCTCGCTTTCCAAAACGCTCTGTTCCGAACATATCTGCCTCCGGTATAGCATGGTCGCTAGTTTTACTCGTTTTATTCCGCCGGTGATTCCGAATCGCATAAACAGGCGATTGAAGTGTGCCTTCACTGTTCGCCGGGCCATCTGAAGCTGCCCGGCGATCTCGGAGTTGTCACAGCCCTGGAGCAGCAATTCGGTAATCTGCTGTTCCCGGGGACCCAGTCGGATCGATCTTTCTTTCATTGCTCTTCCCCTGGTTCCATGAATGTCCGCCGACGTTCCGTCCAAGACTACGCCAACATCCGGGCGCCCGTTGCTCACCCGGTTTCCGGCGGACCTTCAAAAATTATTGTGATTTCTTCCAAAATTCATAGCACTCAAAATGCCAACGTGAGTGGCTGTCTTCAGAAATTGATGAGGAATTGCGAGGCGCTGTAATGGTGCACTGCCCTTCCGATATTCCAGCAGAGCCCAAACGACTCGTAATCAATTGCGAAGGATGCAATGTGATTATCATAACAGCACCGGCTCAATGCCAGCATTTCCACTAGAAGAACACCCGGTGGGCGACAGATTAGAAACAATCCTCAGGTCTTGAACTGATGATTTGGTTAAGTCCTTCACCTTATCATGCGTCTGCTGTTGTGCCATTAGGTGCCGCTTGCTCGGCACATAACCGACAGAATGGCAGTTGCTGAATAGAATATGCACCGCATGTGCATTATTATCTTTAGGCTAAGGCGAACGCCCTATGACAAAATTCCTGTACTTTTTCAGTGTTCCTGGAACTAATTACACTTTCCTGTCGGCAATATCTCCTGGGCCTGTGTCTGTGGACATTGTGACTTTCTCAATGCAGTAACATGAAAGCGCTGGATTTACATTCGCAAGTCAGATCTCAGATTATGAAATTATCTGTCGTGATGCCAATCTACAACGAGCGCAATACACTGCGCTCTGTAATTCAACGCGTGCTGTCAGTTCCACTCGACATCGAGTTGCTGTGCGTGGATGACGGCTCAAGCGACGGCTCAACAGAAATCCTGAGTGAATTGCGGGCTGAGCACGAGAATCTGCGGTTTTTTTTGCAACCACACAATATGGGCAAAGGCGCGGCGCTTCGGCGCGGGATACAGGAAGCCACCGGCGATTTCGTGATCGTTCAGGACGCGGACCTTGAATATGATCCGCAGGACTATCCCACGCTGCTTGATCCTCTCACTCAGGGCAAAGCTGATGTGGTTTACGGGTCGCGTTTCCTTGGCAGCGGACCCCATCGCGTGTTGTACTTCTGGCACTCGGTAGGAAACTGGATTTTGACTTTGCTTTCCAACTGCCTCACTAACATCAACCTCAGTGATATGGAGACCTGTTATAAGGCATTTCGCCGCGAGGTGATTCAGTCCATCCCTATCGAAGAGAATCGCTTTGGGTTCGAGCCGGAAATCACGGTCAAAGTCGCTAAACGGCGATTGCGAATCTACGAGGTCGGCATCAGTTACTGGGGTCGCACCTATGAAGAAGGAAAGAAGATTGGATGGAAAGATGGCGTGCGGGCCTTATGGTGCTTGCTGAAATATTCCATCAAGGAGCCGGTGAAAGCCGTCGAATCTACTTTGCAATCGGCACAGATCGAGGAACGAAGCCAGCAATTGGCAGCCAGCGAAACTACGCAGCCTAACGAGCGCCGGGGCTAACCCGCCGCCGTAGACCCGATGTGTTGCGGGATGATGGCTGGCTGCCTTGGTTTGCCTTCGAAACACCGGGAGGCGCCTGGTAACTAAAATTCATCGCCTTCCGGGCTGCGGGTGTGTCGTTCGATTTCGGCACTCCAGCATGCGCCGTCTTGTTGCTCTGGTCCTTGTTCTTCGTCCCCGCAGATTTAGCGGTGTCGCGCTCCAACTTGTTAAGTTGGTCATCGATACCGGTTTTTGTGCGCGGCTTGGGATCTGGCGCCGTAAGCGCATGGCGGGGAGTTGCGGCCTTGATCGAAGGCATCGGCCTTGCTTTAGCGCGGTGGCCTGTAGCTGGTTTTGGGTTCTGAGCGAACCCGGCGAGAACCGATATTCCCAGTCCTAAGCAAATCAAAGAAAATCGCTTCATATGGAAAACGCTCCTTACGCCCACAGACTCCCAACCCTTATGATACTCGCTCGCAGAGCCGGTTTTGAAGATGAATGTCCGCATATGGAAGTACTCAGCAGGTAGCGGATCAATTTGTATTCCGAGCCTGCGCACCCTCACCGCGGCTTTCTTGAGAACTCCGTCGAGTCTGCCGGAGCCATCAACTATAATCCTTTGTGCCGAGTTCACTTGCATTGATCGAAGCGAGACGGCTTGGCCCAAATCTGCAACTTCTTGCGCATTTGGAGGACGAGCTGGCGGGCACACTCTAACTGAAATGTAAGTTGTGCAATATCAGCAGATTACAAACGCGCTTATGACGAAATTACATGCTCCCCAAATTCGCCTTGGCAGACGAAATGCATGGTTTGCGGTTGAGATCCGTAACCCAAGCATCGCAGACAAATCCGACGGCACAGCGCCGGAATCAGGCCCAACGCGTGTCGACGGAACATGATAGCGGTGATTGACTCTGCGGTCGAGCTTGCTCTACTTGCCTGCTGGTCGAGATTTCGTGCCAAACCTCGCACTTACCCAACATCCGAGCACGACCAACTCGCCAGTGATGAAGAGCAAGCCAAAAATGACTTTGTTGCGCCCGGCTAACCAGTTCGGCAGGTAGATGTTGAAGTTGTCGGCGCGGTCAGTGGTGAACTGCTGGGCCAAGTCGGACAGCGGGCATCTGCTCCGATTTACAGCCGGCACGCCGCACTCCACCAGAACTAGCCCAGTCAGGATGGCAGCCCAGCTTTACAGCCGGCACGCCGCACTCCACCAGAACTAGCCCAGTCAGGACGGAATCGGCGCAACACACCTGCAAGGGGCAGGACCACGGTGCTCCCAGCGAGAATGGCCCAAATCACCGTATTCATGAGTTTGATCGCTGCCAGCATTGAGATTATCGCCGTCTCTTAAGCTGTTTCGATTTGGAGCCGGGCTTCTTCGTTCCGGGAATTTCTGATTCTGCTTGGAGCCAGTCGTCCAAGGCGAATCCGTCAACCCTGCCGCACTGCTCGTACAATTCGTAGCGCGTTGGCGGATCACCTCCCGAACCGAACCTCACAACGCAGTGGGGATTCAATCCGCTCAACGCGCTTGGCATAAACGGTGCTGTTACGCCTGCACACCTTGGCATTTTTGCTGTCCATAGTACGGAAAATGCGGGTGAGTTGTGGATATTATGCTGCTAGTCGCTCTAGGCCGTAGCTTTGCCCTGTCGCTTATAATGTCGTCGTATGAGGGTCGATGAAATCGGAAAAGCAATCGACAGCATGGGCATCTTTACCGGAGGGCCGGCGGAACTGTTCGAATCCGCCGGCCGCCTGCAATTTTATTCTTTGATTCGCGAAGGACTTTGCCCGTACTCAAAACTCCTCGATATTGGTTGCGGCTGCCTGCGCGGAGGTTATTGGCTGATCCGCTTTCTCGATCCGGGTTGTTATTTCGGTATTGAGCCGAATTCAAAAATGCTGCAGGCCGGGATTGAGACTTGTGTGACTCCGGCCATTGTGGCCGCCAAGCAACCCCGGTTCGATAACAATGACCGTTTCGACTTCTCCATTTTCGGGACAAACTTTGATGTGTTCTTGGCACGGTCTATTTGGAGTCATGCATCGAAACAGCAGATTCAAATGATGCTGGACGGCTTTGCACGGTTTTCAAATCCGGGTGGCTTCCTTTTAACATCTTATCTCCCCGCCAACTTTCTTCGACCCGCTTACGAAGGTGTCGCATGGGTCGGGAGAAGCCATCAAGGCGATAAAGCTGGAATGGTTCGCCACAGCCGCCGCTGGCTGGAAGGGGAGTGCATCAGGCGCGGTCTCGCCCTGCAACAGTTGCGGGAGAAGCCGTTTGCGGGCCAATACTGGGTTAAGATCACAAAAGGCTGAACCGATCATTTGTAGGCCGCTGAGGATTTCATCAGGAAGGCATAAAAGCAGTCAGGCACGCAGAGAGGTCAGGAAGAGAGAGTTTCCCCTACCCTTTGCTCAGTTAGCCCCCATAGCTGCCATTCCGCCCTCTACTCCAAGAAAGCCGAGAAAGCCCCGACCCTTCAATTTTGCTGTTCGCTAGCAATCGCTGATCTGAGGTACACGGCGGTACACGGGATTCGCTGAATGCCGTTCTATCACCTTCGTTATCTGTATCCAGGCCGGTAGTACAGATCACACTCAGCATGAATGGAGACTATACGCAAATGGTTTGCAGTAATGACTGATGTGACACAGCTTCCCTGAATCCGCAGAGTCGCGGACTGGCTTGACGGCGTGAGAAAAACGCCTCCACGATTCAGGGAACGCCTTTTCTCGGGCCAGAGGCGAACCCCAGCCCCTCCCATAAGGGCGCTGTTGCGCACTTGCAGTAGAGCGTAATAGCGCGGTGTAAAGATTCCGCAGGGCCTAAGCCGCACATGGACTTCCAAAAAGCTGAATGGTCGCAGAAAACTTATGTAGTTTCTGCGGAGATCCCGGGAATTTAAGCGTGATTATGCCACAATACTCTCTTGGCCGCACCGAGCGCAGCGCCGTGCGTCAGTTGTGGAAAAGATTTTGTGGGCAGTGGAAGGGAACTTCACATGGCTGGGCAAGAATGTTCCTTGGCGTGCGAAGGTCTATCATTCGATTCTCACTAGCCAGCGGTCGCCGTCGCTGTTCATTCCGCAAACCTTCTGGCACGTACCCCTCGCTAAACCAGTGCGCCGAGCCACTCCTACAAAGAAGCCAAGAAGATTTACGACAAGGTGATCAAATCAAGGGTGCAATCATGAAACATCCCTCGACCTGTTTGGTCGACTCAACCAAACTTCCCTATCCGTGCCTTGATCATCGAGCGGACACCCAAATATCGGAACCAGAAGGCTATCAGCTTACCTGTCGCGTTCGGGGCTACTTTCAAACCGAGTAGCGTGAGTCCCAACTTCGGTTCACACAAATGCCTATTCGCTTCGGAAAGAAGCTCCTTTGCTTTATCGAATTTTCTTTCGCGAAGCTGATTTTTCCCCTCCTCCAGCAAGTGCCTCGCCCTGACCTCCACCGCCTGTTTGCAAATGACATGGTGCTGGGAGTCGTTGAGGGGAAGCGTTCGACTGATCTTCTCCAGTATCCTCCAATAGGCTTCCAACATTCCAGGTCTCGACGCACCAAGAGAGTTGGGCCGCCCTACACTGAAGCGAGCCTCCACTTTGCGAGTATAGCCAATTTTGGCGCCATGGAATGCCATACGCAACCACATATCGTAATCGTCACAACGCGGGAGGCTCTCGTCGAAGAGGCCAGCCCTAACTATCGCGGTCCTCCGGGCTACCACGGTGGAAACAGGAATCTGACAACGTTCGATGACAAGAGCATCGAAGCTGGGATCTCCTTCCGAGGGACAACGGTCCATGAAACTCCAAGTATGTCTCAGGTCTCCGACCACGACGCCATTTGAATAAACCAAGTCGAGCGTGGGATCCTCATGGAAAAGTTGCATCTGCGACGTCAAGTGGCCTGGCAACCAACTGTCGTCACTGTCTAGGAACGCCAAGAATTCACCATGTGAATTCCGGATAGCAGTGTTCCTCGCCGCTGCAGTGCGTTTGTTCTCCTGCTTGATATAGACAATTTGTTCTCGGTAAGGCTGCAAGGCATTTTCCAGTTCGGTTGTATCGGGTGATCCATCATTCACAACGATCACTTCGAAATCGCGATAAGTCTGCGACAAAACCGAATCTAGGCAGACCGCAATCAGAGGAGCGGTATTGTAGGCCGGAATGATAATGCTCACTTTGGGTGCTGGACTGGGCCGAACAGATTCCATAGCTTTACCGTAAATCAGGAGCTGCGAAGCACGATCTCTTCTTCGCCCGCGAGAATGTGATTGACCGCTTCGGCGCCCATTACAACCGAATGATCCATGTTCCCGATTTCATAACGCCACGCACCAAATCGCCCGCGTGAGTAGACTCCTTGTTGCATCAACGCCGGCTGCAAAATGACGAGCGCACGGTCGCGGCTAAGCGTCGGGATAGGGTACGAGTAAGCGACCACGCGATGATACCGTGAAATGATGCGAGCTACGTCAGACTCATCGAGAATCTTGGCTCTGATCAGGCCATCAATCACTTGATTCAGCACTCGCTCTGGAGCCGGCGATTCTCCGACCCGAAACGATATTTCGCACATCAGTGAACTGTAACGCTCCGTGTCTCCATTTGGAACATTAAATGGCGAATAATGGGAAAAATATGTAGCCCGATAACACGGCATGTCCTCATCTGTGAAATAAATCCAGCATCTACCTGTTTCGATCTTCCTCGCTAAGCCGATGCCTAGTACTAGCAAACTATTGTGCTTTAACTCTCCGGCAGCCTCAAGTAACAGGTCGTCAGAGGGTCTCATCATCTGCACGAGAAGATCTAGCGGCACTGTCGAAATCAAATTGTCGTAGGTATCCCCTGTTCCATCGGCGAAAGAGACTCTGCGGCGGTGCGAGTCCACCTCGACGAGCTCTTTTCCGGTTTGCACTCTCGCCCGAAAGCAGTTGGCAACACGGCGGTAGATCTCTCCCGTACCTCCGTGGAGGGGGAACTTAAACTTACTGTTCGGACCCCAGGCTACGTCATCGCGCTGATATAAAACATTCTCCAGCAGACGCTTGAAATCCACTACGGAGACCCTCTCCGCAATCCATGACTTCGACATTTCCTCGAGGGGGGTGGTCCAGACTTTCGAATTATATGGGAACATGAAACTTTCCGCGATGCCCTCGCCGAAGGTGGCGTATATCCAATCCCGGAAGTTTCCAGACTCATGGCTCCCTCCATTCGCCGCTGCGCTTGCCGCACCGAGCAAGCACTTCAGCTGAAGTTGCTTCGGCAAATATCGCAAGTTGTTCTGAAACGGATAGGGAACCCACACATTTCCCATAACGATCCAACTCTCGCGAACTCTCTCGTGTACTTCGTTGCCGAGGGTCTGATCTATTAATCGGTCAAAATATGGATAATGAGAGAAAATGACATGCCCGCCTTCGTCCCACACAAATCCGTGTTCATCGACATGGGATGTGGCATGGCCGCCCACATTATCTGACTTTTCGTAAACTACCCAGTCCTGATATCCGAGTTCGTGCAACCGGTAAGCTGCGCCTAGTCCCGCCGGACCTGCCCCAACCACTACAATTCTTTTCTGACCCATAAGCTTAGGCTGGACTCACGTGAGCAGGGGAAAACTTTGACGTAGGCCGGCCTGTAACTTCTCTGCCCTGGCGCCAATGACCTTCCCAAGCATGTTTGCGGAGAAACGGCGATATGTCTCTCTGAAAGCTCACTCAGCATCAAGTTGAGCCCGGAGATGCAGCATTATACACCGGCTTTCTCCCGACCGGATCTGCCGCACAGCCGGAATCGTGCTAGGCTTCGTTGTGTTGATGACTCTCCGCCAATTCCATGCTTGCTTCCTGTGCATCGTCGGCCACGTAAATACCTCGCACGCTCCAAGCCTTGCGGCTCCAGATGGCCCAAAGCAGTCCTGTCGCATAAACAGATGAGCCGATGGCGAGCTGCAGAGCCAACTGGAAGTAGGTATGGGCAATAAACCACTTCCGCAATAACAGCAGAACTACAATAAGAGGCATCGTCAGAGTCAGCGGCAAGAGAAACGCCTCCCGGATATAGGTTCGCACACGCAGATCGAGAACGCGGCACATGTGCCGGGGCAGAAACCACAGGGTTGTGCACAAGAGCGGAATTGCTGTGCCGGCAGCATCGCCGAGAACGCCAAATCGCCGCACCAGAATGATGCTCAGGATTACGTTGGCAATACCTTCCATGAGAGTTACAAATGCAATAGTTCGGTGTTTCGCCATACCAAGCAATGTCCGTGCGGAACCAGCCTGCGCCAACATCAATGTCGATGGAACTAGTAATATTAGGAGGACGTGATAACTCGTCATAACGTAGCGCTGGCCGACCCAGACCCCGATTATGGATTTGCCGAGGACAAAGAGCATTGCTGCAATTGGGAAAATGATAAGTGCGCATGCGCGATTTCCTGCGACAAAGATTTTCCTCAATTGCAGGATGTCTCCAGACGCGGACGAACGACTCGACAAGGGAGTAATGATCTGTGCCATGCCGCCGACCACTTCAATGGCATAGTCGATTAGGCGCGCGCCAAACGTGAAATACGTGATAGCCGCTGAAGAGAGAAAGGTCCCTATGACCACAGCATCCGTTTTGAAACGCAGCCTCCAGGCCACCATAATCACGAAAGTCGTGCTGCTGTAGTTGGCAATGCGGCGAAAGCTATCGCGATCCGCATATTTGATACTGAAGCGTAGCGGCAGCAAGTGGAGCACAACCGTGGCATTCACGACACCGGCTATGAGAGGCATGCTGACCGTGACTAGGGCGATGGAAAGTAAACCGCCGCCGTGCCGCAACGTTATAACAATCAGCGAAGCGCGGAGCAGAGTGGATACGATACTTACACAATTAACTACGTAGAAGCGCTGCAACCCTTCCAAAATGCCACCAAATACGCCCATCGGAAAACCTACAGAGAGCGCAGTGCCGACCATCAAGAACAGCAGGCGTGCTATGCCGCGCATGCTTTCTGAGATGTGAAAAATCGAATGCATGTAAAAGGCCCCAGTGATGGTCAGTACCAGGGCGAGAATGCCGATTGCCCCATAACTAAACACAGCGGTGTTAATCAAGCGGGTCAGTTGTTCCTGCTCCTCGGTGGCCGAATACTTCGCAACGTAGCGGACGATGGAGGAACGAATTCCGAGATCAAAAAGGCCGTAGTAGCCAGTTAAAGAGAAGATCAGGACCCATACGCCATACGCTTCGTCCCCAAGCCGGTGGACAATATAGGGCGAGAGGAAAACTCCCACTAGAATGTTGGCGCCCAAAGACGACCAACTTGAGCCAACATTCTTCAGCACCGCAAGTTTTTCAAACCTCTTCATCTTCCGAAATCAACACCCCAATGTACGTAATGTGTTTGATCATTATGTGACGCTGCGAAGCGAGACCTATGAGCTTTACCAGACGTCGAGATCTGGATAGAAGTGATACGCATAACTAAAGTAATTGCTCACCACTCGCTTTAGCTCAGTAATATGCTCGTCTCCAGATCGACTCGACAGCTTGCGGTTCTGAGTGGCCAGGGCAGACTCGCCAATTGGCTTCCTGCCCGTCAATCGTTCCAGCACACCAGGGCTGGAGACAATTTCTTCGTATTTGATGATCTCGATCCGATCGCGATATTCCCAATATCTGCTGCAATACAATTCGAATATCTTTGCCTGTATATAGACTGCAGAGCCCGCGCCCCGGCGAATGGCGGTCGCTTCGTCCCAAAATCGATAGCCTGGGGATAAATTACCCTTGGAAAGAGGAATATCGCGAGATTGCCAGGAGAGAATGGTAGGAATAGGATGCCTGACAATCGCTGCGACTTGCACGCTGTCCAGTTCGCACAATTCCGGCAGCACCGCCGTCAGCGGTTCGTTATGCTTAACCGCCAACAAGAGTTTCGCTCCGGAGCCGGGTCGGCTCACCGGAACGTAGTCCAGTTTGCGTCTTTTTCCTCGGTCATCGAAATAATTCGTTGGGACGGTCCCGTTGCGCTCGCGATAGTCGAGCACCGTGCCTCCCGTTTGCAGGGAAGTGCGCATCTTCTCTAAATCTGCAATTAAGTTTGCGACGAATTCTGTTCTATTCTGACATTGTATCGCCCACTCATAGTACCGAGGCGGTTCATTCAGGCAAAGGGTATTTTCCAATCCGTCGACTAAGGATGCAGCAAGCGTCGTGCCTGATCGTGGAATGCCAGTGATTAGTAGATAGGGCTTCTGCATTAGTCACCTTTGACCCGACAAGTATTCTACTGTTGTGTCCCGGAAATTCGCGAACAAAGTCGCGCTATCTTCCGCAGGATCGAATCGACCGTAGCCGTCCAAGCGAAGGCGCGACTGGAACGAGGTAGCGCTGGACGAAGGCATCGATTTTTTGCACGAGATCGCCGACGCTGGTGAACGAACCACGGCGAATGGCGCGCTGGGTGATGAGACCAAACCAGCGTTCCGCCTGATTGAGCCAGGAGGAATAAGTTGGCGTGTAGTGCATGTGATAGCGCGGCCGTTGTGCCAAGCAGGTGGGAATATTGGGATGTTTGTGGGTGGCATAGTTATAGACGATGGTGGAACGCTCTAGTCGAGGTGGCGTAAGAAGGAGAGGAACTCGTGATGACGGTGGCGCGGTTTACATTTGCTGAACACCACCCCGGTGGCGATGTCCAGAGCGGCGAATAGACTGGTGGTGCCATGGGGGACATAATCATGGGTCACGCCCTCGACATAGCCCAAGCCAATGCGCAACACGGGTTGGGTGCGGTTCAGGGCCTGAATCTGGCTTTTTTCATCGTCGCAGAGCATTAAAGCGCGCTCGGGCGGCTTCAAATACAGGCCGACAATGTCGCGCACCTTCTCGACAAAGAAAGGATCAGTGGAGAGCTTAAAACTGCCGCTATGATGCGGTTGCACGCCGAAGGCCTGAAACACGCGATGCACGCTGGAACGGGAGATCCCGCTGGCTTGGGCGGCTTGCCGGATGCTCCAGTGCGTGCTGTTGACCGGTTTGCGGGAGAGCGTGCGCTGGAGCAAGGCAGCAATCTGTTCATCGTCGATGCTGCGGGACCGACCGGGACGCAACTCGTCATAGAGTCCGGCCAAGCGGTGCTGGAGGAAACGAGCAAC
>Ga0209160_1003996_pt1 | contig 11902 bp, 13 predicted proteins | sample GraSoiAngelo_153_FD_186167 | JGI IMG/M metagenome (GOLD analysis project Ga0209160, IMG submission 186167) | Grasslands soil microbial communities from the Angelo Coastal Reserve, California, USA - 14_1009_12_40cm (SPAdes) (version 2) | ecosystem: Environmental > Terrestrial > Soil > Grasslands ...
CGCCGCCGGGCGTGAAGCATTGGCATGGCGCCGCCGCGACGAACGCCATGACGCATATCGCCGTTCAGGAGTCGCTCGACGGCAGGAACATCGAGTGGATGGAAAAGGTGAGCGATGAGCAATACACCAAATAAGGTTGGTGCCGGCAATCTGGCCACGCTGATGCTCGCGATGGGGCTGGCCTTCAGCACGTACTTCGCCATCGCGCTGGCCGTTCCGGTGCTCCCGGTCAATGTGCACCAAGCCTTGGCCTCGGTTCCTTCGTTGCCGCTCTCGACGTCACTCGTGATCTGCGATTCGGAAGGAGGCATGTCTCGATGAAAGGAAATCGACATGAAACTTGTTGCTGCGACGGTCGCCTCGCTCTGCCTCAGCGCTTCAGCGTCGGCTCAAACGCAGGTCGGACCAATGCGCGCGCCTAGCGATATTGGGACCGTAGCGCCGGCCCTTGAGAAGTACACGCAGGAACGTCTTCTCGGCGACGTATGGAAACGGCCTGGCCTCAGCGCGCGCGACCGCAGCGTTGTTACGTTCGCCGCGCTGATCGCACGCAACCTGACGATCGAGATGCCGTACTACCTCAACCTGGCGCTCGACAACGGCGTGAAGCCGCGCGAGATCTCCGAAATCATCACGCATCTCGCCTTCTACTCCGGCTGGGGAAATGCCACGGCAACAGTTGCGGTTGCGAAAGACGTTTTCGCCCAGCGCAAGATCGGGATCGATCAGTTGCCCGCGGCCTCGCCTCAGCCTCTTCCGCTCGACCAGGCCGCCGAGGCGCAGCGTGCGTCGCGCGTCGGAGAGCAGTTCGGCAAGGTGGCGCCGGGAATCGTGCAGTACACGACCGATGTCCTGTTCCGCGACCTTTGGCTGCGTCCGGATCTTGCGCCCCGCGATCGCAGCCTCGTCACCGTCAGCGCGCTGATAGCTTCCGGTCAGGTTGCGCAGATGCCCTACCACCTGAACCGGGCGATGGACAACGGGCTCACGCAGGCGCAGGCTTCTGAGGTCATCACGCACCTCGCGTTCTATGTCGGTTGGCCCAACGCCTTCTCGGCGCTACCGGTCGCAAAGGACGTCTTCGAGAAACGTCCCAAATAGCACAGGCGTGGCGCTTGCTTGCTCTGCAAACTCAGGAGGCCTGAAGATGACCAGCTTCAATCCGACACGACGAGACCTGCTGAAAGTCACCGCAGCTACCGGCGGCGCCTTGGCCGCAGGGCCATTCGTGCCCCGCGCCGCACCTGAGGCGGCCGCGCAAGGCACCAACGCGGCGCCCGCTCCCCTCAACGTCGTGCTGCGCGTCAACGGAACCGAGCACCGGCTGACGCTCGATCCGCGCACTACGCTCCTCGATGCGTTGCGCGAGCACTTGCATCTGACAGGCTCGAAGAAAGGCTGTGGCCTCGGCCAGTGCGGCGCCTGCACGGTCCTGATGGATGGCAAACGCGTGAAATCGTGCCTCTCGCTCGCGGCCCTCGTAGACGGGCGCGAGATCACGACCATCGAGGGCCTGGCGCGAGGCGAGCAACTGCACCCGCTGCAAGCTGCATTCATCGAGCGCGATGGCTTTCAGTGCGGCTATTGCACCTCCGGGCAGATCATGGCCGGCGTCGCCTGCATCGCAGAAGGCCACGCTGGCTCGGCGCAGGAAATCCGCGACTGGATGAGCGGCAACCTGTGCCGTTGCGGTGCCTACGATCACATCGTCGCGGCGATCCAGGATGCCGCTGCCGCCGCGGGTTCTGTACGGAAAGGATGAGCCATGCACCCGTTCACGCTTGAACGTCCGCGCGATCTATCTGCCGCTCTCGCGTTGCGCGCGCAGGCCGGCCGCAACGATGCGTCCGCCGAGTACATCGCCGGCGGCACCGACATGGTTCAGCTGCTGCAGGAATATGTGCGCCGGCCCGAACGACTGGTCAGCCTCGCCGGGCTTCTCGACAATCGCATCGAAGCCGGACCCCAGGGGCTCAGACTCGGGGCTGCCGCGACGATGGCGGAGGTGGCCGCGCATCCCGTCGTGATCCAGCAGTTTCCCGTGATCTCGGAGGCACTGCTGAACTCCGCGAGCCCGCAGGTGCGCAACCAGGCCACAATGGGCGGCAATCTTCTGCAGCGCACCCGCTGCCCGTATTTTCGCGACGTTGGCTACAGCGCCTGCAACAAGCGCGTGCCGGGTTCGGGCTGCGCCGCCATTGGCGGCGAAAACCGCTGGCATGCCGTCCTCGGCACGAGCGAGAACTGTATTGCCGCCCACGCCTCAGACCTCGCGGTTGCGCTGGTTGCGCTCGATGCGGCGATCGAGGTGCGTGGCGCCGGCCGGCAACGCACCGTTCCCCTCATCGAATTCCACCGCCTGCCCGGCGCCACGCCGCACATCGAGACGGTGCTCGAGCCGGGCGAGGTGATCGCCGCCATCACGGTGCCGGCCACCGCGGCGGCGCGACGCTCGCATTACCTCAAGGTACGGGACCGTGCCTCGTTTGAGTTCGCGGTAGTGTCAGCCGCAGTGGCGCTCGAGATCGACGGCGCCCGCATCCGCCAGGCGCGCATCGCCGTCGGCGGCGTGGGAACCAAGCCCTGGCGCCTCCCCCGTGTCGAAGCAGCCTTGGCCGGAGCCCGCCTTAACCCGGCGGCGTTCCGCCGGGCAGCGGCGCTCGCCGCGCAGGACGCGCAGGGGCATGGGCACAACGACTTCAAGATCGAACTCATGCAGCGCGCCATCGTGCGCGCCGTCGAAACCGCGGGAGCTCGCGCATGACAACCGCTTTCATCGGACAACCCATCAGCCGCGTCGACGGCCGGCAGAAGGTCACGGGCGGCGCCACCTACGCCGCCGAGTTCGACGTGCGGGGCCAGGCGCACGCGGCCATCGTGCGCAGCACGGTGGCGAAAGGCCGCATCGCTTCCATCGACAGTGCGGCTGCAGAACGGGCACCGGGCGTCATCGCCGTCGTTACGCACCGCAACGCGCCGCGGCTCGCCTATCGTGCGCACAAGGCCGTCGTGGACCCGGACGTCGGCGAGCGCCTGCACGTGCTCCAGGACGACCGGGTGAGCCACCAAGGTCAGCCCATCGCCCTTGTCGTCGCCGATACGCTCGAAGAGGCCAGCCACGCCGCAACGCTTGTGCGCGTCACCTACGCGGCGGAAACGGCGGCTACCGAGGTTACCCGCGTTGAACCGGTTCTGCCGACGCGGCAGCAGATGGACCAGGGCGAGCGCCGCCCGCCAGAGACGCGGCGCGGCGATGCCGAACGAGCGCTGGCGGCGGCCGCAGTGAAGGTCGAGCAGACCTACGTGATCCCGCGCGAGAACCATAACCCCATAGAGATGCACGCCACGATCGCGGCCTGGGAGGGCGAGCGCCTGACGCTGTGGGACAAGACGCAATGGGTGCACAACGCCGCCGACGAAATCGCCGCCGTGTTCGGCATATCCGCCGAGAACATCCGGGTGATCTCGCCCTTCGTGGGCGGTGCCTTCGGCTCGGGACTGCGCACGTGGCCGCATGTCACGCTGGCGGCGCTTGGCGCTCGCGTAGCGGGGCGGCCGGTCAAGCTGATGCTGTCGAGGCGGGAGATGTTTTACGGCGTCGGCTACCGGCCGCACACGGTGCAGCGCGTCGCCCTCGGCGCATCGCGTGACGGCCGCCTCGCCGCCATCGTGCATGACGGCTTTCAGGAGACGTCCACGTACGAGGAGTTTTCGGAGTCGCTCGTTAACGCGAGCCGGTTCCTGCATTCGTGCCCGAACGTGTATACGCGCCATCGCATCGCACCCATGAACGTGCACACGCCGACGTACATGCGCGCTCCCGGCGAATCGAGCGGCATCTTCGCGATCGAATCCGCGATGGACGAACTGGCGGTAGCACTGAACGTCGATCCGGTCGAGCTGCGCCTGCGCAACGAGCCCCAGCAGGACGAGTTCACAAAGCTGCCGTTCTCCAGTCGCTCGACGCGGGAGTGCTACCGGGTCGCCGCGGACCGCTTCGGCTGGAGCAAGCGCAACCCCAAGCCGCGCTCGATGCGCGATGGACGCTGGCTGATCGGCTGGGGCATGGCGAGCGCCACCTACCCGATGAACTACGCGCCTGCCTCCGCTATGGCGCGTCTCCTGCCTGATGGCACTGCGGAAGTTACGAGCGCTGCGAGCGATATGGGTCCGGGCACTTGGACGTCGATGACGCAGGTGGCGGCCGAGACTCTCGGCCTGCCGATCGAGCGGGTGAAATTCAGCCTCGGCGACACCCGGCTCCCGAAAGCGCCCGTGCACGGCGGCTCGCTCACGATGGCGAGCGTCGGCAGCGCCGTTCAGGCCGCTTGCCGCAAGGCGCGCGAGGATGCGCTTGCACGGGGTGGTGCCAACGACCTCGCGGATGCCATGCGCCGCATCGGTCAGCCCGTCGAAGCCTCGGCCGACGTCAAGCCGGGCGATGAGGGCAAGCGATTCTCCATGCATGCCTTCGGCGCGGTGTTCGTCGAAGTCGCCGTCGACCCGGATCTCGGCCAGACGCGCGTGCGGCGCATCGTCGGCGCCTACGGAGCCGGCCGCATCGTCAACCCGAAGACAGCCCGCAGCCAGTGCATCGGCGGCATGATCGGCGGCATCGGCATGGCGCTCATGGAGCACTCCGTGGTGGACGGTCGCAACGGGCGGGTTACGAACGCCAACTTCGCGGAATACGCGGTGCCGGTTCACGCCGACGCGCCGCAGGTGATGGACGTGACGTTCGTAGACGAGCACGATTCTCATGTAAACCCACTCGGCGTGAAGGGCGTCGCCGAGCTCGCCATGGTGGGCGTCGCACCGGCGATCGCCAACGCGATCTTCCACGCCACCGGCAAGCGCATCCGCGCACTGCCGGTCACACCGGACAAGCTGCTTTGAAGGGACAAGCAGTGCTCTTGGCCGTCGCATTGGCGATGGCCTTCAACCCTTCATGAAGATCCGTCTGACGATCAATGGAAAAGCAATCAGCGCAACCTTGACCACCAACGGGACAGCGAAGGATTTTCTTTCCTTGCTACCGATGACGCTGACATTGGACGATTACGCGGCAACCGAGAAGATCGCCTATCTGCCAAGAAAACTATCTACAGCAGGCGCGCCCCCGGGCAGCGATCCTTCCGTCGGTGACATCGCCTACTACGCTCCTTGGGGAAATCTGGCGATTTTCTACAGAGATGCCGCTTATGCGAGAGGGCTCATTCCATTGGGCTGGATCGATTCCGGCATCGAAGCGCTGAGCGTGTCGGGTCCGCTAAAGGTGACGATCGAGCCCGTCGAGAAGTAAAGCATGCGCGGTCGTCGCGTGGCACGCCATGAGTATCAACGCCGGTGACGCGCGCCTGGAATTCATGATCTGAGCTCATAAGGTCCATGCGGAGTTAGCCGTCTTGCAAGAATCGCCCTTCATACGCGGCCTCGGTTTCTCGATTCATGAATCGCACGCATAAGCGCTTGCGAATTGTCCCGTCTTATCAGCGGCTGCCAGCATCGTTACCCTGTCGATGGTAAGGAGTACATGCAAATGGACATCAAGCGAAACGGTTCACAGCCTTCCGCGCGAGGACCGGCCGAGTACTTCACCGGCACTGTCCGCATCGACCAGCTCTTCAAGGCGCCCGGCCCGGCACGTGCGAGTGGCGCCTACGTGACGTTCGAGCCATGCGCTCGCAGCAACTGGCACACGCATCCCTTGGGTCAGACGCTTATCGTGACGTCGGGCTGCGGCTTCGTGCAGAGCTGGGGCGGCCCGATCAAGGTCATCGGGCCCGGCGATGTGGTCTGGTGCCCTGCGGGCGAAAAGCATTGGCATGGCGCATCGCCTACCACGGCGATGACGCATATCGCCATCCAGGAGGAGCTCAACGGCAAGGTTGTCGACTGGATGGAGAAGGTCACCGACGAGCAATACCAGGGGCTTCGCGATGAGCAATAACTTCGAAGGGCTTCAAGGTCTCCTTAGGAGAGCACCATGCGAATTGGCATTCTCGGTTCAGGCTTGATGGGCGGCAAGCTCGGAACGATCTTCGCGCGCGCCGGTCACGAGGTGGTATTCAGCTATGCCCGAAGCGAGGAGAAGCTCAAAAGACTCGCCCGCGGGGCGAAAGGAAAGGCGCGGCACGGAACGCCCCGTGAGGCCGCGCAGAAAGCCGACGCGCTATTGCTCGCCGTGCATTGGTCGCGCGTGGACGATGTGCTGAACCAAGCCGGCGATCTCGCGGGGAAAGTGGTGATCACCTGCTCTCTTCCGATGAATGATGACGATACCGGGCTCGTCGTCGCCCATGCGTCTTCGGGCGCGGAGGAGCTCGCCAAGATGATTCCGAAAGCGAGGGTGGTGGCCGCGTTCAATACCGTCCCGAGCGAAGTGCTTTTCGCCGTGCACGAAGCGAGGCGCAAGGCCAGCCGGCCAAGCCTGGTGTACTGCGGCGACGACCGGCGCGGCAAGAAAGTGGCTGCCGGGCTGATCCGCGACGCTGGCTTCGATGCGGTGGACGCTGGTCCTCTTCGGATCGCCCGCTACACCGAACCGTTCGCGCTACTCATCGGGCAGCTCGCATACGAGGGGGAAGAGGGCCCAGAGCTGGCGTACCGATTCGAGCGGTTTGGAAAATAGACACGGGCATTAATGGCGCTGAACGTCGTTCGAATCCGCCACGACCTACCAAATCCCTCAAGGGCTTGCGCTGCACGTACCAGACGGGGGCTTGCTAAGGTGCAGGGGCCGGTATGGGAAGAAGGTTGGCGATTTTCCAGCCGCCCGAGGTTTTCACCAGCAGCTGATTCATCAGGAAGCGGGTCGTCTGCGGCGCTTGTCCCGGCGCTCCGATCGTGAAGACGATCGGTGCGAAAATCTGAGCCGCGCTTTCTCCGAACACCAGAACCCTGAGCGCTCCCGCTTCGGGCGCTAGCTGCCACGTTCCTTCGTACAGCGCGCTGAAGCGCTTGAGCGCTGCGTCCCGGCCCCACACGGGCGTCCCGCGCGTGATCCATAGGAAATTGGATGAATCGAGCAGAAGGCTTCCGACGGCCGGGACGTCATGCGCATTTTGCGCTGCGACGAAGCGCTCAAACGTCTGGCGCACTTCATCTTCGGGCGATGCCGCGGCAAAAGGTGCGGCCAGAAGGGCGAGGCAAGCGAGGATGAGGCGGACCGTAGGTTTTTTCATGGCTTCTCCTTTAATAGCCCGGCGAAGCGCTCGAGCATTACAATCTTCTCTTTCGGACGCGGGCAAGTCCTTGGGATTTCCCTAATTTTTGCCTGCGAAACCGCTGACCCCTTCCGATGAACGCGCACGAAGCAGAGAGCTACGCCTTCGGCCAGTTCGTCCTCATTCCTCGAGAGCGGCAACTGCGCCGCGATGGTGTGCCGGTGCCGCTCGCGGCCAAGGCGTTCGATGTCCTGGTGGCCCTGGTGCGAAACCATGGGCGCCTCCTCAGCAAGGAGGCGCTGCTCCAGGAGGTATGGCCCGGCGTGATCGTTGAGGAGGTGAACCTCACGGTGAACATCTCCGCGATCCGCAAGGCGCTGGGTGGCGATGAGACCGACAACTGGATCGAGACCGTACCGCGGCACGGGTATCGGTTTCGCGCAGACGTTAACCAAGGCGTCGCGGCGCTTCCGGAAAAGCACGCCCGAATGCTCATCCGTGCCTGGCCCGCTCGAATGGCGATTCTCGCGGCTGTTGCGGGGCTGGCTGTGGTCGTGCTCTGGCGCACGGCGCTTCACAGACCTAGTGCTGAGTTCGCCTCAGTGGCGGTACTGCCTTTCGCCGCTGACAGCGGAGCGAACGAGGACGTGGCGGACGGGTTTACCGAAGAAACGATCAACCGCCTCGCGGCCGCGAAGGCAGTGCGCGTCGCGCCGCGTACGAGCGCCTCCCGCTTCAGGGATTCAGCCGTCGACCCGCAGGCGGCGGGGCGGGCGCTCGGCGTGGAAGCAGTGGTCACGGGCCGCGTCGCGTTGCGGGACGACGCGCTCGACATTCAAGTGGACCTGGTGGATGTGGCGCGCGGCGCACAGGCATGGGGAGAGCGCTACCACGGCCGCGCCTCCGACCTGCCGCACTTTCAAACGAGGGTCGCGCAAGACCTTCTGCGAGCGGCAGGTGCGGCGCTCACCCAGGATCAGGCGCGACAGGTTGCAAAGTCGCTCACAGAAAATGCTGATGCGTACCGCGCCTACCTGAAAGGCCGCTTCTACTGGAATCTGCGCACGGAAGAAGGGCTTGGAAAGGCGATCCAGGAGTTCGAGCGTGCGGTGCTGCTCGACCATGGCTTTGCGGCAGCGTACTCCGGCCTTGCCGACGCCTTCACCACGCTCGGTTTTCTGAGCTATCGCTCACCCGCCGCTTCCTTTCCTGTGGCCAAGCGGCATGCCAGACGTGCGCTCGAGCTCGATCCTTCGCTCGCGGAACCCCATGCCTCGCTCGGCTATGTGAAGCTCTACTATGACTGGGACTGGAAGGGCGCCGAGGCAGAGTTCAAGCGCGCCCTCGAGCTCAATCCGGCTTATCCCGTGACGCACCAGTGGTATAGCGTGTTTCTTCTTGCCGCCGGCCGTCCGGACGAGGCCTTCAAGGAGATTCTGCTCGCGCAGGAACGCGACCCACTCTCTCTACCGATCAACACCGACGTAGGTTTTCATCATTACTACAATCGCCGATACGACGCGGCGGTTAAGCAACTTATCGCGGTGTTGGAGATGAAGAGCGATTTCCCCCTCGCGCATCTCTGGCTCGGCCGCACCTATCAGGAGCTCAAGCAGTACCCGCGCTCGCTCGACGAATATCGGCAAGCGGGCGAGAAGCTCGGCGACTGGCCTGTTGTTGTGGCGGCGCGCGGCTACGTCAGCGCGGCGTCCGGACGTAGTAGCGAGGCACTCCAGGACCTCGCCAGCCTAGAAAAGCAGGCTCACACTCGCTTTGTCACGTCATACGGGATCGCTCTGGTCCACGCCGGACTAGGCGACAAGGATGCAGCATTCGCGTGGCTCGACAAGGCATTCTCAGAGCGCTCGCATTGGCTTGTCTGGCTGCGGCTGGATCCACGGTGGGATTCCATACGGTCCGACCCGCGCTTCGAGCAGCTCGTCGCACGCATGGGATTTCCGAAGTTTGTTCAATAGCACGAATACGAGTGTCCGCGTTGGCCCTCCACGCTATTGACGTTTTGTGAACTATAAATTCCACTTCGCGCGGAGCTTCGCTACTACCAGACTTCCAGCGGCGAACAGCCTTTCGTCGAGTGGTTGAAGGGCTTGGACGACAGGCAAGCGCGCACGCGCATTGAAGCGCGGCTCGCGAGAGTCGTGATCGGCAACCTGGGCGACGTCGAGCCGGTGGGCGAAGGAGACAAGAGGACGCAGCAGAGGGACATCAACCGTGCCAAAGAGTATTTCGAAGATTACAAGGCGCGCACCGCGCAAAAGAAGCCGCGCGGCCGCCGCTAGCCTTCCTTACGAGCCTTGGCTGATCAAGCAGCTTAAGGACCCGGCGGAAGCGGCCGCGTACCTTGAGGCCGTTATCGAGGAGGGCGACCAAGCTGCACTCATGCTCGCGCTTCGCCAAGTTGCCCAGGCGCAGGGCGGTATTGCGGAAATTGCGCGTAAAGCAAAGCTCACGCGTGAGGCGACGTACAAGATGCTCTCCAAATCCGGCAACCCGGAGCTGCGAAGCCTAAAGGCGGTATTGGCTGCCACCGGACTGCGGATCGCAGTCAGGCCCATCGAGAAGCGTGTCGCTTGACCGGTGGGGATCTGCCTTCGACCTCACGGTTCGAATCCGCCACGACCTACCAATCTCTTCACGTAGTAGCTCGTAGTCATTCCAGCTTGATGCCGGCCTCGCGGATCACCTCGGCCCAGCGCTTGAGCTCGGTTCTGACCACGCGCCCGAGCTCCTCCGGGCTGCTGCCTACCGGGTCCGCGCTCTGCTCAAGGAGTTTCTGCTTCACTTCCGGCAGGTGCACCACACGGGCGACTTCCTTCTGCATGCGCGCGATGATCGGTTCGGGCGTTTTTGCCGGCGCGAACAGCGCGAGCCAGGTATCCACCTCGTAGTCGGGGAGGTTCAGCTCTTCGGCGACGGTCGGGACCTCAGGCGCCGCCGGAGTGCGCTTGAGCGTGGTCACCGCGAGCGCACGCAGTTTCCCGGAGCGCGCGGATGGGAGCCCTGCGGGCGCTGTGAGGAAGAGAAACGGAACCTGGCCCGCGATCGTGTCGGCCAGCGCGGGGCCACCTCCCTTGTAGGGAACGTGGACCATGTCGATGCCGGCCCTGCGCTTCAGCAACTCGGCCGCGATGTGGCCAGGTGTGCCGCTACCGGGCGAAGCGTAGGCGTAGAAGCCGGGGCGCTCCCTCGCCGCAGCGACCAGCTCGCGCAGCGTCTTCGCCGGCGCGTTCGGGTTCGCAGCGATGAGCTGCGGCACGCTCACGAGGAGCGAAACGGGGGCGAAGTCGCGCTCGACGTCGTAGCTCAGCTTGTAGAGCGCCGGATTCATCGTGTGCGCGGAGAACGTGAAAAGGAACGTATAGCCGTCGGGCGCGCTCCTCACCGCTGCCTCGGTGCCGACCACGCCGCCAGCGCCGCCGCGATTCTCGATGACGATCGGCTGCCCGAGGCTCTCCGAGAGCTTGGGCTGCATGATGCGCGCAGTGATATCCAGGGTGCCCCCGGGCGGGAAGGGCACGATGAATCGGATCGGTCTGGCAGGATACTGCTGGGACAACGCCGGTGCCGCCGCGCACAACGCGCACGCCTGCACCAGGGCGATCATCGCCCATTTCAAGAAAGGCCCCATGCCCGTCACGGAGCGCTGGAGAATCGCATTATTTTGGAGGCTGAGGCATGGCCGACGAATGGTGATCCACGATCATCCAGTTTTTCCCCTTGTTGACGTAGGTGAAGCTGTATCGGGCAGGCAAGGTCCTGGCTTCGCCGTCTCTGACGAAGGAAAAGCTGTAGTACCCGGTATTGACCGCGGTGCTGCCGTAAATCCTGATCAGCTGCTCCCCAAATGCAACTTTCAGCCCGGGAAGCGCTTTGAAGGCATTGACAAAATATTCGCGCAGGGCCGCCGGACTGGATCGCACCGTTGGAGAAAGCGTTCCCCAGAGCACGGCATCCTGTGCGTAAAAGGGAAGCACTTTGTCGGGATCGTTTTCTGCTAGCGCGGCTGCCCATCGCATTGAAGCGGCAGCGACATCCTCGTGCGGTCCGGCCCGGGCGATTCCGCCCATCAGAAGCTGGCAGACGATGAGACTGGCGAGACACCTGCCTAAGAATGGTCTAATCATGGTTCCCCTCCTTAAGATTTTCACGCGCGTCCAGATACGTAGCTATAGATAGGTTTCATCGACATAACACCACGCCCACTTGCTGTCCGGGAACGTCTTCATGACCGGATGTCCTGTCTGACGGAAGTGGGCGGTGGCATGCCGACCTGGCGTCGAATCGCAGCAGCCTACGTGACCGCAAGTCTGGCAGATTCGCAACTCAACCCATTTTTGCCCTGCCTTTAGGCATTCTTCGCAGCCGTTACCGCTCGCTGCAGGCGCGTTCGCCAGAAGATTGCGATGTGAGCATTCATTCGCCATGCGGGCAGCCTAACCAGGAATTCCGGCCAGCCGCAGGCATTCTGCGAGATGGCGGCTATCGCCGGCATCCTTGAACGGCATCCTGGCGACCAGCTTGTCGACAGTTGCGCCAGGCTGAAACGCCAGGCACCGCGCCACCACCTCCCGCGCGCGTTCCGAATGCCCGAGGTTCGCGTGGCACGCCGCCAGCATGGCGAGCGCCCGGAGCGAGTTGTTCGTCACTCCCCGCTCTAAATCCGGCAAGGCATCGGCGTGGCGGCGCAACACGAACTGGGCAACGCCGAGACCGCG
>Ga0209160_1004001_pt1 | contig 11894 bp, 14 predicted proteins | sample GraSoiAngelo_153_FD_186167 | JGI IMG/M metagenome (GOLD analysis project Ga0209160, IMG submission 186167) | Grasslands soil microbial communities from the Angelo Coastal Reserve, California, USA - 14_1009_12_40cm (SPAdes) (version 2) | ecosystem: Environmental > Terrestrial > Soil > Grasslands ...
GCCGCCGAGGCCGCCGGTGTCGGACCCGCGCCTACGCGGGCGGCGAGGATGCCGGCGTCAGCTGATAGAGCTGCATCCGGGCCTTGATCTGCTCGTCCCAGCCCCGGGCCCGCACGTCGATCATCACACCGTCGGGTCCTTTGAATTTCCGGTTGACCTTGCTGCTGCCCGGGCACTCTATGCAGCTCGCCTCTTCCAGCGAGGTCGACGTGCCCTCGAGGTCGTCCACGTAGAAGCCGATGTGGTGGAGGCCCTTGACCGTGGACGGGCCTTCGCCCAGGTTGGGGGTGTCGTCGCCGCCGTACTTCAGGATGGCGAAGTAGATGTAGCCGTCGCTCAGCCAGACTCCATCGGCGCCGGTATCGGCGGGCTCCCGGCGCAACTCTTTCAACCCGAAGATGCTCTTGTAGAACTCGGCGGTCTTCACCGGATCGTCGGTCGACAACGCGATGTGTTTGATCCGTGCCATTACTCGTTCCTTTCCTTTGCGCGCATGTCCGGTGCACGCATGGCGACCATGCCGGAGCGTTCGCCTCTGTAGACCATCACCTGGACTCAGCTTCTCGCACGGGCCGCGTGGGTCGTCAAGCTCGTGTCCTGATGACCGCGCGGACCATCACTCCTGCCGGCCTCGGGACCGCCTCGGGGAAACTTCTTCAGCCGATGGCACGACCGCCTGAGACTCCTTTGGTTGGTGTAGCAGAACTTCGATGGGTCCGTCTGCTCGCATGATTACCACTCGATCCGGCTCGATCCGCTCCACCTGTCCGCCAGCCAGTTTGTCCCCGGTCTTGTAGCCCACGATTTGCTTCGTGACGAGATCCTGAACGAACGCAACTCGCGTGTCGTCGCTGATTGCCACGCCATAGAGCGCGAACGTTGGCGGTGTGGGCAGAATCGGAGCCATCGCTTCCGAGGATCTCGGCTCGGAGCGATTCGGATGGAAGAGGGTCCTGGTCGCAATCATGTCGTAGACCCCGCTGGAGGGCGAATTCCGCACGGCGCCATGATCGCGAGGGGTCGCTGCCCCGGAGGGCCGGGCGACCCGAGATGGTGATTGGAAATCGGGAGTGAACAGGGCGTGGCCGATGCGGATGGAAAAGAAGATCGAGATGACGGCCAGGAAGAGGTTGAGCGCGAATAGGGGCCGAGCGAGGACCTTCCCAACCGTCTCGACAGAGACGAGCGGCGCGACCTCGCGATCGCGCCGCTCGCTCACCTCAGCCATATCGGATGGCCGGTCCAACGATCAGTGCTCGGACTAGTCGTCTCCTTCGTCCTCCGACGGCCTCGCAAACACCGCAATACACCCCTTCAGGCAGTCGGGGAAAGCGTTGTTCGCCGCCAGGGGTACAAACACGTGGTTGTTCTGCGCGTTAGCGGCGACCGAATGCGCGGTCCCAGCCGGATGCGGGTTGGGCTGGGAAGCCGGGACTGCGGGAACGTTGAGCGTCGGCACAAGCTGGAGCAGCTTCCGTCGGTCCGCGTCGATCACGCCGAGAACGGCGGCGCCTTGGGCCGTGAGCGTCGGTGCGGTTGTCGCCGATCCGAGTGGGGCCCGCGCCGGGGTAATGGCGTTGGGCGCGAGAGGGCTACCGGAAGATGCGGTGTAGTAGTTATTGTCGCCCTTGTTGAACCACACTTCGTCTCCGGGCCCTACGTTGAACAGCACTTTGTCGATGTTGCCCGTCTTGGCATCCAGGATCACATATCTGGGCTTCGCGGAATTCGTATCCTTGTCCGCATTCCCGGTCCATACACCGCCGGCCGTGTCGAAGACCGTGTTGCAGCCGACGAGCAGATCTTGCTTGGGACCGAGGGCGAGGCCGGCCGGCGAGCAGAACTCCACCGGATAGGTCGCCTCCACCGTGCCGGTCGTCGAGATGCGCAAGACCCCTCCGTGTGAGGGCGTCGACCCGATTTGCGGGATGGAGAGATAGAACTTGCCGGTGCCGGGATCCCACACTGGCTGCTCGGCGCCGTTCTGGGCATCGACGCCGTGGGCCGCATCGAAGTCGATGTTCGTTACGACGGTGAGGACGCCAGTCGTCTTGTTGACTTGGACCAACGTGCCGAACGGCGGATCTGAAGCATTGTTGATCACGAGAAGCAGCCCATCCCTCGGATCGTAGGCAAGCTCATCTGCGCGGGTCTTTTCGCCAGCCTTCGTGAAGACCTCGCTGACGGTCGTGGCCGGGTTGGTCCTGAGGTCGAATGTAAGCACGCGGCTGGGGGCGTCGGTCACGAAGAGCCAGGGGAACGCACCGACGACGCCGTTGGGGCCGGCGCAATCGTTGGCTCCGGCGGCGGGAGAACACGGCACAAACCCGGCGAACGGGGCGTGGCCGTTATTCGGGAAAATCTGCGTGACAAACGTATCCGTGTTGGCGTTGGCGACGTCGACGGCCTTGTTGGAACGATCGGCGAGATAGTAGGTTCCAGTCGCCGGGTCGACGAAACTGATGTCGAAGGAGTACAGAGCGCCGGATGTACCATTCACAGCGCTCACGGGAACCGGAATCGTCTTGAGAAGCTTGACAGGTCCTGTAGTCCTTTCCCTGTCGCGGTCGTCAGCGCGGCCGGATCCGGTGCTGAGTAGCAAGAAGGGAACGGAAACGACGAGAAGCAGGAGCAGCCCAAGCGAGCACTTTCGCATCATTGCCAGTCCTCCTGTTATGAGCCGCGAAGAGTCAAGCTCGGGGCGTGAGGTGTGAACTAGCTGCGCCTCACCGCCACGCGGGTGACACCCGCGCCCTCGAAGAGCGCGGGCGAGCAGACGGCGTTACGAGAAGAGGTGGGGAGGAGCCCGCGTGGAGAGGGATTCGAGTGGGCGGGCCGAGACGAGCTGTCGTCGGCTCGAGGCGATCAGGCCGAGACAGACGGTGACGAGCCCGCTGGCGTCCGCGATGTGGGAGTCGACGGCGGTGACGGCGCCGGTGATGAACAGGATGACGTCGTCGTAGTCGTTGTCATCGTAGAAACCGGGAATCCATGTCGGGTCCGTCGGGCTCGCATAGGCGCAGGGCGGAAGCGTGAGCAGGGCGCCCAGGAGGAGAATGCCGAGCGTCGCCCTGCGTTTCATGGTCCCGAGACCATACGCCGGCGTGACGTTGGACGCAAGTGGGCCGTCGGGGCGCGTTCCCGGTGGCGGAACGGCCAGAAGTTATGGAAGCTGCGACGTCAGGAGACTCCTTCGACGATACGGATGTCGCGCTCGGCGGCGTTGCCGAGCTCCTTGAGCGCGGCCTGGTAGCCCGCGCTGTCGTGAGCCGCGGTCGCCTGCGCGACGCTGTCGAACTCGATCACGACCACGCGCTGACTGAGCCCCGCCTCATAGGTCTTCGCCGGCATGCCCCGAGCGAGAAAGCGCCCGCCCGCCGCCTGGATGGCGGGCGCCGCCAGCTTCGCGTACGCGGCCAGCGCGTCGGGGTTCTTGATGGCGTGATAGCACGCGATCCAGTACGCCTTTGCCATGAGCACCCTCCGGATTTATAGGCGTGATTACTTCTTGAACGCTCCGTCGCGATCGAGCTGCATCAGCGCCTGCACGCCCGTGCTGAACGTCGGCCCGCCGCCCGGCAGCGCGGCCGACTCGATGGCTTCGAGCAGCTCGCGCTTGGTGGCGCCGTGCTGGACCGCTCGGCGCATGTGCGTGACCACGCCGTTCTCACGGCCGCAGTAGGCGAGGATCCCGATGATGACCATCTCGCGGTGCTTGATCGAGAGCTCCTTGCCCTCGCCGACCGAGAGCTGCGTCAGCGGCCCGCGAGCGCGCACGTACTCCGGATCTTCTTTCGCCACCCAGTCCCAGAACGGATAACCGTACGGACTTGCGGTCGTTCCATCGACCTTGTCGCTCATCGTGACCTCCCGGTAATCATCGGCAACGCGCTGAAGGTATCACATTGCCCGCGGAGCGATTCCTGCATACCCTGCCACTGATGGCCTCTGCGCCGCCCTCCGCCGCGCCGGGTAACACCGGGCTCGCGCGCTCCTGGATCGATCGCAATTTCCTGGCGCTCGGTCGCGAGATGCGGCTCTCGTACCTTCCGCCGCTCATGGTCTACGTGGCTGCGGGCATCGCGGGGCTCACCGCGATCGTCGCAACCTTCTACATCAAGGAGCGGTTGGGGCTCTCGGCGGAGTTCCTGGCGGGGCTCGGCTTCTGGGCGGGCTTACCTTGGGCTCTGAAGGTCCCGCTCGGGCACCTCGTCGATCTGCTCTGGCGCTGGAAAGCCGCGCTCGTGTTCGTGGGGGCCGGCCTGATCGCCGTGAGCCTCGGCATCATGATCGGTCTGCTCGGCCACGCCGACTGGATGCGTGCGTTCGCGAGCGTCGAGGCGTGGTTCATCCTGTCCACCTTGCTCGCGCCGATCGGCTACGTCGTGCAGGACGTCGTCGCCGACGCGATGACCGTCGAGGCGGTGCCGCGGGTCGATGCCGAGGGCCGGCCGACCAGCATGGCCGAGCGCAAGTCGATGAACACGACCGTGCAGACACTCGGCCGCGTCGCGATCATCGGCGGCAGCGTGCTGGTCTCGGTCGCCAACGTCTACCTGCTGCGCGGAGTGGGCGAGATGTCCGAAGCCGACAAGGCGCTCGCCTATCTCCGCGTCTATCACCTGGCGCTCGTGATTCCGGTGGTCTCGGTGCTCGGCGTCGTCCTGGGGCTCGCCCTCGGGTGGCGCGACACCAGACGGCTGGTCGCGAAGGGCTTCGCGAGGAGCGAGGCACGCCGGATGCTGAACCCGCACGGCGAGCGGCCCCCGGTCAACTGGTGGATCATCGGCGGTGGTCTCGCGTTCGCGGTCGTCTCGCTCGGCGTCGGCATCGGCAACGTGGCCGGTGGGCAGGAGATCGTGTTCGGCGCATCCATGGCGATCGTGCTGTTCCTGATGTGGCGGATCACGACCGAGCTGGAGCCGGAGGCGCGTCACGTGCTGGTGGGCACCGCCGTCCTGGTGTTCGTCTTCCGCGCCATGCCCGGGCCAGGTGCGGGCTCGACGTGGTGGATGATCGATCTGCTCGGCTTCGATCAACAGTTCCTGGCCGAGCTGTCGCTGATCGGAAGCGTCCTCACCCTGGCCGGCCTGTTCGTCTTCCGCCGCTTCATGGCCGAGCGGTCGATCGCCTACATCGTCGGCTCCCTCACGATCGCCACGACGATCATCGGCGCGCCGGTCGTCGGCATGTTCTACGGCCTGCACCACTGGACCGCCGCGCACACCGGCGGCATCGTCGACGCGCGCATGATCGTCCTGATCGACACCGCCCTCGAATCGCCCCTCGGCCAGATCGCGATGGTGCCGATGCTGGCGTGGATCGCCAACTCGGCGCCCGACCGGCTGAAGGCGACGTTCTTCGCGGTCATGGCCTCGTTCACGAACCTGGCGCTGGCCGCCGCGCAGCTCGGCACGAAGTATTTGAATCAGGCCTTCATCGTCACGCGCGAGGTCAGGGACGCTTCGGGCACGATCACGATGCCGGCCGACTACAGCCAGCTGGGTACCCTGCTCGTACTGACAACCGTGATCGGGTTCGTCGTGCCGATGCTTGCCGTCGTGTTCGTCAGAGCGACGCGCTTCCGCAGCGCGTGATGCGACGTCGCCTGCAGCCCGTAGCGCGCACGAGTCGAGCGCGCTAGCGCGGCAGGAGCACGATGTCGGCGAGAGTCACTCCGGCCACCCTGACAGTCAGACGCCAGGGCGCCTGACCGACCTGGTCGAGCGGGAAGTAGAGCACGGTGTTACCGGCCACACGGGTGTCGCTGCCCATGGGAATGCTGACGCCGACGCCGGTACCGACGCCCACGCCGCCGCCTCGGCCCCCGCCGAAGCTTCCCCCGCCGACTCCGAACCCGAAGCTGGACCCACCGGCCGAGGTCGTCGGCGGCTGCTCGATCGTCTGCGGCCTGATCGAGACGTTGTCGGTCCTCGTGATCTGGGCGTCCTGCAGCCGATATCCGTCGGTGTCGACTTCCACGCGGAGCCGATCGGCCAGCAGCACGTAGTCGGCGGAGACCGACACGCCCGACGGTTGAGTTGCCGGTTTGTAGGGAAGGGTCGCGCGCGAGCATCCGGTCAGCGCGATCAGCAGCGCGAACAGGCATGTCGTGAGCTTCATCGCATCCCTCCTATCCGGAGTGTAGTTGACCTCCGACCTGCTTGGCCACCACCTGCAGGAGCCCGGCGCCGTATCGCGCGGCCTTGTACGGCCCGACACCGTGGGCGCGCTCGAGCTCTGCGAGATCGCGAGGCCGAAGCGCGGCGATGTCGCGCAACGTGCGGTCGCTCGCCACGATGAAGGGAGCCACGCCTTCGGCACGCGCCACGGTGAGACGATAGCGGCGGAGCGCCTCGAAGAGGGCCACCGCCGCGGCGTCCAGCTCGCCGGGCTCGTTTGCGGCCGTCCGTGCCGGCGTCCGATCGGGCGCCGGTTTCTCTCGCCGCGGCTCCACCGGCCCGGCGCTCTTGGGCCGGGACTCGGCCGGGAGCAGCAGACGTGCGGGACGCTCGCCACGCATCACGGCGCGGCCATCGTCGGTCAAGGTCACGACCGGGCGGTCGATCCCGGCGAAGCTCACCCAGCCGGCCGACACGCACCGCCGAAGCAGAGCGACCAGCCACGACGCCGGGTGCTCCTTGAGATTGCCGAAGGTCCTCACGGTCGTGAGCCCGGCGCGCTCGAGCCGCTCGTCCGCTTCGCCACGGATCAGCTTGACCGCGAGCTGCAGGCCGAACCGCCCGTGGACGCGCGCCACACCCGAGAGCGCCTTGCGGACGATCAAGGTGACGGCTTCCGGATCGCGCGCATCCGTGTCTCCACCGAGGGCGAGGCATACGTCGCAACGGCCGCAGCCCGCGAGCGTCTCGGCCTCGTCGCCGAAGTAACGCAGGATCGCGTCGTGCCGGCAGCTGCCGCCCTCGGCCCAGCGGATCAGCTCGAGGAACATGCTCCACTTGTGCTCGACCACCGCCGCGTCGGCCGTCGCGTCGCCGGCGCCCCGCTCGAGCAGCGCCCGCCGCAGCGGCAGATCGCGTGCGCCGATCAGGAGAAGCCCGAGCGCGGGCGCGCCGTCGCGGCCCGCTCGCCCCACTTCCTGGTAGTACGCCTCGATCGACCCGGGCGGGCCGAGGTGGAGCACCGCGCGCACATCCGGGCGGTCGATGCCCATACCGAACGCGTTGGTCGCCACCACGACCTCGAGCCGGCCCTCGGCGAAGTCTCGCTGCGCGGCCTCCCGCGTCTTGCCGTCGAGGCCGGCGTGGTACGCGCGCACGCGCCAGCGGCGCGCGGCGAGTCGCGCGCTCTCTTCGTCGGCCTGCTTGCGCGTCGGCGCATAGACGATGGCCGTCCCGCGCGCGCGTCCCGGGCCGCCGAGGGCTTCCCCGAGGGCGGCGTCGACGAGAGCTTCCCGCTCGCGGTGACCGCCGATCTCCGCGGCGCGCAGGGCCAGGTTCGGGCGCGCGAAGCCCCGGACGATTTGCGGCGTGTCCGCCGGCAGCCCGAGCCGCGCCAGAATCTCGTCGCGCACGATCGGCGTGGCCGTGGCCGTGCATGCGAGCACCCGGGCGCCTGGCAGGTCGCCGAGCACGGCGCCGATCTCCAGATACTCCGGGCGGAAGTCGTGACCCCACTCGCTGATGCAGTGGGCCTCGTCGATCGCGACCAGCGGGCAGTCGAGCTCGCGGACGAGCCCGCGGAAACCCGGGAACACGAGCCGCTCGGGCGCGACGTAGACGAGCGAGAGCTCGCGCCGCGCGATCCGCGCCATGCGCCGGCGCATCTCCGCCGCCTCGAGCGTGGCGGCGAGGTAGGTCGCCCGCACGCCGCGCGCCTCGAGCGCCTGGACCTGATCGGCCATCAGCGCCACCAGTGGCGACACCACCAGCGTCGTACCGGGCAGGATCGTGGCCGGAAGCTGGTAGCTCAGGCTCTTGCCGCCCCCGGTCGGCGCCACCAACAGGAGCCGGCCACGGGCGAACAGCGTCTCCACCGCTTCACGCTGGCCGGGACGGAACTGCGTGTAGCCGAGTCGCACCAGCGCCGCGTCGAGGTCGCTCACTCCTCACCCGTCACGCTTTGTGATATAGCAGAGCCGCTCGTGGCCAACAACGCGTCCACGAAAATGGTCATCAAATTCGGCGGCTACCAGGAGCCCGCCTCCATCCACAACCGCGCCGCCGCACGATTCGGCGAGCTCCTCCGAGAGCGACTCGGCGATCGCGTCGACTTCGAGCTGATCGGCAGCATCGTGAAGCTCGGCCGACCGGCCGGTGATCTGGTCCCGATGGTCGAGCGGGGAGAGCTGTCCTTCTGCTACATGTCGACCGTGCGTTTTTCGCGGGCCGCGCCGGAGCTGCTGCTCCTCGAGCTGCCGTTCGTGGTCACCGATCGCGGCGTCGCCTTCCGGGCCCTCGACGGCGAGTACGGCGAGCGGGCGCGGCGGGAGGTCTACGCGAAGACGGCCTGCCGTCTGCTCGAGTACTGGGACAACGGCATCCGGCACCTCACGAACCGGGTCCGGCCGATTCGCGTGCCCGACGACTGCCGCGGCATCCGCATCCGGACTCAGACGAGCGAGCTACACGGCGAGGTGTTCCGGGCGCTCGGCTTCGAGCCGATCGCGTCCGACATCAAGGAGTTCGTGGAGCAGATCGGCGGTGAGCGCTTCCAGGCGCAGGACAATCCGCTGACCAACATCTACAACTTCGGCGTCCACATCCATCACCGCTACATCACGCTGAGCGGACATTTCTGGGGCGCGTCCGCCATCGTGTGCAACGCGGCCCACTACGAGCGCTGGCCGGCCGAGATCCGCGCCGCGGTCGACGCGGCCGCCCGCGAGGCCACCGCGTATCAGCGGCGGCTCGCGGCGGCGGAGGACGCGGAGATCATGGCGAAGCTCGATCCCGCGCAGAACGACGTGATCCGGCTGAGCGAGGCCGAGCGCGGCGCGTTCCTGCGCGCGGTGGAGCCGGTGCTGGAGAAGTATCGCCGACAGCTCGGTCCGAAGCTGTTCGCCTACCTCGGATTTTGATCGTCGCGCCGCGAGCCGGCGCCGCGATCAGCGCGCGCGGTGCGCGCTGCGGGCGTGTCTAAGACTTGTGATCGCCGTCGGCCTGCACGATGAAGTGCTTCTGCGCCGACGGCATGTCGACCTCGATGGGCTTGGGATTGAGCGACGCGCAACCGAAGAGCAGGAGGACGAGAGCGAGGGACGCGTATCGGAGAGCCGCCATGTGTTCCTCCTGCCCCTTGAGCGAGTGCGCGGAAGAATACGAGCGGCACCGTGTTCTGTCAAGCGCGTAGAGCAGAACCAGAGCGTCGGGCGGGGTTCCAGGGCTCTGGAACGAGTTCCGGAAAGAATGACGGCGCGGGGAGTCCCGCGCCGTCAGGCGGTCTGCGTTACGGCGAAGCGCGTGCTAGTTGCCGCCGTCGCCGGGGCCCTGGACCTCGTTGAGCCGATCGGGGAACTGCTTGTAGTTGAGGTTGAGCTCCTGATTGTTGTGATACGCCTTCCCGTTCTGGAACGTAACCTGCGAGGCCGGATACTGGGGCTCCGTCGCGACGCTCTGGCTCTGGATACCCGACGCCTGTCCGGCGACCTGCGCGCCGGCCTGTGCCGCCGGGCACGGGCCGAAGTTCGTCCCTTCAGGGCCATACGAACCGCCGCACCAGGCGCCCACCGGCGCCCCCTGCGCGAAGGCCATCGCCGGGATGGCCAGCGTCGCGACCGCAATCGCTACGACTCCCGTCCACCGCATGTCGCATTCTCCATCGTGTTGAGGTTCACTGCGCCAACTCCACCGCATCCATGCTGTGTGCAAGCGATTCCCGTAGGAGAGCAACGCCGATGCCAAGACCAGACACCCGATCGAAGCTCGTTCCGGTGTGGATTTAGAGACGGAGACGGCGGGGACGGGACGAAACCCGGGTTCTCGGCTGCCGGAAATTGTTCCCTATCGGTGCCGCGGTGACAATCATTATCGGAAGAAATTGCTTGACTTGACACGGGGCCGCAGCTGGAGCAGCCTCGCGTGAGGCCAGAGGCACCCACGGGAGACATCCAGATGACGACCCAGGTGATCGAGCCGCGGATGGAGCTGGAGCAGAATCTCCACATGTACCGTCAGATGGCGAAGATTCGGGCCTTCGAGGAGCAGGTGAACGAGCTCTACAAGAGCGCGAAGATGCCGGGTCTGGCCCATCTCTACGTCGGTGAGGAAGCGGTGGCGGTCGGCGTGTGCGAGGCGCTGCGCCGCGACGATTTCATCACGAGCACGCATCGCGGCCACGGCCACTGCCTGGCCAAGGGCGCGTCCGTGAATCGGATGTTCGCCGAGCTCCTGGGCAAGGAGCCCGGCTACTGCCGCGGCAAGGGCGGCTCGATGCACATCGCCGATCCCGAGACCGGCAACCTCGGCGCGAACGCCATCGTCGGCGGCTCCGCCGGGATCGCCACGGGCGCCGCGCTCTCGGCGAAGATGCGGGGCAGCAACCAGGTCGCCGTGTGCTTCTTCGGCGACGGCGCGCTGGGACAGGGCCTGCTCTACGAATCGATGAACATGGCGTCACTCTGGAAGCTGCCGGTCATCTATATCTGCGAGAACAACCTCTACGGCGAATACACGCCGTGCGGCGAGACCATCGCCGGCGAAATCCTGGCGCGGCCCCGGGCGCTCGGCGTGCACGCGGAGACCGTCGACGGCCAGGACGTCCAGGCCGTCAACGCGACGATGCGGCGGCTGGTCGAGCGCGCGCGCCGCGGCGAGGGGCCGGCCTTCCTAGAGTGCAAGACCTATCGCTACTACGGCCATCATGTCGGCGACGTCAACCGCGAGTACCGCACGCGCGACGAGGAGAAGGAGTGGATGAGCCAGCACGATCCGCTCGCGACCCTCGCCGGGCGGCTCTCCGGGCAGGGGCTCGCTGATCAGGGGGTCTTCGACCGCATCCAGACCGACGTGAAGGCGGAGATCGACACCGGTGTCCAGTTCGCGCTGGCCGCGCCCTATCCGGACGCGAGCCAGGTCGGCGAGGATGTCTACGCGTGACGCGAGAGCGCAAAGGAGTCACACCATGAGAGCTCGTACGATGTTGCGGACCGTGACGCTCGCCCTGGCCGTGTGCCTGGCCGCACCGCCCCTGGCGAGCGCGCAGACGCCCGGCGCAGCCGCTCCGCTGCCCCCGAGCGTCAAGGTCGGCGACACGGCGCCCGACTTCACGGCGAATTACCTCACCGCGGCCGACGCAAACGGCAAACGGGACCGGAAGGCCGTCAAGCTGAGCGAGTTCAGAGGGCAGAAGAACGTCGTGCTCGCGTTCTTCCCGGCTGCGTTCTCGCCGGGCTGCACCAGCGAGATGGCGAAGTATCGGGAGAGCGCCGGCGAGTTCAACGCGAACAACACCGTCATTCTGGGGATGAGCGTCGACAGCGTCTGGGCCAACGTCGCCTTCGCCGAGAAGCTGGGCGCGGACTTCAACATCCTGAGCGACGCCAAACGCGACATCAGCCGTGCCTACGGTGTCTTCGACGACAATTCGGTCATCGCTCGCCGGACGACGTTCGTCATCGATCGCAAGGGCGTCGTGCAGAAGGTCTTCATGGCGCAGGAGGCGCTCGATCCGGCTCAGGCGCTGGCGACGTGCGCGCTCCTGAAAGAGGTCAAGTGAGCCCGGCGGACAACACGTGAGCCTGAGCCCCGAGGAGTTTCGCGAGCACCTGAAGCTGTCGTCCGCCACGGCCGGGTTGAAGCTTCCCGACCTGGAGCTGCCCGCCGCGCATCACGTGATCCTGCGCGGGATGCGCTTCCACTATCTCGACTGGGGTACCGCGGGCCTGCCGCCCGCGCTGTTCCTGCACGGCGGCGGGCTCAACGTGCACACCTGGG
>Ga0209160_1004002_pt1 | contig 11889 bp, 13 predicted proteins | sample GraSoiAngelo_153_FD_186167 | JGI IMG/M metagenome (GOLD analysis project Ga0209160, IMG submission 186167) | Grasslands soil microbial communities from the Angelo Coastal Reserve, California, USA - 14_1009_12_40cm (SPAdes) (version 2) | ecosystem: Environmental > Terrestrial > Soil > Grasslands ...
TCCAAGATCTCCCGGTAGAACTTGCAGTCAGCGTCGTAGTGGGAAGTGCCGATGTAGACGTAGACCAGCCGTTTGAATACACTGGGGTGTTTACGAACCGCCGTCGTATCTCGAGAATCAATTCCCCGTGGTTAAATCCTTGTTCTCTGATGGGGGCCAATCGTCCGATGCAAACCCTTGACGCCCATGATGACGGGAATTGCAGCAGGGATTCGAATGATTAATCCCGCTCATGAATCCCTTATCTTTCGGCATGGTATCGGAGGTGGAGGCCTATGAAGGGAGCTTCGAGAGTAGAAGAACTCGTATTCGTTGTTCAGAAGCACAAGGCCACATCGCTTCACTACGATTTCCGGCTTGAAATAGGAGAGGTGATGCCCTCGTGGTCGATTCCCAAGGGTCCCTCACTAGACAGCAGTGTTAAGCGGCTCGCACTCCCGACCGGCGATCATCTACTGGAGTATCGACATTTTGAAGGAGTCATCAGGGGCGAAAATGGAGCTGGGCCAGTCATGATCTGGGACGAAGGGACGTACAGGCCTGAAGTCGAGGTGAGCAAAGGCGTTCGGAAGGAGATCGTGAATAGAGGAGAAGCGGAGAGTGTCGCCCGCAAGAGCCTACAGGAAGGGAACCTGAAATTCCATCTGTACGGGAAGAAGCTGCGGGGTTCTTTCGCACTGGTTCGTACCAAAGGATTCGGGGGGAGAGAATCTTGGTTGCTGATCAAGCATCGCGACGAGTACTCCAAAGAGGGATATGATGCTAACGATCATGACTTCTCCGCAGTTAGCGGTCGATCACTTGCCCAGATTGCTTCTCAAGTAGAATACGGCGGTCCGTCCTCGGCAGAACCCCCTCCCCAGGGCACCTGATTCCGCCTAAGACTCGAAACGGGGCGGACGCAGCCTCTGAAGTCGGGATTCCCATTCCGCCCTTAAGGGCTTAAGGCGAGGGGCGAGAGCTAGCTAGAATGATTCACAATCGCGACGTGAGCATTCTTGCCAGGATAGGCGTACTTGATTCCCTCGTCGAAGACCGCAAAGGCCCTGAGTGACGCTATCTCCCCCTCTTTGAATATGAAGCCGTCTGGGAGTGAGATTGAAGCCCTGCTCTCCTCGCCGCTAACTGGGTTCCTGATCGGCTCAAGCGTAGCATGCACGGCCTGCCCGGCTTTGAAGCTGCTATGAACTCCGTCAAATTTCCATTGAAACGGGACTAAACGAGGTTCGAGCCACCTCTCCACCGTCGCCGCAATAATGGAATATGGCAGTCCGCCGGCCTTCCCTGTGATTATTCTCACCAGGGCGTCTTTCTGCCCCTTTGTCGCTTTTTCATCTATCCAAATCCCCGCCGTCCCTCCTCCTTCGTGAATCTGTCCGGGCCACTTTGCAAATATCGCGAACCTTACACCATCCAGCTTCGTCGAGTCGTGTTTGCCACTCGTGACGTTGACCGCGAAGCCTCCTTCACAGAATCCCATCGTGGGTCTCGCGCCAACGTTGCACGGACATCCCCAGTCGCAGTTGCACGCCTGTAAGTACTCACCCGTGTATTGCCACTTTTCGCTCTTGGACATCTCCGCTGCTTCGGGCGGTAGAGCATATAACTCTTGAAGGCGCGGGCTCGGTCGAAGAGAGGGCTTCCAGCCATGGACGTTTGATGTATCCATGGCTTGGGTTTTGACTCGTCCAGTCTATCGCTCCGGTTCCTCAAGAGACTCGTGCAACTCGAAACTGTGAAGGGCGTGGCATAGTCAAGAAAGATGCGCAAGTACAGGGTGCCGTCGAATGCACCCTGCAGGATCGCTGTTCCTTGATTGACTGCGACAAGCCAAGAGCCGACAACTCCGGAGTGAAATAATGCCAGTTTGAAGTCCGCCATTCTACATCAAGGGACTCATGCGGCGCCCACGGTCCGGAAGTGAGGTGACGAGGAAGCCCACGCCATGCTCACAAGGGAGTCATAGGTCAAAAAAGCCTTATGATGCTTCGGATACTGCACGGTTGAATGGCTCTCGTCCACGGCCACGACACTAACTTTGGGTCAATCGAAAAGCTCGTCCATCCGAGCGCGATAAATGGGAAAGAGCGGAGGCGTGTCTAAGAACATGTATGTCGGACTCTCTGGCTTCAGCTATCCCGGATGGAAGGGAAAATTCTATCCCAAAGAAATGAAGAGCGAGGAATTTCTCACGTATTACTCTCAACATCTAAACAGCGTGGAGATCAACAGTTCCTTCTACGCATCACCCAATGCCGCCATCGTGAGGAATTGGTCTGCAAAGACCAACGGGAAGTTCAGGTTCGCCTTCAAAGCCCCCAGGCAGATTACTCATATTCTGAAGCTAGGAAACGGTTCGCCCGAAGCAGCCGACAGACTTTCGAAGACACTTGATCTCCTGGGCCCAAAGCGCGGTCCTGTCTTGTTTCAGTTGCCTCCTTACTCTAAACAGGATCATAAGCTACTCGATGAATTCCTATCCAAGACGTCCGGCATCAAGAATCGTGTCTTCGAGTTCAGGCATGAGTCGTGGCTCCAAAACCCTACGTATCAATTACTGGAAAAACATGAAACAGGGTTCTGTGTAGCAGAGACCGAAGACATGAAACCAGCATTCCAAGTTACCGGAGGGCTTGCCTACTTCAGACTGAGAAAGGAATCCTACGATGCGAAGGCCATTGACCAGTGGGCAGAGAAAATCCGTGAAATGACCAAGGGTTTACAGGAATTCTACGCCTACCTTCGACATGATGAAACAGGGGAAAATGCCATCCTAGCTCAGAGGCTTTCCGAAAAAATTGTAGGCTAATCAGCCGTCCCTCTTCGGGGAGGTGGGTAGTACGGGGATTTCGTTAACTTCTGCTTTCGTGTTGCTCAAAAGGCGAAGTCTGGTTGAGGACCGGACCATTTTGGGTTCGAATCTTCTGATGGCTCCAAAACCAGATTGTAGAATCTGTCGCCGGGATTCCCGGACTGTATACAGGTCGGAAATACGCTAAAATACCAACAAGAACTGCTCATACTCATCTCGGTAGAATTGGAGTGACAACATTCGTCCTCGTGCCAGGCGCTTGGTTGGGAGGGTGGGCTTGGAAGAAGGTCATTCCACTGCTCGAGAAGAAGGGACACGAAGTCCATGCCGTCACTTTGACGGGGATGGGAGAAAGAGTCCATCTCGCTTCCAAGGACGTTGGCATTGAAACCGCAGTCCAAGACGTTCTGAACGTGATAAAGTACAACGACCTGGATAATTTCGTTTTGGTGGGACACAGTTTTGCCGGGAAGGTCGTGGCAGCTGTGGCAGACCGTGCACCCAATAAGGTGAGGACTCTTCTCTACTTGGACGCTTTTCGGCCCGAGATGGTCAGAACACCGCAGGGGAGTTTCCCCGACGAATGGCAAGTTGACGGTTGGAAGGTTCCATTTTCCGAGAAAATCCTTGACAGCATTGGAAAAGACGTTCAGGGTGCAGATCGCAAATGGATGCTGTCAAGAGCCACTTCTTTGCCCGTCAGATACTTCCGCGATCCGGTGACCCTCTCCGAGAAATTCGATTCTGTAAGGAAGGCATACGTATTCTGCACAGGTGGCGGCGACAACGTAGATGAAATCTTGAAAGAGAAGCTCGACGGCCCCAGCAAGGTCATCGAGTCGGGCCACTGGCCCATGATAACGAGACCTAAAGAGCTCGTCGAAGACATGCTTGTCCTTGCTGGCAATAGGAAATAGTTCACTCTGCGAAGTATTTGCCAAACGGAGTTCATCCTGTTATTTCAGAGGTGGGCCGGAATGGACTCGCATGCAAAAGGATTTGAATCCCCCTCCCGCCTGAGGGCATCTGCGGGTTTTCAATCCCGGGAGAGAGTTCCAGGGCCTAGAGCTTCCTCATCCTTAATACAAGACTGAACCAAACTTCATTGCATGAGAAAGCTAGTTGCCCTCACATTCGTAACACTAGATGGCGTCATGCAGGCCCCTGGAGGACCAGATGAAGACCCGACTGGGGGATTCAAGCACGGCGGATGGGTCGCTGGGTATTGGGATGACTCAGTAGGCAACGTGATGGCCGAACAAATGAAAGGTCCTTACGACCTGGTCCTTGGCAGGAAGACCTACGAATTGTTCGCGGCGTACTGGCCTCACGCGGGTGCGGAAGTGCAGGGCGCGAAGGAACTGAACAGCGCCAGAAAGTACGTTGTGTCAACAACGTTGGCGAAACTTGAATGGTCCAATTCAGTGCTTCTCACAGGCGATGTCGTCCAGGAAATAAGGAAACTCAAACAGCAGCAGGGCCCAGAATTACAAGTCCACGGCAGCAGTAACCTCATGCAAACATTGTTGAGGAGCGACCTCGTTGATGAGCTCCGTTTGAAGATATTCCCCATTACACTCGGCATGGGCAAGAGGTTGTTCGCTGAGGGAACCATTCCCGTCGGATTCAAGCTCCTCGATTGCAAGACCTTGAGCACCGGCGTCATAGTCGCGACATATGGGCGTGCAGGACCCGTAAAGACAGGTTCGTTTGCTGCGAGCCCAACATCGAGTGCCGAGGAAGTCTTATGAGGATAGTGACACTCATGAAATCCGATGGGTGCGCAGACAATATTCAAGCCAAGGCGGGCGAGATTCAAGCCCTCTCAGGGTTCGAATATGGTAGTGGGCCGGAAGGACCCGCACCAATTTCGTAGCCCAACTCGGATTCGAAACCAAGGGTTCGGATCCGAGGGGATTCAATGGGCCGGAAGTGGCTCGAATGCAAAAGGATTCGGATCCCATGAGAATGCTGGCTCTGACGGTTGCGAGCAGTCCCTACAACAAGGGCCCAACGAAGCTGATTGAAGAGAGGATGGCACTGGCCGAGAAGGCGGTAGAGGCAATCATTGACCAATCAAGAAGAAAGAAAGGAACTGTGCGTCGAACTCGTAGAGATTGAAAATGACCTGTTCTGGCAGCTTCTAAGAATATACACAAGGGGCACAAACTACGAAGAGTTCTGGGCGCTAGTAGAAAGGCTTCGGGCTTCAGCGAAAATGAGAAAGAGCTTCTGTGGCTGACCCGGGGACGCCGGCTTCTGACTGGTGTTCACACCTGAGGCGGGTGATGCAGAACCCGAGTCGGAACAGTTATCAAGATGCGAGGCGGCTAACGGTTGATGACCAAATCTTCCGAAAACAAGATCGTGATATCCAAGGACGGACCTTACGTCGTCTCGGCCGGAATCCCGCTAACGATGGAGATGATCATGCCGAACGAGGAAGGTCTTTCATGGGACTGGAAGAGGGCGAAGACCTTCGAGACGGAAGGCGAGTACAAGCTATGTCGCTGCGGACGCTCAAAGACCAAGCCATTTTGCGACGGTTCGCACGCCAAGACTCATTTCGACGGAAGAGAAACGGCCACCCGTCGGCCGTACGTGAGGCAGGCAGACATCTTTGACGGAGCAACGATGACCCTGAGCGATGCAGAAGAGCTCTGCGCATTCGCCCGTTTTTGCGACCCCGGAGGCAAGATCTGGGGGCTGATGGACCAGACAGACGACCCCGATGTGCGCAAGCTCGTCATCCGTGAGGAGATGCACTGTCCGTCCGGCAGGCTGGTCTTGCATGAGAAGAAGACGAGGCAGGAGATTGAACCCAAACTCAAGCCCTCCATCGGCGTAATCGAAGATCCCGCACTTGGTTGCAGCGGCCCCCTCTACGTCCAGGGAGGGGTCACGGTGGAATCCGAGGACGGGACTCCCTACGAGATACGAAATCGGGTGACACTCTGCCGCTGCGGGGCGTCGGTCAACAAGCCCTTCTGCAATGGCAGCCACGCGAGCATTAGGTTTAGAGACGGCCTTGTCGAGTTCGTAAAGCTCAAGAAAGGCTAGCAGTCTTAAACGTCAAGCTTCCTCCATCTTCGTGCAAGCAATAGGCTCAACTCGTGAAAGGTATTTATGCTCTGAAGACGAATAGAATTCCATGAAACCTGCACAGAAGGGGACGCAGGAGTTAGCCAAGAGCACCACCGAGACCAGCAAGAAGTTCAAGGGATTCACGGACGAGGAACGAGGCGCGATGAAGGAGCGCATCCAAGAGCTGAAGGCGGCCGCGCGCCCCGGACCGGGGGCGGACAAGGCGGACGGGGAAAGCGCCGTGCTCGCGAAGATAGCCGAGATGCCGGAACCGGATCGCACCATGGGCAAGCGGCTTCATGCTATCATCAAAGCCGGCGCGCCAGCCCTCTCGCCTAGACTCTGGTACGGGATGCCCGCGTATGCCAAGGACGGCAAGGTCGTCTGCTTCTTCCAAGCAGCGCAGAAGTTCAACACGAGGTACGCGACATTCAGCTTCAGCGACAAGGCGAACCTCGACGAAGGCGCCATGTGGCCGACCGCCTTCGCGCTGAAGGGTTTGACTGCCGCCGAAGAGGCAAGGATCGCCGCGCTCGTGAAGAAAGCGGTGAGCTAAGGACCGAGCTCGCCACTAGGCCCCGCCCTAAGCAGGATCGTCGGTCGGGACGAGGCGTTCCCGCGTGACGACGCTCATTGTGTCCAGCCTGACATGGAAGACGGCGGCGGAGCTGAGCTGTTGGAGCGAGGCGGCGAACCCGGCCAGAACAGCATTCAGTTCTTGTTCGCTCAAGTTGAAGTAATTGATAGGGCCGACCTCGTAAACATAGGACAATGCGAGATGTGAGAGTCGTTCGATTTAACGACAGATAGGCCAGTGGACTGAGCGTCGACAAGAGCGACCTTCTCGATTGTTCTGAGGAGTAGAATTAAATGGGAATCGGAGATATGTCTCCTGTGGTTTGAAGAACAGGGTCCCAACAGCTGTGATAATTCTTGTCGTAGTGGGCAGCGGAGGAATCGGGTACCTCGCTGGTTTCGCCAATCAGCGTACGGTCACCTCAGTCTTGACAACTACGGCATTGGGTTCAACCACGACCAGAACCGTAACGCTCGCCAGTCTCGAGTTGCTCGTCAGGGTAACGCCGCAAGTGGCGTCCCAAGGTCGGAACATAACGGTGGTGGCTGAGGTCTACAATCCCCTGCAGACCATTGTGGTGGTAAACGCCACAACGATAATCAATCCTGCCCAGGGTCCGTGTGGCCAGAACTCAGCAACAGGGGTTCGAGTCTATTCGGGGCATTTCACGTCTTTCACCCTGTCTGGTGCAACCCCTCTCCTGCTCTACAACGCTTCGCTGATCCCCCCCTGTCCCGCGATATTCAGTTTCGTGTACACATTCCAGCCAAACAGTGACAACGCAACCGTGCAGGCCCTCCCGCCGTTCCCAACGCAGGCCGAGACCCGTCTGGTCAACGAGACGACAACCCTTTCCGGATATTGGGTTAACTGCTGTCTGGCTGGTCCTGGAGCCAGCTACATGTTTCAAAAGTTCCACCCCGGCCAATACACTGTCGTTGTCTTCGACGAGTGGGGCCAACAAATAATCGAGTACTTCGAGGTCACCTGAGTTTTGGTTTCCGCGATTGGGCGCTTGGTATAGTTCTATTTATCAGAACGGCGACCACTCAAGAGACCCTTTTCATCTCCGATGACCTCGTCCCCTTAATCCTTGTGACGAGAACGCGCACCATCATGCACCGAACGAGTCCCAGCCGCTCGACCCTCCGGAGATGATCACGGACGAAATGTCGCGAGGAACAGAGCTAGCGAGCGAGCGAGCGAGCCCCGAAGCATCCCTCACCTATCAGCCACTCCTGATACCTGAAGAGCCTTCTGATCCACGGCCCCCTGGTCCTCTCGCTGCTCAGCTTGTATAGCATCTGCACGACGCAGGCGTCACTTCATAGTCTCCTGTGCCAAGGGATTGGGGCTGGAATCATAACGGAACCGCAGCGAGTCTACTCTTCAGCCTCGGTGTCGTGCGGAACCTTGGCCCTCACAGGCGAAACCAACAACCTCAACTTGGGAAGCTGTGTGGCGTCGGGAACCGCCGTTACTATTTCGGAGAGCAACTAGGCGAACGCGTTCCTGAGCATGTTTCCTCTTCTCATTCTGGCCACGATAGCCGGATGGTAGATTCATAAGTCTTAAAAGGAGATTTCCCTCCTATTTTTAGGGCTCGAGGAGGAATCCATTTCTAATGGTCGCCCTGGCTGATGTCAAGCATTCCATGCGGGTTCATGTACGTAATTACATACTTGTGATACTTGCGCTAGTGGTATGCATTAGCATCGCGCTTGCTCCTAATCCTGAGGGGCGTGGAATGGCAAACCCCGTTTCGATTGCTTCGGTTGCTTGCAGCTCATCCAGAGGGCAGTGCACCATCTCTCTCGTCAGCTTGATTCAATCCGACATTAGCACGACCGGCGAGGGGACGCTGTACTTCAACGGCCAGAATCGTTCGTTGGCGTGTGGAGCGGTAGATATCAAGCCAATGGCGCACGCGACTGTTTCTTGCTCGGTGCAGGGAAATGTGCCTGATATCGGGTCGCCTTTTGCGGGTTACGTATGGTTGAGCAACGGTGAGTCTTACGCTATACTAGGGAACTTTAGCCAATAAGATGACGAAGAGGACAGAGCTCGCTCATCATCCGAGAGGGAGCCGCTGACGCGCGAGCTCGACGCGATGGCAATGATGACCGGCGCATTCCACCCAAGTCTCCTTCAAGAAGTGATCGAGACCGATTCAATCCGACTCAGGAACCCTTCCACAAGAGGCGAACGGTACGTTATGCCAGTCCAAATCCATCGTCCAAGGAGGATTCGCTTAATTAATTAATTGCATCCCTTCCGATTCGTTCTAGACATCCACGTCTGCCCACGAATACCACCCACCTACTCTGCGAAATGCTTTTGACCGCAGCAGCGTAGCGCTGTTCCATGGCCAAGCCGGCAGCCATCGCGTTTGATGCCTACGGGACGCTACTCGATGTCGCATCCCTTGGGTCTGAACTTGCCGATCGAGACGGCGCAGCAAGGCAGAGGTTTGTAGCTCTCTGGAGGAGCAAACAGCTCGAATACACATGGCTGAGGACTCTGATGGGGAGGTATGTCGACTTCGAATCGGTAAGCGGGGAGGCGCTGCGCTATGCAATGAAAAGTATGGACATCGGGGAGAAGGAGTTCGATAGCTTGATGGACGGGCTAAGAAAAATTCACTGCTTCCCAGAAGTGCAATCCGCTCTTGCCGGTTTGAAATCCAAGGTGCCGCGACTGGCCATCCTCTCAAATGGGACTCCAGGAATGCTGACATCCGCCCTTGAAGCCAACGGGATTCAGGGATACTTTGAAACCGTGCTTTCTGTCGACGCGGTCAGGAGATACAAACCTGACCCACGGGTCTACGACATGGCCACCAGGCATTTTGGGGCAAGACCAAGGGAACTCCTCTTCGTTTCCTCGAACGGCTGGGATATCTGCGGAGCTGCCAGCTGCGGGCTCACCACAGCCTGGTGTAACCGGTCTCGTGCTCCCTTCGACGAGCTGGGGTATTCTCCGGACATAGAGGTAAGAAGTCTGGACGAGCTGGCTGGAAAAATCGATCTGGTGATGACGTAATTCGGCGGAGGCATTTTCTCGGCAGATCTTGGTCAAGGCCTGCCTCAACGGTCCCCGGATGAAGTCTGAACACGAAGCGGTCCCAGTGCTGTCAAGCGAAATTGCTTCCGACGTGAGGCTCGCCGCCGACGCGGGAGCGGGAGCTGTTCACTTTCACCCGCGAGCCCGGGACGGACGGGAGACCTTGGACGCCCACAGCTGCGGCGAGGCGGTCTCCCGTGCGAAGGAGCTATGTCCAGGCATCCCGATAGGACTCTCAACCGCAAAGTGGATAGAGAGCAATCAGGCAAAGAGGTTCGACGCGATAAGTCGCTGGGAGGTCCTTCCAGACTTTGCTTCTGTCAACTTCAACGAAAGGGGCTACAGTGCTCTTTGCAGCCTTCTCTTGAAGCGAGGGATAGGCGTAGAAGCCGGAATCTGGAGCATCGAGGATGCTGCGAGGCTGGTAAAGAGCGGGCTTCATGGGCGTTGCTTGAGAATCCTGGTCGAGGTCACCGAAAAAGAGCCTAGAAGAGCCGTCAGCCTCGCCGATGATATTGAAGGGTACTTGAAGCGGTCGGGAGTTAAGACCCCGAGGCTGCATCACGGCTATGGGCGGGCTGCTTGGCCGGTTCTGGAAAATGGAATCCTGACCGGCAAAGACGTAAGGGTGGGGATGGAGGACACGCTATTCCTCGCCGACGGTACTCGAGCAGGGAGCAACAAGCAGCTGGTCGAAGGGGCAGTCCTACTCGCGCGGCGGTTCGGCAGAGAACCGCTGAGACTTCCGAAAGACAACCCGGACACATGATCATCACGATGTCTGGCCAGTGTATCAGCTTTCTGTCCTGCTGCCCCTGGCAAGCGGAGAGGGCTGGATGTCGGGTGAGCGAGCGCCCGAGGGATAAGCTCACATTGAATCAAGAAGGCTTCAAGAGAACCATGGATGGACACATACTGTTCCAAAGAGGGTGCAACCTCTCGGCTCAGACGGTAGCCCTCAGGGCATCGGCAGGGATTCCGACGCCAGACTATCTGATGTGGCTCAGCAGGTCTTCGACCTTCGCCAATCGGGATTTGTCAAAGATGTCGAGAGGGAGGTCAACTCCTACTCCGGCGTTGGGGACGTCCACGATACCGAAGATCTTCATTTGCATGCCGCAAACGCTAAGGATCGTGTAGGCTTGAGGGCCGGTGTAACCAAGTTTTCGAATGAAGGAGATGGTGTTAATGAGAGCCTGCCTCGTCGCTACTGTGGCATCAAGGTAGTACTGCTTGCCGTTTTCTACACATAACCCTGCGAAAGTAAGCACCCTGCTAAACTGGGGCCTGATCCATCCGGGCTGGTAGATTGGCCAAGTGGATTGATATTTCGCGTGACCCCCCTTCCAGAGCCCGATTCGAAGCGTTATCTTTCCGTCCATCTCGATCGCGTTCCAGGTTACCTCCCCGTCTCCCTGTGCGAAGTGGAGGTCTCCAACAGAGAGGTGGCCCCCCTTGACAAGAACCGGAATAAACAGCTTTGAGCCGAGGGTCAAGTCTTTGATATCGACGTTCCCCCAGTTCTCCCTGGCAGGCACTGTCCGGGCAGATTCTTTCGCAATCTCTGCCTTCGACGGGAGTGCCGTTTCCGGAGAGGGACCGTACGCCTTACCTTCGTCGTAGAGGGGGCTCTCCCTTCTGTGCCATTCTTTCAGGAGGGCCGCTGAGGGTGCCGTTCCAATGACACCAGGGTGAGGCATCGCGGGTACCGTGACACCCGGAATGTGCCTCGAGACGGCGAACTTGTTTCCATTCTTCATGTGCCACGCGGACTTGAAGGGTTCCGGATAGATGTCCTTCAGAAGCCCCCCAATCTCGGGAATGATCGCGGAATACCCGACTCCGCTGAGGGGCTCTATGTTCAGTATCTCCACGACGAGAAAGTCGCCGGGTTGCGCGCCCCTGACTGCGATTGGGCCGGTAATCGGATGGACGCGGCTGAGGTCGAGCTTCTTGACGTCCTCCACGCTATCCGTGTCCTTCAGCTGATAGTCGTCGTACCCGATGCACTCCAGACGAATTTCATCTCCGGGAGATATCTCAACAATTGGTTTGATATCCGGATGCCATCTGTTGTGGACCTTGTCTTCTTGATCTGCCGCACGCCTTCCTTTCTTCAGCGTGATGGAGTGATCAGGCATGAGTATGCAGGCTCATCGGGGCAAAAAAAATCATATAAGTCTTGCCCACTGACGTAGCTGCAGCTTAATCATACCGTCGTGGGAGGTTAGCTTGCTCCTCCCTCCCTTCGTCCCTCCCTTCCGGGACTTCTCAGGCCTTAGACCCCGATTTGCGGCGTCCTTTGGTTCGTATAAAATGAGGTTGGATGGGCTGGAAGGGATTCGAACCCTTG
>Ga0209160_1004003_pt1 | contig 11889 bp, 7 predicted proteins | sample GraSoiAngelo_153_FD_186167 | JGI IMG/M metagenome (GOLD analysis project Ga0209160, IMG submission 186167) | Grasslands soil microbial communities from the Angelo Coastal Reserve, California, USA - 14_1009_12_40cm (SPAdes) (version 2) | ecosystem: Environmental > Terrestrial > Soil > Grasslands ...
CCACTTGGTGGTCCACGCGAGACCGAACCCGGCGATCGAGCGCAGGTCGTTGGTTGGGTCCCGGTCGAAGTACTGCGACTCGGACAGGCCGCCCGCGAACCACCGCACGTCGATCCTGCCGATCGGCGTCCGTAGCGGGCGGGTGGTGCGTAGGAAGAGGCGCGGAATGCCTGGGGCGTTGTTGCTTAGGACGATGGCGTTGCGAATCCCCGGTCCCCACCACTCGTTCTCGCTCGACAGCCCGACCGTGACGGAGCCTGCGTTCACCGCCAGCGTGCTCTGCCCGGGATCGACCCGCCAGATCGGGAGATCGCCGAAACGGAGCGGCAGGTCAATCGAGTAGGGCCGAATGTGCCAGGGCGAGGAGTAGGGGCTCCGTTGCGGCGGCCGCGGCAGCGTGACCTCAGGGGGCGGCATCTCGTACGGGAGGTTCTCGCTCGCCAGTAGCTCTGGGGCGAGAGTGAGCGCGACGCGGCCCCACTCGGCGTGGAGGCCGAGGCGGAGGCTCTCGTTCCACCCGCGTGCCGCCCACAGCGCGCCGTCATTGAGCGAGAAGGGAATGGAAGAGTTGCCGACCGCGGTGAGCTCCGGCACCGCGACGGCCCACCGCACGCGACGCTCCCCCCCGAGCGGCGCGGTGCGGCTCGAGGGCGAGCGCAGCAGGAACCCGTCCGGCGAGCGCTCACCTAGGAGCTGCGCGAGCCGGGCACGGTCGTCTGCGTCGCTACCGATGGTCTCGAGGGCGTAGCGCAGGCCCGTCTGCGCCGTGAGCTGCGGGGGCGCGCCGAGGACCAAGAGGCCGAAAAAGATGCGACGAACGTGCATGGCCGCGCGCGGAGGGTGGACATGGTAATCTGCACGCTCTAAGCTGGTGCCGTGAGTCTGCGTGCCGCGTGTTTCATTCTGATGGGGGCGACAGCGCTTGCTTGCCCGGTGAGCGCTCAAGCGCCGGGCCCCGTGGGCGGGCGCGGCGAGATCTTTGCCGGCAGTGAGCTCGAGACCTACCTCCGTGACCTTCAACTGGTGGGCGCGGTGCCACTCTACCCCTGGTCGGTGCGTAGCTTCTCCCCCGGTGAGCTGGATCGCCTGCTCCCTCCCGACAGCGTGGTGCATCCGTGGGCGCAGCGCTACAACCTCGCATCGGCGCCCGCGCGCGGGCTGACCTTCGAAGTGATCCGGCCGGCTGCCGGGGTTCGGTTGAATTCCGGCTTCCCGTACGGATCGAATGACGGGCCGATCTGGGCCGGCCGCGGGCTGACGTTGGACCTCCAGATGGGGTTCGCCGCCCGCTACGGCGCCGTCTCGCTGACGGTGGCGCCCCAGGTGTTCTGGGCCCAGAACGCGTCCTTCGACCTTATGCCCAATGACCAGACCGGGCGTCTTACCTACGCCGATGGGCTTTTTCCGGATGGGATTGACCGTCCCCAGCGATTCGGCAGCGGCGGGTACGCGGTCTTGGATCCCGGACAATCTAGCCTGCGCCTTGATGCCGGTCCGGTGACCGTCCGCATCTCGACGGCCAACCAGTACTGGGGCCCGGCGACGGAGTACCCGATGGTGCTGGGCAACAACGCGCCGGGCTTCCCTCATGGCTTCATCGGCACGTCGCACCCGATCGATCTCTGGCTGATCCGGGTGCACGGCCGCCTCGTCTATGGTCGGCTGTCGCAATCGGCGTACTCGGTCGAGACCGAGGGCGGAGGCTACCGCTTCATGGCGGGGGGGGTGGGCGTCGCGACTGTCCGTGGCGTACCGGGCCTCGAGATTGGAGCGAGCCGGTTCTCCCATTCGCCCTGGCCTGGGCTGTCTCACATCACGCTCGACCATTTCTTGATCCCGCTGCGCTCGCAGCAGGCCGCTAACTTCGCGGGGACCTTCCAGGACAACCAAATCGCCTCGGCGTTCATGCGATGGGTGTTCCCGCGCAGCGGTGTGGAGGTGTACGCCGAGTACGGCCGGGAAGACTACAACCTGAACCTGCGGGACTTCGTCCAGGAGCCGGACCACGATGGCGGCCACACGATCGGCGTCCGCAAGGCGCTGCGGCGCCGGGGCCAGAGCTTTCTCGTGCTCCGCACGGAGCTCCAGAACACCCAGATCGGTATCCTTGCCCTCGGCCGCCCACAAACGCCGTTCTACATCCATAGTAGTCCGGTTCGGCAAGGGCACACCGAGCGGGGGCAGATCCTCGGCTCGGAGGCGGGGCTTGGCGGTGCCGGCGCCACCGTGGCCCTGGATGCTTATCGGCCGGATGGACGGTGGACTGTATGGTGGTCGCGGATGCTGCGTGCGGATCAGGCCAACTACACGCTGGGTGGCGTTCCCGGCCCGCGCGCGCTTGATGTGTTGCACACGCTCGGCGTCGAGCGGCTCGTCTTCAAAGGTCGCTACGACGTGGTGGCCCGAGTCGCCGCTGTCTACGAGCTAAACCGCTACTTCCGCGAGGACGCGTTCAACTTGAACGCGGCGTTCGCAATTCGGGCGAACGTGACGCGCTGAGCGGCCTAAGACGCCCGGAGTTAGGAAGGTTCGCCTGACTCGCGCTTGACTGTCCCCGCAATAGATTCTCCCCGTGATGACCCATCGCCTCTACCTCTCGATTGCCGGGATGCTGAGCACCGCCATGCTCTATGGCTGCGGCGAGTCGACAGGCCTTCATCCCTCAGGCCTCGCGATCCTCTCGGGAGACAAACAGTCCGCCGTAGCCGGGCAGCCCCTGCCGGAACCCCTCCTAGTTACGGTCGCGGACGGCACCGGGCGGGGCGTCGAAGGCGCACAGATCTACTGGGACGTGATCACCGGAGCTGGGACCATCTCATTTATCACCTACACGGACGCGACCGGCACGGCGTCGGCCACGTGGACTCTCGGTGTCGAGGGACTCACCCAGACCGCGCGGGCCAGTGTTTCTATGCTCGCCGACTCCTCCCCGGGCAGATCGCCGCCGGTCATCTTCACGGCGACCGCGAACGGCGCGGCCACGGAGCTCGTGGACATTGCCGGAAACGGCCAGGTCGCGATCATCGACGACACCTTGCCGGTGCCGCTACGTGTTCGGGCTGTGAACCTGGCGGGCAATGGCGTACCGGGGGCACGGGTACTCTGGGCCACTCCGGGCGAGGGTCAGGTCTCGCCGAAGCTCACCCTAACCGACGCGCAGGGCGAGGCTGTCGCGACGTGGGTCCTCGGGGGAACGGTTGGCTTGCAAACGGCGACGGCCGCCGTGACGGGTCTCAACGGCTCCCCCAGCACGTTCACTGCTACGGCAAATCGCGCGGCCAACACGCTCACGTGGGCGAGCGAGCAGCTCCCTGCGTGCTACGGACCGGGGGCGGGGATCTGGGTGAGCTCGCCCGCCGACGTCAGAGGCATGATCTGGCACTTCAACGGGTCGTCGTGGGAGGCGCAAGGCAGCGGTACCACCAGGTACCTCTGGGCCGTTTGGGGCAGCTCGCCAAGCGACGTGTTCGCCGTGGGAGACAGCGCGACGATCTTGCACTACGATGGGTCAAATTGGAGTCAACAGCCGGCAGCGCGCATCACCGGCGTTTGGGGTAGCGATGCGTTGAGCATCCGCGACGTCTGGGGCAGCTCTGCCACGGATGTGTTTGCCGTGGGCCTCGACTCACGTAATTCGGGTCGCTCCGGGCGTGTGCCATTCTCCCCTATATGGCATTATGACGGGACCACCTGGACCCAGGCTGCGGTTGGCGGATGCTTTTTGCTGGGCGTCTGGGAGAGTTCGAGTGCAAATGGCTTCGCCGTCGGCGATGGCTTCTTCCACTACGACGGAGCGGCGTGGAACAACCAGGTTCCCGGCAACTGCACGCTCCCGGACACCTCCGGGGCGAGTTTCACCGGTGTGACGGTGAGGGGATTCACCGGTGTGTGGGGGAGCGGACCCGCAGACGTCTACACCGTAGGGCACGACTGGGTTATCTGTGGGCGGCCCTGCGTGCAATACTCCACGTTCATCGACCATTATGACGGTACGAGCTGGCAGCGGCAGCTAAGTCTGGTAGATTGCGCTTGCGTCTTGATCCGCGTCTGGGCCGCTGCGAGTCCCGACGTCGTCGTCGTCGGTAGCGGCGGTCTCATCCTCCATTATGACGGTTCGCGCTGGCGGCGGGAGTCGACCGGGTCGACCCAGCAGATCCTTGCCGTCTCGGGCAGCGGGGCCAGGGACGTCTGGGCGATTACGCCGGGCGGATTGGTACTTCACGGTACGCGCTGATTCCGGAGCCGCCTCCAGTCGGAGGCGACGACAGAGAACCGGAGCCTGACGTGTCACGGAAATTTACTTCTCCCCTCTCCCCACTCCCTGGTGCGGTTGTGTCGCTGGTCCTCGGCTTGGGCGCCGGCCCCATCACCGCACAAAGCCTCACGTCGCTTGCCAAGGGGAACAATGTCAACTTCGCGACGGCGCCGGTGCGCTACCGCCTGGTGCAGGAGCAGCTGGAGCCCAGCTACATCACGGTGCTGGGTGGCGGCGGCAACATCGAGCCGTTGTTCTTTGAAGCCAACGTGGCGCCGCACTTCGGTGCAGGGTGGTCGAAATGGGCCCTGGTGATCACGAGCAAGATCGTCCTGAGGATGCGCAACGACTCGACCCACTCGGCGCCGATCCGCACGCCGAGCTACATGCCGAGGATCACACTCTACTGGTGGGGCCCATTCCGGGGCACGAGCACCAGCTCCGAATTCCTGTCGTTCACCATCAGCCACCACTCCAACGGCCAGGCGGGCCCGTTCTACGTCGCGAACACGACCACCCCGAACACGTTCGACGGCAGCTTCTCGACCAACTTTCTCGAGCTCGACTACCACCGCGTCTTCCAGCTGGGCGAGAACCACGGTGTCGGCTGGGTGAAGGCCGGCGTGCGGATGCACGTCCCGGTCGACGAGGACGCCGAGCTGCGCAGCAGCGCGGGAGACAACCAGTACGGCCGCTATCGCTTGCTGCTCTCGACGCTGTCGCGGCGGCCCTTGCCGCTGTTGCCGCGCATCCCCGTCGTGCTGCAGTTCGACTACTTCTACATTCTGGACGGGCGCTTCCAGGGGCATCGGTTCTTCAGTGCCGATCGGCTCGGTGCCTCCGGCACCTTCAACGTGGCGCTCCGCACGGAAGCCCTGCTCGGATTCTTCGTGAATGGCTACGTGGGGCAGGACTACTACAACATCTGGTACAAGCAACGGCTGAAGGTGGTGCGGGTCGGTTTCTCGGTGCAGTCGATCACTTCGTTTCGCTCGCCTGAATGAGCTGCCCACTGCATGTCCCAAATGGGTACGCCCGCATGAAGACCCAGCTAAGGCCGACCACGTCCTTTGGAGGTAGAATGGAGGGGCATGGGCACCAATACGCGCGAGCAGCTGCTGCGGGTAGTCAACGAGGCGAGGGATCAGGCGAAGACGATCCTCACCACGCTGGAGCAACAGGGTCATCCCCAGACGAGTGAGTCGAACGGCGTCTATTTCGGCCTGGTGACGATTCTCAAGCAGTTGCGCACCCTCGAGCCGGCCCCTGCACTGGGCGGTCTCGCGAGCGAGCTGGAACAGCTGGCGGGTCTGTGCGTCGGCAAGCTGGCGCCGCTCGAAGCGCTGCTGCGCGAGGCGGCGCGGGTGGCGCGCACCGGATCCTGAAACCGAGCCCGGGCAGGGCGAGGGTTCTGACGATCCGCTGCTTGGGAGAAGGGAGAAGGGAGAGGTACCCTGCGGTTCGCGTTCAACGGGTGGTGGTGATGGGCTTCCTCAGGAGGCCATGGAGCGCAGCCATGGCGCGTTCGAGATGACCCAATCTGCGATGGCACCTGCGCTTGTCCCGTACCAAACCGTCGCGGCAATCCGTCGTTCAAACGCAAGCTGTCGCGTTCTTCTCCCTTCTCCCTTCTCCCTTCAGCGCCGCACACTCACCGCGTTCCCGTCACAGGAGCTTCCGATACACCTCCGCCGTCCGCTCTGCAGTCTTCTGCCAGCTGAACTCCCTTGCCCTCACCCGCCCGCGCGCGATCAGCAGCTCCATGTGCGCGGGGTCGTCCGACAGCGCCTCGAGCGCCTGCACGTATGCGGTGGGGTCGCGCCCTTCGACCACCACGCTGGCGTCGCCGCCCACTTCCTTGAGCCCGCCCGCGCCCGACGTCACGACTGGGAGCCCCGAGGCGAACGCCTCGATCACCGGGTAGCCGAATCCTTCGTAGAGCGATGGAAACAGTAGCACGTCGGCGGCGCGGTAGGCACGCCGCAACGTGGTCTCGTCGGCGGCCGGCAGGCTGCGCACGTAACGCCGCAGGCCGAGGCGCTCGATCTGCTGCTCCTGGTCCCCGGTGAAGCGCCCGCCCACCTGCAGCAGGTAGGCGTCGGCTTCGCTGCGCAGCCGGGCCACGGTTTGAATCACCAACGGCACGTTCTTGCGCTCGACGGTGCTCCCCACGTGCAGCACCACGAACGCCGACTCGGGGATGCGCCAGTCGGAGCGGCCGCGCGCCCGTGCCCCCGGCGCTTCGGAGAAAAACGCGCGGTCCACCCCGAACGGCACCACGCTGATGCGCTTGTCGTCCCCCAGCCAAGTAGCGAGCTCGCTCTTCAACCACTCGGTACCGACGATATACGCCTGCGCCAGGCGCAGCGCCTTGAGCGTCTGGCGCAAGAAGCGGTTGCGAATCCCTTCGCGCCAGCCGTCGGTGGGGGAGCGCAGAATGATCACCGGCATCAGGTCGTGCACCGTCACCACCACGGGCCGGCGGTGCACCCGGGTGATCATGTGGGCGTAGCCGTGGTCGAGGATGTGCACCAGACGGGCGCGCTTCGCGTCGCGGCGCAGCCACCAGGGATAGAAGAAATAGCGCGCCACGTAGCGCTGCGGCTCGCGCAACGGTCCTGGCAGTACGAGCGCCGTCGGGTCCACCTCCTGAGCCCACCAGCGGGGATAGCCGCCCGACTGGCGCGCCCCGCCCCCCCGTCCGTCCTTCGTTTCGCGCGTCAGTTCGCCAATATGGGCCGCGAGTCGCACCTCGAACCCGGGGTCGCCGCTCTCCAGCCAGTCGTACAGCCGGTGGGCGTAGCGATCCATCGAGGGCCAGCGCTCGAGCGGGAGATCGGGGACGAGGAGGACGCGGGTCATGTTGGGAACAGCGCTGTCAGCTTTCGGCAATCAGCACGGTGCTCGACACGCTGAAAGCTGATAGCCGATAGCGCCTCATTGAAGTACTTGCCTCCAGAACTTCAGCGTCCGCTCCGCCACCGCATCATCACTCAGCAACTGCATCACTCGCGCCCTCCCCGCCTGAGCCAGCGGCCCGCGCACCTCGGGGTTGGCGAGGCGGCGCAGCGCACCGGCCAGCGCGGCGGGATCGTCGGGGGGAACGATCGCGCCGGCGTCGCCGATCGCTTCGGGCGTGGCCCCGGCGCCGGTTCCCACCACCGCCACCTCGTGGGCCATCGCCTCGGCGACCACGTGGGCGGACTGCTCGACCCAGTCCGGGAGCGCGCGCGACGGCTGCACCAGCACGTCCAGCTCGGCCCACACCTTGGGCAGCTCCTCGGGCGGCAGTGCGCCGGTCCAGCGGATCCGCGCCGCGAGCCGCAGCTCGCTCGCGATCCGCTCCAGCCGCTCGCGATCGGGCCCGTCGCCCACCACCCAGAGGTGCCAGCGCGCGCTGCGGTTCTCCGCGAGCGCCCGCAACAAAGTATCGAGTCCCTTTTCCGGAACCAAGCGTCCCACGTACCCGATTGCGAGCCCTTCATGCAGCGCATGCTCCAGCGTGGTGGGCACGTGCACGCCGAGCTGGGGCAGCACCGCGACGGGGAGATCCGGCACCGTGGTGCGCAGCAGGGCCGCCGCCCCCGCGCTCCCCGCGATCGCCCCCTTGAGCCGCCGCAGCGCGCGCCGCCGCCGCGCCCGCGGGAACCACCCCAGCGGGACCTCCACGTTCTGCAGGGTGAACAGCACCACCGGGAGCTTGAGCTTCCTCGCGACGGCGACGACTTGCTGGCAGGTGCGGGTGGTGGGCTCTTGCTCGATCTGCACCACATCGGGGCGCTTGTCGCGCAGCAGCGAGACCAGCGCCCGCTGCCCGAATCGCGCTGCCTCCGGGTTGGCCCAGCGGCGCACCGGGATGGGGAACACCTCGACGCCGTTCTGGCGCTCCCACGCCACCTCCACGGTGCGGCCCAGCGCGGCCTCACGCGATCGCTCGGGGACGCCCACCGTGATTTCCAGGTCGCGGGCCGCGAGGCTGCGGAGCTTGCCGCGATTCGCGGGATTGAGATAGGTGGGGGAGACGATGAGGACGCGGTGCATGATCAATTGCGGATTGGCGATTGCGGATTGCGGATTCTGCCAGCTGGCCTCCGACCGACGCCGCGCGCTGCCGAGCGAGTCCCGACAATCCGCAATCCGCAATCCGCAATCCGCAATTGTCCGTCTGCAACCGCCATCGTATTTTGCTCCCCTCGGGCCCTTAGCTCAGCGGTTAGAGCAGCGGACTCATAATCCGTAGGTCCCAGGTTCAAATCCTGGAGGGCCCATGGCTAATGCTGGGACACAGTTTATAGATTTTGGGGACAGCCGCACAGGGGTTCATTGAGGGTGGCTAGCTCAGCTGGTTAGAGCGCCGGTCTCACATACCGGAGGTCACAGGTTCGAGTCCTGTGCCGCCCATTCTCCGTCTCACCGCCTTTCTCTTATTAGCGGCAGCCGCCGTTCCCCCGGCGCGCTCGAGCGCGCAATGCGATTCGGCACGGCTCGACGGCACGCTGGCGTCGTGGGCGGAGGATGCCTGGCTCCGCCTGCTGGATCGCGATGCCGCCAGGGACGGACGGCTCTCAGACCGCGGTATCCTGCAGCGCTTCAACTCGACGATCGACCCCGACTACCAAATCAACCTGATCCGCGCGCGCTTCGGGCCACTCGATGACGCCGACTGGGCTCGCCGCCCACGCGGCGCCCGCTATTGGGGCGGGAGCATCAACACGCGCGACTTCGCCGAAGGCGCGGAGTTCAAGCAATCGGTGGCGCTGAGCCGCCGCTGGTCGGCAGACGTGCGCTATACAAAGGAAGATCTTCCCGAGCTGACGCGCAGCCTGGTACGCATCGGGTTCGTGCGCCGCACCGAGGGAGGTTTCTTCTCCTCGATCGAAGGCACCCTCGTCCCGCTCAAGCCGAGCTCGGACCTCGAGGTCGGCGCCGGGTGGCGGCCGCCGGGTGGCGGTGGGGATCGAGAGCTGGCGCTGTACATCGCCGTGCTCGATGCCTTCAACGACCTGATCTACCAGGACCTGAAGGTGCTGAATGCCGAGGCCGACACGGCGCTCGACTACGAGCGCCAGCCGGTGACGTTGCGCAGCACCGCGACCTGGCGCCTCGGCACGCGCTGGCGTGTCGAGGGCCGGGGCGGCGTGATGCTGCCGGCGAGGCTGCGCGCCTACGTCCAGTTCGCTCCCGACTCCGGGTTTCGCCAGGCGGAGCGCTTCGGCTTCGCGGGGCTGCTGGTCGAGTGGCACCCGACCGATCGCGTCACGCTGGGCGGCTTCGGGACCTATGTGCGCGCGGTCACCGATCGCACTCCGCTGCCGAACGGCCGGACGCTGGACGACTTCCGCCTCACTGAGCGGACCATGCAAGTCGGCGGGCTGCTGCTGGCGCGCGTCGCGCCCTCTTGGGTTGTTGAGAGCTGGCTGGGACGCAACTGGCGACCGGAACGCAGAACCTATCGCACGGGCGCTGCGCCCGACGTGAACTATGAAGACGTCGCGTGGAGCGGTCAGGCGACGCTCGCGCGCCGTCCCGCGCGCGGCTTCACCGCGGGCGTGACTTACGAGCTCGATCTACGGGACGTGACGCGCGGTGCCGGCCAAGTGCCGGCGCGCGAGGCGTCACTCGGCCGGCACAACAACGAGGCGCGGTTCGAGTTCGGTTGGCGCGCCGCGACTCGCTATGCCTTCGAGCTGGGGCTGGGGATCGACCTCGACCCGGGCATCTGGCCGCGCGGCTGGTTCGGCGGCGGGCATGGGCGGTTTGTCTTGTACTGGTAGAGATGGTCGGGGTAGAGACGTCCACGTGTCACGAGTGTGACGCGGCTCACGCGAACGAGAGCCGCTCGTCGGCGTTCCCTGTTGCGATTGCGCGACGGCGTCGGCCCTGCGTCGCTTGCGATCGGGGGCGGTACACGCTTTGCAGCCGCTGCGATGGGACCACGAACTATTTCTTGTGCGCCCATCGCAAGGAACCCACAGATCGCGGAGCAGGCCCCGCGCCGGCCGTTCGGCGCTGGGGGCCGCCGCGTGCGCGCTGACCCTCGTCTGCGTCACCTGCAAGCTCGATAAGCTCACCAACGCTCCACCTCCCACCGCCGCGCTCGCCATCGCGCCGGGGCGTGTGCTCGACACCGCCGCCGCGGGCAGCGCCGCGATGCAACGCGACAGCCTCACGCTCTCGAACACCGGGTCGGGCCCGCTGGTGTGGACCGCGCGGGCCGCCGCGAACGGCACGTGGCTCGACGTCGCCCCGATGTCGGGGACCACGCCGGCGCGGCTGCACCTCCAGCTCAACCCCGCCGGGCTTACCCCAGGTGTGTATCGCGACACAGTGGTCGTCTCCGCTGGGGAGGCGGTGGGCAGCCCGGCGCGCGTTCCCGTCGAGTTCGTGGTCCAGTCGACCGCCGCGTCCCCGCCAGACCCCCCCACCGCGCTGGCGCAGCTCCAGAGCGACGGCACTACCGCGATCGCCGTCGGCGGGACGGCGACCAGTCGGTCGGTGGTGTTCCGCGGAGGCGTGTCTGACCCGGCCGGCGGCCAGCTGCGGCTCGAGGTCGAAGTCGAGCCGGTCGGCACGGCGTTCACCGGAGCGTCGAGCGGATCCGGCGGCGCGGTGGCGAGCGGCGGCAGCGCGACCGCGACCGTCGCGGGGCTCAGCGACAACGCGGCCTATCACTGGCAAGCTCGGACGGTGGATCAGGCGGGCGACGCGAGCGCATGGGCGGCGTTCGGAGGCAATGCGGAAACCGAGGCCGATTTCCGGGTCGCCCTGGCGGGCACGCAGCTGGTGTTCACCGTGCAGCCGAGTAACGCCACCGCCGGGGCCGCCATCGCGCCCGCGGTGCAGGTCACCGCGCAGGATCCGCAGGGGAGCACGGTCACGAGCTTCACGGGCAACGTGACCGTCGCGATCGGCACCAACCAACATGGCGGCACGCTGGCTGGGACAAAGCAGGTCGCCGCGGTGGCTGGGGTCGCCACGTTCAGCGACTTGTCGATCGACAGGGCAGGGGGCGGCTACACGCTCCAGGCCACAGGGGCGTCCCTCAGCACGGTGAGCACGCCGTTCACGATCTCCCCCGGGGCGGGGACTCGGCTCGCGTTCACCGTCCAGCCGAGCAACGCACAGGCGGGGGCAGCGATCACGCCGGCGGTCAAGGTGACCGCATACGATGCCGCCGGGAATACAGCGACCTCATTCACTGGAAGTATCACAGTGGCGATCGGCACGAACCCGTCGAGTGCGACGCTGTCCGGCAACGCTCCGGTGAGTGCGGTGAACGGGGTGGCGACGTTCGCGAGCCTGAGCATCGACAAGCCGGGGACCGGCTACACCCTCGCGGCGAGCGCGAGTGGGCTCACGGGAGCGCCCAGCAACGCGTTCGACATCACCGCGCAGCCGCCGCCCCCGAACCAGCCGCCCGTCGCGGCATTCACGCCGAGCTGCACCTACCTGGTCTGCAGCTTCACGGACGCGAGTAGCGATCCGGACGGCAGCGTGGCCGGCTGGAGGTGGACCTTCGGTGACGGCGGCACGGCGACCACGCAGAGCCCGAGCCACACCTACGCGGCGGCGGGGACGTACACCGTGCAGCTCACGGTGACGGACGACAAGGGGGCGACGGGCACCACGTCGAA
>Ga0209160_1004004_pt1 | contig 11888 bp, 10 predicted proteins | sample GraSoiAngelo_153_FD_186167 | JGI IMG/M metagenome (GOLD analysis project Ga0209160, IMG submission 186167) | Grasslands soil microbial communities from the Angelo Coastal Reserve, California, USA - 14_1009_12_40cm (SPAdes) (version 2) | ecosystem: Environmental > Terrestrial > Soil > Grasslands ...
CCGGGAATCACGCCGGCCTTGGCGATGCCGATCACGACGTCGGGGTCGTACTCCCGGAAGATCTTCAACGCTAACGCCCGGCACATCTCGCCGAAGAACGGCCAGTCGACTTCGAGGACGCCGTGCGGAGCCTTGCGGCCGGCGCGGACGTCTGGCGACGCGGGCGTGCGGGGCGGGGGCGGGGCGGGCATGGGGTGGGAAGCTACATTGCAAAGTCACGCGACCGCAAGCTATTTTCGGCGCATGGGTTTCTGGCGTCGCCTCTTCGGCGGCTCGGGCGTCGATGAACTCCAACCCCAGCGCCTCGATTATCTGAACGAGGCGCTCGCGCTCGAACGCCAGGGCGATTACGAGGCCGCGCTGACCTCGTATCGGTTGGCGCTGCGCGACCATCCCACGGACGCGCGCATTCTCCAGAACATGGCGATCGCCTTCACCAAGACGCGGCGCCTCGACGAGGCGATCCGCCACTATCGCCGCGCCCTCGAGCTCGACCGGGATCTGGCGGGCGCCCACTACGGGCTCGCGTTCCTGCTGCTCAAGCGCGGCGATCCGGACGGCGCCGCCCAACATCTCCGCGCCTTCCTCGCCCATCCGCCCAAGGGGCCGGACGCCCAGAAGTGGGTCGAGCATGCGACCCAGGCGCTCCGCGACCTCGGCGCCGCCGGACCTCCGCAGGCCGCCGCGGCGGAGGCGCCCTGACCAGTCGGCCCCGCAAGTGGGGCCGGGCCGGCTTCGTGGTGTTCGTGGTCGCGGCGGCTGTGGGGTGCGGCAAGCTCGGCACCGATCTCAATCAGGTGATCGCCATCGTCACGGCGGCGCCCGACAGCCTCGAGGAATACGACACGCTGATCCCACGGGCCGTGGCCCTCACCGGTGCGGGCGACACCGCGCCCGCCACGATCCTGTGGGCGAGCCTCGACAGCGTGCTCACCGTGCTGAACGACACGTCGGGGCGGACGGTGGTGAGCCATCCGGGCCTAACGGGACGGCTCCAGGCGAGCGTGGGCAACCTGCACTCGAACCCCAGCCCGATCCGCACCCTCGCCGCCGCCGACACCCTGTTCGCGGCAGGGGATACAGTGCTCACCGACAGCCTCCCCGCTACCAACCCGCCCGACTCCCTCTCGGACTCGCTGAAAGTGCAGCTTGCTGACACCGTGCTGGGTATATCGGTGCCCGATTCCATCGTCCCGCTGGCCGGTCGACCCGTCGTCTACGCCATCACGTTCGCGACCACGCCCGGCGGTGTCACGCTGGTCAGCAGCGACACGGCGCACGCGCTGCTGACCGTGGATACCGTCTCCACGAATACGCTGGGCGTCGCTTTCGTGAAGGTGCGGCTGATCGGCGGCTCGCCTCCCGAGAGCGTGGTCGTGACCGCCAAAGCGCGGCGCGCCGTCGGCACGCCCGTGCCGGACTCGGTGACGTTCTCCGTCAGGTTCCAGCCGTGAGCACGGGCACGCTCACCGGTCTGTTCTTCGACGCCGTCGAGCGCTACGCGAGCCACCCGGCGGCCTTCCGGTACAAGGTCGCGGGGACGTGGCGGCTCGTGACCCACCGGGAAGTGGCGGATCGGGTGCGCACGATCTCGCTCGGATTGCGCGAGCTAGGAATCTTGCCCGGGGAGCGGGTGGCGATCCTGTCGGAGACGCGGCTCGAATGGACCGTGACGGACTACGCCTGCCTATGCGCGCGCGTCGCCGACGTCCCGATCTATCCTACCCTGCCCGCGAACCAAGTCGAATACATCCTGCGCGACTCGGGCGCGACGGCCGTGTTCTGCTCCACCGCCGCGCAAGTCGAGAAGATTCGCCAGGTGAAGAGCGGGCTGCCGTCGCTGCGGCACGTGATCGCGTACAGCGCCGACGGCGGCGCCACAGGCTCGGTCGCGCTGGCCGAGCTGGAGGCGCGGGGCCGTGCGGCGGCGGCGAAGTACCCCCGCTTCCGAGACGAGGCGCTGTCGGTACGGCCCGACGACCTCGCCACGCTGATCTACACCTCGGGCACCACGGGCCCGCCCAAAGGGGTGATGCTCACCCACCACAACATCTGGTCCAACGTCGCGGCGTGCGTCGAGGCGCTCCGGGTCAGCGAGGGTGACGCCTGCCTCGCGTGGCTGCCGCTGTCCCACATTCTCGAGCGGATGGTGGAGTACTACTTCGTCCACGTCGGCGTCACCATCAACTACGCCGACTCGGTGGACACGGTCGCGCAGAACCTGTTGGAGGTGCGGCCGACGATCCTGGTCGCGGTGCCGCGGCTGTACGAGAAGGTGTACGCGCGGGTGCTCGAGAGCGCGCTCGGGGGCGGGGCGCTCAAGCGGCGCATCTTCCTGTGGGCGAAGCGCACCGGGGAGGCGTGGACGGCGCACCGCCTCGCGGGTATCCCGGTGCCCATCACGCTCCGGCTACGACACGCCCTCGCCGACCGGCTGGTGTTCGCCAAGCTCCGGGCACGTACCGGCGGGCGGGTCAAGCTCTTCGTCTCGGGCTCGGCGCCCCTCGCGCCGGAGATCGCGCGGTTCTTCTACAGCGCCGGCCTGCCGGTGATCGAGGGGTACGGGCTGACCGAGACGTCGCCCGTGCTAACCCTCACGCCCCTGGGTCGGCCCAAGCTGGGCGCGGTCGGCAAGCCCATCCCCGGGGTCCAGATCCGGATCGCCGCCGACGGCGAAATCCTCGCCAAGGGCCCGAACGTCATGCAAGGCTACTACAACAAGCCCGAGGAGACACACGAGGCGATCGACGCGAGCGGCTGGTTCCACACCGGCGACATCGGCGAGCTGGACGCCGACGGCTACCTGAAGATCACGGACCGCAAGAAGGACCTACTGAAGACGGCGGGGGGCAAGTACATCGCGCCGCAGCCGATCGAGAACACGGTGCGGCTGAACAAGTTCGTGGCGAACGCCGTGGTGCTGGGCGACCAGCGCAAGTTCCCGATCATCTTGGTCGTGCCGAACTTCGAGCAGCTCGAGCGCTGGGCGAAAGAGCGCAATCTGTCCTACGGATCGCACGCCGAGCTGATCGCGCTCGCCGACGTCACCGCCAAGCTGGAGCGCGAGGTGATGGACGGCCTGCGCGACCTCGCCAAGTTCGAGATGCCCAAGAAGGTCGTGCTGATCGAACACGACTTCACGATCGAGTCGGGGGAGCTCACGCCCTCGCTCAAGGTGAAGCGCCGCGTCGTCGAGAAGAACTACAAGCCGCTCATCGACCGGGTGTACGCCGACGCGGACCCGACGGCCGCCACGATCGAAGGCTGATTAACCCCGCTCGCCCACGAACAGCCCCAGCCCCGCGGCGAGCCGCGTGACGCCGGGGACCCCCGAGACGTCCTCTCGCTCCACCACGACCCGCCGGCCCCGCAGCAGGATGCGAGCGGCGTCGGCGAGCCATCCCGCCCCCGCCGCCCCCGCCGCGCCCACCACGACGCCGCGCGCCATGGCGTGGCGCAGCGGGATCATGGTGTCGCACGCCAGCAGGCTCAGCATGGGCAGCTCCTCGACGTCGGGCGGCGCGTTGACGCCCACGAAATGGATCCCGCCCATCAGCCCCGCCAGCCCCACCGCGTGCCGCGCCGCCGAGCCGAGCAGCACGACGTAGCCACCCGGGCCACTCAAGTCCAGCAGGGCTTGGAGCGTTTGTGCGTCGACTGGGCGATGGGGGACGGGGGACGAGGGACGGGTCCTTCCGGACTCCACGCCTCCCCCTTCCCCCGTCCCCCGTCCCGAGAAGGTCGCGACTCCTCTGATGATGGGATACTCCCGGTGACATACCGGGCACCCGAGAATGCCCGACCGGACCATGCGTCCCAACATCTCCCCCGTCGACAGGACGAGGACGTTCTCCGCGTGCTGCTCCGGGCAGCGCAGCATCTCCGTCAGCTCAATGTGCACCGGAGCGGAACACGACCCAGGTGACCCGACCCGCCTCGACGCGGACCCGGCGCGCGAGCCGTCGGCCGTTGACCACGACGGCGAGCGTGTAATCGCCGGGAGCGACGTCGGAGACGGCGAAGTGCTCGCCGTACGCGGGATCGGGGTGATTGTGCTCTCCGTAGGTCTCGGCGTACGCGTACGGCGTCTCCTGCGGCTCGGCCTTCGCCAGCCCGTATACGCGCGCCTCGGGCACGGCCCGCCCCGCTGCGTCCCACACCTGGCCCGCCACGGTACCCGTGCCGGGGAGCGGCCGGATCCAGAGCTCGGGGTTCACCGTGTAGCGCGGATAGCGCTCGTTCGGATCCACGATGAACGCCAGCGAATCGACGGGGGCCGCGTGGATCTCGAGGTGCAGGTGATCGTTCGTGGCCCGACCGGTATTGCCGACCAGCGCGATCTCATCACCGACCTTGACGCGCTGCCCCACCGGGACGAGCAGCCTCGAGTTGTGGTAATAGACCGAATAGACGAACAAGCCGTTGAGCCGGCGGTCGTGGCGGATCGCGATCGTGTTCGCCCCCTGCTCCGCCGGACCGGAGAACACGACGACGCCGTCGCCCACCGCGTGCACCGGGGTCCCGTCCGGGTTGTTGAACTCGACGCCCTGGTGTTGCTGGAAGTTGCCGCCCATCGTCGAGCCGTAGCGGTACGTCTGGTCGATGTACGGCTGGTCACCGGGCGCGATGGGACGCTCGAACCACGTGTGGCGCGTGCCGCGCGTGTCCGAGTCGGGCCGCTCCTGGTAGGTGACGCCGACGAGCGTGAACCCCTGATCGAAGCGGCACATCCCCAGGCCGTTGGGGCGGCCGGCGACATAGCTCCCCGGAGAGAGCAGGACGAGGGCGGTCACGCTGTGCGACACATCGCACACGTTGAGCGCGTCTCCGTCTCCGGCGTAGACGCCGTCTCGCGTCGCCGCGTAGAGGAGGCCCGGGGCGGCGCGTGCCAGCGCGACGATCGACGGCATGTCGACCCGGCACCCCTTCACGACGGGAGCCACCGGGCACGCCGGCCGCCCCTTGTTGTCGAGCCACGAGCGGCGCGCCGGATCGAGCCGATACAGCCCGCGCTCCGTACCCACCCACACGACCCCGCCCGAGTCGGGCGCGAGCGCGCGCACGCGGTTCGCGCACTCGGCGCCGGGGCAGCGCGCCGGTGTCGGGAATTCCGTCCAGCTGCGCCCGCCATCGCTCGAGCGGGCGAGACCGCGCAGGTGGCCCGCCCATAAGCTCGCGTCCTCGGGGAGCCCCGCGGCGAGCGCGAGCACGTACTGGCTCGCGATCCGTCCGGCTCCCCAGGGATGGGGTGCCGTGGCCGCGCCCAGCGAGTCCGTGATCTCGGACCAGGTGGTCCCGTGGTCCCAGGACAGCTTGATCCCGTCCGCCGTGGCGATATAGACGGTGTCGCCGCGCGTCGCGATGCCGTTGGGTGCGACGTACTGCCACTCGGGGCCGAGCTGCCGGAACTCCCAGTTGGTCCACGTCTTGCCGCCGTCGGTCGACAGCCCCCAGCCGTTGCCTACGGTGCCGTACCAGATCTCGCCCCGCGGTCCGAACCCGAAGGCGTGCACGAAATCCCACGAGATGGAATGAGCGGCGGTGTCGGCCGAATGCTTCATCTGCTCCCAGCTCCCTGCTCCGTGTCGCAACACGAAGATGCCCTGCCCGTACGTGCCGACCCAGAGGGCGTTGTCGGGCGCGCGCGCCAGCGCGAGCACGTGCACGCCGAAGCCGGTGGTGTCGGGGAGGGGGGGGAGCTGCTGCGCGTCGGCTAGGGACGGTGCCCCAAGAAAGATGAGCATCGGCACGAGTGCGGAGTGCGGAATGTGGAGTGCGAAGTGTAAAGGGAAGCGTCGCGTCGCGAACGACCCTTCATTGAAACTCCGCACCTCGCACTCCGCACTCCGCATTGGTTCAGCCCCTCGCCGTATAGACCGTCGGCATGAGGCGGATTTCGGTGACATCGACCCGCGCCGGTCGGGTGACGGCGAACAACACGGCATCGGCCACGTCCTCGGCCGTCAGCATGGCGCTGCGCTTGGTGAACCCGGGCTTCGAGTCGGGATCGACGGCATCCCAGATCGGGGTGTCGACCGGGCCCGGCGAGACGAGGGTGGTGCGCACGCCGGTGCGCGCCAGCTCGGCCCGCAGCACCTCGTGCATGCCGCGCAGGCCGTACTTGCTGGCCGCGTAGGCGGTCGAGCCGGTGTAGGGGACGTGATCGGACACGGACCCGATCGTCACGAAGTGTCCGGCGCCGCGTTCCACCAGTCGGGGGACGAGCGCGCGCACCAGCAGGAACGGCGCCGTGAGGTTCACCGCGAGCGTGCGGGCGAAGTCGCTCGGGGTCGTCTCGGCGACGGACTTGATGAAGAAGACGCCCGCGTTGTTCACGACGACGTCCGGAACGCCGCGCTCGGTGAGCACCCGCGCGACGGCGCGCTCCACCTGCCCCGGGTCCGCGACGTCGCAACGCACCTCGGTGCGGCGTGCCGCGGCGCGGTCGGTGAGGCTGCGCGCCAGGCGCACCGTATGCGCCCCCGCCGCCTCGAGGCGGTCCGCCACGGCGAGCCCGATGCCGCGCGAGGCGCCGGTGATGAGCGCGAGCTTCCCGGCGAGGGGCGCGGTCGCCGCGTCGCTCACTCCAATCCCCGGCCGCCGTGCACCAGTCGGAGGAACTCGTCCCGCGTCTTCGCGTCTTCGAGCAGCGCCCCGCGCAGCGCGCTCGTGACCGTCTTGGAGTTCTGCTTCTCGACGCCGCGCATCATCATGCAGAGGTGGTAGGCCTCGATCACGACGCCGACGCCCCGCGGGTCGAGCACCTCCATGAGGGCGTCCGCCACCTGGTCGGTGAGCCGCTCCTGGACCTGGAGGCGGCGTGCGAACACCTCGATGACGCGCGGGATCTTGGAAAGGCCGACCAGGCGCCCGTTGGGAAGGTAGGCGACGTGCGCCCGCCCGAAGAACGGCAGCAGATGGTGCTCGCACAGGGAGTAGACCTCGATATCGCGCACGCACACGAGGTTCTCGTGGCGCTCCGAGTAGAGGGCATCGCCGATCACGTCCGCGACGGCCATGTGGTAACCGCGCGTGAGCCAGCGGAGCGACGCTTCGACGCGCGCCGGGGTCTGGCGCAGGCCCTCGCGCGTCGGATCCTCGCCGAGCCGCTGCAGCATGTCGTGCACCAGCGGCTCGAGCGAGCCGGGGAGCGATTCGCCGTGGCCCTCGTGCAAGCTGTGCAGGCTGGCGGACTTCATTTTGTCGCGTGCCATAGCTTGAAGGGCCTCCGAGGCAGGACTATCTTCGGCGCACGTGAAGCTAAAGGTACTCGCTTTCTTGCCGCCGGCGGGAGCCTCCGCCCTGTCCGCGCTGTGGACCTTTCCCGGCATTCTCGCGTCGGCCTTCCTCGTGGCGTGGGGCGCGGAAGCCGCGCAGTTCTTGATCTCCCAGGGCGCGGCGCTGGCCATCCTGGCGTGGCTGCAGACGCTGCCCGAATTCGCAGTCGAGGCCGTGATCGCCTGGGAGGCGGGGCGTGACCCGGAGCGCGCGCACCTGGCGATCGCGAACCTGACCGGCGCCATCCGTCTGCTGCTCGGGCTGGGGTGGCCGATGATCTACTTCGTGTTCGCCGCCGCCGGACGGCGGACCGCAGCCGAGCGATTGCCCGCGATCCGGCTGGAGCGCGAGCACGCCGTGGAGATCGTCGGTCTCGTGCCACCGCTCGTCTACTTCGCGTTCATCCTGTGGAAGCGCAGCATCGGGTGGATCGACGCCCTCGTGCTCTTGGCCCTCTATGTCGCCTATCTCTGGGTCCTGTTCCGCACCCCCCCGCACGGCGTCGAGAGCCTCTCGGACGCCCCCGCGGTATCGCGTTGGGCCTACCGCCAGACCGGACGGCGGCGGCCGGCGGCGATCGGCGCGCTGTTCGGCGCGGGGGGCGTGCTGTTGTACGTCACGGCCCACCCCTTTCTCGAATCGATGCTCGCCGTCGCGGGGTTGTTCGGCGTGAGTCAGTTCGTGCTGGTGCAGTGGGTCGCCCCGTTCCTGTCCGAGTTTCCCGAGAAGGTCTCGGCGTTTTACTGGGCGCGACGCGTGACGCACGCGCCCATGGCGCTCATGAACATGGTGTCGAGCAACGTGAACCAGTGGACCGTGCTCGCCGCCATGATCCCGCTCGTGTACGGGTACTCGAGCCTGCGACACCACGGCATGTGGCTGGATTTCCGGTTCGACGAGGCGCAGCAGCTCGAGATTCTGCTGACGCTGCTCCAGACCGGCCTCGGCGTGTTGCTGCTCGCGAAGATGGAATTCGAGTGGCTCGACGCCACCGCCATCTTCGTGCTCTGGCTCACCCAGTTCCTGCGGCCCAACCTGCGTGAGGAGGTCGCCGTGGCCTACGGGATCTGGATGGCGATCCTGGTGATCGGGTTCGTCGTGAAAGGCAGGGCGTTGCTGGCGCCGAAATATTTTTGGGAGACGATCCGCCGATAACGCGTGAGAAAGCGATCGGCCGGCACCGCTGTAACACGGCCCGGCCGACCGGCACTGCAGGAACGGAGAGGATTATTGAAGCCCGAAGGTAATGACTGGTCCCTCACCATGGCGTTTGTCTTCCCCGCGCGGGGGCATGACATCGGTCACAGTATCTGGGTCCACGATCGAGCCTGTTGGCTCAATAATTCTTCTCCCCGTCCCTGGTACTACATTACCTCGTGTACGAGAAACGTCAAGGAAAGGGGTCGCGCAAAAATCGTCACGGGGAAACGTCGAGGCACTGACATGAATGTGACGCTCATTACCGCGATCGTGCTGCTGCTCGCGTGGGGGACCCTCGTGTTCGGCGCGCACCTGGGGAGCGGGCCGGTCCACTTGCTGTACGCCGTGTCGGTGGTGTTGTTCGCGCGCCGCATCATTCTGGGCGCACCGACGTTCCGGTCCTAACGCAGCCGCCCGAGCCGATCAGCGGGCCACTCCCGCACCGCAACCCGCTGCGACAGCTGGCGCGCGCCCACCGTGAGGTGGGCCACGTATTCCCCCGGCTCTACTTGCTTTAGCTCCTCGCGCGTCGTCGGGCCGCCCAGCTCGCGCGGCCGCGGCTTGTCGCGCGCCAGGTCCCACGTCACGCGATTCAGACCCGGGTAGCCGGGACCGGTGAGGTGACGGATCGTGTCACCCGCCGCGGCGGTGATCACCAGCTTCACGCCGTCCGATTGCACGTCCTTCAGGTAGTACACGATCACCGCGCCGCGTGGCGGGTTCGGCGCGACGTACGGGCGACTGCCCCAATCGGGATGCGTGTCCCGGAGCCGGTGCTGATAGGCGGGCGGGACGACGAAGAGGTGCGCCGCTTCCGCGAGCAGCGTGTCGCTCATCTCCTCGAGCGGCCCGACGGGGACCACCCACAGGCCGCGCCCGTGGGTCGCCACCACGAGGTCGCGCTGCGCGAACGACAGCGCCATCGCCTCGACGGGGACAGTGGGGAGATTCTTGCCGAAGCGCCGCCACGTGCGACCGCCGTCCACGGTCACCCACACACCGGTCGCCGTCCCCACCCACAGCAACCGCGCATTCGCCGGGTCTTCGCAGATCGTGAGACTCCCGGCGTCCGGCGGCAATCCCCCGCCTTGACCGAGCTCCGTCCACGTCTTGCCGAAGTCCCCGGTGCGGTACAGGTGCGGCTGGTAGTCGTCCCGGGAGTGACAATCGTAGACGACGTAAGCCGCCCCCTCGGCGTGATACGACGCCGCGACGCTCGCCACCCAGCACGCGGTCGGCGCCCCGCGTGGAAAGTTGCCGCTCACCTCCGCCCAGGTCTTCCCGCCGTCCCGCGTGCTCCATACGAGGCCGTCGTCGGAGCCCGCCCACACGACACCGGCCGAGCGCGGGCTCTCGGCGATCGCGAATACGGCGTGGTAGCTCGTGTGGCCGGCCTCGGGCGCCGGATGCTCGCGGATCGCCCGCGTCATGTCCGGGCCGAGCACCTCCCAGTCGTCCCCGCGGTGCGTCATCCGGATGAGGTGGTTCGCCCCGACGTAGAGCACCGTGGGATCGTGCTGCGACACGAGGATCGGCGTCGTCCAACCCCACGTCAGCGGGTAGCCCGAATCCTGGCCCGCGTCGAGCGCCAGCGGCGTGATATCGTCGCGTCTCCAGGTCTTCAAATCGAGGCGCGACAGGTGGCCGTACTGCCAGCCCGAGTACACGGTGAACGGGTCGTTCGCCGGGATCTGGACCCACATCCCGTCCCCGCCGTTCACGGGGTACCAGTCTTCATCCGTGATCCCGAGCGTGTCCCGCGTGCGACTGGGGCCGCACCACACGCCGTTGTCCTGGAGCCCACCACACACCTGGTACGGCGTGAGCGAGCTGTCCACGATGACCGTGTAGAACTGGCCGATGGGAATCGCCATGTGCTCCCACGCCGCGCCGCCGTCGCGGGAGGCGTACACACCGCCGTCGTTGCCGATGATCAAGTGATCGGCGTCCGCCGGGTCGATCCACAGGGCGTGATAGTCGCCGTGCACGAGATGCAACGAATCGGGGGCGAAGCTCTTACCCCCGTCCTTGCTCTCGAGCAGCGACGGTGAGACGGTCCACACGTGGTCCGCGTTGGCCGGGTCGACCCAGATGTCGTCGTAGTAGTAGTGCGGGATCGCCTGCAAATCATTCACCTGAGTCCAGGTGGCGCCGGCGTCGACAGAGCGGAACACGCCGCCGTAGCGCCCCTGCTGCGGATCCGTGACGCCGCGGTCCACCTGGATCACGGCGTAGACGACCCTGGGATCCTTCGCCGCGAGGGCGAGCCCGATGCGGCCGAGCCGGTCCGTCGGGAGGCCGTTCTTGAGCGCCGGGTCGGTGAGCTTCGTCCACCGCTTGCCGCCGTCCACCGTCTTGTAGATCCCGCTCCCCTTGCCGACGCCTTGCATGTGGCTGCCGCCCCAGCGCAACCGGTGCCACGCAGCCGCATACAGCACGTCGGGGTTTGACGGATCCATCTCCAAGTCCACGAACCCCGTGGTGTCGTCCACGAAGAGGGTCTTGGTCCACGTCTTGCCGCCGTCGACCGTCTTGTAGACGCCGCGCTCGGCACTGGTGCCCCACAGATGGCCGAGGGCGGCGACGTATACCACGTCCGGGTTCGCGGGGTGGATCACGACGCGGCCGATCGACCGGGTCTCCTTGAGCCCCATGTTCGTCCATTGCTTCCCACCGTCGGTCGACTTGTACACGCCGTCGCCCCACCACTGCGAGCGGAGGCTGTTCTTTTCACCCGTCCCCGCCCACACGACATTCGTGTCCGAGGGCGCGACCGCGAGGTCGCCGATCGTCTCGCTGCCGAGGCCTTCGGACGCCGGCCGCCACGTGGTGCCGCCGTTCGTCGTCTTCCACACGCCGCCGCCCGCGGCGCCGACGTAGAACGTCTTGGGGTACGAGCCGCCCCGACGCGACGGCACGGCGAGCGCCGTCACGCGCCCGCTGTACGCCGCCGGGCCGAGGTTGCGGTAGCTGAAGCTCTCGAGGAAGCGCGTGAGGGAATCCTTGGTCGCGGCCGCCGTGTCGGAGCGTGCCGCCGCCGCGGGCCGTCGCTGTGCGACGGCGCGGACCGCGAGCCCGGCCAGGAGGGCGACGCAAAGGAGCGGCGTTCGGGTCATGACAGTCGGACCGAGTGAGGTCGGGGATTCTACTGCTCGGTGCCCGAGACGCAACGGCGGCGGTGCGCGCTGCACCGCGCACCGCCGCCGGCTGTGCATCGCCCGCAGGCGGTCAGCTCACTTCGCGCCGAACGACAACCCGACCGTCACGGGAAGAAACTTGAGCGACCCGCCGCTCGCCTGAATGCTCATGTAGCGGCCTTCGGCGAATCCGTGCACGGGACCGACGCCGATCGACGTGCCGATCCCGCCGCCCCACGTGAACTTCGTCTCCGACCCGCCACCCGGGTTCCA
>Ga0209160_1004006_pt1 | contig 11887 bp, 14 predicted proteins | sample GraSoiAngelo_153_FD_186167 | JGI IMG/M metagenome (GOLD analysis project Ga0209160, IMG submission 186167) | Grasslands soil microbial communities from the Angelo Coastal Reserve, California, USA - 14_1009_12_40cm (SPAdes) (version 2) | ecosystem: Environmental > Terrestrial > Soil > Grasslands ...
GCCGGCGGGGCTGGTGCGCCAGGTCGAGATCGCCGGTCCGGGGTTCATCAACTTCTTCCTCGCCAAGGCACAGCTGCATGCGGTGCTCCCGGCCGTGCTCACCGCGGGCGACAAGTACGGCACGAGTGACGGGGGACGGGGGACGAGGGTGAACGTAGAATTCGTCTCCGCGAATCCCACCGGTCCGCTGCACGTGGGGCACGGCCGCGGCGCCGCGCTCGGCGACGCGATCGCCGAGCTGCTCCAGTGGACCGGGCACGCCGTGGCGCGCGAGTTCTACGTGAACGACGCGGGCGTCCAGGTCGAGAAGCTCGCCCGCTCGCTGTGGGCGCGGGTGCAGCAGGCGGTGGGGCGGCCGGCGGCGATTCCCGAAGGCGGGTATCACGGAGCGTACCTGGTCGAGCTGGCGGACGGGATCTTGGCGCGGGACGGGCGCCAGTTCGCGGATCTGCCGGAGGAGGAGGGAATCCGGCGCTGCCGTGCGATCGGCGTGGAGTCGCAGCGCGCCGAGCAGGACGAGGACCTGCGCGAGTTCGGCGTCCGCTTCGATGTGGTCTTCTCCGAGTCGAGCCTGTACCGGGAGCAGCTGATCCAGCAGGCGCTCCACGATCTCGCGCGGCGCGGCTATACCTACGAGCAGGACGGGGCGCTGTGGCTCCGCACCACGGCGTTCGGTGACGACAAGGACCGGGTGCTCCGCAAGTCGGACGGCAGCTACACGTATCTGATGCCGGACATCGCCTATCACCGTCACAAGCACGAGCGCGGCTTCCGCCGGGCGATCGATATCTGGGGCGCGGACCACCACGGCTACGTGGCCCGCGTGCAGGCGGCGATGCGGGCCCTCGGATATCCCGAGGATTTCTTCCACGCCGAGCTGGTGCAGCTGGTCCGGGTGATGCGGGGCGGAGAGGAGGTGCGCTTCTCGAAGCGCAGCGGCGAGTTCGTGACGCTGCGGGACCTGTTCCAGGAGACCGGCGTCGACGCGGCACGCTATTTCTTTCTCATGCGGCGCGGGGACTCGCAGTTCGTGTTCGACGTCGATCTCGCGAAGAGCCAGACGGAGGAGAATCCCGTATTCTACGTCCAGATGGCGCACGCCCGGATGAGCGGCATCTTCCGCGTGGCGGCCCGCGAGCCGGCCGCCGTGCGCGCGGACGGCGTGGACCTAGGCGTACTCGTCCAACCGGAGGAGGCCGACCTCCTGAAGGAATTGGCCGCGTTTCCCGGGATCGTCACCCGGGCGGCGGAGACGCTCGAGCCGCACCGCGTCACGGGGTATCTCGACGGGCTCGCCCGCATCGCGCACGCGTGGTATCACAAGTACCGCGTGCTGGGCGAGCCCCAAGAGGCGGCGCGCTTGGTGCTGGCGGCCGCGGTGCGACAGGTGCTCGCCAACGGCCTGCGGTTGCTCGGGATCAGCGCCCCGGATCGGATGTGAGCGTGGGTCTGCTCGTGGTCGGCTCGATCGCCCTCGACTCGGTGGCCACGCCGTTCGGCGAGACCGCCGACGCCCCCGGCGGCTCCGCCGTGTTCTTCAGCGCCGCCGGCGTGATCCTCCACCCCGTGCAGGTGGTGGGCGTGATCGGGGCGGACTTCCCGGTCGGCGCCCTCAAGGCGCTGGAGGCGCGCGGCGTGGACCTGTCGGGCGTCGAGCGGGCGCCGGGCGAGTCGTTCCGCTGGAAAGCGAAGTACTCCTACGACCTCTCCAGCCGCGAGACGCTGGAGACGCGGCTCGGCGTGTTCGCCCAGTTTCGCCCCAAGCTGCCGGCCACGTTCCGGGACGCGCGCTACGTCTTCCTGGGGAACATCGACCCCGAGCTGCAGCTGGGTGTGCTCGACCAGGTGAAGCGCCCCGAGCTCGTCGCCTGCGACACGATGAACTATTGGATCCACTCGAAGCGCGACCTGTTGCTCGAGCTGCTGCGCCACATCGACATTCTCATGGTGAACGATTCCGAGGCGCGCGAGCTGTCGGGCGACTGGAACATCTACCGGGCGGCCCGTTGGATCCTCGAGCGCGGACCCCGGCTGACCGTCGTGAAGCAGGGCGAGCATGGTGCGCTGCTCGTAAGCGCGGAGACGACCTTCAAGGTCCCCGCCTACCCGCTCCAGGAGGTATTCGACCCGACGGGCGCGGGCGATGCCTTCGCCGGCGGGTTCATGGGATACCTCGCGTCCACGGGCGACGTCTCGCCCCCGAACCTGCGCCGCGCCATGGTGTACGGTGCCGCGCTCGGCTCGTTCGCGGTCGAGGCGTTCGGCGTGGAGGGGCTCGCCCACGTCACGCTCGCCCAAGTGCGGGCGCGGGTGCGGGCCTTCCGGGAGCTGGTGCACTTCGACGTTGACGAGGGCGAGCGATCATGACCGATCGGTACGCCGCCGCGGGCGTCGATCTCGACACGGCGGACGAGGCCAAGCGCCGCATCGCGGAGCTCGTCCGGCGGACGCGCACGGAGCTCGCGCTCGGCGCACTGGGCGCGTTCGGCGGAATGGTGCGCCTGCCGCCGGGCTACGAGCAGCCCGTGCTGGTGCTCTCCACCGACGGCGTCGGCACCAAGGTGCTGGTGGCCGCGCGCGCCGGCGTCCACGACACGGTGGGCGAGGACCTCGTGAACCACTGCGTCAACGACATCCTCGTCCACGGGGCGCGCCCCCTCGCGTTCCTCGACTACATCGCCACCGGCAGGCTCGAGCCCGAGACCGCGGCCGCGATCGTGGCCGGGGTGGCGCGCGGCTGCGGCGCGCACGACATGACGCTCGCCGGCGGAGAGACGGCACAGCTCCCCGACCTGTACCGGCCGGGACAGTACGACCTCGCGGGCGCCATCGTCGGGGTGGTGGAAGAGCGCGCCGCCTTGCACGGAGACCGCGTGCGCGCCGGGGACGTGCTGCTCGGGTACGCCTCGAACGGCCTCCACACCAACGGCTACACGCTGGCGCGGCGCATCGTGTTCGACCGCCTGGGGCTCGACGTCGCGGACCCGTTCCCCGAGAGTGACCGCACCGTGGCCCAGGTGCTGCTCGACGTGCACCGCAGCTATGCCGCCGCCGTGCGGCCGATGCTCCCGCGGATTCACGCCCTCGCCCACATCACGGGCGGCGGCATGGCGGGGAACCTGGTGCGGGTGCTGCCGCCCGGCTGCGAGGCAGTAGTGGAAGCGGGCGCCTGGCAGTGGCCCGCCGTGTTCCGCGTCCTGATGCGCGCGGGCGAAGTGTCGCTCGCCGAGATGCGCCGGGTCTTCAATCTGGGCGTCGGGATGATCGCGGTCCTGGCGCGCGACGATGTCGAGGGCGCGGCCGCCGCCGCGGCGAGCCACGCGGGCGTCGACACGTGGGTCATCGGCGAGGTCGTCGCCGGCCAAACGGGCGTGCGGTTCGCGGAACGCTAGGGGCTCGGCGTCATGTCTTCGGCGGCCTCGGCCTTCGTTTCGGCTTCTGACCAGCTCGCGGAGCGGGCGGCGATGGAGCGCGCCCTCGACCTCGCACGGCGGGGTTGGGGACGCGTCGCGCCGAACCCGCTCGTCGGGGCGGTCGTACTGCAGGGCGGCAAGGTCGTGGGTGAGGGTTATCACGCGGAGTACGGCGGTCCGCACGCGGAAGTCGTGGCGCTCGAGGCCGCGGGCGATCGCGCGCGTGGCGGGACGCTGGTGGTGAACCTCGAGCCGTGCGCCCACTACGGGAAGACCCCGCCCTGCACCGACGCCATCGTGGCCGCCGGGATCGCGCGGGTCGTCGCCGCCATCCGCGACCCCGATCTCGAGGCGCGCGGCGGGGCGGGGGTGCTGCGCGCGCACAGCGTGGTCGTCGCGCTCGGACTCCTGGCCGAGGAGGCGGCGGCGCTCAACGCGCCGTTCCTGTTCGCCCGCGAGCAGGGGGAGCGGCCCTTCGTCGCGCTCAAGCTCGCGACATCGATCGACGGCCGCATCGCGGACGCCGCGGGCAGCTCGCGCTGGGTGTCGGGCGACGCGGCGCGTGATTATGTGCATTGGCTGCGCGCCGGGTTCGACGCGATCGCGGTGGGCGGCACCACGGCCCTGCGGGACAACCCCCAGCTCACCGTGCGGGGCAGCGTGACGCCGCGCCGGCCTCCCGTGCGCGTCGTGTTCGACCGCCGCGCCATGCTCAACGAGACCGCGGACCTCGTGAAGACCGCGCGCGAGGTGCCCACCTGGGTGATGGCGTCACCCCAGGCGCCGGCCGCGAGCGTCGCGTCGCTCGAGCGGAGCGGCGTGCGCGTGTTCCGCCCCGAGTCGCTCGCCGGCGGGCTGCGCCTGCTGCGCGACGCGGGAGTCGAGTCGCTGCTGTGCGAAGGCGGTGGGGCGCTCGGCGCGAAGCTGTGGGCCGACGGCCTGGTGGATCGCTTGTACTGGGTGCAGGCGCCGGTGTGGCTCGGCGAGGGCGCCGTGCCGGCGTTTCCGGGCGTGCCGGCCGCGCCGCTCGCCGCGGCGCCGCGCTGGGTGCCGGTGGAGCGCCGCGCCCTGGGCTCTGATACATTATTGGTATTGGATCGGCGACTATGTTTACCGGAATCGTGAGCGCGGTGGGAACGGTCGCCAAGGCGACCCGGGAAACGGGGAACGGGACACGGCAAGCGGGGCTCCTGCTCACGATCCGCGCGCCGTACAAGGGCCTGAAGCAGGGCGAGAGCGTCGCCGTGAACGGTGCCTGTCTCACCGTGGAGCGCGTGGTGAGGGGTGGGTTCACGGTCCACGTGGTGGAGACCACGACGGGCCGGACGCTGCTGGGGGAGTACGCGGCTGGGCGGCGGGTGAATCTCGAGCGTGCCCTGCGCGCAACGGACCGGCTGGGCGGGCACTTCGTGCAGGGGCACGTGGACGGCGTGGCCGAAGTGACGCGCGCCGAGCAGCGGGGCGACGCCTGGGTATACGACTTGCAGGTGCCGCGGGCGGTGCGCCAGGTCGCGATCCCGCACGGCGCGATCACGGTGGACGGGGTGAGTCTCACGATCAACGATCTGCCCGGGGGGCCGGATGTCGTGCAGATCTCGCTGATCCCGTTCACGCGCCGCCACACGACGCTCGGAACCCTGCGCGTCGGCGACCGCGTGCACGTCGAAGGTGACGTTCTCGGGAAGTACGTGAGGCAACTATGCAGCACCGCGACATAGAGCAGGCGATCAAGGACATCCGCGCGGGCAAACTCGTCATCGTGGCCGACGACGAGGACCGCGAGAACGAGGGTGATCTCGTCGGCGCCGCCGAGCAGGTCACCCCCGAGACGATCAATTTCATGGCGACGCACGGGCGGGGGCTCATCTGCGTGACGCTCATGCCCGATCGCTGCCAGGCCCTGGGGCTCACCCAGATGGCCGAGCACAACACCGAGGCGCACGAGACGGCCTTCACCGTGTCGATCGACGCGGCCACGCGCTTCGGCGTCACGACCGGCATCTCGGCCGCCGACCGCGCGGCCACAATCCGCGTCGCGATCGACCCTGCCACGGTGCCGGGTGACCTGCGCCGGCCGGGGCACGTCTTCCCGCTCCGGGCGCGGCCCGGCGGCGTGCTGCAGCGCGTGGGACAGACCGAAGCGAGCGTCGATCTGGCACGCCTCGCCGGCCTCTACCCCGCGGGTGTGATCTGCGAGATCCTGAATCCCGACGGCACGATGGCGCGCCAAGCCGATCTCGAGCAGTTCGCCCGGCGGCACGGCTTGACCTTCATCACCGTCGCGCAGCTCGTGGCCTACCGGCTGGCGCACGAGCGGCTGGTGCACCGCGTCGCCGAGGCGCGGCTGCCCACGCCGTACGGAGAGTTCACGATCATCGGCTACCGCAACGACGTGGATGCCGCGGAGCACGTGGCGCTGGTGTACGGCGCGGTGCGGGAGAAACAGCGCGTGCTCGTGCGGATGCACTCCAAGTGTCTCACCGGCGACGTGTTCGGCTCGGGGCGCTGCGACTGCGGCTGGCAGCTGCACTCGGCGATGCGCATGATCGCCGCCGAGGGCGGCGGCGTCGTGGTCTACCTCGACCAGGAAGGGCGTGGCATCGGGCTCCTGAACAAGCTCAAGGCGTACGAGCTGCAGGACGCCGGCCACGACACCGTCGAGGCGAATCAGGAGCTCGGTTTCAAGCCCGACCTGCGCAACTACGGGATCGGGGCGCAGATCCTGCTCGACCTCGGCCTCTCCTCCATTCGCGTGCTCACCAACAATCCGATGAAGCTCGTGGGGCTCGAGGGGTACGGCCTGGAGATCGTCGAGCGCGTGCCCATCGTGATGACGCCCTCGGACGAAAACCGCTCCTATCTCGACGTAAAGCGGGACAAGCTCGGTCACCTCCTGACCCACTGACCGTGGCCGAGATCGAGGGTGCGCCGCGCGCGCCGCGGGAGGGTCGCGTGGCCGTCCTCGTCAGCCGGTACAACGAAATCGTCACCACGCGCCTGCTCGACGGCGCGCGCCAATGCTTGCGCGAGAAGGGCGTGCCGGAGGCGCGCGTGGACGTGATCTGGGTGCCTGGCGCGTTCGAGCTGGGCGTGGCGGCCGAGGCGGCGGCCGCGAGCGGCCGCTACGCGGCACTGGTAGCGCTGGGCTGCGTGATCCGCGGCGAGACGCCCCACTTCGAGTACGTCGCGGGCGAGGCGGCGCGCGGGCTAGGCAACGTGGCCCTGGCGCACCGGCTGCCCGTCGGCTTCGGCGTGCTGACGACCGAGGACCTCGAGCAGGCGCTGGCGCGCGCCGGCGGCGCCGGCGGGAACAAGGGCTACGAGGCGGCCGCCGCGGCGCTCACGACGGCCGACGTCCTGGCCCAGCTCACCCGTGCAGCGCCCCGAGACTAAGGCCCGGGCCCGCGCGCTCCAATTGCTCTACGCCTGGGAATTGTCCGGCCGCCCCTCGATCGAAACGGTGGTGGCGCGGATCGCCGCGGCCTACGGCCGTCCCCCGGCAGGATTCGACCGCGGGGCCGACCTCGCCGCGCAGGCGATCGCCGGGCTCCCCGAGTTCGACCGGCGCGTCGCGGACGCGGCGGAGCACTGGCGGCTCGAGCGTGTCGGCGTCGTGGAGCGCAACATCCTGCGGCTCGCACTCGCCGAGCTCGCCGAGGGCGCGACGCCGCCGCGCGTGGTGATCGACGAAGCGGTGAAGCTCGCCCACTGGTTCGCCGGCGCCAAGGCCCCCGCGTTCGTGAACGGCGTGCTCGACGCCGTCGCCCGGGATTCGGGCGCGCTGTGAGGATCCTGCTCGTCAACTGGAACGACCGCGAGAATCCCCATGCCGGCGGGGCCGAGATCCACCTGCACGAGATCTTCGGGCGGCTGGTGAAGGCGGGGCACGAGGTCGATCTGGTCGCGAGCGGCTGGCCGGGGGCGGCGCCGCACGCCGAGCTGGACGGGATACAGGCATACCGCGTCGGCGGCCGCTACAGCTTCACCCTGCTCGCGCGGCGCGCGGTGCGGCGCCGGCTGCGGGCGCGCCGCTACGACGTCCTCGTGGAAGACCTCAACAAGGTCCCGCTGTATCTTCCGGTCATGAGCCCCGTGCCGGTCTCGGTGCTCGTGCATCACCTCTTCGGGGCCACGGTGTTCCAGGAAGCGGCGTGGCCGCTCGCGACCCTCGTCTGGCTGAGCGAGCGGCCGCTCCCGTGGGCCTACCGGCGCGTCGCGTTCCAGGCCGTGAGCGAGAGCACGCGGGCGGACCTGGTGGCGCGCGGGGTGGCGCCCGAGCATATCGAGGTGATCCCCGAAGGGATCGACACGGCGTGGTTCCGGCCCGACCCCGCGACGCCGCGGGCCACGCGCCCTACCTTCTTGTACGTGGGCCGTCTCAAGCGTTATAAAGGTCTGGAGATCGCGCTGCGCGCGCTGGCCCAGGGGCGGCGCATCCGCCCCGACCTGGCGCTCGAGATCGCCGGCCAGGGGGACGACCGGCCGCGGCTGGAGGGGCTGGCGCGCGAGCTGGGGCTGGGCGACGCGGTGCGGTTCCGGGGCTTCGTGTCCGAAGAGGAGAAGCGCCGGCTGCTGCGCCGGGCCTGGGCTGTCGTGTACCCCAGCCCCAAGGAGGGGTGGGGCATCTCCAACGTCGAGGCGGCGGGATGCGGCACGCCCGCGCTCGCCTCCGACAGTCCGGGGCTGCGGGAGTCGGTGCGACACGGCGAGACCGGCTTCCTCGTGCCGCACGGCGACGTGCTCGCGCTGGCCGAGCGGATGGTGGCGCTCGCCGCCGATGCGGCGCTCGTGGAGCGGCTGGGCCGCGGCGCACGTGCCTTCGCCGAGCAACTGTCCTGGGACCGTGCGGCCAGGGCGACGGAAGCGCATCTGCAGCGCGTCAGCGCGCAGGGAGGGTGACCATGCGCATCACGATCACTGCACGTCACTGCGAGATCCCCGACGAGCTGCGGCTGCGGGCGCAGGCGCTGCTCCAGCGCTTGGCGAAACTCGCGCGCCGGTCGCTGGACGGCCAGGTGCTCTTCGTCGCGGATCACGGGACCCCCACGGTCGAGGTGCGGCTGCACGCGGCTCGCGGCGCCGTGCACGTGAGTACGGCGGGCGGCACGGACCACCGCACGGCGCTCGACCGCGCCATCGCCAAGGTGCGGCGCCAGCTCGACAAGGCTGCGGCCCGACGGCGGCGGGGGCGGACGCGCGCGCGCCGCGCGCTGGAGCGCGAGCCGCGGTGACCGGGCCCAAGGTGCGGGACCTGCTCGAGCGCAAGGGCGATCCCCTGCAGCTCGAGGCCCTGACCGGGGAGGTGGGCCTGGACCGCGCGATCCAGACGCCCGAGGCGTCGAGCCCCGGCCTCGTGCTGGCGGGGTACACGCGGCGCTTCGCGGCGCAACGGCTCCACATCCTGGGTGAGACGGAGATCACCTACCTCGCCTCGCTCGATCCGCCGGCGCGCCGCAAGTCGCTCGAGACGCTGTTTCAGTTCGACCTGCCGGCCGTCGTGATTGCGAAGGGGCAGGAGCCTCCGGCCGAGCTGCTCGAGCTGGCGCGGGCCAAGGGCGTCGCCGTGATCCGCACCAAGCTCAAGACGGCCGAGTTCTACCGGCGCGTGAAGCCGTTCCTGGACGACGCGTTCGCGCCCACGACCACGGTGCACGGCTCGCTCGCCGACGTGTTCGGGGTGGGGCTGCTGTTTCTCGGGCGCTCGGGGATCGGCAAGAGCGAGTGCGTGCTCGACCTGGTGGAGCGCGGGCATCGGCTGGTCGCGGACGACGTGGTGCACATCACTCGGCGCGGCAACGACGTGCTGATCGGGCGCGGACACGAGCTGGCGCAGCATTACATGGAGATTCGGGGCGTCGGGCTGATCGACATCAAGGCGCTGTTCGGCGTGCGCGCCGTCCGCCAACAGAAGCGCATCGAGGTGGTCGTGCAGCTCGAGGACTGGGACGCGGCCCGGGAGTACGACCGCACGGGGCTCGACAGCCAGACGACGGCGCTGCTCGGCGTGAGCCTGCCGCTCGTCACCGTGCCGCTCAACCCGGGCAAGAATCTCACGGTGATCTGCGAGGTCGTGGCGATGAACCATCTGCAGCGCTACGGCGGCGTCGACTCGGCGCAGCAGTTCAACGAGCGCCTGCTGCAGCGCATGGCGGAGCGACGCCAGCTGCAAGAATACCTCGAGGAGGACAATGAGTGAGCCGCTGCGCGGGGTGATCGTGACGCACGCCGCGGTGGCCCAGGCCCTGCTCGCGGCGGTGACGGCGATTACCGGGGTGAGCGACGCGCTCGTTCCCGTGTCGAACGACGGCTGCGACTCGGGAGCGCTGACCGAGCGGCTCACGCGCGCGATCGGCGGCCGGCCCGCGGTGCTGTTCGTGGACCTGCCGGGCGGCTCCTGTCTCACGACGTCGGTGCGGCTCGCCAAGGGCGCGAATGACGTGGCGGTGGTGACGGGCGTGAACCTCGCGATGCTGCTCGATTTCGTGTTCCATCGCGATCTCGCGCCCGCGGACGCGGCGCGACGCGCGGCCGACGCGGGCAGCAAAGCCATCCGTACCCCCGCCGCATGAGCATCGCGCTGTACCGTATCGACGACCGGCTCATCCACGGCCAGGTGGTCGTGGGTTGGGGCAAGCCGCTCAACGCCCGTTTCATCGTCCTCGTAGACGATACGGTCCGGGCCAGCCCCTGGGAGCAGGACCTGTACCGCATGGGCGTGCCGCCCGAGATCGAAGTCGTGTTCGCGTCCACCGCGGAAGCGGCGGCGCGGCTCGCCGAGTGGGAGCGCGACCCCCGCGTCGGGATCCTCCTCGCGGGCGACATCGACACGCTCGCCGCGCTTTCGACGAACAGCCACCGCGTGCAGCGGATCAACGTGGGCGGGCTGCACCACCGGCCGGGGCGTTCGGAGCGGCTCCGCTACGTCTACCTGAGCGACGCCGAGGCGGCGCAGCTCAAGGCGCTCGCCGCCCAGGGCGTCGCCGTGACCGCGCAGGACGTGCCGACGGCCGCGCCCGTGCCGCTGCAGGAGTTCACGTGAGCCTCGAGACGCTGCTGCTGTTGCTCGCCTGGGGTACGCTCGTGGGGCTCGACCTCGTGAGCGTGCCGCAGGTGATGATCGCGCGGCCCATCGTCGCGGGGCCGGTCGCGGGGGCGATCCTGGGCGATCCCTGGACCGGTTTCGCCTTGGGCGTGCTGTTCGAGCTGTTCCAGTACGACGTGCTGCCGGTGGGCGCGGCGCGCTACCCCGAGTACGGGCCGGCCACGGTGGCGGCGGTGAGCGCGGCGCACGCTGCGGGAGGGGGAGGGGGAGAGGCGCTCGGGATCGGGTTGGGGGCGTTGGTCGGGCTCGTGACCGGCATGATGGGCGGGACGAGCATGCATCTGGTGCGTCGCCTCAACGCGCGCGCGACCCATGCGGCGAACGAGCGGCTGGAGGCGGGCGACGCACGCGTGCTGGTGCGGCTCCACCTGGCGGGCATCCTGCGCGACGCCACGCGCGCGGCGCTCGTCACGGCGCTCGGCCTCGGGCTCGGGCAGCTGGCGCGCGCTCTCGTCGTGGGCGCCCTCACCGTGCGCGGCGTGACGCTGCTCGATGTCGCCGCCGTCAGCGCCGGGATCGCGGCGGGCGCCGCGGGGACGCTGCGCCTGGTCGGCCGGGGGCCGGGCCTCCGCTGGTTTGCAGCCGGTGTGGTGGGTGGCGCCGCCGTAGCGTGGCTGCGGTGACGCCCGCCCTCGGCAAGAGCCTGCTGCGCCTGTTCACGGTGCAGGGCTCGTACGACTACGAGCGCATGCAGGGCATCGGCGTGGGCGTGGCGGAGGAGCCGCTGCTGCGCGACCTGCGGGCGGCGGCGAACGGCGGGGGAGGAGGCGCCGCCTATCGTGCCGCGGTGGCGCGCAGCGCGCACTTCTTCAATGCGCACCCGTACCTGTGCGGCCTGGCGGTGGGCGCCGCGGCCCGTGCCGAGCACGAAGGCGTGCCGCCCGCGCAGGTGGAGCGGCTGCGTGCCGCGCTGTGCGGCCCGCTCGGCTCGCTCGGCGACCGGCTGGTATGGGCCGGCTGGCTGCCGCTCATGTCGGCGCTCGCCCTCATCGGCGTAGCCCTCGGCGGCGGGTGGCGGGCGATCATCGGCTTTCTGGCGTTGTACAACGCCGGCCACGTGGCGTTGCGCTGGTGGGCGCTGCGCGCCGGGTGGGCGCACGGCATGGGGGTGGCGGCGGCACTGCACCAGCCGGTGCTGCAGCGGGCGGCCGCGCTGTCGGGGCCCGCCATGGCGCTGGCCGTGGGAGCGGCGCTGCCGCTCGCGGCCCAGTACCTGAGCGGGGCGTTCACGGGCTGGTCGCGCGGCGCTGTGGCGGTGGTGGCGGCGGGGGGGTTCGCGCTGTTGTGGTGGCGGCGGGGCAAGCTGACCGGTCTGCGGCTCGGCCTCGCGCTGCTCGCGGTCGCCGCCCTCGCCGCGGGGCTATGGCGGTGA